>Ga0179593_1663907_pt1 | contig 16627 bp, 17 predicted proteins | sample CZODoug2_1_08_16_FD_185931 | JGI IMG/M metagenome (GOLD analysis project Ga0179593, IMG submission 185931) | Vadose zone soil fungal communities from Angelo Coast Range Reserve, California, USA - CZODoug2_1_08_16fungal (PacBio error correction) | ecosystem: Environmental > Terrestrial > Soil >... | reverse complement strand
TATACTCGCCATCTACCCCCCCCCCAATCCTGTCCTCCCCATTGTCACCCCCCGACCCTTCGATCTTTCCCATCCCTCGCACTCTTTAACTTATCCCATTCCCTGGCCGCTTCGCTTTATCTCTTTCCGCCGCCCGCCCTCCAACCCCCCCTGCTTCCCTCCCCCCTTCCCCGCCAATCTTATTTTCTCCTTCTTTTCGCTCCCGCCCCTCCCTCCCGCACCTTCCCCCCTGCTCCTCCTCTTTTTTCCACTCCCCCTTCTCTTCATTCGTCTCATCTTTGCATATCACACCTTCTACTCCTTCCCCCCATCCCTCTCTTTCTTCTTCTTAGCCACTTTTTCCCGCTCACTGTCTCTCCAACCCCTCGCTCAGCCTCCACCCACTGCTTTATCTGTTTTCCTCTATTTTTCTTCTCCTCCCTCCCACTTCTTCTTCCTGTATCTCTACTCCCACATCGTACCAATCTTCTCTTTGCCCCCCCCCCCTTTCTAGCCTCTCCCCTGAGTTTCGCCCCTTTGGCCCCGGATTGTCTTCTCCCCTTTTGGCAAATTTGGCCGACCCGGTTTATTTTTTTTCCTGCAGATCTCTTCGCCAACGTCTCTTTCTGCTCCCCTTTTCCTCCACACTTTCTTTACCTTGCCTTTCTTTCGGTTCCTCCGCCCACCGCGTTCCCTTGCTTTTCAGATTTGCGGAACATACAGCAGGCATTGTCCTTGATCGTGTTCCTGTTTTCCCCATTTGAGTTTTCCTCCGCACGGGGTCTGTATTCTTTGATCCTTTTTGCCATTGTGTCATTGTCTGCGCTTCCCCTTCTGCCTGTTTTTGTTTTTTTTTCCCTCCTAGGCCCGATAGGCGGCTCACCCTCTCCCTTTGCTGAGATTTTTTGAAAAGGTAGACTTCGACGCTATTGCTGAAACCATTCTGTTTTTTCCCTTCATTTTTCCCAACCACTGACCATCAACGCGCTGTTCATTTTCTTTTCTTCCGAAGTTTAGCCGGGGTTTGTTGTGTTCACCCTTTCCTGTTGCTCTTTCAGACGGAGTTCTCTTTCAATTTTTCACCACTTCGTCCCGCTCCCTTCTCCTGCATTACACATTTGAGTAACTTCGTCTCTTTCATTGACCTGCCAAACCCTGTACCCGTTCAAAAGGCCCCCTCCTTTTTTTTTCTTCGACCTGCCGTCTATTTCCATGACACTAGGGCTGCTCCCCCTTCTGCGCGTAAGTGACCCCCCTTTTCGAGTTAGAAAGATTTTTTCCTTCGCCCCACTACCTCACTCCTTTATCCTCCCTCTGATCTTTGATTTCCAATGTTAACCTGACTCCCCTCTTTTTCGCCCTCTGACTTATGGCCCGATGCAACCTTCCCTCTTCTCCCCCTCTTTAACTCGGACGTCTGCCCTTTTCCGTTCAATTTGTTCCATGAAAATAGCATCGCTGCCTTCTCCCCCCCCCTCTATTTTGTTACCTTTCCTTGCTCGAAAACAAGACGACCTCGGATCTTGCTTTGGCTACGCCCCCCTGTCTCCCTTCGGACACAGTCTGCCGATAGCCGGCCCTTTTCCTTCCTGATTTTTTCCTCTTTGTTTAATAGAAATCCTTCCTTCCAACTTTTCGTGTTTTAAGAACGCGCTCAACCCTCCTTGTTCGACATCTGACCCGTGTCGGCCCCAACTTTCTCCTTTGGACGCTAGCTTTTAGCTTTTTTTGTGCCCTCCTCGTAGATATGGCCCTAAATAGAGCGACGCGGATCTCTCCATCTTCCTTATGGGGTCCATATCAACTTGCTCTTTGAGGTTTTTCCCCTCCTATGCATTTATGGTTTAAGAAAGTCCGGTATGATCCTGTCCTTTTAAAAACACGGACCTCCCCCGGTGACCGTCGCAGTGAACACCTTCCGTCCGCCTTTGTCTTTCTTTCTCAAGACCCCCTGATAATGATTTGTCTCAGTTTTTTTTTCAGCTTAAACGAGGATTTTTAAATGTTTTTACAACCCCCCCCCCCCCCCCCCCCCACCCCCCCCCGATTTCCTGAAGTTCCAACTCTTCCTGTAGGGTCACGCTTGTTTTAACTTGGCTACCTTTTTCACGTCACCCGGTCTGCCCTGTAGCCCGGAAGACAGTTTGCACTATTCCCCCCCCCAACAGCGAGCTTTTCTTGGCTCCCCCTTCCTCCTTTTCTTTTAAAAAACCAACCATTCCCACCCCCCTTTTTTGCCGTCCAGTCTTTCTACATAGCCCTCGGAAGTCCTTTTCGTACTTTCCATTTTTTCCCTCTTCACCAAGTACTTTTCTTCTCCAAGTTATGGAGGTGATAACTGTTCTTACAACCCCATCGGATTCATTTGTCCTTCGGGCTTTTTCTTTTCTGATTGCACTTCATCTGACGGACTTTGTTTTTCTTTCTTTCCTCCAGTCCCCCTTCCTTATGAGTCAGACATTGCGTGAAGATTAAGAGAAGGAAAACCCCTTTTTCCTTCCCGGGCCTTTTTTGCCCGTCATCCTCCCTTTTTCCTTCCACCATATCGTGCAGAGTTGATTTTTTTCAACTTCAAATTCTTCTTTTCTTCACAGGTTCTTGCAGACCCTTCACTTCGTTTTTTTTTCTATCTTTCCCACTCCTCTTGGTGTTGTGGATTCATCTTTGTTATTAGTTAGTTCGATTTCATGCTCCGCGATGTCTCCGTCACGCTTCCCCCTGCCTCCAACACTTGCTCTTGGGACCTGATGATGACGGTCCCCACTGTCCGCCCCTTCCCTTTAGATTCTCCACCCGTCATAAAGGTTGTGTCTGTCTCCCATGCAAAGTCCCTGCGGCCCTCAGAAATTCCATTTCCATTGAAGCAAGCAGGGGCACCCCTATGCCTTTTCGCCTTCCTGCTTTCTCCCCCCAAGGTTTATGCCACTCCTCCCCGATGGCTCCCTCTAGCGACTCTCCCTCCTCGTCAGCACCTCCAAGCACTGTTTTCATGCTGCCCCTCTCTTGTCTAGTGCGCCCTCAGGGGCCCTTAATACGAATGCTTACGAGGGCCATGATTCCGCTAACATTGCCCTCGCATTTGTGTTTTTTTCCTGTTCCTTAGGAAGGGTGAGCATCGCTCTTTCTTTCTTCCGAGCTTGTCTTCTTCTCAATCGCTGCGCAATTTTACCGCCATATCCCGACCCTTAGTCGTCTTTTCATTAGGGCGCGACTTTTGTTTTTCCAAGCACGTTTTCTCCTGACCTGCCCCCCCCCTCTCCGCTTACCAAAACCCTTCTTTTCTCGGTCTGGATTGATTCAACGTAAATCCCCCTTCTTTCTGCTTTTTTTTGACTGTCTTGACTGTTCCTTTTTCGTAAGAATGTTCAACACTAGTTGAAACCCGTCGTAATGGCAGCCCCGTTCCGCGGCGCCAGTGGCGATACCCTACCCCTCCTTCATGGCCCTGCTTATCGTCGTTTCTATTTCTTGTCTTTGCCCCCCCTTCTTCAATTTTAAGGCGGTACTCCCCCCCCCCAACTCTACTGGAAGTCCACTCCCTTATCTTTTTCCCATCTCCGACCCTTTTTCTCTCCTTGCTGGCTGCAGATGTCTCCCCCGTGTTCCTTTCGCGTTCTGAAACCTGAACCTCTTTTGGGTCGATCCTTTACTCACTGTCTGCTCGTTTTTAGCTTTTCTCCTTCTTGCTCCATGAAGCAAGTTGCTTCCAGTCCTTCGGAGTTCCTCCATCCGGCTTCTAGCCTCACAAGATTTCATCCCCAAATAGGTCCAGTTCGTGTGCCCCTTTCTATGTCCTTTCCAGGTCAGGGCCTTGAGTTTCATGTAACCGAGTTGCGAGCCCCTTTTTTTGTTTGCAGCGTGTCCTAGACTTTGGATAATTCGTTTATTTTTGTTGGATTGACTCGGGCATGAAATCGGCCTGTATTTCGAATTGTCCGGTACCCCTGGCGTAGGCCCACAGCGGCTACGGTCTCACACCCACTTCGCTGACCCTTGGAAGTATTCTTATGACTTTTTTTCTCGCCGTCTTGCCCCTCTTCCTATGACTCACCACTCCTTTGCCGGTTGGCCTTTCGACCCGAGATAACGAGCATTTTTTATTTCTGTTCATGAACTCAGGAAGTCTTGTACGTCCTGAATCAGTCTGAATCTCTTAAACTTTTTTTTTACCATTTTTCTTTCGCCTCAGAGGTCCACAGCTCCCTTTGCTTTTCCCCTATAAAACACCCAGGTGCTTGTTCCTCCCCCCTCCACTTTTGACCAGTCTCCCTGTTTTTTTCTCTTCCTTAACTTTTTTAATTAAGAATTACCCCTCTGCAATGTCTTTTTTTACTTCATAGTATCGAAGTCGCTCCATTCGTATGGACAGCCCTTTTTTAGTCAGCCGTTTTTGCGTTTCAAACAAACATTACGCGTTGCGCCTCCCTTCATGCTGGTGATTCAAGGTGGAAACCTCACCCTTCCTCCCCCCTTCTTCTCTTCCGTTTAAAGTTCAAGGAGGAAAGCCCCCTCGCACGGGACACCCTCCGGGTTGGCTAGTTTCCTGTAGTTCCGGCCACAATCTGCCCCCCCTCCTTCCCCCACGCCCCCGGTATAGCGCCACCAGAAACAGAACGGGAGAAGGTGTAAATCCATGCCTCGCATCCTCCCATGCTTCCCCCGCGCTCAAAAAAATTTTTCCACCCACCCAAAGAATGGTTACGGGTCTTCCGTGGGGCAACGTCTAAAGCCCCGAGTGAAGAATGACACGCTCCCCCTCCCCGAGGTTTTTCTTTTGATATCTTTGTACTTGTTTGTACTGGGAGAACTACTTTCCCCCAACCCCCCTCCCCTCAGATTATTCCCCGGTTTCTCCTTCTACTCCCGGTATTCCTGTGCAAGACGTCATTTTTTTTCCTTTTGTTGCGTGCATTCCCCCCCTCTAACAGATCTTGACACCGTTCTGACCATTTTGTTTCTTTAGGACTTCCTTTCCTTCTCCTTTTCCTTCCCCTTGAGAAGCTATTCCTTTCAAGCTTTTCCTCTTTTCCATGGGTTTGGCCTCCTCGTGCCAGCCCCGGAATTCTTCTTGCCTTCTCTCCCCCTGGCTTGGGAGCTTTTCCTTTATCCCTTCCCCAGAGCTATCATCCATATGTTTGCGCATGCTGAGGCAATCTCCTTGATGGATCCTTTTTGCCGATGCCAACGATGGTGATTTTTTCCTTGTGCCTCTTTCCCCCCCCCAATTTGCTTTGATTAGAATCTATCACAATTGATTCTTGTTCGGTGTCATTGACGCCGCTTGATTACGGCTTGGAGTGTTTCTGTCCCTCCATCCGGACCTCGCCCAAACTTTGTCCCTTTCCCTTTTCTTTTCGAACCACATCTTTTGCGTTTCGATTTATTTTCCTTTTCCCTTTTTCGATTTTCTTCTCTTAATGTTTCATGATGTCCGTTTTGGAATGATTACTCAGGCCGATTAGGAGGCCTCACCCACCCCCCCTTTTCCCTTCCTGCGACTTTGAAAAAGGCGCTTCTCCTTTCTACTTTCTGTGGCCCTTTCATGATGGATAATTGTGTCCCCCCTTTCCCCCTTTAACTTGAAGCAACGAGCTGTCCTCAATCTTTGGATTTCGATTTCAGACTTCTCTTTCTTTTTTTTCACGTTCCACAAGTGTTGAGATTCGAGCACTGTACCTGTCCCTGGTTCAGGTCCCCCCTAACCTCCCCTCCCCCCCCTTCCTATTTCGGAGCTCTCCCCTGAGCATATGAGGCTTTCTTCTCCTTCACACACCTTCCCCCTTGAAACGGCCTTTCTCATCTCCGACTTTCGAGTGCATGCCCCCCTCTCTGGCGCAAACCTTAAGTTCTGCACGTTCCCTTCCTTCAACGCTTCTTCCTCCACCCCCCTGTGGCCTACCCTCCATTTCTGCTGCTCTTTTTTTCCTCTCCCTTCTGAAACGATGACATCGGCGCTTACTTCCCCTTCCTGACCTCTTTCCCTCCCTCCTCTTTGATCTTCCCACACGTCTTCGCGGTTTGCAAGGGCAAGGTCTACTAAATTCATCCCCCGTACCCCTGCCCATTTTCCTTCACATTTTCCCCACTTCCCCTTTTAATAGCCTTCATTACCCCTTTCCCTCTGGGCCTGACCACATATTTCTGCCACCGAACCCCCACGGTTGGACGATCTATCCTATTTCCTGGTCTTCTCTGTGATCAGTTTCCGTTCCTCTCATCTTCTGACCTCATTGGTTCGGTCTCCACCGCCAATTCTTCGGTCCCTTTCCCCCCCGCACCCGTGCCTTGTTTTCTACAAAGGAATTTTTAGCCTCTTTCCTCGTCACGAGTTCCCCTTTTTTCGACGAGGGAGTCATGTCCTTCCTACTTCAGGCTCTTTTTATTCCCCTACATTTAGTGCGCCCCCCTAATTTCTAGAAGACGCCGGGCCCGTCCAAGATGTTATTTCTTTCGGGGTATTTCCCCCTTCTAGTCTTAGCTTTTTTTTCGAGATGCCTTTCTAGCCCGCATTTTAAACTCTTTGCTGATCCTTTCGAAACGGCCCCCCAATCCCTCCCTTCGCCGTTTAACCAGTTCTACGGGTGTGATGTGTATCCCCCTCAACCTGATCAGGATATGGTTCCCTCTTAGCCTCCTTCTTCCTGTATTCAACGGCTCTTTCCCGCCCCCCTCGCTTTAGAAGGGCATCCTGACCTACGACTTACTGTTTGATCGCCCCCTTGGAACCTTAAAGGCCTCAGCTCTTCGCACTCCTTCGAAGCTCTGTCATCAGTTCGCTCTTGAGGCTCCCATCTCTCTACAGAAGAACCATTATTTTTCCATTCTTCCACACCTGCTTATTAAGACTTTCTAACTTTATATTCCCGGTAAGCCCCTTTCTAGACACTTTGTCTTTCTCGGCCGACCGCCTGGCCATGCCCTCTTGCGCGTCTGGAGGTTCCCTCTTTTTATTTCCTTTACGACAGCCTTCTTTCTCTTTTCATCCCCGGTTTTTTGGATATGACTCCCCCCCCTTTAGACCCCTGATCTATTCCCCTTCTGCTTTTTGTAGCCATCCAATTACCCTCTGTCATTTCTAGTCATGGGTTTTTGGCCTGTTTTTTCTCTTCGACCACAACCTTTTCTTCTTTTTGTCGTCAGGGCGGGGTTTGTTCACGGTACACTCCCTTGGGTCCCTCCGGTTTTGACATGCAGTACATCTGTCCTTTTTGCGAACACAGCATCTCTATTTTTAGCCTTTTTGTTGTGAGTCTTTTTTGTACATGTTCTGCTTCCCTCCGTTCGACGAGTACGTCCTTTACCTCAAACGGTTTGCCTTATTGTTCTTCCTTCATGATTCCCGTTCCCCCTGCAGAAATGTTCGAGGCACACCGGTTGTCAGATCCCCTTCCCAGCAACCTTTTCTCTCACCTTATTTATTTATAGCCCGGGGCAAACGTTCCTTCATCCGGGTCTCGTCCTCCATACACCTGGTAGTTAGCCATCCGATTCTGTGCTCGGCTATCCCCCTGACTTCCCTGGTCTCCATCTGACTTTTCTCTTCTTTCTTCCTCTTCTTCTCTTTGGGCACTGTCATAAATACTCTTCTAGTGTCTCGACGGTCTTGCCCCAACCTTTTTTTATTGTTTGTCAAGAAGCATAATATTCGGGAGCTCAAGAGGCTCTCTCTTTTCTTGCGAAAAGAGTTGCTTTCATACTTATTTGCGCAAGCCCTTCCTCTAGTATTATGGTGATTTTCCCGTCTCCTAATCTTTTTGCCATCCGTTGATTGCTGCTCCACACGCCTCCTCGTAAAACACATATCTTTTTCGATTTTTCGGACTATTTCCCCTTCACCGGCTCGTCCCCCGATGTTTTCGGTTTCTTTTCCCTTTCTCTTGTCGTTTTCTATTAACCCTACAAGGGTTTTTTTTCCCCGTTCGTTTTTTTTTTTTTTAACCCTCTAATTCCATCGCCCGAAGTTCTGCCAAGTGGTTCTCCCCGAAAGAACGGCATTTTACTGCTTCTCGTCTTCTCGATTTCAGTTTCGTGCCCATTTCTTCGAATTTTCCTTCCCACCCCCCCCCATATTACTTTTCGGTCCTGCTCATGTCCTCCCCCCCGGGTACTGAATGGTTTTGCGATAGTGATTGCTGTCTTCCCCCTGTCGACACCGCGTTCTTCTGCGTTCTTCCCCACCCCTTTTTTTTACTCCCTCCGCTCGTGTCTGCCCCCTGAAACTCCCTAGTAGGTAATAGCGTCTCTTCTCCATGAAGCAATTTTCCCCACTTTGCAAGCCTCTTTCGGCCATTCTTTCCCTTGTTTTTCTCCACGAGTAGGTCCCTGTCCCCCCATGAGTATCATCCCGAATGTAGTTCAGTCAGGAATGTCCCCTTTAACTTTCTTTAACCCCTGAGTTGCTTTTGTTTTGTTGTGTTTTGTGCCCGTGCCCTTGTTGAGAGTTTCACTCTTTTTTTATGTTTCACTCTTCCGGTCAGTGAACAGGCTCAGAGCTGTCGGTTGAGTGCATTGATTCGCTTGCAGATTGCCTCTTTCCCCCCTGCTTTCACTCGTCCCCCCGGACATCTTTTGAACTGGACCGGCCCTCCCCCTTATGACTTTGCTCGGTTTTTCTGAACCGAGATGCTCGGGCGATGCACGCAAAAAAGAATTGGCCTTTTTGCCTTTTGTTTCGAAACTCTTATACACGTCCCCTCTGCTAATTACTTTTTAAAGACTTCCGGTTCTCTCGACAATCGAGCGTGTTACGGTTGGGCCCTTCACGCGGAACACCTCTCCTCTTCTCTCAATCGCACACACTCCTTCTGGTTCTCCCTCGGATGTCCCGAGGAGTTCTCTTCCTCGCCTTTTTCAGACTTTTTTTTGAGACTAAGATTTTTCCTTAAATGGCTTTCGCACTTAGCGACCCCCGATCTGCCATTTCCAGCTCTCAGTATTCTTTCCCAGATTCCCCGTTTGCGACGCCGAGTTCTTTTCCACCACCAATTTACTCTCCCTTGACGAGTCCTCAAATTTTTTCTATTCCCCAGACCATGCGGCCTGGCTTTTCTCCCGTATGTTGAGGCACCACCGAGGGCAAGGACCCTTGTTTTGCGTTTTTTGTCGTTCCCCAGCTCTTGCCCCCAAACAAAAGCCCTGTTCTCCTTTTGATACCAATCCAGGCGATTCACGGTTTGCTGCCTGCTCGTACCTACCTCCTTTCCTCCTGGACGTCACAGAGATTTTTTTTCCACCGGAAAACCCATCAAGCCGGTTCCATCTGTCTCCCTCCTATTTGGAAGCATCGCCGCTGCTCTGGGTATAGCTGCTGCGGCTTGCTTGTCCCTGTGTCGTCATCCGGGCCAGTTCCTCCTTTTCCCACGCCGAATCTTCCCCCCGGTTGAGAGCTTGGTTTCCTTCCCGCAAGAAGATGTTACGAATCGGGCCCTTAAGTGTCAGTGCTCTTTCCTACGATGTTTTTCGGACCGTTCATATCTCTCTCTTTTTCGTTGTTTTTTTGACTCGCTTATTTTCTGCCATTTTTCGAATCGTTTCCATCTGTCGCTTTCGTTCGAAATCGTCGTGCACAGCCCTTCATCTGCTGATTCTCAACCGCTTCACGCTGGTGCGTGGATCGTCCTCTCGTCTCCTAACTCTGTACCCCCCCCCCCTTTCTGTATCATCCCCATACGCCCTTAGTGCCCCGATGTGCCCGGCCCTTATTCTGGTTCGTGCCCCCCCCCGTCAGCTGTTGAACCGGTTGATTGTTCGTTCTCCTCTTTGCCAACGTCGCGTTTTCTTTTTATTTTTTTCACCCAGCTAACCGGTAGCCTTTTTTTGTTCTTTTTTCCCCCCGAGATACGGATTTGAGTTTTTCTCTGGAGCTGTTGCCTCCCCGCATTCACCACCCCGGTTTCTGTTGTTCCTTTTTAAACTCGGGGATGCCCCCTCCTCTATTTGACTATCGGTGACAACTTTTCCTGATTTTTTCCTTCTGGTTCTCTTGTTTGTTGTTGACCCTCTCTACTCGGCCGATCCTCTTGTCCAATGCGGAGATCGACTTCTCTCCTTGACGTGGGCAAGCCTGCATTTGGTTTTCACCTACTGTTTTGTTCCCCCCCCAAATTTACACCGCCAAGAACCCTTTTCTGTCCGACGTGCCTGACCCCGTGGACACTTGGCGTCTAGCAGCAGTTCCCTGTTCCTCTTTTGGTGCCCGTCCCCCCCAGCTGTTGTCGAGTCTCCCTCACCCATCTGAGAAGTTTGTTTTCCTTTCTTCCCTCGACAAACAGGACCTTTCCCCCCCTTCCCCCCTTTTTTGTCATAGACCCTTTCATCGATGTGCCCACCCCGGAGCAAAAACTATGTGTGACCGGTCCCCCTTAATTGCTCCCCCACCCTCCTTTCTGTTTTCATCTCCCTCCTGTGGGCTCCGTTAAATTGATCAAATCCCCCACAGCCCTCTCGTATCGACCCCCCAGACTCTTTCTCCATGTCCCCCCCCCCATCGTGACCCTTCCCCTCCGGACGCTCCCTGCACGGCACGCTGCACCCTCCCATCTTCCCCTCCCCCCCCCCCCCCCACCCCCCCCCCTCGACAAACTCGGTTTCCTCGTCAAGCTGGCTGCCCTCCTTTCATCCTCCATATGACTCTGGCTGTTCCCCCCTTTTCTTTTTTGAACAGCCGGATGGCCGATTCTCTGAAATATTTTTGCGCCTTTCTCAATTTCATGTGCAAGTAGGTAACCTGTTCTGCCCCCGCGCCGTTTATTTTTTCATCGTGTTCACCCCGCCGTGGTCTTCAGCAACCCTTTTGTGTTTGTTTTGTTTTCGAAAGCGAAAGTTGTTCTTCTGTCTCCTGGCCAGTCCTCAGCACACCCTTTACGCCCGGGTTTTCTTTCCCGTTGCATCCCTTTCCCCATAGTTGTTTTTTTGATCTTTAGCTATGTCCCAATCAATCAGTTCACCCAGTTAGTTTTCAAGGAAGCGACCGTGTCCAAGATTCCTCTCCCTTGCGCTTTTCGTTTTCCGAATTTTGCTCTCCCCTTTGTTTCAAACCGCGTGGGCCTTTTTTTCTCGCCCCCCTCCACAGAACTGCTTCCCCCCCCTATTGGTGGATGGAGGGCCCCACTTTGAATTATCTTCCTGCGGATCGAGGTGTTAATTCCGCTTGGACACGTCGCTCGAACGTTCCTCTGATTACTACGACCGCCCCTGTGAGTCCTTGCTATCCTTGGTCTTCGGTCCCATTGCCAGCTCCCCTTCCAAGAAGACAGCTCTGAATCGAACGCCTATTTTAGTATTCCTAATTCCCACCCCCCCTTTAATTCTCCCCAAAAACCCCCCTTTTTTCAGACCGGTCCTTGGAAAGCCTCGTATTTATGACCCCCTGCTGCCAATCTACAAGCCCCGTTTTCATTCCTGCGACCGTATGGATTTTTCCAAGATTTAGTAGTTCTAGCCTGACGACCCATGCCCCTCTATTTGAGCATTTCCCGATGCCCCCCCCACCCGGCATGCCCTTTTCCCTCTGCTTTTTGCCTTGACTTTATATCCCCCTCCCAGGATTTCTCAGGAACAGATTGCTTTTCAGAGCGACCACACCCGTATGCCTTTTGTCCTGCCTCGACCCAGGTGTGTTTGCACGCATCTCCGGTACTCCATCAAGGAACGGACGTCCCTTTTTTTTTGGAATCGTGACATTAATCTCTGAAACAGGTGCGAGCGAACTTTTTAGCCTTTCCTATCATAATAATCCGTTTTTTGTTCTTTAAGTTTCTATAGCGCTGTCTTCTTTACCTGTTCCGAGATGTACGTGCATTCTTCCCACATTGGCTGGGAATCGTTACTGGAGCTTCGGGTTTGCCCCCCTCCGACCCACCTTGAGAGAGGCAGTTTCTAGGTTTCCCCGTTTTTGTCTTTGAACGCACGATATGCTGCTTCCTCCTCCATTTTAACACAATCACTGGCAAATCCTATCCTTTTTTCGGTGATGTGATCTCCAAACCGGATTTTCACCTTCTCGGCTTGTTCTCCGAATTAACTGAGCCCCCCTCCCCAACTGTTCCCATTTCCTCATGAGCCCCTTGTTTTTTTTTTAGATAGTGCAGGGGCCTGTAATAAACTCTGCTTCGTGCGATGTGCTTGCCCCCACTGAATTTTCATTTTTTCCCCTCCTTTTCTTCTTTCATGGAGACCTCAAGAGCTTTTTTATCTTCATTCGTAGTACCTGCGCGAACCTCCTTCACACGGTTGCTTTTTCCCTCCCAGTATGTCCCCTCCAAGCCTTTTTTCCCTGACATTCTTTAAAAGAAGTCAGTGCTTTGCCCGTTGCCCCCTTGGTTTTTCTTTTAAATCGGTTGATGAGATACTCCCTCCCCGCGACCCATACCCTTTATCCGTCTTCGGGGGTATCCTTCTATTTTTCTCTCAGTATGTGCAGGTCTTACTTCTTGGCTGGTCGTTTCGTCCCTCAAATCCGCGTTCACCATGACTTTTTTTTTGCCACCAGGTCGTAATTGTCCCTCTGGCCTCGACGCTTAAGTGGCGACCCTCCTCTCCTTCTTTTAACGCTTCATCTCTTCTTGGAGGTGGTTCTTTTTTTTGGATTTTTTTCGTTTAACACCCTTGAACAATGACCTGCAAAAACCCTTTGACCATGCCCTACTTCCCTTCCCGCGTCGACATTTTTTCCTGATCTGACTTGATGGCCTGCAAGTTGACCCCCGCGTTCTTTTTTTAGGTTTGAACCCACTGTTTTCTTCCGATTGTGAGATCTTTTTTTTGTGTCTCCTCTGCCGATGCGTGATGTCGTTCCTCTCCCCTTTCTTGCTCCATGACAAGTTTCCGCCCCAAGGCGACTTATTTGCCGAGAGAATTTTTCTCCTATTCTCCAACCTAGGTGCGCAGGACACTAGGCCATATGGAACTCCTACCCTTTTCCCCTTGATATTTCATGTTTTAGTTACTTTTTTTTCACTTCATTGTGGAACCGAGTTGCGAGCTTCTTATGGAGGGTTGAAGTTTGAAGCCTTTTCTTCTGTGAGTGCTCCCCGATGGGCTGGATTGTTTTTTACCTGCGTGTTCGTGACAGTCTCGAATCGGCCGATGTCATTCTAATGGATTTTTATTAGCGCAGTCGCTTATCCCAAATAGGCTAATTTACTAATTTTGGCACTGTTTTTCATTTCTCTTTGACTTTTGATCGCCGTCTCTCTGTTTTCTTGCACCTCGCGGGGATTTTCTTATTTTTTAAACCACTACTTGGCCGTTGGAAGGTTCCAGTCTTTTCAGCATAGATCCAACCCGAGCTTTCATGAATTTGAAATGAATTTCCCTCCCTTCTACGAATCGAAGTTCTTTTTGGAGGGCACCTTAACCTGCGGCCCCCCCCCCTCTCCGGCTTAATTGCACCCCAGCCTCCCCTCCCCCTTTTCCCCGGAAATAGGAATTCAAGCTTTTTGACCGTCCGCTTTGCTTCAAGTAACTTTTTTGGGGTAGCGCCTAAGCCCCCCCCCCTTCCTTCTTTTTCGCAAGAGAATTAGCTAGCCCCCCAGCTTCTCAGTATGACTCAAGGTCCGTGTGCCCCTCCCCCTCTCGGCCTTTTTTTATTCCTTTCCCCCCCAAACATTCGAGTGTAAGCCGCCCAGGCCTTCCGGGGCAACGATCAAGTCAATCCATCCCTTTTCTATCGCGATAGTGAAGCACCCACGATTCCCCCGCCTAGGAGGTCACTGATTTCGTCCTCCCCAGTGTCCGCGGAAAATACATCTTCCTGTCGTCACGACCAGCCAGATCCCGGGTCCGTTAGGTGGAATCATGTCACACGTTTTCCTCGCCCTCCCACTAGGACGTTGGCTTGACCCCCATCTATTCCCCCGAACCCAAAACCCCCCCCCTCCTTTCGGCCATTATTGTTCCCCTTTTGTTACCTTCCAGCCCTGATTTCTTAAGAACGCTAACACGTCCGTTTTGATGATTAGGTCTCTTGTCCTTCTCAACCACGGCCCCAGCGATATGTGCCTCCGGACATCTACAACGGGTTCTTTTTTTGGTTAAGAGCCCGAATCTGGGATGTTGCACGAGAATTTCGGTTCACGCGAAAGTTTTTTGAATTTTCTTGGTGCCCTTCGAAATCCGATCTCTGGTCATCCTACTTTTCCTCCCCTTGTTTGTGTGTATCAGTCTCGTCCTTTTGCTCGTTCAAGCTTGATTTAGATGCTCCCTGACGTGTTTCCCCTCTAGGAAGTCCTCTTGAGCTCCCTTTCCCCTGGCCTATTCGGCGTTTTTATGATATCCTGGGTAGTTATTTTCTTCCTTCGCCGCAGCTATCATTCCACCCCAGTGTAGTGCAGCGATCTTTGCACTCTTTTAGTATGCCTTGGGACCGTTAGGCCTGCCCGGATTGTGATGTTTTGTTGCGATCTCTCGCCCACTTCTTCCCTTATGCGCAAACTTCTGATTTCATTTCTTTTTTTTCCAGGGGAACCGCCACTATTTTTTTCTTTCCGTCCTGGCTTTGGTTAATAGTAAATAGACCCACACCCTGGTCTTGTGTCCTTGCCATAGTGGTTTTATTATGTTAAACATCGGCTCCTCACCGCAGGGTCGATTTTGAATTGCCTTGTTCCACATTTTTCTCTTCTATTACCAGGTATGGCAGGATTAAAACCCCCTTTATTTCTTTTGTAGTTGCCGATAGGACTCTCCTCCCCCCCCCCCCCCCACCCCCCCCCCCCCCCCCCCCCCCCCCCCCCCCTCCCCTCCCACACCCCCCCCCCCCCCCCCCCCCCCCCCCCCCCCCCCCCCCCCCCCCCCCCCCCCCCCCCCCCCCCCCCCCCCCCCCCCCCCCCCCCCCCCCCCCCCCCCCCCCCCCCTCCCCCCCCCCCCCCCCCCCCCCCCCCCCCCCCCCCCCCCCCCCCCCCCCCCCCCCCCCCCCCCACCCCCCCCCCCCCCCCCCCCCCCCTCCCCCCCCCCCCCCCCCCCCCACCCCCCCCCCCCCCCCCCCCCCCCACTTTTCCCCTGAGAGTGGTAAACAGGTTTGCTTCTCTTTCCCTTTGAACGCATTGACGCTTTCCTTTTAAGTTCGCTCCCCCCCAACACGTTTCCCCCCTGCAGCGCGGTAGTCGTTGAGTCGATTTACGACTTTTGTTTCGGGCATGGTTGTCCGCTTATTTCCTTCTTGTTTTTCCTTTTCACTTCACCCCTTACGTCCCTCTCTTCTGGCGTGTCCAGTACGTTTCCAAACTTGTCTCATTCTGCTCTTCTTTTCCCCTCAAGACCCCCACCCTTCCCCCAATTATTTTTCGTGCTCCGTATCTGGGGAACCAGCGCGTTTCTCCAAAAGTAGGAGATGTTGCCTTTATCAACTCTTTTTTTTTTTCGTGCTCCCCCATTTTGTTGTGACTTACCAATAGGCCTTTTCTCCCATCCACTCCTCCCCGATTACCTCCTTGTTTCTCTCAGTTCACGCAACCCCCAGCGTGCATCTTCACCTCGAGCACGAATTAGTCCCACACGCCCTTCAGTCCCCTGCTCAAATTAGGCGAACTCGTTTACTATGGAACTTACCGTCCCTCCTACATGAAATAGCAGCTTTTCTTGACCCCGCTGCCCTCCTGAACTTTTCTGCTCGAAAAAGTCCCTTGCCCTTTCCTTCTGACTTTTACGCAATTGCTTAATTTTTCCCTCTTTTTTTTTATCGCTAATGCCATCCGATTGAGTTTTCATCTTTCCCCCCGGGGCGTTTCCTCCCCCCCCTTTTTTTTGAACGCGACACAATGTATTTTGTCGACCTCTTGCAGGACCCTAATCGTCGACCCCCCTTTGTCCTAGTCATTTTTTTTTTGCTCTGACTTAGGGTTTTTCTTTTATGACCACTCCATCCCTGCGCAAATCTGGTGCCTCCCGCGGTCCTATGCATTTCTTTGGTGTACGCCCCGTAGTGGTTTCCGCTCCAACGGACCCCTTGTTCCACTCTCGTTTTTTTCCGGTTGATGATTCTAAACGGCCAGTTCAAAGACCCGTTTTCGGACACTGGTCGCCGGTTTTTTTTATCCCATCCTCCGTCCCCATTTTCTTCCTTTTGACTGTGTCTCCCCAGGCTGTTTCCTATTCATCCAACGGGTTCTTTACCTGAGCGCTTGACCTTTCTCAACATGACTTCCGACTGTCTGGTCAGTTCCTTGCTCCCTTTTGTTCTGCGTGTTCCCTGCTCTGGATCTGCTCACGACAGTCTTTCCCTTACCTCCCCTCTTTGAGTCTTTCCTTCCTCCAGCACCCTCATTTTCCCCCCACAAAAATTTCATCCCCTTTTCCGACCGTAGGAAACTCGCCCTGATTCCATTTATTCGCCCATGTTCGCGAAATAGACCAGCTCTTTTCCGAGCTGCGCCGTTGGATCTCGGATCGTATACAGGAAGCCATCGTAATTATTTTTTTTCAAACTCCCTTTTAGATATGACAGGCATTCGGCATATCCCTCTTCCCCTGCTTCATACCTCCCCCTGGAATGGACTTTTTTCAGGCAGCCGATTGACTTGGATTGTTGCCCCAACCTATGCCTTTGTTCCATAGAAAGGGCGTAGGTTTTTCCCCGTCATCATTTCAGTTCCCGGAAACGGCGGTTTGGAATAGGGGACCTTTTCCCCGTTCCCCTTGCACGAAAGGA
>Ga0179593_1730997_pt1 | contig 16630 bp, 18 predicted proteins | sample CZODoug2_1_08_16_FD_185931 | JGI IMG/M metagenome (GOLD analysis project Ga0179593, IMG submission 185931) | Vadose zone soil fungal communities from Angelo Coast Range Reserve, California, USA - CZODoug2_1_08_16fungal (PacBio error correction) | ecosystem: Environmental > Terrestrial > Soil >... | reverse complement strand
GTGGGTGTTGTTGTCAAATCTCTGCGCCGACCCGGATATATGGATGGATTCTCCTCTAAGTCCCCTATCTCGAAGAAAGTTACTTTCCAGAAGCGCCCCACATCGCGTACAGTCTCCTGAATGTCAGAACAGAGGTTCGTTGCCCCCTCCTTGCGTTGCAGGCCGCCAGACTCCCCCCCCCCTGCCCCAAGTCCAAATTTCACCCGACACTCCCCTCTCACTTGAAGACATTTTCCCTCCCCTTCTATAGAGGCTGCGACCGCGAACCTCACCTTAACACCCCGGAGAATTCCCCAAACTTTCCCTTCCCCCCTCCCTTCCGTCTCAGAGAAGCTTTCAACCAGAAGACCCCCCTTTTTCTCCTCGGGGCAGGTCTGGCTGAACAGGGGGCTTAGATCGTCCCCGCGGGCCCATGGACCCCGTCTTTTTTCGTTAGTCTACTTGAGTAGGAACCCAAGGGCCCCCATTGTTGATTTCGCCCCATACAACTCGAAAGCTTTTTTTTTTCGGCCAATTGTATTGCTATATAGGTATTTATGCCAGACACTCACCAAAGCGCCCCCCCCTGCCCCCCCCCGTGACTGACCCCCCCTATAGAGCCCCGTCTTCGTTTGATCTTTTTTTTGATACACGTCATTTTTTTCCCCCCTCTCGGCCCGTCTCCCCCCCCCAACACATCAAAGATTTGGTACAGTGAGACGTTTTTGTTCACGCCCCCCTACCTTCGATAGCTTCACTGATCCCTCGCAACCCGGATGTCCCTACAGAAGTCGCAGTAAGAGCCTATGCCCCCCCCCCGGTTCTCCGAGACTTTCGCTCTGTCCGGGGTTTAATTTCCCTATTCTCGTATTTCTCCTTCCAGTGAAATTGCCACATTGCAAGCGCCCGCCTGTTACCCCCCCCTCACATGCAAGCACGTTTTGGGGATCTACTGTCGTTGGTATTCCCCTTTTGCATCGCCCGCATACAGCGAGCACACTTAGTGCCGTCACCGAAGGCGTGAATAAGTCCGTGACGGGGGAAGCGGATGGATATTTTCGTAGATAGAGAGAGAAATATCAGATACACATTTCTCCTCTTCTGTGTTGCCTCCATGTAGAACTTTGCCCGGTTATTGAAAAGCTTCCCTTGTTTGTGATAATAGTCATCAACCGTGGTACTGGGTTCGTGCCCCCAGTCTTGGATTTTTCTTTATACTTCCCTCGAGGTCTTCGATGGTTTCCCGTTAGCTCGTTTCTGGTCTTTCCCCTGACCTCGCGGAAGCCGAGGTTTTTTGTGATGCGCCCTCCTTTAGTAGTAATCCACTTTTGCCCCCCCCCTTCGACAAGGGTGGCTCGGCCAACGGCCAGTCTTCTTGAAGAGTTAAAGAATTCAGTTCCTCGCGTTCTGTCGATGAACGTTTTCGGTCCCCCCCCCTTCTCAAGAGACCAAGCTGGTCCCTCTGTTTTCAACCCGGTCCCACATGATCCCCCTACCACCAACACTGGGCCTGTGGGACCAGTCCCCTTGCTTGCTGATCGCGTATCATCCCGATGCAAGGTCTGTTTTTTTTTTTTCCGCCACCGTCCCTTCCCCTTTACTCTTCGTCGTGCTCCCTCCTCCCCGCGCCGCCCTCTTCTCCGTCAATCGCTTGCTCCGCCTAGCGTTCACCCTATGTCTCAGTCCGCCTACCATCCGGATGCTTTTTGTAGCAGAATTAAGGGGCCATTCTACTCCATTTTTCCCCTCATGTCCTGAAACCACTGTTACTTCTCCTCCTTTCCCCCGAAGGTCTTTCCGCAGCTACAGCAGAACCTGATCTGCTCTCGTACGCGTTCCCTACTTTGGCGGCCTTGGCTGCTGCCCTCCTCCTTTACCAGGAGGTTTTCCCTTCCACAGTCCTCACAATGCAACGTTTCTTCCACGTCCATCCCATCTAGGTATTTTTTTTACTTTGTTTACATCAGCTCCTTTCGGCCCCAGCCCGTTTCCACCGTAGGCCAATCCGTGTTTGATTTGATTCTTTTTGGTAAGAACTAACTCCCCCCCCCCCCCCTTGCTGATGCCCTCCGCTTCTTCTTCGGTAGGTTCGTCCCGGCGCTACTCCTTGAGTCCACAGCAGAGCCATTATATAGAGCTTTCGCAGTGAGGGCAGGAGCTCTTGGATTTGACACGGCGCCTGTGGAGGTCGAGTCCCGTCAATACCTTACGCACATCAAATAGTCTCGTTTAGCCCCATTTTTACCTTCAACGGAAACAACCCCGTCAAGAAGATTTCCCCTCCGAAGCAAGTCTTTTCTCTCCCTCCCCCTACATCTAGGAAAATTGTTTTTGTTTATAGCTCCCTTGTTGTGTGTGCTTCGGGATGGTAGTTTCCGCGTTCTCCTTTGTCGTCGGCTTTTCAGAGGACCCTCATAATTCTTGTGCTGAGGCAGTTTCTTAAGCGGGCGTGCCCGGATCCCGGCCAAATCCCCCCTTTGGCGCCTAGTGCCTCAAGCTCCTTCGGCGTTCACTTATTTATTTAATTGTTTCTTTTCGTTCACTCAAGTCGCTTCGCCGTACTGCCCGCCGGACATTTTAATTCGGAGGGTTCCCCCTTTTTGTGAGCGAGTAGTATGATCGATACCACCACTCTGAAAGATGTGCCCGCATGCTTTCTGCCCCTGTTTTTTTCCGAACGGCGTCGATGCGGCCCACGGAACGTGCCCTCCGAGATTGAAGTTTACTACTTTTTGTTGCATTGCGGGCCTCGTCCTTTCTTCTAATCCCCCCGGTGCCAAAGCGAAGAGGACTTCCCGCTTCTCCACCCCCTTGCCTTAGAGTCCCCTCTCCTTCTCGTTCTTGCTGTCCCTCTGCTTCAGAATTCGGCGGCAAGGACCTCCTGGTTTGTTTTTTGCGGTCTCTGAACGGCTTTATCAGGCCCTTCACCGGCTGGCGACTGAAATAAATGTTGGGCTTTTCCCCTCTTCCCCCTTTCGCTTGTTCCTCGGCGGAGCGACGATTGTTTCCTTCTTCTCCCTCGTTGGCACCGCAGCCGACCTGACGCGTAATTTTTGCTTCCTGAGCGTCCTTTTGCCTGCTAAAAAAACAGTTCTTTCGCTGACCTCCCCCCGATCTTCGGAACAACTTTTTTGAATGTCCCCAAAAACCCCATTTTTTTCCTCCCTGGTTTGACCCGCCGATTTACCGGCTTGGTCCTTTGAGCCTAGTTGGGACACGAGGGGTCGCTCGCGATGGCACGTCCCGAGTCCCTCCTCCGGGCAAGCTCCCCGAATAGTTCGGCGAAAGGACTGGAATTCTCCCTTTCCGCCTGCTATTTTTTGAAGACGGCAAATTTTGCGCACCCTGTAACGGGGTCGCATCACGACCCACATTCGACCCCCTCTTTTCCCTGCGTCGACGACCATCAACACAGATTTTCCCTTCCGTCACCAAAGGGAATAGCCCCTCTCTCGAGCCCTACTGTCTAACCTTGCCCCAGCCTCTCCGGACCAATTACACGTTGATTTGCCTAGGCAGCTCCCCACTTTTAATAGTATTCTCCTTTTACCAGCAGTACAGTCGCACTTATCACTTTCAAACCCCCCCCCTTCACTCGACAAAAGGTTTATCGCGTGACTGTGCCTTCTCGAACTAGACTACCCCCCATTGCGTAAAAGACCTTTGCGCGTTCGACGAGTCTTTTCACGGCAATGTGTTGTGCGCTCTGATGTTCGTCCCCCCCTCCCGTTTTCGCAATCCATGACGCCCCCTCAACCGTTTGATTAGTTCTCTGCCCCAGGAGGGTAAAATTTTTTCTTTTTCGGGTCCTTTTTATTCGCGTAACCCGATATCCTTTCCCTATGACCAGGACAGATGACTGTTTGTGCCCTCCCCCTAACCCTTATCTCCCTGTCGAGGAGGGGCCGCTTGGCCCACCAGTTTCAATGTTCCAGACCTCTTTCACGGCAAACAACTCTTTTTCTGTGAGGGGCATCTCAGATTCCCCCCTCCTTCCTCCCGTCTCATCGTTACTTTCTTTGCCTAGTTCTTGCCAGATAGATGGGATTTCCCATTTAAAGAAGTAATTTTCGAGATCTGTATTCCCGATGTTCGTGGAAATCACATACTGTATCCCTTCTCGCATACCTTTTGAAATGTCGCCCAACCTCTTTCTCCCCTTTGGTCTTTAATCATCAATGGTAATTTTTCCGATATACAGTCTGCCCCCAGGGTCCCCAGCCTCTTTCCCTTCCGTCCCCTCCCCTGTCAAAGCCCTGTGGCCCTGGCGCGAACAGGTCAGCCTATTTTGAAGCTTTCGCTTGGCATGACCTGGACGGATGCGTGGTACCAGTGTGATTCAACACTATCGACTGTTGCCGGTGAGGTTCGCTGATCCGCCAGCGGCTGATTCTACCTTTGCCCGCCGTTCCCCACGGTTCGGGGATTTTTTCCTGAAGGGTCATTTTTCGTTCGATTGGCGCTCGCCTGCGGACCTTCTTGCCGCCTGGGCTTTAGAGTCTTATTGCCTGCCCCCCTATGTGTTGTCTGTCCGCCAATTTCTTTTGAGACTCGGCAGGCGCAAAGCCTTACACGCCCTTATCGTCGCTGGAAGGGATGATTCTGTACCGTTCCCGACCGGGCTTACACGGATACGCAACCTACCTCTCCTGGATCCCTCCAACTCCCTTTTTTCGCTCCTTTTGCAAAGGCATCGATTGTGCTGGCACTCTACATCGCCTTTAGATTTTCCTTTAGAGAGCTCGGTCTGCCGAATAGACTTGTAGTAATTCACCCCCCCCTCTAAATTGCGAAATGTCGCAATTCATCACATTCTTCTGATGACCAAAGTGATTTTACCATTATCCTTTCCCGTGGAGAAATTGGCCTGCCGCCCCGAACCCCTTTTCTTCACCGCCCGCAATTTGACGGCCCGGGTCCACATGATTATTTTGGAGCTTTTCTACCCTTTCTTCCACTATGAAGTGAGAGTCTTTCTGAAAGATTGTTCCCCCCCAATCTATCCCCCCCCACGAGATGTCTTCGGCCACTGGGGTTCTCGTACACCCGCGTCTCCAAATGATCGCTTTTCCCCCCCTCATTTCTCTGCGTCGAGTTCTTCCTTCAAACTTCGTAGATAGCTGTGAGCTTCTCTTCCCGGTGGCATCCCTCTACACGCTAGGACGGGCGACCAACTGGAGAGCCTTCTTGCCGAAAGACCAAAAACACCACCACGGTATTCTTCGATTTCGGTGTCCTTTTTGCAATAGAATTTCGAGCCGATTTTAGCTTTTTCTTTTCTCGGCAGCACCTTGACGTGTGAATAACCCCGTCTATTTGTTGGGCCGAATCGTGGAGCCCACTGTTCATTGGTTCGCAGCTTCGGTCACCTTCTACACTCCTCGGTCAGGTCCCCTCCTTGCTTGAGCCCCCTTCGCAAACACTGTAAATAAGGCAAACCCTTATAGCCCCTGTTTCTCGTTACGACTTACCATTAAAAACTCAGGTGAAATAGTTCTCCCTGACGCGACACGTCTGGAGTGCGCGCCTGCCTTCTGTTCCAGTCCTTCATTTCCATCCATCATGAGAACCTAGGTCACCCCCCCCCCTCTTCCCCCCTCCGGCTGCCAACTCCTCTCTGAATTGCGAGCTTTTGTTCCGTCTCTGCCCTTCGTCAGCAACACACCCGAACACTCTCTGAGATCTCAAATCGCCCATCTTGCCTAGACTCTCATCCCCCTCTTCTCTTGCTCGCGCGCTCCCGGGCTTCGACTTTGCTCTCCTGCCTATCCGGCGAAGGGGTATGAAAATGTTCCAAGGTCTGTTATACTTTTTTCCTCACCGTTGGCTAACGTTAGATCCTTTTTTTCTTAAAGTTCCAATGTGTTGGGGCTAGTTTCTATGAGTGAGTTTCCCCTTTCTACGCCCGCGTACCCCGATACTTTTCTAGTCTCTTTTAAGCAGCCCCCTCTAGAGGACCATTCTAGTCCTGCGAGGAGGTGCGGGTTGACTTCTGTGAATCTAGACTTCTCTGGAATGCCTAGCCCCTCCTTTTCTCTGTCCTGCACGTGATCTGCGCCGGATTGGTGGTTACCGTGTTTTCCCAACTATCTTTCCCCCCAGAAGGTCTCCTCTTGCGTCCGACTGTTGCGTCTTCAGAAGCCTCTCTTTCTACTCATTCGCACGAGCCCTTCCTTTTACTTGTCAGTGTGCTCGGTCTTTGTAGTCGCCCATGCCCCTCTTTGCTTCCCGGACCCTTGGTCGATTAGTCGAACTCTCACCACCGTGGAGCAAGAATTGCTGCACACCCATCACGAGCAGATCCTCCCCTTACTTCGCCCTGTTCTTTTCTTTAGGCAAATCCGCAATCAGTTTCTCAGTCTAATGTACCTCGCATCGCCGCTGCCAAATTGTGTTTGTCGATGAAAGAGTTTCCTACTTTTTCTCCCTTCCGCTCGTCTATAGGGATGCCCGGTCAACGACGCCCCAGCGAGGCCGTGATTAAAAGCTCCAGGTAGGTTTCCCAGATCACCTCTCAGCGATCTTTTCCGATAAGATGGTTCGATGAGACCCCCCCCTTTCCCCGCAGGATAGTGGTTGATAAGACGGGTGTTCAAAGCCCTTTTTTAACCGCACAGCCTCCCTGAGAAGGATCAGTTTTTTCCCTTCTCCCGCCCCGCCGCTTTCAGTGGACAGTAAAATGGGGCAAAGTTGTCGTAGCGTCTGTTCCAGCCATGTTCCAGAATGGTATCCCCTCTAAGTTCCCTCCTCGGCTTTTATCACGTGGTTTCGACGAATCTGCTTTGATCCTGGCCTCCCTTGGCTACCATTCCTCTCCAAGTCCTCAACCGCCCGATGCTCAGAAAACCGATCTCTCTCTGCACAATTCAGGGCTCGCCTTGGTGTAGGCGGATGCTAGAACCGACCTTGTCACCTTTCAGACCATAGTTTTGATTTCTCCCCGGTTCCTGGTTGGGATCATTGTTCAAGTGGTCGACATGCTAAAGTACCTTTTCCAACTCCTGCCCCCCCTGCTAGTATTCGTTCTCTCCCGCCCCCCCCCCTCCATGAAGATGATGTTCATGGACACAGCAGACGAGGAGCCTTAGCGATTTCAGAACGAAACCGAGGTTGGAAACGGTAATTTTTTCCCGGAGTTTTCTTTTAGAGCAGACCAAGAACAAGAAATTATCCTTCAACCAACCTTACATGCCCCCCCCAACCGTTGACTACAGGTGATGAAAGCCGGCGATTTTCCGCTTTCATGGGCTGCCACGAACTTCCCGTCAACTTCGCTAGTGGTGCGAATCCAACACTTGTTTCACCCTCCATAGTCCTTCCGTAGACTGGGCCCCAGAAGGATACAAAAATTTAGAGTCCTTCCAGTTCTTTTGTCAACTGGGGCTGGCAGCCTCAGTGCCTTTGTCCCTGACTTTTTGGCCTGACGTGTGCAACCGGGTACAAATATGGATTCACACCCCCCCAGTAATTTAGTGCGCAACGTACCGTTTTTGCGGGAATCTCCAAGCTTCTCCAATATAGTGTCTATCTTGTTGAATTTCGTCCCACTCCATTTTTTTTCTAATCATAACTGAGTTGCGAATAAAGCCGCCCCTTTCTCTTTCATACTTTTAGCGCGCGGCCAACCGGCACAGGAGGGTTAATCGAGTCTAGCCCCCAATCCCAACTCGTTGTAAGGAGGCCCTTCCTCTTTCTTGAAGCCCTGCATTCGAGCGTTAGCCGTCCCTCTCCAACGGCCCTCCGCGACGTCGACTTCTGATCCCGATTTAACAGGACGCCCACCCCGGTTCTGATCGTCCTGGGCCCCCGTCCCTTGAAAGATCGTATTTTTCCCCCCTGACCCTTAAACTCCCACATTCTGCCCCCGCTGTACGCTTTCCCGTTTTTTTCGGTTCTTCAATGGCTTTCGGACCCCCGGTTCGTGCATCGCCCTCTCCCCTCTCGGACAAACCAGTTAACTTCCCGACCTTCGTCGGACGGTTTTTTTTTCTGCGATCTGGTCGCTTTCCCTATCGAGACACGGCTGCCCCTCCCCCCTTTCCCTCTTTCGGTTTGACGAAACAGGAATATCGCCGGTTACGAAGTCTAAGCGTTTCATTTCTCTTCGCTGACTTCGTTCATACGTTGGTCGAAATGGGTAGCCCCTGCTTTTCCCTTTGTCTCGCGTTTTTGTCTGATCGCCCCGAGGTTTTGCAGACCTCCGTGGGAAGTATCTAAAGTTCTTTCTGCGTCCCCAGGCACCGAAAGAGGTTCCGTTCTTTCCGGTTTATTTTTTGTGATTGCCTACGAAGTTAATGCCCAACAACCAATGCCTCCCCAACCGCTATGAGCGAAGAAAAAATTGTTCTTTTCCGTCCCTTTCCCTTGTCTGCCTCAACTATGCGGAGATTTCTATTTTCCTTCAACCCGGAGTTAATTCTGCGCCTGCGGGAGATTTCAAACTTCTTTTCCTCTTACCCACCCTTGAAAGGCTGCCCGTCAAACAATGTCCAACTCATGGTCTGGACGGTTGTGTCCCCCTTTACCACACCTTTCGGAGCTAAGACTACTCACGTGTCCTCGTTTTTTGTCGCTTCTCTTTTCTCGCTCGCTCAAGTAATAAGTTAGTTAGCATCTCCAGCTCAATTGAGTTTCTTCCCCTTTGGACCCATATGATACGAATAGCCCCCGAGATCCGCTGCCGCCCTCCTTCCCCGTCTGTGCCGTTTGCCTTCCCTTTTGCGATCCATCCATGTCTTTGAGCCCGCTAGTCGACGACCCCTTGAGAAGAAAAGCTCCCCCGCCCCTCCCTACCGCAGAACGAGATCCTGTCCCGTGTCTGGACAGTGCCCGGGTGGTGGCGGGGTCCTGGCAGTCGTTTCTTTGCTTTTTTTTTCCCCACCTGTTCTCCTTACGGGGCTACCCGTCCTCCATGCCCCACCCCCCTCTCTTACGAAAAGCCCCTCATATTCACCCTTCCTGGTGGAAATATGAGAGACAAGGGAGTGAAAAGAACACCCGAAGGGTGCCCCCTTCGTCCCCCTTGGTACTATATACGTAAAGACCCCAAGGCGACCGGACCTTTGGGCTACTGCGGTTCTTATCCATGAAGCTATCTCTTCCAAAGAATCGAAAGGAGTCCACCTCGTCTTTCTCCGCGCGTCTTTCAGCTGTGTTTCCAGACTGACCGGTGCGCGGTTCAGGTAACCGCAATATGATCTTTCCATCCCATCCGATTCATTGTCTAGATCCGCTACCATCTCCCCCCAACGAAAAGGCCCTCGTGATTTCGCTCGCAAAAAATCTCTATCTTTTACATTCTTTTTCCCCTGTTTTGTTTTTCTCTATATCTTGGGGCGGAGTCGCCCTCCGAGGGTTTCCCTGTCGGTCCTTTTGCGATTGTACTGCGGCAGGGACCCTATGATCTTATTTGTGTTTTCGTCTCTTTGCGGCTGATGACTGAAACGAAAACGGCCCTCCTTGACATCCCCATCTTATTCAACTTCCGAGCGCTTTTTATCTCCTGGCTGTCCCCCCCCCAGGATCTTCCTCTCTCCCGGCCGACCTCATTCATTGCCTTGAGCCATTTTTCTTTATCGCCCCCACCCACCAATCAGCACTGGTGACTGTCTTCCGTCGGTCTCCCTCCCCCGGTCTCGTTGGAGGGACACCGGTTTACTGCCTCCTCTGCTTTCGGTTCCGTTTGTGCTTTCCCTTCACTGTGCCCGGAAAACGTTCGGAGAAGGCTTGACCCACTCAAGCCGCCCGACCGAATCCGTGACAGTCCTCTACTCAACGAGACTTCAGCACTTATGCTTCCTTCCCCCTCCTGTTCGTTTCCGGTCAAGTAAGTCGAACGAGTGTGGTTTTCGGCGCTTTCACACTTTATGTCTCGTTCATCCCCCTTCCCCCCTGCTCGACGCCCCCCTTTCTGTGCGCTTAATGCGCGTCATCGGGTGGGGTCCAATTAGCCGCCCCTCTTTTTTGCGGGTTTTTTTACGTGCTTTCTGCGCCCCGACCGAAGCCCCAATTGCGCGAGCTGAATCCGTGATTTGCCTCCCCCAACCCACCCACTGGATCGATCCGTTGATCTGAACCGGTGTTTTATCCACCCCCCACCCTGTCCCCCCCCAAGGAGGACTTTTTGTGCCTTTTTGAAGTCCCTATGGTTTTATTTCTAGTTTTCCGCCCAGAGGAAGCGGCGGACCTCCCCTCTTCCCTCCGGCTTTCCTATCTAATATTGTGCAGAAGCTGTGGTCCAGATTTCGAAGACGCGTCCCCGGTGAACGACCTTAAACTGTCTCGTTCTTCTTCAGCGGGCGAACCCGACCAGAACCATCAATTCCCCGTAGCTGTTATTGCAGAAAATCCCCAGCCTCCATTTTTGTTTAACCCCTCTGAACCTTACGGCGAGACTCGCACATGGCAAAAGCCTCTTCCTGACACCAGTTACCACGCTGGACCCAAGCCGCAATTTCTTCCCAGTCAGTATCCTTTTCGTTTTCCCCCACAATCCCTCACCCCCTTGTGTATATCGGCCGGTCGTGCTCGAACGACCCCCCATCGCTTTCCCAAGGACGTGGTTTTCGACTTGACGTAGTTTCCTGCACTTTGTTGTCGCGCGTTGACGCGGGCGATGCTTTACCTTCTGAAATTGAGAAAAAACCCGTGTTGTTAGTTCCCCCCTTCTTGACAATTAATGTGATCTTTTACTGTACTTTCTAGCCCTCTGATAAATTCCCCCCTTTTCCGGATTTTTACTGGCTCTCTCCGTAGCGATTAGAGAGTTTAAGTACTAAAACTTACGCTCTCCCCCCCCAGTGCTGGTTCTGGACCCTAGTGTCCCTTCTTTCCCTCCTCTCTGCAACCTGGTACCGAAGACAATCCTCTTCATCCCAAACACCCTTGATGTTGAGTTTTTTTTATCTCTTCTTTTTTCCCTCTTTCCTGACTTATATCGCGAGGATTCCCGAACGCCTGTTCTGAAGAGGGGCTGGCACATAAGATCTTTCGTATTTAGTAGTGCTGAATCACTTTCGGCGCGTTTTTTAGTGTCTCTAAACCTCGGGTTTGATTTTTTTACTTTCGTCTTGGTTATCTTCACGTTCGCCCAAAAACCACGGCCTTTTTTCCCTGCTTGTTTTTTTTCGAATCCAAACAGATGGTTCCCGTTTCTAAGATCTCCTAGCCAAAGACTAGGTCAATCGCGTTCCCGAGAGGCAATTTCCCCCCTCCCTCCCCTGCCCCTTGTCTCTAAAAGGGAAGCTATGGCCCGCTTTCCTGCCGGCATTTTTCCCCGGAAAGTAGTGCGTTTTTCCAAGGGCCTTCGACCCCACTATCGGAATTTGCCTTTGGGAGAACCCTCTTCCTCTTCCAGTCTTACCACCTTAGTAACAGTTTTAGGGACACGGTCTTTAAGGGATATGTGGGCTTCGATTCGGCCTCGTCCTCCATGAGGTTCTACCCCTGGCTTGTCCGCCCCCCCTCTTTGAGAGATTTTATCTCAGCGCTTTCAGCGATCAGTTTGTTTTCCCATGAAACAGATGATCCTTCCTTCCTCTAGGGCCTCCCCCTCCTTCCTATCCTTCTGCGTTCGTGAGGGCCTCGTTCGTGTCCTTTTTGCGAGGCTGCAACTGGAGAAGACCCCGAATTTTCATTTGAAACTATAAAATTCCCCCACGAATACGTAGATCCGTCGTTTACCCACTCGTGGGGCGCGTTTTCATCCTTCTTTACAACAAACCCATTTTAGAAATATTCCATTTTTTGAGTGAGCTAGTATGGGTCTCTCCCATCGGCGAGTGTTTCGCCACTTTCCCCTATTCTCGACCCTTTTTTCCGCCAAGGTCCCGGATATCAAATCTGCTTCTCAACTTCCCTTCTCGGCGCACTTTTTCTTACCTTGTCTGAACCCTTTTTGCTTTCGTACGTTCTTCTTTCCTGTCTCCCCCCCTCAAGCTTCCTTTTCCTCAGGCAATTAGTCTTCTGGGATTCGTCCTAGTTAGTATGACGTGCGCTTTTTTTTTGAACACAGGTAGGGAACCCCCCCCCCCCCAATCCTCCCCCCCCCTCTCTTGCGCCGGTGGTGGTCTTCATTTCCCACCAACTCCCCCCCGTGTCAAATACGCATGAGTCTCCCTCTTGACCTAACTTTTTCGTTTCCTTCGAAACCCCCTTGGTTGCGTCTTTCCCTCTTTTTTCTGGCATGTGATTTAATCCCTATAACTGGCTTTCGAAACTGGTCGAAAGTGCCCCCCATCCCCTCCCCACCCCTGGCGTAAGACAGATCCACGAAAGCTGTTCTTCGCTTCTTTGGCATTTCGTTCGGAATCAGTTCCCTCCCCTCCTCTGGTAAGTGCCTACCCCTCTCTCTATGGCGCCATACTTATTGGCGAAAAGGTTAGGGCGTTCTCCGGTTTTCTCTTCCGTCATCGTCACTAGTTCGGCCCCCCCCCCTGAGGACGCTCCGATCCTACTTAGCTGCCAAACGTCCTCCCCAAGGTTCTCTTTTCTCCTTCTTACTGGAAAAAAGTAGAATCGAGCAGTTAGTACCCCAACTTTCCTTTTCATAGTGCGCCGAGAGAAATTGTTCCCCAGAATTTGGGGCCGGAGATTCCATAATGAATTGAGACCCCTGTTTCCCCCCCCCCCCCCAGACTCCTGCCTAATTCATAGTCTTCCTGAAGGTTATGCGAAGATCTATCTCCCCCCCTTCCCGACCCTTCCGGCACCCCTCACAGAGCCTTTTTTTTATGCCTCTCCCTCTTGCGATTTCTATCCTTCATAGGATGATTAGAGCTCTCCGTTGATTTCTGCATTCGAATACTCCCCCCCCCCTTTTCCCCCCAAGTCTTGAAAGGTTAAAGTTAGACGTCTTCTCTCTTTCTCACCTCGTTGTTGTTTTTTCTCTTCGATCAATCTGGTACTTCACCACTTTTTCATATAATTTCTTTGGTTTCTCTTGGCGCTTCTGGATTAACTGCTCCCGTCCTTTTATCGTCCTCCTTTTAATCTCAGTCGGTACCTCCCCCGATCAGCCCCTCCAGTTCCCATCATCTGCTTTCGAGGTGAGGTTGCGTCTGTTGGCCGTTAGATTGATCTCTGAGTGCCGTCGGAATCGTTTCAGCGGCCCTCCCCCTCCAGATGAGTTCTTTTTTGCCTGCAGATTTGGGTCCCTACACGTTTTTCTCATTTTTTCCTTATGTATCTGTCCAACAAATCCTTTTTGCGGACAAGTTTTAGAGCGTCTCGTCTACAATCAGTGCGGCTCGCTCGCTGATTTAATATGTTTTCCCTCTCCTTCACTCTCAAACAACGTTGAGATTCCTTTTTCTTTTTAGTGTTTCCGGATGGCGCGTTCTTTCTAACCCCAAGAGGCCCTTCCCCCGTCTTCCTCTTCCTTCGACAGATTACACATTACTTCGTCGCCAATAATTCTTCCCCACCAAATAGGCGAGGGTTCTTCACTTTTCCCCCCGCTCCGGTTTTCTGCCTCTCCCCCCCCTCCTCCCATCATTCTCTTCCCAGTCTCTTCGAAATTCTAAGCGCAGCGCCCGGTTTGTAGTTTGCATCCAGTTCTCCAGTCCGCTTCTATGGGATGCTCCCGAATAGACCTCTATCTACTTTTCCCATCGTTTCACGCTCCCCCCTTCGGCCCCAAGTCCTCCCCTTACCCGACGATGGTTTCATGCCGCTTCTTTTTGGATGACTTGCCCCCCAATATTCATCTCTGACTCATTCTTGGTTTACGATTGGTGGACCCCCATGTTTTTTTTTTCCTCTTCGCCAGCTTCTATACGCTTGTCTCTCGCCGCCGCCTTACTTTTGGCCGTTTTTGCGCACAGGCGATTTCTTTGTACGAAACAGTTCGGTCGGTCTCGTACCCTCCCTGACCATCATTTCTCCCCCGGTTTTCTGGCGAAGATGATCCCGGTGGTCGCCCTTTAGCTGATTTTTTTGCTGATGGACGACATGTTTTGGACCAATTTCTCTCTCGACTTGAAAGTAAGACAATTCCCTCCCTTCCGCGCCCCTACTCGGCGATTTCAAATTGACACACGGCTTTTGTCTCCATTGGTAAGGAAACTGCACCCCTCCCTCTGCCCCGCTCGACATGTTAGTGGATTGCGAGTTCGCCCGACCCCGTGGTTGGCTTTCTCTTTAACTACGTCTTCCATTTACCCGTATCCGATTCCCTCAAGATCACTTTGAGCCCCCGAAAGTGATAGAAGGGATTGACCGCGCGCTGCCGCCTCTTCCACTTTTCCCCTTACCATTCTTCAGCACATCCTCCCTTGAGCACCCAGTAGAGAATGAGCCCTCCACCCCGATTGGTCGAGACCAAGCCGGTGCCGCCGTAGGTTCCCTCCGGGTAGACAAGCCCCCCCATGATTAACGATTTTTCTCCGTTTTTTTGGTTTGGTTGGTTTTTTGTGTGGGTTTCTGTTTGTTCTTGTGGTGTGGTGTGGGTTTTTTTTTTTTTGGGTCGGGGGGGTCCATGACTACTCCCAACCTTGTCAGCCATTATTTCCTCAGTGACCTCATTTTGCCCTACCCTTTACGAACCTAAAGCACGGGCTAGTGTTCTTGATCACCACTTGGTCGCACTCCTTTCCCCCTTCCTCAGAGATTTTTGAAAAAGAGCACCCCCTTCTTCCTCTTCAATTTCTTCTTTGTTTTGAAACAGGAGTACTTAACCGAGGGGGAAAAATCTTTCCTTTGGTTCTCCCTCAGAGATCGGCCATTTTGAAAAGAGGTGACTAGCCTCACAACCCACAACCAACTTGAGGTTAAAGCCCGAAGGTTTTAGAGCTTCACGTATGCTCTGCAATCTAGGTAGAATCCGTAGGATTATCTAAAACAAAGCTCCTCCCCCCCCGCTATACCCTTCTAGGTATACATAGCTAGAGTCCCCGGTAGTGCCCATAGCGGACATCAACGAATTGGCTTTTTCCTCCCTCTCTCGCACCCCACCGCTTATTTTGTCTCCCGGGTGGACTGGTTTCTTTTTCTTTTTCGCATTTTTCATTCTCTCTTCTGGACCGTAACTCCTCCGACACTCTTATTCCGCGCAAGAGCGTTCACTTTTCTGATCGATGCCCAGGTCACTGGAAAGCTTCTTTCGGTTCTCTCTTGTTTTTTCCCCCTTCGGAACGAATGTGATTTCGTCACGGACCAGGTTACTTGAAATAAACACTTTTAACTTACGACTGTTCCAGGTCCCCTCTCACCGTTTTCTTGGATGAAATGTCGGGGAAACCAGGTTGTTCCCTCTTGCCCTAACGCTCTCCCCCCCCCCTCCGTCCACTTATCCGGCTTCCCTACTACTCCCGCACGGAGGTGGACTATGTTTGTCACAGGGATTCTGGCCCTTTTAGCTCTGACCCTTTCGTCTGCCCCACATTTTCTCTTCCTGTTTTTTTGGACGAATTTGTGATACTTTCCTTTCTTGCCTTCGAAAAAGCGGACCATCTTTGGTTTTTTCTTTGCATAACTTCCCAATTCCAAGGATGATGTGGTCTTGGCTAAGTATAGAGCTCTTGAAGATACTTGGTTGAAGATCCTCCCGCCCCCTTTTTAGATTTTCTAACGGCACCAGCTGGTAATCGTGCCAGACGGTTTACTTGGGGTGATTTCTCCACGCCCCGCTGAGTTTATCGATAACATTATGCTCTTCAAAAGAGTCAAAAATTTTTTTTGAGGAGACGGAATCTCCCAGGCAATATTCGTATCTTTTTTCAACCTTCTTCCCCCTCCCCTCCATCTCTCTCTTACGCTTCTAAAAATCTAATATTGAACCATCAGGTCACTGCGTACCCACAAATCAAACTCTGAGTAGTGGCGACTGTTTGTTGACCAGTGGGAAACAACCCTTTTCCCTTTTTCCGATCTTTCTTTCTTCATCTGATCTAAACTTTTTTTAGTTTTTCTCGTAACACCCACAGTATTAGAAGCCTCTCCTGAAATTTACATTAGGTCGAGATCCCCCCTCTCCCCCGCCAACTTCACGCGTGAAAACCTCCTTCGACCACCTTTGTTAAATGGATTTTTTTTTTACAGGAGTAAGAGCCCCCTTCGGGCTTTAGGAAGATGGCGGTTTCTTCCAATACCCTTTTCGTTGTAATCCCGCTCCTCCTGCCCAACCCGATTAATCGTCCTTTGTTTGACTCCCTCCCTTCATTGCTCTAATAAAGCAGCCGCCTCCTGCTCGTTTCTTCCGCGTTCCGGCAATTTGGGGACTTGTCAGCTTAGGCTTGATTTCAACCCCCTTGGTCCGTGTCCTCCGTACGGCCCATGAACAAAAATAGTTGGCACAACATGAACGCCGTCTACTGCGTTTCGGTCGTTCGGTCTACACAGACAGAGCCGGCCCGAATGTTACGAAAAGCAATGGCGATTCCCCAAGTTCATTCTTTTTTTTTCATACCGTCAACCGCCCAAAACGGGGAGCCCCCTGTCCATGCGACGCGGTTCTTCTTTGCTAGAAAGTGAGTAGCAGCGCCCGGCGAAGACGAGTCTCTTTTTTCTGTCGGGCATTTAAATTATGGGAAGAGGGAGTGCCTTCCATTTTTCCAGTACCTCACGATGCAAGACATCGGTCACAGACGTATAGATATCTTTCGCCCCTTCCCCTCCTAAAAGGCCCCTCATATCTTGTCATTTTTAAAGCCAG
>Ga0179593_1507080_pt1 | contig 16630 bp, 26 predicted proteins | sample CZODoug2_1_08_16_FD_185931 | JGI IMG/M metagenome (GOLD analysis project Ga0179593, IMG submission 185931) | Vadose zone soil fungal communities from Angelo Coast Range Reserve, California, USA - CZODoug2_1_08_16fungal (PacBio error correction) | ecosystem: Environmental > Terrestrial > Soil >... | reverse complement strand
TTTTGGACGAGAATCCTGACAACCCTTGGCGTTTTTTTCTCCCTCCCCCAGTCCCGGAGCCTTTAGGTAGTTCTGGCACGGTCCCCAGACATTTGCTTGATTGGAACCCTTTCCTATTTTCCCTGGGTATTCAGTGAGGCGGTCTTGGTGAGTCCCTCCAGGGACAAGTTTGTCGCGGCTCCTTATGCAATAAGGCTTCCCGGTCCATTCAAAGTTGATTCACACATTCTTTTTCTTTATTTAGATCAATACTTTTCTTCCTTTCGCTTCCCTTTCTCACCCTCCCCTTCCCACCCACCCAAAAGATTCATACCCCCCTGCCCCCGTATTCTTTTGTGTCCCCCTTCTTCCTGAATCGAAGCGGCTTTCCTGAGGTTCACTGTACTGTCAGTTTAGGTCTTTGCCCTGCTTGATCACTGCCCTCTTCCTCTCCGCCCAAAACACCCACTTTGAGGCCTCTCGGTAGTTTTTACCTTCCCCCTTACCCCTTGGCCATGCTCCCGCTTCGGGGTCCGGACATAAATTCGATTTTCTCCGTTTCCCGGTAAAGTTAACCTCAACGCTCACCCTAAACTTTGGCTTTTATAACTAGTTTCTTAGCCAGGTCAGATGTATCCCAAACTATTTTATAACCCCCCCATTCCTCCGTGATTTTGGTTAGAATGTGATTGAGCCCCCCCCATTCTTGTTTCCGCCCCGCAAGTCCCCGGCTTTCTTTCCCGTTAGATTTTAGAGTATTCAAGGATGCCTTGTTGGCCAATTATTGTATCCACGCTCGCTTCATGTCCTACCAACCCCACGTGCGAGAAACCGCCCCCCACTTGAAGACCTCTGATACACGGGTGATTCCCCCCCCTTACCCGGATTTAGGGTGCAAAAACAAGTTCTTACCAAATCCCCCCCCCAAATTTACCGCTGACATGACCGTTGATCGTCGGACAAAAATGATTCCCACCTCCATGTCGCTCGCTGACTTTTCCTCCTGGAATCCTCTTCCCACCTCGTTCTCCCCCTTTTTAACTCAAGAGGGGCATTGAAACCAAAATACCCCACCCTTATACCGGCACATAGTGGGAGAGACCCTATTTGTATTTCGTAACTTAGTTTTCCCCCCTTCGATGAACTTTACGCAGGACTTCTTTGGCTTTTTTCTTAATGCGACGGTTTTGCGGTCTCCCCTTTAGTTCAGACCTGAGCAGTATGGCAAATGCGGGCAAGGGTTTTGTATGGTTGGTTCCCACTGCACAGCCCAACTTGTTTGTGATTGTCTTTTCCACCACAGCCCCCTTGTATGCCCTGCACCCCCCCCGTGTCCTGCCCTTTTTCCCCCGGTCCTTTCCACAAAACCAGATGGCTTTTTTTTCTTCCCCCGTTTTTTCCCGACAAGCCATTACTTAGTTGGTGAACCAAACTATCTTAACTAACCCCCGTTTAATTTTTTTCAGTTTCCTTTTTGGGCGCCATCTCTTCAATAATAACATTCATCACCTATTTCTGCCGGCTAAGCCCTTTTTTCACCCCCCCGAAATATCAGTCTACGTTCACGAATGAGTAAGCAAACTTCAAATTCGGCATCAAGTTAACGCTGGGCTTTAAAACAAGCCTATCCGGATTAGGTCCCTTCCCCCTTTTCTCCCTTCTTAATACAGGCCACGAAAGTGTACCCTTCTAAGAACCACCAACCTTTACCCTCTTCACTTTCCGGCCACTACAACACCGGCCGTGAAGTCTCCCCCACCACATGACGCACTGACTTTCCCCTTGAGTCTTTATCGGCACGTGCACCTACACCCTTTCCCTGATGCGTTTTTATGGACAATTGATTTCCATAATTTTATTTCACGGTGGTGCACCCCCCCCTTAGAAAAAGAGTGGGCTTTCTTTCCCCCCTTCCTTGCCAGATGATTTTTTCACTTTTTTCTTGTTATGAAATCTTGTTTTTGCACCCGCCTGTCCAGCGACAGGCTTCTGACTCCCTGGACGTTTGAACTATAGGCATTACCTAATCTTTTCATCCTTTGTTTTTTGCTTCTTTTGTTGGGTTCCCTCTTGCAATCTCACGCCCAAGACTGTCGCTTTCCAGGCTGTTCACACCCGCTTCTTCTCAAAACGACCCTTGTTCTCTTGCCCAGGCTTTTTGCATTGGCCGCCTCCCAAATAACAGGATGACCCCCACACAAGTAGACCCACATTTCCTCACATTCCCGCTTACTGCATTTTTAACAGTCTTTCCCGTTTTATTGCCTTTTGCTAATGACCCAGCTATACTTTTCCTTCCTTTTCCCTCCATCTTGAGAATTTGTGTATTTTTCCGGTTTCTACCGACCACCCTTTAAAGTTGTTTGAGCTTAAGACCTTTTCGACTGATTTTTCCTTGATCTTTTTCCCCCCATTGAATTTCTCCAGGTTGAATCCGTCTCATCTTTTTACTCTGGGTAAAATTGATACAGAGGGTGAGGCCTCTGCGTGCTGACTCTACCCCTCCTTTTCTGGTTTCTTTCTCTGGCAGCAGGGTCTCTTTTGGCTAAACTATTGTTGTTGAATTCCCCTATCGCTCCAAGGGTTTCCCCTGACCAAACGTGTGCCCCCCCCCCCTTCTGTTCGAAAATTTGTGTTTTTTTTAAAAATTTCCCCCCTACTTGGCGGCCTTTACTCGGCAACCTGTGCGTCCATCAACTCGTGGCCATTAAGCCATTCAAGGCACGACCTGCATCCGTGGTGCAATGCCACCTTTTTTTCGCTGTTGGTTTGACATAAATCCCCAGCCCCCCACCCCCTTGATAGCCTTTCTGTTCCGGTTTTTCTTCCCCCACCAAACTTGGACCCCAGCGTGAAGGTCTTCCTGCTTTTGCCGTCCTTTTGTAGTTTCCCTTCCTCGCCCCCGCCGCTACCTTCCCCCACACGCCCCCCTTCCCTGTCTTTTAAATATTTTTCCTTTACCCTATTCCCTTCGACCGTCACAATGACGCTTGTTCCCTCTTCCACTCCTTTTACTGGTGCTTTTGTCGGTTGTACCTTCCTGCTGGAAGGTTAGGAACGGTTTTGGGGATAATTCGAAGATTTCCTCAGCGCCTCCAGGTCTCTTCTTCCCTGTTGTTGTGGCTCTCTTGTAGTTCTCGCGTCCACTTTCTTTTTTTTGCCTGACACTTTTTTTAATTTGCCCCAAAATTCCGTTCCCCATTTTCCTCTCCCCATGCGCTCTTGGTAAACCGTTGAGGTGTCCTGCCCCTTTGTTTTCTTCCATTGATCAGCAGAACCAATTGAGCCCCCCAGAATTGACACCCACAGACTCTTGCAGCCGCTCATTTAACCCGTCGTGATCTCCCTCCTTCATTCCCCCCGGATTGGTCGCGGGCGTTACAAAGCCCTAGTTTTCCTCCCCTATTAAACCCACTGAATACGTATTTTGACCCGTCTCCATTCAGTAACATGTGCCGAACCTTAATAGTCCCCCATCCATTTTAGGTAGCTTTTTTGGCCTACTTCAGAATCATCCAAGAGCATTCCAGTGTAACTCCCCCGTTCCCAGCCCTAGGTTCCCATCACCCCCCACCCCAGTTAAAAACAGGGTCATCTTACCCCGCCATCCTGTCCCCTTTTCTTTGATTTTTTCTTGTTCCTGCCTAGCGTGCTCGCAGGGTCCCTTTCCATTGATGCCCTGGTCCCAAAATTTTCTCCGCCTAGCCGGTGATTTTTCAAGGGACTTCCCCTTTTCCCAAAGACCCATGTTGGAGATGCATGGAAGTCTGATTGCTTTTCTCCCCTTATGAAGGCGAGAAAGTCTATCACTATTACTAGCTAGGCCTTCTGATAAATGGGTTTCTCTTCCCAGAAACCCCCCTCCCGGAAGTCCTTAGGTTCCTTCCGTGTGAGACCTGTATCCGGGTTAATATCTCAAACAAAATCCCTGCCCTCTTCCCCTCAACATCAGCGTCCTTTGTGGACAAGGTTCTTCCAATGGCGCAAATATTGCACACAGTTTTTTGGTTCCATCAGGTTATGGTACTGTCTTTTCCTTCTTAGTAACCAAACCGCCTTTGTGGTTGCTTGAAGTGATGGTCGTAAGAACTCCTTTCCCCCCCCCTCTTTGTTCTTGCTAGCATCCTTAAAAATGATTCCCCCCAGTCTTTGGTTACGCTCAAGTACTTTCCTTGTCAGCCCATACCTTAAAGGTATTGCCCGGCACCCAGGGTTTTCCCCGCTGGGACTTGTATAAAAAAGTTGCTTGAAGACTTTTTCATGTATTTATTTTGCTGGGTTTGCTAGTCTGTCTAAAATAGCTCGCTTTTTTGTCCCCTAAGGCTTTTTTGATTTTTTGTTTCTCCTTTCTTAAGCTTTCCCTCGGTCTAGTGATTAAACTGTATGCTCGCTTATTTTCATGTGTATCCTCCCCTCCCTGTACCCCCCGTTCCAACTTCCCAACAGCCTTTCCTTTTCCGGTCCCATTGATAATCTTGCATATGTTTTTGTTTCAAGTTGACCCTCCCCCCTCTTACGCATGGTCATGGAAGGAGGCAGTCTCCCTGAAGTGTCCCCACCCACCGCACAACCTCCGGACAGTCTTTTTCTTTTCAACCCCTTTTTTACCCTGATTATTGGTTGATTGGTCTGTTTTTTCCGGGATGCTTCTTCAACCTATAAGGAATTATGTCCCCCGTTCCTGCAACTCCCTGGATAAACCAGAGTTCTAGGAAGCGCTCCCCCCCACGAAAATGGCTTGTTTATCACTGTTATGCAAAAGCCCTATTTCACCTTATTAATAAAATCACTTGTCCCCTTCTTGTAAATGCTTTTTTATGTCGTCCACGCCAAGTCCAGTTGCTCCTGGAATGGTGATCCGCCCGAAGACATGCTCTGGGCTCAGGATGCCTTTGGGTCCCAAATATTGGCTAAGCATTGTGTTTCCCTCTGTCCTGGCTCCCAGGCGCAACCCCCCCCGTTGTTTCCGGACACGCACCTTGTGGCCTCCACGTTCTACCGGGTATTTCACATGACTTAGGGGCTTCCACAAGGTTCTTGCCAAACCCCCTCGATTATCACAACGACTCGTGGACCCCACCCTGATATCGTTTCCCCCCCCCTCTGAGGGCTGCTGTTAGATATTCTTCTCCTTTCACCGTGCATACCCAGTCCATCAGCGGTGGCAGAATGACCCCCCAATTTCCCCCCCACGCCCACCCTGATAAAGGTTTACCATCTCCTATCCCTCCTTTACAGTGGTTTCTACGCTTCCTGGCCAGATATTGTCTGTTGTAACCTCCCCTTTTTCGAATGCCAAAGTAGGCAAAGTTGACCGGCAGCCTTCCCTGCGGGTTTTGGGAGGGTTTCACTGAACATTCCATTAGGCTATTTTTGTTTGGGCTTGGTCTTTTTCACCCATTTCCCAGTCTTATTTCCCCCCCCTGGGTACTCATGCGGTGCAGGTCTTCAATGGCGATTTTTTTTTTTTCCTCCCACTTTCCTATATCATGCCTCTTAATTTGGTTTCAATGACCCAAACTCCCATTCTTTTAACCTCCCCTCCGTGGAACGTAAATTTGGTCCCGCTAAATATTTCTTCCCCCTCTAGTCCCCCCTTCTTATGCCCGGCAGCCTAAAAATAGTCCCTTTCTGCTCGACCTTTTGAAAGTCGGCTTCCGCTGGGACCCTTATCGTTTCCCCTTTTCCCTTTCCTTCCCCAGAACTAGAATGTTCCTTAATTGCTCACCACAACCATCTTTAATACTTTATCGACGGAAAATACAACAAGTCGAAGTATTACAACCTCTGCCAGCCCAATGTCTTCTCCCTGGTTCTCGCGTCCCAACCACTGGTCCCTGTTTTTCTCCCCCCTCATATGTTTATTGTTCATAAGCAGTTTATTTATGTGGGGCCTCCTTTCTGAAAAGCCTTTGTTTGCGTCAATCCAACCTTCTTTGTCCCAAGTCTTTTTTCGTTTTTATGCAGGCGGTTTGTGGCTCCTTCCCTTTCTGCTGGGTTTATTGAAGACAGGACTTTCTTAAATATTCATAGATTTCCCAACTCTCTCTTCTCCTCCTCCGTTGTTTTTGTTTTCTCTCTGGGTACGCCTTGTTCAGTCTTTCTTCCCCCAAGATTTTTGCACCTGCGGTCACAAACTAGTCCTTGCATTAAACACCCTGGTCAACCTTCTTTTCCAAGTCTGTGTCATGGGACGTTCGCACCTCAACAGGCTTTTCGCCAGGCCCACATCCCCGCTAAATCCCCGTTCTTCTCCCTTCAAAAAGAGAACAGCTAACCGTTATTCCCCCCTTTTTGCCTCCCGGTCCCCCTTCTCAGTTAGGCCAGCGGTTTGAGTGGCCTTTCCTCCTTTGTTTGTATTTTTCCCAGGCTCCTATTCACCTCCAGTTAGAAGAAATCGACTCTTTTCGTTCTTTCCACCCCTTAGATTCCCCCGGTTTAATTAGGCCCCCCGCTAATTGATGCCGGAATTTCCCGTGTTCTTGACCTCCTCTGACTTCTTTTTTGCTCCCTGGAGTGATATGATCTGGGATTCAACATTCTGTTCCCCCTCCCCCTTCTGCCACTAACCCCGTTGCAACGTTTCTTTTTTGTTCTTTACAGATACTTGATTTTCCCATGCCAAACCTCGGTTACGGTGGTCACTAACCCAACCATCGGGACCCCGGTGACTGGACTCCCAATCCCTTTTTTTCCATGCATGTTGTTCGGTTTTTTTGTTCCCCCCCTCCCCCCCCCCATTGCAACAAAAGCGTGTTGTGGATTTGACCGGTGATCTCCCCCACCCCCCCCCCCACTCAAAAAAATGGCGCCGTGAAGGCTGCCTGCTGACCTCTTTTCCTGACCCCTAATTTCCCCCGCGTTTGTCAAAACGTCGAATTCCCAACCCGCAACTTTCCTTCTTTTAAATGCCCTATTTTTTTTTTTTTTTTTTTCCCCCCTCTCCAGCCCTCAAACGGTCCACATGTCCCCCCAAGAACCTTTTGGGTTTCTTTGTTTAATTCTGCCCCCGCTGGCTCATGTAGATGAACGAGGTGGGCATTTTCCTCCCCCTCCCGTTTAGAGCCGGAGATTTTTGAAGACTTATTTTTTCTCCGACTCACAGTTTGATGTCAGATCCTGTTTATTTTTGCAAGCCCATTGTGTTGCATTTTTCTCAAATCCTTTTGGACCCTTGTTTGAATATCACTTTGAGCCCGCTTCTTGGCCCCAGTTTGCCGTTGTTCATTTGATTGGAGGGCAGGATGTCTTACCGGCCCCAATAATTGCCCACCCCCCGGGGCTTGAGCCCACGTCATCAAGTTTTGACCTCCATTGGCCAGGCCTTTACCCTGGTTACCTTGGCGTGGCGTCCCACGCCCTAATGTTTTTTTTCCCTCACATCATATACCAAAATCACGGATTGAAGTCAGGAGCTTCCCAACTTATAACATAGGTAACTGTGCTACCCTCGTTATAAAACCTTCCTTTCTTTTTATTTTTGCAGATAGGTTATCAGATTCCCTTTTCCTTTTCTCCCGTAGCTCCCCCGTCACCGCTCAATGGGCAAATAACCCTCCTCCCCCAAGGGTTTCAGACTAACGCATCCTCCATTGTTATTTGTGCTTTCCCCCTCGGTCGGCTTAGCCGGCACTGGCAAATTCGCTTCAGGCCTTTCCCATGGTCCAATTAAGCCTGCTATGCTCGGTGATCTCAAGGGTACTGACCGTGCCACCCAAAGACACGTCTTTTGATTTTGTTGCTTTGGCCATTACCTGTCGGCTGTTCTCCCCCCTAAGACTGAGGCGCTTAATCGCCCTTGCTATCCATGATAAGATTTTTTTTTTCCCCCCCTACAAAATTCTCCCTGAATGCTTTCAGGCACTGGGCCGCGCTTTTCGCCTTACATTATCACTTCCCCACACCCCCCTCTGAAACTGTTGCAAAGCCATTCGGGACAAGGTTTCCCCCCGGCCCCCCCCATCCCTGTTAACACCATGTGCCGGTCAACCTCCTTTGTCTCCTTGCTCCTTCGTGAGCTTCAACCAACCTTTTTTGTGGATGCGCATTTAAGTTTCTTCTTTAGCAGAATCTCCTTTAACCAATTTGGTTTTGCGCGCGTTCTTTCTCCTCCCCCTTCAAAAAATGTCTCATCCCCCCCCCGGCGTACGTTTCAATCACTTAATCCGGTCAGCCTTCCTCCCAGACCACAGGTATTGACCGGGTTTTTGCAATCCATTGCTGTTGCCTTTTTTTTAACTGTCCCACTGAGTTGGCTAATGGTCGGCGATAGTTGCGGGGTGGATTTTTTGCTTCCTTTCTCCTGGTTTTCGCGGCAGTAGTTGTGCCTGCTTCCGGGATTTTTTCATAAGGGTTCATGGTCCCCCAACATCCCAAGGATCGCCTTTCGATTCCTACTCGAGCTTCTCGCCTTCAGTGTCACCGCCATCGTCTTTCCCCTTTTCCTTCCCATCCAAACATTCCGGATGTCTGTGCCAGGTAACTGGCCTCTAAACTGCACCTCGGACCTGGCTTAATGCCATTTTTGTGCCCGGTAATGGCCTCACAATTTTCCTTTTTTCCCTGCGTAACCCCCTTACCAGAAGTGTCCAACCCTCACAAACCAGTCTGCGCTCCCCTTTTAACCATAATTGATTACTTTCATGGCCCCTGTTCCGGGGTATTCTATCCTTTCCATATATGATTCAAGAAAGTGCTACCATCGATCGGTCCCATCTCGCCCCCCCCCTCCAACCATTTCAAAGTTTCCACATTTTGGTTTCCAACCAAACCACCCACCCTATGTTATACCCTATTTTCATAAACTAATCTTATTTCTCTCCCATTTGATTTTTTTTCCCTGACTGTGGAAATGGGAACCCCCAAGTCAAGTTGAATTGATCTCTTTCTCTTCCCTTGACGGCAGTTCACTTTGTCATTCTCCTTTTTTGCCCCTGGCCCCTAGTCTGTGCCTGCGTGATCCTGCTCCCCCCCATGCCCCCCTTCCTCAGTTCACCGCAACTGGGCCACCCGTTACAAGGGTTTTCCACCCTTCCACCAGTCATGTCTTTTCCGTTTCCACACAATTGTTCTGGCCCAACCCCCCCCTCCCTGATGAAATCCATTTCTTCTTGGAAATAACATCTCCTGGATTGCTCTGCTTATCACTCTACTATCCTGCCTGCCTAAAACCTCGTTTCTTTAGGGCCTTGTTCCCCCCTCTCACCCCCCATCACCAGCACATTAATTTGTTTTTGCCCCTATTTTTATTTTCATAAACGGGCGCTGTCCCCTTTCCTCCCCAGCGCTCTTCTATGGTTTTTCTCCGACGGTCCGCGGTCAATGATAAGGGTCCAGATGACTTAACCCCTTTTCGTCCCCTCCTTCACTCGGGCCTGGTTGGATTTTTTTTTGGGTCCTCCCTGCCCCACAAAGGTTATTTTTTTTTCTTCGTTTCCAACACAGACCAATTCTTAATTCCAACAGGCATGGTTCCCCTTGCCTTCCCTGCTTCACTCCCCTCTTCTTTTATTTTTTTCCACCGGTTCGATATAATGCGCCCACTTGGCACTGGTGCAAACCCACCAACTATCTTTAAACTCACCTCTTTGGCCCCCCTTTTTTTTTAAATTCCTTTGTTCTACATTTCCCCTAGTGTTGCCCAGGTCATCCCCCTCTGGGCCCCCTGTCAGCCACTGTCTATCAGTCTTACGGAACTTCGCCCCTTTCCACTCGCATCAAGTTTCTTTGACTGAAATTATCGGATCATCCGCCCTGTTTTCCCTCTTTCCGTCGATTCGAAGTTTTAAGCTCCCCATTAAAGTTCTTATTCGACGGTTTCCACAATCCAACCACTCTCCTCTCCCCACCACCCCTTCTCCCTCAGCTTGGTTAGGCCGGCCCAACGAAACCTTTTTGACTGCCTGTTACTGCACTTTTCTTTTCCCTTTCTTTCATACTTTTCCCTTGATTTTGTTCCTTACTTTTTGTCTTTCTTGACGTCCCCCCCCCCCCTACCCCCTCCCCCTGAATCGTCGTTTAATGCCCTGACTCTTGTTTTCCCCGCTGTACAGAGCACCGTTCTCTTTCTCCAGACGGAGAAATAGGACCCCCCCTTAGCTCCCCCCCCTCTCTCTCCCTAACTTTGAGATAGAGAGATTGCGTCCCTCCTCTTTCTCTTTTTCGCTTCTCAGCTTCCGCTTGAAAGGTTCCCCCCCCCCCCCGCTCCCTTGCATCACCCCGACCCTTGGAAAATATCTTCAAGGCCTTTTTTGTAATTTTTCCCCCCCACCCCAGGCTTTTCGAAGCTTTGCCCCCCTTCCCTTTTTATAATAACTGGCACATTTTCAAAACCCTTCTCATGAATTCCACACGGCCTTCTTTTATTGTCCCAGTTGCTCTTCCCCCTCCGGCAGTTTTTTTCCGGCCCTGTGTGGGGGCTCTTCTCTTGTTTGTATTTTACTCCCCCCCCTCCCAGTCTTGATATTTTCACGTTGGTGCCGTTACCCTTCCAACTTTTCGACTATTTTCGGGGTCTTCAATGATTTCTTATTTCGCAGTTTTCTTATACAGCGTTAAAACTTGATGCCGGTTTTTTTTTTTTTCCTAATCCCAGCGTTTGCTGAGGAATGAGTGAAATGTAAGATATACATTTCGGTGTCCGTGGCTTCTCTCTGGCCGGCCATTGATCTCTTTCTCCTTTTTTTTTCCCTCTTTACAGCCAATTTCCCCTTGACCCCCTTTTGGTTCCCTTCTTTGCGTTAAAACCAACAGATATTCGTTGGTTTTTCACCCTTCCCCAACCATGGGCCCTTTGGATTCGTTCCCGTGGTGGTCACCACCCAGTCTTCGTGGACCATGACCATGGGATTATGACATGCCCTACAATGGGTTTTTGCACATTGACTACTGTGTTGTCTTGTGTGGTTTTTCTCCCCCCCCGCAAAATGATAAGTTTTTCTTTCCGGTATCGTTACCCCCCCCCAAAACATTCCCCCCCCCTTGAATTCTTAAGAATGCACGAGCGTGGCAAGACCCTCTAATTTTACCGCCACCCCCCCCCCTTTCGACTCCCGCCAATATCCTGCATAGTAGCCTGCTCCCTTTTCCCCCTGAGGCCTTTTACTTCATTACCTTTTTTACTCACCCCAATGGGACTGTCCCCTCTTCCCCGATTAAATTTTGGCGTTTGTATTGGGGTCAGTTCCTCCTCTGTCTTCCTTTTAGTGCAATAGTCTGGTATAATTTTACGTCATTAAAGTCCTCTCCAGTTTTTTCTCTTTTTCCGACGACCGTTTATGGCTTCCTGTCAAAGTTCCCCTCTTGGTTTTCCAGCACCCTACCTCCTGGCACTTTTGCCCCCTTCTGGTCTTTGGGACCAGTTCCTGCCTAGCACCGGTTCTCTGTAGGCCCAGTTTTTTCATCTCAGCACAATGCCCTCTAGCTCCTTACCCACCAAGTGGGCATCTTGTCTAAACCGTCATTTAACTGCGTCCCTTCTCCGTCCTGGGCTATTCCTTCCTTTTCTTTTGGTAAAATCCCTTTTTCCTCACCCTTATACCACCCAGATCCTCTCCTTAAAAATATTCCCCACCCCATGGTAACATGTTTGCTAAATAACCTTCCCCCAAGACTTTAGGTGTCGCGCTTGCTGTTAACCTTCTCTCCTTCCTTGCATACCTCTAATCCTTCCTTTCTTAAGTAGTAAGCCTTTAAGCGCTAGGGGCCAATACAACCAATCCCTTTTTTCCCCCTTTTTTCAAAATGTTTCCTCTTCCCTTTCTTGATTTTTTTACCCACTTTCTTGTCGGTCCTCGCCTTCTCAAGCAGGCCCACTGGTGCCAGTATTTTTTTAAAATGTTAACTTAAGCCGGCCTATTCGCCTTGAATCAAGTCCTGCCGTGTCTCCAATAAGCCTGTTGCCCTCGTGTCTGTGGGCAGGACAGCGGCGTGCTGGAAGAATTAGCGCCGAATTCATTCCAAAGTTATCGTTTTTACCGATAAGAGTGTGTGTTCCCCTTAGCCCTGATGCCCCAGACATGATCCCGTACTTTTCTGGCCAGTGCCATGGGTTCCCGCTCCTGTTATATATCCCCCACCCCCACCCACCCCAATATCTACCCCATGAAAACCCTTAGGCAAGACCTTCTGGACCCTTTTTTTTCCAGGCCCAGTCAAATGTATGGCACCAACAATTGCCCTTCCCCCCCCTTTATAATGTCGGATCATGGCTGAGGGCTGCGTTCTTGATCGTAAAACCCCCCAATTTTGTGTTTTTTGCGCATGTGAGGTTTTTTCTTTGGCTTATGCGAGGACTCTCCGTTGTTGTTGGTGAGAGTCAGTTTTCTTTTTCCTCGCTCTCCCTTCAAGGGCCCCCCCACCAAAGTGGGTTGTAGCTCCAATAATTTCAGCCTGACCCCATAAATTCTCCTTCTCCGTTTCCTTTGTGCCAACACTCTTGGTCCTTTATAACCGTACTTTTTTCATATTGTTTAGTGTTAAGCGGCGGTGATTGTTGCTTTTCTCTCTTCTGGTTCCCCCTTCGAGGCCGTACCTCAGGTCACTTTGGGTTCTTTTAATACTTTCTTTGTTTTCCCCAACATTTCTTCTCCTGGATTCAATGCCTGGTTCCTTATGTCTTCAAGTCCATTCTTCCGTGGTTTAATCCTTCAACCCCTTAAAACCCCCCCCAGGAACTTAGTCTTCCTGGCCCTTGATTTCCCCCGGCGCATCGGCTTATTCCTTTTTTGCCCCATTTTCCCGGTCCTTCATCCTTTGCCTGAACTAGCCAACCGTTGCTGTTTAGGCAGGTACCTCAGCTTTTTTTTTCCCCCAAAGACAAATCACCCCAATTGAAAGGATGCCCCTGTCGTTACCCCCCTACGGATTCTTGGTGGTCTGGCCCTATGATTTCTTTCGTTTGCCAAACGTACGTAAACCCTTCGGATGATTGCGGTATACGACCTTTACCCCTCTCCTCCCCCATACAGACCAAATTGATTTTCCCCTTTTATTGACCTTGTTTTACCTATTGTCTCCCCCCCTATTTATAAAATCATCTTATTCCCCTCTGGGCTTTTTTGAAACCATATTCCCCAGCCCCGGACTCCCTTTTTTTCCTTAGCTGAATGGCTCTCGTTACATCTCGGTTGCTCACAGGATTGCCCCGTTTTTTTACTTATTTCCTCAATAAGGCCTTGTGCTTCCCCCAGGACTTGTCAGCGCAAACTTGCTAGGAAAAAGCCACAACTGTGGCAAGTCCTCCTTCTACCCCCTTTTTTCCACTTTCCATCTTTAGGTGGATCAACACATTTTTTGCCACACCCTAACACCCTTACGAGACATCCCGGATTGACACAACGACCGACACGACTTTTTTAGCGCTGTTTTATCATACATTAGACTATCCTGCCCAGTTCTACACCTGACTTTTCGTTCGACCCCAATACAAAGCCACCAAATTTTTTTTCTTTTTGACAAGCCCTCCTTCAATCGGCAGCGTAAAAATAGGGCCTTGCCCTCTTTTACTCTCAGGCAGATATTTTGGTTTTGTAGTGTGGCTCTTTCCCTTATCCTGTCTAAAGCTTCGATTCCATCAGAAGGCTTCACGCGTCCTGGTTTGGTGGTTGTTTTACCTGACAACCTCCTTATATGTTGGCTTGGAGGTTTCCCCCCCCCCTTCCAATACTAACAAAACGGGTTGGGTTTTTTGACCTGGTCTTACACTTCCCCCCTCATGCTCTTGGAAGGTTTTATTTTTTCCTACCTTGATTGAGTGTCACCAAACCGACTACTCTTTGCACGTTGGTCTTTTTCCTTTTTCCTTTTTCCTCTTTCCCACGTACCCCAAACCAGTATAATTTTTCCTTCGAGCATGCCCCCTGACCTCCAAATGTTGTTACGGTCCTAAGTCACCTTTGTTTCCCTGTTATCCCCCCTCCCCAACCCCCACCCCCCCCCCCCCCCCACCAAAAAAAAACAAACACCACTCCACCCCACCAAAACCCAAACAAACAACCCCCCCCCCCAAAGTTTATTTTTATTTCAAAGATTATCGGATTCACCTGGCCTGCCTATTTCCCCCTTTCCTTTTCCTCACTAACGACCCTAGTTCGAAAATTTTTATATAACCCACCCTTTTTTAAACTCTTCTCCGCTTCCAAAAAAACCTTTGTCAGCCCTTCCCGCTCACTTTCTATAATTGGTCCTTGCGGCACGGGCCCATAAAACAACCGGAACTTCCTGTTATGAAACCCCTCCGTTTTTTCTTTTCTTCCCCTGTGCTGACACTCCTTGACTCCCGTGAGGTGTTTTCAATCTTCGTACACCTGTGGTGTTATGAACTGCCAAATTCCCCACTTCCCTGCACTAGAGGGGGGGTTTTGTTTGGGGTTTTTTTTTGTGGTTTTTTTTTTTTGGTTGTTTTGGTGGGTGGGTTGTTCCCTTTGAATGCAAGTTTTGTCCGCCTGCAAACGACCTTCTGTTTTGAGAAAAGACGACTTCATCTTCCCCTCTCTTCCCCCAATCTCTTCTCCCCTCCTTTCCTTTTGTTGTTGTTGATCTCGTTTTTTATCCTGGGACCCGATTCATTCTTTCTTCAAGACCTCCTTCGCTGGACCGCTTTTTCCACGCGGCCATAAACCACCCATGGTACCCCCCCCTCTTTTTGGCCTGTTTTTATTGGCAGTTCCTGTGCCCCCCACCAAGCCTTTTTCCCAACTTCCCACATACACGTATTTTCCCTCAACTTCTCTTGCTTCCAACACATGAATTATTCAGGTTACCTCTTTTCCGTTATTTCCCTTTCCTCTCAGGTACCAAGTTTAAAGGTTCCTTCCCGGCAGCATTTGTGGCGTTACTTGATTTTTTCCGTCTAACTCTTCCCTCTTCCCTTTATCTTCATACCTTTTTCTTTGTACTATTTTCTTTTTCTTTTATGGGGTGATTTTTCAAGTTTTGGCGGGAATCCTTTTAATCCCCGCTTTTAAAACGAGTCCCCTCCTTTCACATCTTGATCTCTACTGACCGTACCTTCCGATTTCGGTGCCTGGATGATCTTCCCCTTTTTTTGCTTGGGGATTTCATCCTAACTTATGGTTTCCTCACTCTCTAAAAATGGCACCTTGGACCCCTTTGCCCACGGAGGTTGCTCATGGAGTTTTTTTTTTCCCCCAATGCACCCTTTTTATTGCACTTCCCCTTTACCTCCCAACCGTGGTGGTCACCCCCCCCCACCCCCCCCTGTGTGGTACTTTCAGCCATGGAATTTTCCCTACCATTCATACCAGTTGTGCACATGCCTACGGTTGGGCTTTTTTTCCCACCCCCTAATATAGCATGTTTGACGTGATGGAACAACACCAAACCATGTCCCCTGTGATTTTTTCCCTTCCTTGTCCTAGACCCTTATCGAAAGAGCCAAAAAGTCCCTTCCTTCTTCCCCAGCAAAATCGCATAGTAGTTTGCTTTATCCCCCAAAGCTTCCCTTGACCCCAAATTCTTCGTTCCCCTATTCCACAGACCTAAAATGGGGGTTTGTCTTGGTGTAATTTAAGTTGGATGTGGAAGGTTATTCACTCTGGTGTGGCGTGTATCCTCCTAAGTTCCTCCTTAAGTCTACAGGAGATTTTTTCGATCCTAATTTGTACTCTCATGAGTTTGATTAGCCGGTAACTTTGTTCGGTTTTGTGCCCCTCCACTTTTTTCTCCCCCCCACCCTAAGGGACATTTGAATGACAAAAATTTTCCTCCGCTTATTGCCCCCGTTTCTTCCTTCCCTTTTTTTTCTGATTTGGCAGTTGATCAGTCCCAGGATATTCCTCCCCTCCATTTACCCCTGGGGCATCCTTGACCCCCGCTCCTTCAAGTTCCAAAGGTCATGTCAGCACATGTCCCCCTTGCTTCCCTTACCCTTCTTTGTTTAAAAGCCTTTTCATCCATTCAATACCTACGGATGAAACAAATTATTTTATAAAGGTTTTCTTCACCCCCATTTGGCAACCCCAATGTTATCCCCCTCCTTTTTTTCTTTGATCGCTCTTTTGCTAATCTTTCTCCTTTATTTCCTAAGCATCCTAATAGTCCCTCCCTTAGCCTCGGACCCGTTAAAGTTTCCCCTTCCCAATCTTTTCCCATCCAAACCCTAAAAATTGTTAACCCTGCCTCTTCCCCTCCTTTCTGTCATTTTCTTTTTTGACCCACTGTAGGTTTGCCCACGCTTTTTCCCTTCTTATGTAAGTACCTGGCACCATTGTCACCTCATCCTGCTCTTGCTCCCCCGTTTGTGAGGCTCACCGTGCACACCCTTCTTTTCTTGGTGGATTTTCCCTTTTTTCCCCCCAGGATGGCGGTTCGACACTGAAGAATGACTTCCCTGAGCCTTTAGTATAATAGTTAGTCCCCGGATAAAGATGTGTTCGCAACTTAAGCCCTTTTTCTTCCACACTTATTCCGGCCTAGTGCCACGGGGTCCCGGGCCGCGACCTTGGAGCCCATGACTACCAACCCAAACTCAATATTTTTGCCAAACCTCGGCCAGCCAGTTGGCAAGTTTTCTTCCCCTTCAGCCCATTGTATGGCCAACAAGTTTATCCCCCAGTATATGGATTTCGGTAACTTCTCCTTTCTTGAATCGTAACCCCAACCCTTTGTGTTGTTATTTCTCATTCAGTTT
>Ga0179593_1384447_pt1 | contig 16631 bp, 26 predicted proteins | sample CZODoug2_1_08_16_FD_185931 | JGI IMG/M metagenome (GOLD analysis project Ga0179593, IMG submission 185931) | Vadose zone soil fungal communities from Angelo Coast Range Reserve, California, USA - CZODoug2_1_08_16fungal (PacBio error correction) | ecosystem: Environmental > Terrestrial > Soil >... | reverse complement strand
CTGACGCGCCCGTCTTGCCGTCCTCTCGCCGTTTTGAAGCAGAAATGACACTGATTCTTCTCTGTTCTAATCATTTTAACCTCTTTTTTTTTTTGTCTTTTTTTTCTTGTTTCTGAAAGAGCTTTCTGCATCCGCGAACGTAGCCTTAAACTTTTTAAATCTCGCTCTCAATCTTTGTTTTTCCGGCCCTGACCCTCTTTTTCAATCGACGTTTGTGTTTCTCAGCCGAGACGTTAACGATGAGTGATCTAGCACCTTTTTTTTTGCACGTCCTTGTCGTTGTAGGTAATTCTTCCTTGTACTCTACAATCTCGTTTTTCGTGCTTTGGGGTATTTGTTTAGTCCCTTCCCCCTTTCCCTTTCATGTCAGTCTCGAGGACTCCTCCCCAAACGAAACGGCTCTAGTGCGCGCGTTACTCCCGTTCTTCGCGCGAATTCCAGTTTTCCTCCCCCTTCTTCCGCTTGAACACGCAGACTCTCGATTCCTTTTATTCTTGTGTCGGATCTAGAAATGTGCCTTTGTTGGTTGAAATTGAATCCACCTCTATGAGGCATGTGAATGCATGCTGATACGAACAGCTCTCTCCGCTTTCTTTTGCTCTCACGTCTCTTTCTTTCTTCACTGTCCCTTGCTGTCTAGACCAGTCCTTGACTCTCTCTCCGTTTGTCGACGCCTCATGCGTAGTCAGACCATTTTGTTGTTTCCCCCACCCTTTTTTTCTTTTTTTTTTTTTTTTCCCCTCTTTCGTTTTCGCTTCCCATTTTGGCATTTCCCTCCCCTCATCCCCGTCCCCTCTAGAAGTCTTCATAAACGGTTTTGCTGAAAACGCCAAGTTGATTCAACCGGTTTGTCGCAGACAAACGATTTTCCTCTCTTGAAGCCCTGTTTGGTTTCCCCTCTTTTTTTTTTTGTCTCCCCCCAGGCCTCCTTTTTTTTTTGAATAAGTTACTACCCCTGACCCTCCACTTTGTACCACCTTCCGAACGATCGTCTGTAAGGACCGATGCCTCCACGACCAGATGACGATCTCGCTTTTTTTGCCTTTTTTTTTTTTTTTTCCCTGCTTTCGGTCTAGGCCCAGCCACTTGAAATAGACATATAGGGCGTTGCCTTCGCGAAGTCGTTCCCGCCATTCCCTTAAAAGCTCGTAGCGCGCGGAGTTTCCTCCTTCTTACTTCCTGCCGATCTGTCGCCCCTTTTGTTTTTCTGTGCCCCCTTAACGCCTCCGTCCCGATTTTTTTAACATGCCTTTTGACGCTTCTCCTATGTGAGAACGTTTTTCTTTGCCTTATTCCTGTTAACAGCAACTGCGAGTGCTCTTCTTCGAGTACGATGGGCCTTCGCCGCCTTCCTTTCCGCCCCTCGCTTTCTTGTACCCCCACTCATCGGCAGACGCAAGAAAAAAACTGTGTCTCTCTTCATCGGCGCCTCCCTTTCTCTCCTACTGGAGATTCGTTGCCCTGGGCCGCGCCTCCCCTCGTTCTCCTTGTGGGTCCACGGGGCCTGATGAAGGTCGCAATCACCAGAGCTAAAAGCACCAACGATACCTCAGTAGACGATCTGGGAGTCTCCCTGGTATGGATTTTACCCCTGATTTTTTTGCGAACGAAGGGTTTTTTTTTTCTTTTTTAGTAGTGATTGCTTGCCTTTCAAACCTAAAACCTAACCCCTCCTGTTACCCGACAAGCACAATGACGAGTAGGAGATTTCCCCATGTTTCTTTTTTTTTTTACCCGAGCACATTCCATAGTGCGACTTTCTCCATTTTGGTTATTTCCTTTCAATCGCCTACGGTTTTTTGGATCGGCGAAGATAGAAAATGTTTATTGCGCCTGTGCTTATCCTCTTAAGGCCAGCCTCCCCCCTTTGACGACGTGCCGAGAGAGTTTTCTTCTAGTCTTCACTTTCCCGTCACCATTTTTTGAACGTTTTTTCACGTGAATTTCAATCCGAAAAGGTTTTTGTTGTTTTTGGTGGGATGCAAAATGACCGCATGGCGCGTGTGGTGATGCTTTCTAGATCGACGACATCCCCCGCATCTCATCCTGAGTCATTCTTGTGCCACCGTCGGACATTATCCTCAGCGGATGGCTTCATGACTTTCATGAGAAGCCTGGACCCGTTTGGAGGTACACGCATTAGCTTACTGACCCCTAAAGTTTACAAGCCGGCTATTCAAGGTGAGAAATAGACCATCAAAGAACCTCACATGAGGTTTGGCCTCCAATCCGCGCTAGCACTTTGTTAGCCCCCCCCCCCCCAAACAAGTCCCTGCAGTTCCCTTGAGCCACCTTCCTTAAACATCGGAACTCCAGAGCTGAAGGAGCAATGGAACGTCCCGGGCGCGATATCTTCCTTTCTTTTTTCTCCGTGTTTTTTCTAGTTCTATCCTCGATTCATCCCCTTTTAACTTTTAATACGCATGTTTTTTTTTCTTTTTACTAGAAATTAGCGCTGAAAAGATCTTGCGTTCATTGAGCTTTTTTTTGGTGGGTTCTGCGGTCTCTTCACCAATCTTGAATTCTCCGTACCCAGTTCTTTCCCTGTGTTGTTGATGGCTGTCGATGGCCCCCCAGAAGTCCTCTTCTTTTTTTTCTCTCTAACTTTGTAAGCTCTCTTGCCCAGCAGTCATTCCACGGTCCTTCTACTCTCTTCTTTTCTTTGATTCCCGGCGGTGCAAAGCTTCCGTATTAACTCCTTCGACCCTTCGACTTTGATGTTATCGTTTGATACACCACCCCCCCAGTGTGAGTACGAAGCCATTAGAACTTCTCCAGCGATTGTCAGCTTCCCCTGTTAGCGTGTCCCAGTCTGATCGTATAGATAATGATCGAACTATCAGTTCCCCCTCCCTGTTCTGGCCATGCGCGATCCACAGTCCCAGCTGTAAACTCCCTTCCGCAGTCTCTTAACCTGTCGTTCAAGTATTCTTCATCCCACAATTATCTTTCCCCTCCCAAAAATGCTCAATTACTTTGAACGCCGGTTGACTAGACGCGAACGTCATGTAATTCTTGTCTGGGTGCTGGATCGCGGCGTTTCTTGGTTTTTGAGTGTGAACATCCCGCCACTCCCCTCCTTTCACACACCCCCCCCCTTTTTTTCCTTTTTATCCACATTATAAAAATAAATTACTTCCTAGTATCCACGAAGAATCTTTTTCTGCTGCCTACCCCCTTTTTTTTCTTTACCGGCGGAATATTGCATGTACCCCGACCAATTGTTCCTCCACCCCACTTCTAAGCTTAAGGACTCCGTCTTTGCTCTTTTCGAATCTTTGAAAAGCACCTCCGCGCAGCGGTCCCTTTAGGTAGGCAGGTAGTTCGCTTTCTTTTTTTTTGCCGGTGACGGTCAAGTATCCGCCTTCAGTGGCCAAGAAGTCTGATAGCGACAGACCGTAGCGACTTTTCGTCATTGCTAGGCCCTCGGAGCTTCCCCCCTCGCTTGCCAGGTCGCCCGAGAAAAGAAGCCCCCTGATGTCGTCCCCGTCTCCCGGTTTCCCCGATTCTTCATACCCTCGAATTCCAGACTGACATTTTCCACGAACTGAAGTCGAAGCGGGACACTATCTAATGTCCCCTGCCCCTTCTACCCAGGATCGGCCTGTCCTTCCAGTTATAGAGTAACGAGACCCTCTTGTTTGGAAGTTTCTCGGACCCTTTTCATCCGACCACTTCAGTCCCCGCCAGATGCGCGAGACATAAGTTGTCCTCGGACGCATGTGCGTATCCATGTGGACTTTTTCCTCGCGATCGGGTTCTTGGAGACCGATACATAGCCACATCGTTTCGTTCGTCTTTTTGGTTCTTAAATTTCTGCTTCGGCGTGACTTTTTTCTAGACCGTCCCCCAGTTAGCAGAAGTTCCGGAAAAGACTTGCAACTCCCCACTCTTGGTATCTCGTTCCCCCTTTCACGTTTTTTTTGAACCATCCTGAGTTGTCCCCTCCCAATCTCCTACTGGTGTTCTTTTTTTAGTGAATGCAGCATGTACCCCGCAGGCCTCTCAGCACAGCGAAATTTCCCACGGATTCCCCCCCATCCGACGTCCACCTGATTCCTCACTTGTAGTAATAATCAGAGGAGAGAAAAGTGCCACCTTAGTCCTACAATTCGCGCGTAGGCTCGAATTTCATCCGGCGTCTCTCTTTAGGATTCCCTTTTCTCTTGCGCATTTTTCCCTTTCTTGCGTGTGCTCTCCACTTCCGAAGTGACAGGCTTCATGCCAATCCCGCCAGAAACTTCTTTCAAATGCCCCAAATAACAAACCCCCCCCCCCCCCACCCCCCACCCCCAACCCAACACCCCCCCCCAACATACCACCACAAAACACCCCCCCCCCACCAAAAAAAAAACCCCCCACAACCACCCACCCCCCCCGTGCGAACTTTTCTAGTAGCCACCCAAGAAACAATACCTAGTGAAGCTTATATTCAGAGGTTTCGTCCCCCCATACGCATCTGGTCACGAGCCATACTTTACATTTTTCCTAGTTCTCCCTGTGCGCCCCGACTACGCCCCGAGCACTAAGTTGTCTAGGGTAGTCAGTTGATTAGCTTGCAGTCGTCCTCCGACAGCACCCCTGACTCACCGTTGCCTACTACCCCAGCTACCCCCCCAGCACCCTAACACTAATCTCCCCCGCCAAGAAAATACCCAGCCGATCCCATAGGCCAAGCCATCGACCTTCGACTATCACCCCTTTACTCAATAAGTGCAGACGAGCTGCAACCCGCATATTAAAAAAAGTGCGTTTTATGGCCATGCGGGCCTCTCCCGCCCAGTGCTTTTCCCTTCTTTTGAGACTAACTGGTTTCGAGTAACCACGTGAGTGATCTCTTTTAGGCCGTCATAAGATTTCTCCTCCCGTTGTTGATGAGACTCGGGCTGGACCTATCCCTATTTTCTCCCTGACACTTTCTATAGAGGATCCCATCCCCACGTAGAAGGACACGTAACCTCTTGCTGCAAGAGGGGATCGCCACCTGACAACGAAATACTGCACGTTGTTTCCGCATCCGCACCGTTGAGGCTGTTTCCTTTTCTCTCTTGTTTTACTAGATCTAGATTTTTGTGGCATGGTTTCACGATTATAGGTATTACTTATTTGATTTATTATTCCCTTTTTTCACTTTCTTAACCTGCCGAATTGTGCTGAATCTTTATGGCCTATTTGCCCTTACCCACGCATTTGGAAGAGCACGCTTAACTTTTATCTCATCCCCCTCCCACCGTCCAAAGATCCCCTTCTTTAGATAGAAGAAAGTCTTCCCCGTTTTTCTCCCTCCCACCTTCACAATTAGAAGCAATGAAAGATGAGTATCCCCCCGAGATCGTTCGGACGACGGTGGTGGGTTTTTTCGGATATCCCCCGGCTGGCCCACTCGAATCGTGGACAAGCAATGTTCTTTCCGCTTTTTCATGCATCCCTTCTCCCACGTTTCTGACAAGCCACCTTCACTCGACTCCCTGACCACGAGACTATTTAGTTTTGCTCGACCACCCTGGCGAGGATTCCTACTGTCTTACAGTACCAGTCCGGTGTCTTCCTCGCCACAGTGTGTGCTTTTGAAGGTGAAGTCTTCGTCCTATGTGTAGGGAACCCGAGGACTTTTTGCGTCGTCCCCCTCTAAGTGGTTTTTCACTCTCACAACGACCGCTGACATCGAAGTCTTCTCCCTCCAGCGCCAAGTCTGGCACCGCCGCACCCCCCCCCTGCCTCCCCCCCTCGTTTTTTTTTTCTTTTCATCTCTTGTCGCCTCCCCCCTTTTAGAAAAGTCCCCGTTGCCGTGATAAGTCCTTCACCACGGACAAATCTCCATGCCCAAACACCTCTCCAGAGCACGTATTTCACTTTCCTTTCCGTTTCCTTGCGCCCTACAGAAAGTGAAGATCTTTCCGAGTTTTTTTTTTAACGAGTACATGCATTCCAAGTCCTTTCTCCCTGCTTGCTAGCTGGGAATACCGGTAATGACGTGTACGCTTGACCTTTCCCCCTTTTCGCTTTCCTTCTGGACTTTAATAAATATTTTTTGGAAGTTTGTATTACAGGGTCGGTAGATCTTTTAACTACCCCCCGTTTCTCTGCGCTAGTCTGTAGGTTTGAGGTGACACTTTCGACTCGGTTCCCTTTGCCTTGGTTTTCCCCCCCTCACTTTAGCCCTTTCATGAGGGAAAGAGTACTTTTCAGTGATACGCCAGCCCCTCGAATCAGATAGTTTGCGTCCCAACGCCCCTTAGTCCGCTGCACCGCAACATACATCGCGCACCCCTTTCCTGCCTCGCCCCGGTCTCCCTCCCTTTTTTCTTCCTTTTTGACACCAGTCCGCACCTTTATAGAGTCCCGCTGCTTCCCCCCGCGTCTGTCCTTCCGTCCTGCGACGCGCGCCAAAGTGCTTCCCTACCGGACCCTCTTCTTCCTTCTTTCCTTTTCTTAGTTCTTCCCCTTACTGTGGGCCTGAATCGTTTTCTAAGGTGAGGTTTGTTGCTTGCTTGATACAGGATCAACAAGCAAACAACTCAAACCCCATCCAGACCCCCTACAGTAAATCCATTCGAGACTTTCTCTCGACTCAACGACTTCGTCCTTTCCTGAGTATAACTTGTAATTAATTTTCTGATTGCCTTTTTTTGTATTTCGAGATAGACGAGAATTCATACTTGGCGTCGGGGGGCTCTGCACTGGCGGACGGCCCTGGATCGGTGGCCAGCCAGCATTTTTCTTTTCTTCCCCCCCTCCTGCTTCTTTTCTTGCGACTTCTCTCCCTTAAAGCCCCTCTTAGGCGTACCGAAACTCGCTGTCTTAGGCAAGTGTTTCCCCTTCCCCTCGCCCCATTGCCGACTTGCCCAGCTTGAGCATCTCCCCCTTTCTTCTACCCCCCTTTTTGATCTTCTGAGAGTTTCTAGAAGGTGTCCCCATTCCTCATCATCCCCATTTTTCGCAGTGAAGGACGCCGCTTCCTCGCGGGAGCCGTACCTCTTCGTTACAACGGCTGGTGGCCATCCATCCCTCCATGCAAACCGTTGTTCCCCCTCCTTCCCTATTCGTGAGTTTTTGCGACACAGAAGTAGTAGCGGAACTCAGATGCCACGCAAGACGACTCAATCAGCGAGTGTTTCATAGCGAACTGAGGTATAGAGGACGTCTCTCTTTTAACTCCTCACTTAGTTTTTTTTTTTTGTCTCTCTTTTCTTCCGCATCAGTCTCTTTCCTTTCTAGAGTTCCTCCGAAGTTTTGTTGACCCTGGGTGATTTGTTCGAGCAGTCCGATGAAGCACTTTGGATGTATTATGGTCTACCCAGATTGCTCCATGGTTGTCTTTTCCTATTCTATTTTCCCTTCCCCCTCCGCGTTTTTCCAGTCTCCTGACCGATTAGTGTAACTCGCAGTTTTCTGCACCTTAAGGCCTACATTTTTGTTTTATCTTCGTCCCCCCCCCCCCCCCCCCTACACCCCCCCCCCTTCCCCTCCCTTTCCCCACCCCCCCCCCCCCCCAACCCCTTTTTTTTAATAGGATGGCAGCTTCGGCCCTTCTTCCTTGCATCCCAGTCAGTCGATATGCTGCCCCTCACCCCCATTTCTCGTCCTCTTTCTCCCTTTTTGACCCCCCATTTCGAACACATAGACTGGCGTTGATTCGCCGGATCGCTCCGTCATGCATAGCTTCGTTGACCGACCACGTGGCCACCCAGCCTCCCCCTTTCCTCCCTGTTTTTTTGTTTTGTACCGCCCCGCCCTTTTTCAACCTGAGTCGTCTTTTTCTATGCCAACACCAGAAGATGTTTTTCCCCTTCCCCTGCACTTCACTACGAAACGCCGTCGTTTTACCTTCCTGCCTTCTCGGCCTGTTTGTCGGGTGTGATGGTTCCGTTTTTCTTATGTCCTTTTTTGTCCCCCCCGTACTTTTCCCCCTCCCAAGACTACCCACCCTTCCCATTTCTCCCACCATTTTTTTTCCCCCCTATCCGCCTAATGGAGAAAAGGCGATCTCCTTCTCTTCTTAGGTCCTCTCTCTTTCTCTTTATTCTTCCCCCTCTTCTTATTTCAGTACCTCAATCAGCTTTTCCAAATACAAGTAAGATTTTTCCCCCTTGTATGCGCGCTTCGAAGAATCACTTCCTCCTTCAGTTTCTTCCGATGTCATGGTTTGAATTTGCGTCGTAGTTTTCTTTGCTCTCCCTTCCTTTCTCCCCTCTTTTCGATTTAACTTATTTCAGGAGTGAGGCGGTTTTTGGCCGAAGGGGGGACACCTCGAAGTCGCCCCGATGCGGCTGCACGAGATTTTCTTTTTGGAACTCCTGCAGAGTCTTATAACTTCCAATATACGGTTGAACACTGAGAGACACCATTCCCCAGAATTTTTTGACTCCTCTATGCGTCGCTCGGGTGCCACTCTCTTCAGCCTTCTTATCCGCACCCCCATTATCGGCCTTACATAAGTAATCTTTCCCGTAACGCATAAGAACTCGCAGAGTGAGTGTAGAGCTTTTTTGCTTTGGAACCGTCCAGGCCCTCCACCAGCTTCCCTATTCTCCTTTTGTGCGCCCCTCTAACTCCTTTTCCCCCTTAAAAGAGAGAACTTTCCCTGCGCACTGAATTATGAAGTTCCTAATCCTGTCCCATAAGGTCCGCCCTTTTTTCCCGTTCGAGTGTAGTTCCCCGCCTTCTTTTCCTTTACGTCTCTTTTGTTCCGCTCCCCCAAGGATTCCGAGTGTAAGGAAAACCGCTTCCACGTCTTGAATAAAGAAAACCCAATACTCGGCGCAGCCCTAACTTTCATATCCACGCTCTGATCTCTTTCTCGTTTTTCCTTCCTTTCGTTTTTTTTTTCTTTCTTTCGCAACCCCTTTTCTATCAGAGAATCTTAACTGCTACTTTCACACCACGTTAGAGAGCCGCCATTCCTGCAGAAGAACCCCCTGCGCCTCACGTCCCCTTTCCCCTAAATTCAAAGTGTGCTTACTTAAAGCAATTGAAGTTTGCTGACACAAGATAACGGGTGCTCGGTACTTATCTAGTTTTGACGTGTCAGCTGCAGGTTCATGTTCTTTTCAGTTGTTCCCATTCCCCTTCCTTTTTCTCATCCCCGTTATCTAAAAAGTCAAAATAATCGATGAAATTCCTACGCCTTTTTTTAAGTCCCCGTGTCAGGTTGTTGTGCAGACCACATTTTGCGGGTACAGCGCTGTTTTCAGCTGGCGGCGGCGGGTAAGATCTTTCTTCTCCTTTTTTTTTCCCATCTCCTCCGAGCCCCATGCCTGCTGTTGATTTACCAACACAGCACGTGTCCCCAGCAAGTCCGTTTTACTGCACCCCTTTCCGATACACTTCCGGCACCCCTCTGCCTCGCCTTTCTCCTCTCCTTCCCTTTTCCACGCCTTCCCTTTCCTTTTCGGCCCAAACAGCACGGAAGCCGCACTTTTCAGCGGTTTTTGAGACTCCCCCGCCCAGTTTTGCCCCGTCGCCACCGTTTTCAGCTATTCCTCCCCCCTTAGGATAGTCGTTTATCCCTTATACCCTAATTTATAATAAACCGTTTGTTGTTTTATTCTTTTGCGTTTGAGATTGCCAATTTTTCTGAACGTCCCTTCCTTCGCTGCACTTCCCTGATCTGGAACCGCGCTCTTGGCTGAGTCTACCCACGCACTTTAACCCTTTTCTGAAATTGCTGTGTAGCAGCAGCCCGAGGCGTTTCCTCTTTTGATCTTTTCCCCTTCCTCCTCATTTCTCTCCCTGTGCCCTTTTCTTGTAGATCTGTGTGTTATTGCTCCATATGGAAATTGATGATCGTCGTCTGTCACTGTAGTCGACCTCGTCTTCCCAGAGGCTTCTTTTCCTCCCGGAGCTTCCTTTAGTGATCTCAACTGACTTGTTTACAGGACTTCCCCTTGGCTGGAGAACGCCACCCACCCCAACCCTCCGCTCCACCAATCCCCCCCTGGTGGTCTTTTTTTTTTTAGGGGTTGTTTTTTTTTTTGTTTTTTTTGTGTTTTGGGCCTAGTTTCTCCCGAAATTTCACAGTGAGAATTCCCTCGAGCTGAGTAAGAAAAACTTTGTCCTTCGGAGTTGGCACACCTTTTTTTTCTTTTTGTATCGCGGCCTTAATTTCTCCCATCCTTGGTCCTTTCTTTTTCCGCCTCCCTGGAGTCTTTTTGCATGAAATTCATGACCTGAAAATTTCTTTTCGACCGATACGAGAAACTATATTGAGTCAGAGATGTGTGCTTGACCCTTTCCCGAAGGATACAGACACAAATAATGCCCGTTTTGCTTTTCTTCCCCGATTCCCTTTTGACTCGGCGCATTTCGGACTCAAGTGAAGTCTGATTACGTCTGTGTGATTAGGTGTGACCGACCTTATGTTGACAGTGATTTTTTTGATTATCCACGACGACGCACCCGATTCTTTCCCCGGGCTTTGGACCCCCCTCCCTCTTCTCCCAACCTTTTTTTCATTTTGCCCGCAGAAATTCGTGGTGGAAGCGTTAAGACCCCTGATCCTGTGGAATCCACCTGTTGCCGTACCGGTAGTGAGCCCGCCTGCTCTTCACCCCTCCCCCGACCCCCACTGTCCCATCAAAAAAAGACCGGCTTTTTAGTTCCTCCGGCCGTCTGGATAGAAATAAAAAGTTTTCACCTCTTGAATACTTTCCCTCCCCCCTCCTGTGCTCTTTAACTAAATGATTTAAGGGAAATAACACGGGTAAATACTTGATAATGTTGCGAAAGGGCTCTATCCCCAGGACCCCCTCTTTTTTAGATGGTCTTCTTTCTCTTTCCCCCCTCTTCGGATTCCTAAATGTGATCATGCGGCGCACCGATTAGTAACTACCGGCACGCGATTCTGGCGTAAACTGCAATGTATTCGATGTCCCCTCTTGTCTTTCCACCTGATTTTGCCCTACTCTGGTAATGAAGAGTAGTTCCCTGCCCGGCGAGAACTCAGGCCTTTCGAGGAGGTTTCGTCGCTCGTTTTTTTTACGCCGCCGTTTTCGCCTACCTTTCCTCCTCCTAATTCCCAAACCTCCCCCTAGACGCAGCAGGCTTAAACCCCCCATAGATGCGTTTTCCCCAGCTCCGGACCTGCCCTGCCTACCTTCTTTCTCCTTCACGATTGCCTTCCCCGCCCCGTTGAAACTGAGAGTAACGCACCTTGTTGAGGAACCGTGCCTGGGTACTGAAAGTCTTCGCATTGATCAGCTCCTATTCCCCAAGACACCACGCGCCATTTTTTTGATCTTATTGCCCCCCCTTTTTTGTTTCCTTTTTTCTTGTCCTTCTTTTCAGTCCCCCCTCTTTTTAGCTGCAATTCATGTCTGTATTTCCGGGTATTTGATACGAAAAAAAACACACACCCCTTCCAGCACCGACAAGCAAATACAGCGATATCAGTTTCCCTAGAATCACGACGGCCTTTCCCGTCCCCCCTCTTTTCAGCATTTTTCTTTTTTCCTCCCCATGGTTTTTTCTTTTTTCCTTCTACATACTTACCTCCTCCGACGTTAATCTTTGGTCATCTCTTCTGAGATACACTGCTTTGTTTTTCGTTGTGCCTGGCTTTTTCGCGAAGCTATTTCCTCCCCTCTTCTCCCCCCCCTCTCCGTTCTCTCTCGACCTGCGGGACACTCACAATGTTAAAGACTTCATGACCCCCAGTTCCTCCCTTTAAATGCCTTTATTCTCCCACTGCTTTGGGACTGCATCTGGTTTTTCTCTATTTCTCCCTCCCTCCCTACCGCTTCGGATTCGCCCTCTTTAATAGCAAAAGCTGCATTCGCGCCGACAGATTCCCCTTCGCGTAAGCCTTCTTCGAAAGACCCTTTTCGGTTACCCCTGTGAATCGTGGCGTTTGGCGGCTATCCTCCCACCTTGACCAAGAGCTATCCATTGGTGCACGGACCAGATTCCCGTAGCTCTTTTTTGCTCTTTTCACCTCTGGTCTTCCTCTCTCCCTCCCCCTTTTCATCTCTTCCCACAGATTAACTTTTCTCATGATCGAGGCTCTTTTGTTGTTGAGTATAATAGTGTCCCAGAGCAGCTTATGCAACGCCGTTTCGCGTGTTGCTTGTTTATTTTCCGATTGCATTATCTCTCTCCTTCCCTTCTTGTCTTCCCCCCTTTTTCTTTAGACTAAAAAAGCGGGAATTTTTTGCAGAGAACGTCAGGACTGCTGGAAAGTGTCGTGTTTCTTTGACTGTTTCCGTTGACGACCGCGAAAGTTTTCCTCCCTCTCTTTTCACCTGTCTCTTTGACCAGCTTTTTGCAAATAGATTTAGACTACTCCTTGTAGGAATTTCTGACTGTCGACTTTTAAGCCGAATTTTATGTCCTTTCTCCCCTGTCCTTGCAATAACCCCAAAGCGACAGTTCGACGATAGTTTAACCAACTCGATCTTAACTTCTTCCGTTTCATCTCTTTGGACTCTTTGGAAGTAAGAGCTGTCTGGTGTAAATCCGCCGTTTTAATACGAGCTTGCCTCCCCCATTTTTTTCCACCTCGCGAGGATCCACTTTTGTCCCCCCCCATTTCGATTTCCCCTGTCCTCCTCTGCCCCGATGTCCCTCCCCTTTTCTTCGTTCAAGCTGTTTCCCACCATAGATGTACAATCATGCGTCAATGGTCCTTTTCCCAAGCTTTCTAGTGAAGCCATTTCCCTTACCCTTTTCCTGTCTTCTTTTTTTTGCTTTGGAGTTTTTTTTTGTTGAGGAAATAGTTGACAGGTATAAGCCCCTTTTTTCCCCCGTTACCCAACCCCTAGAACCCCATGAGACCATCATCGTAACCATTTGAGTTCCCCGGAAAAGATCTTCCTTTCTGGCCTCCCTTTTTTTTTTTGCTTCGTAGCTCTCTTTGCTAAAGGACGTTTGAACTATCCTCCACAAATGAACGAGGGAACGCTTGTAGTGTGCGCATTGCGATACGGCCTTCTCCATGTCTGGCGATTTACTTCTTGAGTAGATTTGCGTTCTTTTTCCTCCTTCTTAAATGTCTTCCTTCCTCTGAAGGTTTCTGCTTTTGCGGAAAGATTTTTAGCATCATGCCGCGGCCCTCGCAAACGTCTTTGATGTAACTTCCCGTTGTTTATTTAGGCTTTCACGTTTCGACAGCTTTTTGTTCACTCCCTTTGCGTTTCTCTCTCCTCTTTCCACGACACGGACTCTTTTCGAACCTTTTAAAAGAATGAATTTCGTCGAAGCTCGACGCAGAGCGGTGGTGTTTATCGATTCGCGCATTCGCCCGTTACTCCAATCCCTCCATTCCTTATCCCACTTTGTTCACCTTCGGTGCAAGTGGTTTGCAAGTTCCGGGCAGAAGCGTATCGAGACTCGCGAGATTAACAGTGAAGTTAGTTCCCTTTTTTTCTATTTTTTTTTTCGTCCGTTTCCTCGTATGGTCCTGCATGGGTATAGAGACTTTGCCCAAGTTATCCTTTACGTCACCCGTTTCTGCCCACGCTTTTTCTGAAGCCACCCCCCCCTTTGCAGCGCTTTACATTTTTGAACATGAGTTGAACTCGGGGCAATATCGTAGTAGCTGCATGCAGGTCAGTTCGTCGTGGATGATCCGTGCGCTATGATCTTTTCCCAGCCGTGTTCCCCCCACAAGTTTTTTTCTCTACCCCGACCCTTCCCCCATCTGTCAGAGCTGGCCAAAGAGATTAATAGAAAGGCCCCTTGTAGAGGATAATAGAATTCGACGCCACCTTAATAAGGGCAGAGCTTTTTTTCCGTAGTGCTGTCGTCACGTAGATCCATCTTCCCAATGCACCTTTCCCTCCCCCCGTGATCCCCCCGTTTCCCCCAGTTTACCGTTTGGTGAATAATTCTGGAAAGAACCTCAATCTATTTTTGGAGACTCTTGTCCTCAGCGTCATTGCGCTCACTAGTGCTTTTAGGTCTCGCGCCGCTTCGATCCCTCTTTCTTCCTGTTCTTTTCTTTTGATTGATGCAGTCTGAAAGAAAGAGGCCACATGGACTTTTTTTAAATTACGATTGACGAATAAATCAGATGCTCCAGCACATCCCCCCCCCCCACCCCCCCCCCCCCCCACCCCCCCCCAACCACCACACCCAATATAATGTCACACGACAAAAGTCTGCCCCAAAACCTGCTCGATCAATCTTTCACTCCCTGAGGCTCTCCCACAACACTCACCTTTCCTCTTTTTCTTTCCAAGCCCTCTTAGTTCGGATTCTCCTCCTAAATTAAAACGTCAGCACCAGGACAGGTTTACTGATTGGACGGATCTCCTCTCCTTTCCTCCATAGTTTTTCTTGAGATCTTCAACCTCTTTTCCCTCCTCGTGCTAAACTTCGCATATTATAAAACCGAACGAGGAATACGCTGGCGGGTGAAGCCGCTAAGCCACGACTCTTTCGCGAATTCTCTTAGTTATTGTTCTGTTTGCCGAGCGCACTTTGTGCTTCCCGCTGCGTTTAAACTAGAACCTTCTTCCCTCTTTGTCCGTTCTTGTTAGTTATCGGTCAGTTCAGATTGACAGGAAATTCCGTCTGGCTGTTCATTCGGCACCGGTTCACTGCGTCCAATTGGCGTCTGCCCGAGATCAAAAGCCCCTATCATTTTTTTAGTTTCGCCTATCTGCCTTTTTTTTCTCTACCCCCTTGTCCGTCCCCTCCTATGTTATAACCCCTCCCTATTTCAGGCAAATGAGTGTGCTTGGGATGTCCCCACTGTAAAGTTTTTAGATCGGTACTTCTAGTCCTTACTCCTTCTTTTTCCCCCCTTTCGTCCCAGCACTCCCGTCTCTCCGAGTTCAGTAATATAGAGAGTGTGATCTCCCACTCGAAGCTCCGAAATGGGCCCGGCTTGCCGTACCCCGTGAGGCCCGCTTGGACCTCCTCTTTTTTAGTTCGTCGAACTTTTTTTGTCCCCAAGAGAAGTAGTCTTCCTGGTTGTTCGAGCACTCGACCCAGTTGGTATGTGGACATACATCCACGACAACAGCCCCCGTCATTACCTCGACAGATTTCCTTCCCCTCTTTGTCCTTTCCCTCCCTTCTGTTCACCCCGTTTTTAAGTGTCCAGGTCCTACAACCCACTTTCTGGCGGACTGAGCAGGTGGCGCACGACCTTGTCCGCCCCACTTGAGAACGTGCTCCCAGCCCTTTTTCAACCTCCCGACTGATACCCCTAAGAGACATTTTTAACAACCATAAAAATTTTTTCCTGATTCCTGACGGCGGCTTTTCGCCCCTCAATCCCTTCCCTCATACGCAGAAGTTATTTCGGCTAGCCATGACTTCAAGAACAATTTTTTAGCTTTTCTCGCTGGGCGACGAGATTGACGTGTACGACACCTGTTACCTTCCCCCCCCTTGCTTAAACACTAGCTTTTTTTTGGGTACTCCTTCGCGTAGTAAATTCGCATCTCGTGCCAAGGCTTCCGTTTTTCATTACCCCCTGCACTTCCTCCCTCGATCTCCTCCAACCATGATTGTACATCTGATGGACCTGGGTGACCCGATTTTTTCAAGAGGCCCTTGTTGTTTTTTTTCTCTTCATCACCCGGTTTCTATCTTTTCAGACCTCATATCTCATTCAGTAAGGGCACTCTGACCGAGAATTCCCCCACGATAGGTTCCTCTTTCAAGTCCGCCCACCCTTCCTCCCTCTCTCAGTTCTACCCCAAACTAAGAGGTTTTCAAAATTCTTACGAAACAATCTGTTTCTCCGCTCCGTGTTTTTGTTCGCGGCCTTCTGCCATGCCGTCTCAAACCTAGCTCCCCGAATTCCTTTTCTTACATATGCGCAAGCCCCAATCTGCGAAGTTTTTTTCCTTTCAACTCACCCCCCGATCTTCCTCAGTAGCTAAGTGTCTGGCCGTGTACCATGAGAAATTTGCCAATTTTTCCATGATGTTGACCGAACTTTTCCAGGGCTGTCGTGAGTGTACAGGAAACAAAACTAACAAACCCAACTTTCCCCCCCAGTCCTCGGTGCCTTCTCCCCCGACCCCTCCCCTACTGTCTTTTCCGTCCATGTTTTACGATTCTCCATGCTTCCATGCGTCTTTAGGATGGAGGAGACTCGTTTAAGAATTTCATTTTGAACGCGGCGCTTTTTTTTCTATCTTTTTCTCAACTGGGGCACTTTTTCTTTGACTCTCTTGATGCAAGAGATAGGACTCCGCAGCGTGTGATCAGGACTTGCCTCCAGACTGATCATAATCTCTTCCCCCCTTCTGAACCCCTCACCCTTTCCTATGAAACCACATAGTGCCTTCCACGTGTTACCTTCCTTTCCCCTCTTCCTCCCTCCTCTTTTTTTGTCTCTTCAGTATCGACATTTTCCCAAGTTGCTTCGACGGTGTTACATTTTGTTCCCTCTTTATTGGTTCGGTGACCGCTGCATGTTCCTGACCCTGCCGACCTCTCCCTTAGCCATTCACTCACTATCTCCCCCTTGAACCCCGACCAGCCAGGGCATACACCATCAATACCCTACCCGTCTCACCCCCCTTCCCCGGTCCCCCCCAATCTCTCGTTTTTTATTTCCCCCTATTGGATCCCGTGAGCTAACTCTGCAGCTACCTGGTTCCCACCCATTAGACATAACATCCCTCCAAGTTGGATTGGGGCAAGCATGGAAGTTTATTTGACCATATTGGTGG
>Ga0179593_1338698_pt1 | contig 16633 bp, 16 predicted proteins | sample CZODoug2_1_08_16_FD_185931 | JGI IMG/M metagenome (GOLD analysis project Ga0179593, IMG submission 185931) | Vadose zone soil fungal communities from Angelo Coast Range Reserve, California, USA - CZODoug2_1_08_16fungal (PacBio error correction) | ecosystem: Environmental > Terrestrial > Soil >... | reverse complement strand
GCAGAACCTACTGCATTCTCGGTTTGGCCGGCGTAATCCCCCTTGTCTCTTTCCCCCTCGAAGAGGGAAAGCCAGAATCTCGGCTGTGGCCCCGCCGTCACTTCCGCCTACCGCATGGCGGATGAAAGTTCTAAATATCCCCCCTCACCCCCGGTCAAGAATGCGCTGTTTAGACGCTTTCTGTAACCCGACTCGAGCCCCAGTCACGCGTGTGCTTCGGAGTCCGTCGACGTTCCCGACCAAGTAGAAAGCAACTCTTCCGTCCAGCTGAATACAGGTTAGGCAAAGGTCGTTCGATTCATCTTCCATCCATCGCGGCCCGTTCAAACGCCTGTTTGCCCAGCGGACCGGTTTTTCTTGAATTTGGTAAAGGCCTGCCTTTCCTGCGGCACCTCCTTTTCTTTCCATTTACCTCCCCGCGCTCAGGACCCATTCTATTTTAATCAATGTCAGGTTTGCGGTTTTCCCAACCCATGCCGCTCGGCAGGGGGCATTCTGGTTTGCGATTTTTAGCTTGATGTCCACGTGCGACACTCTTGGCGTACGGCCCCTCGTCCACCCCCACGCTCACCCTTTCGAAGGGTCATACGAACCGCCTATCATCCTTTCGGGTGCAGCCGTGCAGGTGGGGTGTCCGGCGTGTGCCTCCCCAAAAAGGGTCTGGATTTGGGCCCTTTGATCGCTTCCCAGTGCCTCGGTGCTCCTTGTTCATCCCCTCTTTTACCTTCTCCCCGTTCCCGGAAGACCCAGTTTTTGTGCAGTGGCCCGGAGATCAGTATTTTGCCATCTGTTTTCTTCTCGAATTGAACTCGCGGTCCTTTCATTGTCCGCCGCCTTTCCTGGTCCACAGCTGCGGTTTTATCTCGTCGAGCTTTGCCTCCCCATCTGGTTCCCGTTCTTTCCTCCAGTGCAGGTAGGCCTGTCTTTAGAGCAGCTCCTCTTTTCCTTTAGTGTTACTAGAGTCAGCGTCCCCCCGGCCCCATTACTCGGGGGCCCACTATGCCTTCTCCCAGGGCACTAGAAGGGAGGTTGGTAGGTTTGTTTTTTTTTTTTTTATCCTGCATTCCACGTCCTCATCGAGGGGCACCGCCGGCGGGGTGGCCGCCCGGTCCTCGCTTATCCGCTCCCTTCCCAGAATTTATTTTAAGGTTTGAATTTTTTTTTTCTCTTTAGGGGGTATTTCACCTTTCCCGACCCGTCTCTGTGGAGGCCCTTTTTTTCCCCCCTTACCTTTTGAGATTTCATTAGATGTGCATTGGCGTTCCAATCTCCCGAAGTAAGTTTTGTGACCAGGTGTATTTGGAGAGAAGGTAAGTTGAGGACCTTTCCTTCGGTGTGCCTGGCGGTGAAAGCGGTCGGCCCCCCCGTGGTTTTTCCTTCTGCCACCTGGGAGTACCACCGATCGAGATTTCTTAGTTTCACCCTGACTCCTTTATCATTTGCGTCGGACCCGTTGCCATCGTCCCGTCTTCCTGGTCATGGATCATCGGGTTGCCTCCCTTCCAGTCGCAGGCTTGTGGCCTTCCTTCCTTCGGCGTCGTTCTTCCCACGAAATAATGGTCGGACTGGCAGTCCAAGGGATTAAATGAAAAGCCCCCTGGTTCGGGTAGAGGGATCTTGAATACTTCGCCTTGCACCCTTGTCGGCGGCGACCTTCGTTCCGTGTCATCAGCGACTGACCCTTCCCTCGTTGTTTTTACTGATAGTCCGGGCTCCAGTTTGGCAGCGGTCACCTTCCGTGTCGTTTGTGCCCTTTCGGCCCCCTTGATCGCGCTTTTCCATGGTTTTTTTCTTTCCTGTCCTCGGGCGTCGTTGCTGATAGTTGCGCTCCTCAGAAAGATTTGAGCGTCCCCACCTACTTCTTTTTTACGGGCACGTGATTTTTTTCCAAATTCTGTGCACAGGCAGTCGGTACCTAGCATTGGCGATGGCGGGCCCCGGCCTTGTCGTGAGTTCCCTTCGCTATCCAGCGAGCTTCTTCCATCAAGGCCTTTGTTTGGGAACTAAGTTTCCTTTTGGTTGAGTCCCCTCGATCTGCTCACCCCCGGCAACTGGACTGGACCACTGTTCTCCTGCATTATTTTCCGTGCAGGACGTCACCTCCCCCTAAACTTCCAGAAAGTCCCCGTGCGCCGTCTTGGTTTGCCTTGTCTCCTGTTCCTAGGCTGGTTCACTGCTTCGCGGGGCCTCGTTCCCTGAAGACAGGCGTGAGCCCTTCCTTAGGTATTTCACGATTTTTCTAAAGCCAGACTTATTTTCCCCCGCTCTCCCCAGCGCCCCGCCTACGTCTGGGACCTGGGTTATGGACAGGTCCCCACGCTTTTCCTAATTGCGCTTGTTTACCGGGACACATAGCCCGATGGCTTTTCCACATCGTCGCATCTTCGGGATCCCTTCTCCTTAGCATTCGATTAAAGAAAGCCTTTTACCAGGGTGAGTTTGCAAGATTAAGATGAGAAGGCTTTCTTTTCCGTGTCGGTTATTTCCATCTTGAAAGACCTCCAGTTTTTTCGCCCGTTGAGGGCATCCTGCGCTAGCCAGCCTTGGACCATCTCCACCACCCGGTGGTCACTTACGTTTTTACAGCTACACTTGGTAGGCCCCCGGTCATCCCGTTTCCGCCTCGATCCCGGGACCGGAGGAAGCCGTTGTTCCAGAAAGCACCATCCGGATCTTTCCTCTGCAGTGCCCCAGAACGTCCACGTCGGACTTCGCTCTTGAGCATCCTCCTCTCCCAGTTTACCGTGACTAGTGCATTTTTTGCCGCAACCTGGCAGGGTGGCTCCTCGATGGTGATGCGTTTCACGTCCCACGTTTCCCTTAACAGATTCACTTTTGACTCCATTTATTGGACAATGCTTAATTCCCCGGCCCCGGGCCATGGCCCGGGCCTTAGGTCGGTCTGCTCCTATATGTCAACGCCCTATTTCCAGTCGACCCAATTCCATTGAAGATGCCCAGCCCTTACCAGCCGGCCCTCGAGATGACCGCCTGCTTTTCTTATTTCGTTCCTAAATTGCTCGCGAAAGGCATTAATCACCCACTTCACGGCCTCTGAGACACCTTGCCCGTGCGGCAACCCTTCCATACAAGAAATTCGCTACCCCGTCCCTTGCTCCCCGGCCCGTCCAGGCCCCGACGCCCCCCGTATTCTGGACTCCCTGACCGCTGGCCCTTTTCGTGATTCTTCTGACCCATCCTTCGCATCATTCCGTTAGGGCGGCTCCGTGCCGTTCCTGCCCCCCGCCTCCTTTCCCCCACAACCGGCTTCCCCCCCGCACAACTCCACGTGTCCGTTTTGAAAATCTCGCTCTAATTTTCTGGTACTGGTTGTCTGTTTCCCACCATGGCCAGTCCTTCCAAGGGACCTGATTATTTCGTCCCTGTCCTCCTCCTTCCTACGGGGCTCCACTCTTTGAATCTCTGTCTACGTTTGACCGGTTGCGTGTTCCCCTGTCGGGCCCTAATGGCGCAGCAAGTCCACGTCCGGTTGTGCTGATTCTCGCTGTCAGGGCACAAGCTATTTCTCTTTTCTTTTACCCTCCGTTTGTTTTTTTCTCCCTTTAGATGCTGTTGATCCAGCTCGAGGATCAGTCCCTAAATTAGTAATTGGAATTGTCTCTCCTCGGACCAGAGAAGAAGGCAACACTTCTCCCCGGTTCCCCGGTTCTTTCCCCTAAACAAACTGTCTGCATTTCCTTTTCCCAATTTCACTTTCCTGTTTGCCCAATTTCACCTTGAGACGGCTGGCGAAATGTTTGCTGCTGCAACATGAAAGTTAACAGTTCAGAGTCAAGAAGATTTCAAGGCAAGGCCCGGAGTGTGCGTTTTGGTACCGGTTGTTGGGTCCGTCATGCATGTTATTTATTGTTGGCCTTGGGACCCTTTTAGGAAACAGGACCTCCAATGGAGGATAGTGTCCATCTTACGTGCCCTCCCCGCCTCTTCGGGTTTGTTCCTCCCCCCGATCCCTGCATTCGTCTTGGTGTTCCGGCTAGTGTCCGCGTCCTTTTTTTGCAGGGAATTTTTCTAGGGATTTTCGAGGTTTGCCTCTGGGTCCGTTTGGTTTCTCACTCCGTGGTGTTGCCCAGGTTGCTTTGAGACTTCATGCGCCGCTGCCTTGATACCGCGGCTTTCCATTTTCATCTGTCGGCGGTGTTGATTTCTTCCTTCTGGATTGATGCTTAGTTCACTGACGCTGTTTCGTGCTATTTCTCTCCGCCTCTGGCCTTGCCCCCGGTGGCCATTGCCAAGGATGGTAAGCTTGTCTGCCTCCGTTTTTAATCCCGATGTGGATCTGTGGTATTCGTGTTTGCATGGTCCAAAGTCTTTCAAATATGATAGAAACCATGCGTTTTTTAGCATTTTCTGTTCACTGCTCGATTTCCCTGGATAGAGTAGCCGCCCCCTTTTTTCGGAATGGTGCTTTGCTGGTTCGGCCCTCGGCCATTTGCCTAGCAAGATTATCTTTTACGTTACTGCATTTCTGCATTTTATCGTCTATGTCCGTATGCCCGGGGGGGACCACTTTTGGCTCCTGTCGGCCGACTTTATGTTTTTCCTGAACCCGGGCTTTTGACTTTTTCCAGGTATGGCGGCCCCCTGGCACCTTCTTGCTTCCCCCCCCACTCCAACAGACCCTTACACCTTGCTTTCCTGGTGCGTCAAGTTATATGTTCGGGATCTCCCCGGCTGCCCAGCTGCTGCAGGAACCAGCTCCGGTTAATCCCAACAGTCATTGTTGCCCCGGAGAGGATGCGAGAGAAGGGTTCGCCGACCCTTCGCCCCCTAGGGATTGCTGCAATAGCTTTTTCCTATTCTTTCCCTCCCCCAACTTGAGGCCTTCTGGCTTGGGACGGCGAAACCGGGTCCCGTTGCTCCCTGTGCGGCTGGTTTCTCTTTCCCAGAGCTGTCCCTTGACTGATGGATTATCATGTTTTTTTTACCATCCCTCCGGCTCCGCTCGTTGTGTCCTTTCCCCCTCGACCTTCTTAAATATCGTCGTTTTTTTTTAGACACCGGTTGCTTGTATTTCCTTTCTTTTGGCGTGTTTGATGTGCCGGTATCTGTCCCCGATCCTCTTTTTCGTCTGATGTTCTTCACGTTGTAATTCATGCCCTAATTTTTTTGACGACTATGCCTGTTTCCTCACCCCAGGAGACGGCCTCCCCTCCATGACCCGTGGCTCGTGACAGACTTGAGCCAGACTTGAAGTTGGTGTCTTTAGGATTTTTTCCAATCAGAAGGAGGGCCCGGCATCGCAGTGAATAGTGAGTGTGGGCCCCCTAGTATTACCTTGTGCACGATCACTGCCAGGGGAAACATTCTCAGTGGCCCGGCGAACCGAGGTTATGCTGCTCAGTTTTTTACGCTTCCTACTCCAGCCCCCTCGGCGACCAAACCAGGAGCTGATTTCCGCACACCTCTTTTTGACCCTTAGTTTTTTTCGTCAAATGCCTCCCAAAACTTCCTCTAAACTTTTACAATAGAAGTGCCTTCTCTATTTTTTACCCCTGTACTCAGGTCTCGACGACAGTTGTGGACACCGGCCATTTCTACCAGATCTCCCCCTGCTTTGCCAAGTTTTTTTTCTTGGGTCCTTCCGCTGCGGCCCCAGTCCTTTAGGTGCTGGTCTCCTGAGAAGATTTTTACGCTGATTTTTCTTTTCAACTCTTCCTCCTCTTCTTTTCGCGAGGCACTCGAGATCGCCCCTTCTCTTGGCGCTGGACATGTCTGCAACTCCGGCAGGTAGCCTCCTTAGTGGGGGCCATACGGCCACTTTTTCTCCCGATCCCTGGGAAATACCCTGGGGTAACCCACACCCACTGTTTCTTTTCCTTCCGGCCCTGTCCCGGCACACCGCCTGCTTCAGTGATGACCTTTTTCCTTGCTCGTCAAAATGTTAGAATTTTTTACGAACGGTCATCGATTTTTTTCCGGTCGAAACTCAACACTGATTCGACTTCCGTGTTGAAGGAAAGACCTTTTCCCTCTGCACTTTTCTCTTCTTTCAGGTGAGCCTCCCACTTGACAGAGGAAGTGCCCCTCATTTTTGCCCTATCCTCTTACCATTTCGGCCACACCTCCTAAGTTGCCCTGCAGCACTGTGCGGTAGGCTTCACCAACCAAAAGACCTTACGAATAAAAAGTCGCTTGTGACCTGGTGCCTCAATTTCATTCGTTTAGAGGAGGTGGACCTGTCCGCTTCCCATCAGTATGTTTTGTTGACGCGGTTTTTTTCCCCCGTTTGCACATTTGACCCTCCCCCAGCAATGTTTTCCCCGGTCTTGATGGCCTAAAGTGTTGGGTGCCATGTTTCGAACCGAGATTTCATGCAGGTTCCATTGACCTTCTTCCCCCCGGGCGGACCTCGGGGGCTCTTCTCCAGCCTTTCCTTTTAATCGATGCAACACCTTTCTTCTATGCGAAAAAGGCCCCAGTTGTTCGTGTCCGGGGTCCCGACTTCGTCTTTCCCTGACCCCCATCGACGCGCTTTCGAACTCTCTCTTGGTCAAACAGAAAGACACTGGTTGTCAATTTTAAGTCACCACAACCCACCGTGCACCGCGTTTCCCCGTCCGTATCGAGGCCGTATTTGCCCTTGCGGCAACGGTTTTTTCATATTTTCCACCTAGCGATAGAAGATTCGCCTTTGACACCGAGACAGGTCCTAACTGATCCTGCCACCCCCGATTCATTATTGTTCTTTTTTCCAAGAACTTCTCTACGTTTTCGCGTGTCGTCTAGCCTTTTTCTGTGTACATGGCCGAGAAAACGGAGGTTCCAGATTAAGAGGCTATGTATCTCCTCGCCCTACCACCTGCCATCGGTCACCCCAGTCGGTGGCCAGGGCCGCTTTTTCCTGCTTTAAATCTAGAGATAGTTAGAACCGTGGGCTTTTTAGCCCATTAGGGACTTTCCTGGTGCCTTGCTCCTTTGGCGTTTCTCGGGTTCTCTTATCCGACGCCCCCCCTTCGTTCTGTACCCTTCTCGTTACGGTTAAAGGGCCGCCTGGGCAGAGCTTTTCTTGGAAAGTTTTGTTTTTGCCTTCCTGGATGGAGCGGGTTCCGGACTGGCTGTTGCTGATTACGGCGGGTCCAAAATCCCCCTCTCTTTCTTGAAGGTTCCGAGGTCTCTTTCCTACTTACAAGATGGGGCTGTCTTTTTTTAAACGAGGCCTTCTTTGATGTCGCTACCCTATAACCGCCCCCCCTGGGAGCGTGCCTGCCTTTTACCGTTGCCTATTCTAGGGTTACCCCCCTCTCCCCCGAGTGGGTAGAGGGGACGTCTTACGGCCGCGGCCCCTTCCTCATTCAGGACACCCTTTGTTACGTTCTTTCAAATGATTCCCCCTGCAAAGTAGGTGCTCTCCCTCTTCCGGAACCCTCTGCGACGTCGAATTTTACTCGCACCACTGGTGGAGGCAAAAGCGATTTCTTGGGCCGTTTTTCGGCGGGACCGTCGGCGTTACCATTCTGGAACTCTCCTTCGGTTTTGGACGCAGACAGTGCAGTGGTCCTCGCGCTGGTCCTGGACGGACTCCCCTTCTTGGCGACAGGAAATTGCCACTCTCGTATGGAATTTCCCCCTCTTCTCGGTAACACATTACCCCCCCCCGCGACCATGCCTTTATTTGAGTCCATTCCCCTTCCCCCCCCCGGAACCATGAAAATGAACGTGAGGTGACCTGTTTTTGCCACCCCCTCTTCACTTTTTTTTGTTGCGTAGTTCAATGCCTTTTCCCTTGCTTCGGGCTTGCCGAGTTACTCACGGACCCCCTCTCTCAAGGGATCCTGCACCACCAGGTCTTTTCCCTTTTCTCCGCTTACACCGTGCTCGGTCCTGGAATCCTGGTTTCTGGCCAAATAAGCCTTCCCCTGTTAAAGCATTATTTTCTTTTTTTTTTTACTTTCCTATAAGTTGTGTGTGTTGAGAGATTCAGGTTTTTTTGGTCCTCGCTGCTTCCCCTCCCTTATTCAGGCCTGACACGGGCCGCTGTCTCCAGGACGCCCTTGGTTCCTCTTTGGACTCCCCCTTTGCTAGCGGGTGCCTTTCCTCTTCTTGCCAGTTTAGCCCGGTCCCCGGACCGCGTCCTCCGACCCGGTGATGCGGGAGCTCACGGTCACACCCTCCCCGTTGTCAGCTGGCTCGTTGTCTTTTCCCCCCTTTACTTTCAAATACCTGTGTCACGGTTATAGTGGCCGCTCTTTTGCCATGCCCATTTCACGGGTTGCACAGGGACTGTGCGCCCGTCTTTCCTCTCTTGCCTTGCCAGCTTTCGTTTTTAGTCTGCGTCCCCTAACCCTTCTATTCCCTCTTCGCAGATTGCGTCCTCATAGAAGGTTCCCCTTGGACCCAGCGACTCTTTCCTAAACCGTGTGTTTTGGTCATCTCTCTAGTCGCTCTTTTGTCTGGTAGAGAGGTGAGCAGCCTGTCCAAGCTGGGAGATCAGTGGCGACTAACGTACCCCTTTTTTGTTTTGAATTTGCACGTGTCCCCCGCCTTACAGTAGAAGTACTCGCACTCATCTTTTCGACTCCCTTGGTAACTCTCGAGCGGCGTTCGCTGAGGCCGTTTCCAGTTGTGTTAATAGTTTTGATAACATCCCCCCAGTTCCTTTTTGGCGTTATTTAACCCCAGAGTGCTAGTACACTTCGCGCCTTTCGTATGCCCTCTCCAATATCGGCCCGGGTGCCAAGAATTCACGCGCCCCTCCATTTCGGGCAACAGTTTCTAAAGGACAGCCAACCTTTTTTCATCCATCGATTCACCAAGACGTTTGAGGTCAACCCCCCCCCCCCCCCCCCCCCCCCCCCCCCCCCCCCCCCCCACCCCCCCTAACCGCTCCCTCCCCTAACGTTGTTTAGTAGTTGCCCTGCCTCCCCCTATTCCCTCCCCGTTAGCCAGGCACTCGTCAGCACGCTCCACGGATCCGCTGTCCCATTTCTTGCTTGGTGGGTTGGTAACGGACCCTCATCTCGCCCAGATGCAACACAGTGTTGAACGATTCCCTTTTTTGTTTGTTTCCAGGAAAGTGTCATATCTGAGGTCAAGCCTGGTTCTTCAGGCAAGTTCCCTAAATGAGAATGTACGAGATTTCCCCTCCTTGGAACTGGGGCTGGTCACCACAGACGGCAGCGGTTCAGGTAGCTGTCTCGACGTTATGAGGCTGTTTTTTTTTTTCGACCCTAGGCGTCATTCGTCCACCTTGTCCCCCATGGCCGGTTGCGCGCACAGCCGCATCTCTACCCCCTCTCCGGGCCCGAGCCATTGTGGACCTCGTGGTTTGTCTCGGAGATGTGCTCCCAACCATTAGGGCTGGTTGTTTTCTCTCTGCAGCGCGCATCTCCTGGTTCACAGACTAATTCCGGTCTTCAAGGTAAACGCCTACACTCTTTCGGTTGAGCTCTATAAGTGGTCTTGCTCGCTTACGAGGGCTCGCATCCCCCAGCGAGTCTCGCCCCTGTTTACGCCTGAAACTGCACGGAACAGCCTCGGGCGATCCCTCGTTAGAGACCCTTGAAGAACCCACCCTATGGTCGGCCCATCTCCCTCGTGGCCTTTTGTTCTTGAGGTCAGGCAAGCTACAAAGGTTACCTGGTGGTGTTAAGGTTGTTCAGCTGTTTCTTCAGCGACCGGCACCTCGAGACGCATTTTTTTTGCTATCCTCTGGCAATACCTGGTGAGTCTGTTCGGGGTTATCTTTTTTTGCGATCGTCAAATTTACCTGCTCGTTTTGGAACAGTAGGTGGTGTTGGCTTAAAGGTACTCAGTTGCGGCAGCCACGGACGGAGTTCTTCACCGCTCGGTCTGGGATGAGCCCCCACCCCGGAACGCCGCGATTTTTTCTGACAATTCCTCCCCGCCTTAGATTCGGCTTTTTCTTCTTTTAATACGGCATCGCGTACCGTTTATTCGACCCAGGTTTATGGCGAGCAGGAAGGTTCCGCAAGGACAGGCCTGCCCCGTTTTTAAGTAACTTGGCGTCTTTTTGGGTTTTTGGTGCGCCGAGTCTTTTGCAAAACCGTGTTTTTGCATCACGTTTATTTCCCTAGGCCCCCGAGAAAGGGTCTTAGTTCCCGCCTCTTGAGCCTGTTTCGGGAAAAAGGAGTGGAAAGTCGGCCTCGTAAGGTTTACTGGATATAGAGTTTGCTCCTTCGCCAGTAATGAGGTCGACATTTTGGAGTCGGCGTTAGGTATCCATCCCTCCTTGGGCTTCAGGCCTTTCCCTGGATTCAAAAAGCCCTGGGAGGGGCGGATTTGTTATCCATTGCCTTGTAAAACCCGGTCCCGTCTCTGCCCTTCGTCCTTGTAATCCCCTTCTTCAGGCTGAGAGTTTGATAGTGCTTCGTTCTGGTCGTCTCCTCCCCCCCCCCCCCCCCCCCCCCCCCCCCCCCCCCCCCCCCCCCCCCCCCCCCCCCCACCCCCCCCCCCCCCCCCCCCCCACCCACCCCCCTGTCCTTCATCCTTTTCCGGGCGGCTGTTCGGTCGTCGTGATCTCGATTTCCGGTGGCTGCATCGGCTTCCGTTTTTTCTCTTTCCGAGCAGCATTTTTGGAGGTTCCTTTAGATTGTTGTTCCTTAAATACAAGTTTCATTTTCAACTTCGGCCAGTCCCTTCCCCGCTTTTGTGATTTGCCTTGACCAGCTTGCTTTGGGGAAATCCTTGCCTTTCTTTTTCTCAGCAGGCTCTTTGCACCTTGCACGTTGCCTCTGTATGGGGCAGGCCTTTTTTCCTTTGGGCGGGTTCTTTCTTACCCAACCCGACGCCCTCTTTCGTCACACTCCCCGAAAATGAGTTTTCGGGAACACGTTCACTTCCTTCACAGCCTCGGGTAAGTGAACCTTCCGCCCTTACCCTAAAAGAATCTGCCACCCTTCTCATTCCCGCTCCCGTTCGTTTGATCCCTGGCCGATCTTTTTCACGAATTCTTGTATATGGTCCCTGAAGTCATATTCTTAGTAGGTTTTGATGGTACATCACCGAACTCGGTCCTTCGCAATCTCGTAAGAGAACAGCCATCCCTTCCGACGTTTCAAGGTGGTGCTTTCCCTGTACACTCCGTATCAAGTTGCCCATTGTGTAAACGGACATCGGAAGACCCGCTCTTGTGCGCCTAGTCCGTCCTTTATTTGCTTACCTTATGCTTCGCAGACCATCTACTTCCATGTTCTTTACGGGCCTTTTGGGAGCTTTTCCCGACACTCAGCTGTGGGCCCGCTGTTCCTCACGCGCCGATCATTCCCCTAACCCTTTACCAGTGTTGAGGTTGCGGGCCCCTCGCCAGGGGCGTCGCTTCCTTCCTTTCCACCCCTTCCCGGGTGGTTTTGCACCCTTCCCCCTTGGGACTCTTCCTACCCGTGGTGGTAACACCTTTCTAATCGGGCAGCATCTCCCCGTTGCTTCGGCCTGCGGTCCTCCGAAACATCGTCTTTATTTTTCCCAGAAGGAAATCCCACGCACCGCCCCTTTCCAGCTCGCGCTGTTTCTTCCTCTCCCCATTCCAGAGCCCCCTAGTGCATTTCCTCCAACTTCCTGGGGGAGAGCGCGGTTTAGACTTTCAGGAACTTTGCTCCCTTACAATCGTGCTCAAGGCTGATTGCACCCTTCTGTTCCCCTGTCACCATTATTGCACAGGTTTCCTCGCGGCGGCCCCCGCGAGCATGCTATTCTCCCGTCCGACTCCTTTTTACACGTCCTGCTTATTTACAATCCGTCGCCGCTCGAAACGCGTTTGTCTCCGAGTTTATTCAAAGTCCGCTGCTCCGGCTTGTCAAACCATCACCACGGCCTGGTCGGAAAAACCTGGCCCCCTATACAACCGGCCGCCTCCCTTTTGACTCAAGACCGTAAAGCCCTCCGTGCCCCAAACCAGGCACCCTGACTTTCATCTTTGATTCGGCTGAGGAAATCGCGTTTGTATTGCATCGGTCTAGTCTACTCCTCAGCACTCTTATTTCCCATTTTTCCTGATTTCCCCCCTGCACTTCCAAGCCGGGTTTTCCCCCGGATCCACTCCACCCCTGCCGTGCCGGTAACCTCCTGGCGGTTCTTTCCTGCTGTCCCTTTTAGGTTGGCTTTCTGTTCAACCGTCGGAGGCCGTCAAGGTTTAAATGAGTGATTTTTCACGGGACCTCCCTCCGCGCTACGTTTCAAAACAGCCGTTTGACCCTTGCACCGTGGAAACCGGGCCTTTGCCGTGCTTACTCGGGAACTCATGGTCTCCTTCAATCCCCGAAGTTTTTTCTTTCTCATCTCTTGGGATCAAGCCTCCCTCAGTTTCCTCACAAGTTGTTGTTTTTCTGAGAGCGGGTTTTCAAGCGCGAGGCTCAGACGCATAGTAGTGCCTTCTGAGCCCTTCTGCCCGCTTCCGCAGGTACACAGGCCCTTTCAAGTTCAATGACTTTTTCAACTTTTGAGACCTCAACGTAGCCGCTTTTTGGGTCCCCGTGCCTCCCCCTTCCTTCTTTTTCACATTCTCCGGAATGGTCCGGACATTTTTTGAGATGCAGCCCACCCCTCCTTAACCCCTTTTCCGCTCTCCGATTTCCACTTTCCGGAGTTTTCTTTTTACGCTGCGTCGTTTGTCCCGCGGTTTTCAGTCTCGGGGTTTCAAGGGAGTCATCCCCTTTTTTTTCCCTTAAGAAGCTGGAGTCTTTGACACGATGCGATGTCCACTCACGACTCTTTTTTACAGAGCAGTTTTGCCCTACGCGCGGCGGTATTTTCCTTTCTGTACGTGTCTCTCGTTGATTTCTTTCTTGCTGGAGAAGGGGTTGGGCCGTTTCTTGTACGTCTCCGTGTTGGTGATGACCACGGAATTTTCTCTCCATCTGACGTGTGTCCCGATGGATAGACCTTCTTTCTCCGTAGGATGCTTTGGGGTAATTTCATTGCTTTTGTCAGGGGGACTTCCCCTGAGGGTATTTTACTGGCTTCTCTAGTGAGTCGTTTCAACCTCTCCTTCTGTGTGTGCCCAGTGCTGGTCTCCCTGTTTTTAAGCTAGTGTGCCGCACATCAATGATCAGATTTTTTATTTTTCTTGCCTTGTTTTATGGCAAGTCATAATCTTCTCGCACAGGCCTTTTTGGCCAGTTTTTTCCCCAGATTCGTGGACCCTGTGGTGATCTCCCCCCCCGGATACAGCGAAACGCCCTCGCGCTCGTGCTTCTGGGGTCCGGATAGGCCGGCCCGTCCGGAACTATCATAGTTGCTTTCTTTACCGTGAAGGCCTCCAGCTCCTGGACTATGCGCTTTCCCTTAAATGCCGTGTGCCACACCGGTTAGGAGCTTTTCACCTTTCCTGTTTCTGACGGCCCCCCCGGGATGGTGGCCTTGTCCATTTCTTCTTGCGGAGGCCCCCTTCGGCTTGCCCCTTTTCCCCCCCGCAATCAAAGCTCCTTACACGCGGCGGTTGCTTTCGTTCTTATCGCTCTGCTCGCCTTTTCTACTCTCTGCATTTCAACAGCTCTGACACTGTTTGATTGAACAGTGGCAAGCGATGGCCTGCGTTTTTTAGTTTTTATAGAGTAGTCTTCCCCCTTTTGCTACGATTGTGACGTACGCGCGGGTGCGGCATTGCTCTGTCTGTGAGGTCCACCCTTCGCTTCCTGCTTCGTGGACATGCGACAATTTTCAACTGGTAACGGATTTTTCAGTGATGATGGGGAAGTGGAATCTATCTTACTCATGTCCCTTCTGGGCGTCTTCTTGAATTCAGTTATCAGCAGGATCCCTCCTTTAAGTTCCAGGTATTTACCAAAGACTTGGATACCAACTTATTGCAAGATCGGGTTGGGAGACACTCTTTACTCAAAGAGATTTAACTTTTCTCCTTTTCCGGGGTGAGTGCTTCAGTGTCTTTTTTCTTTTCTTTCTTGACCTTTTAGTTTCCAACCTTCTAACCATTTCTTTCTTTGCTGTCGGAATTATTAATGAAATCTTGGGTTCCCTGTTGTTCCAAGCTTCGCTGTGGCCGCCCCCGTGGTGGAACGCTGCCCTGCAAAGGTACCTGGCCTGCTGGCGCCTTCCAGTGTCCCCCAGTTGTCGATTTAGTAGGCCCTTTGGCATCGGCGGGGGCCCCTTCCATCATTTTTAATTTACGGCCGATTTTGCTCAGTGACAGTCATGCCCGGGCAACCCTCGATTTTTCCAGAAGACCCCCTTCGGGGCTGATGATCGGCCACCTGATTCTCCCCCGCCGCAGAGGTCCGTTCCCCCCCTAGTGCTCGTCGATCTTCCTCCCTACACGACCTCCTGACCCTTTTTCGTTGGCGAAACTTGATCGCCCAGGCCGCTAATCCCCCTCTCAGGCATGCCTGGCTCTTCACCACAGGACGTACTTTTTCTCTCTTTCCGTGTCTTTTTTTACAACCTTCCCCTGGAGCACAGATCGCCGCTTCCCGCCACCGGGATCTTTTCGGCCGTCCCATTTTTGCCTTCCAGCCCGCTTCGTTTTTGTATACGAAGACCGACCGGGCCTGTCAAACCTCTTGCCGATGGTTTCTCAGTCTTACCTAGCTCCAGTTCCAGGACGCGGGAGAGCTTTGTTTCTTTGGTACTGAAACGCTGGTCCGCCCATCGTCGTGGTTACCCTAATCCCCCCCCTTGGTTTTTCTCCCCGCTTTTTCTACCCCCAGGGAAGTTCCACAACCGTTTTGAGAAAGGCGGGAACCGCCATGCACCCTATTACGTCGTGCGCCCCTTCCTTCGACATCACCTGTTTTTCCCCTACCCTAACGGGATCTGCTTGGGAGGTCGCCAATCAAACGACTCTTTTTGCTTTTCCGCCAATCTGTTCCGCTCCACGCTCTTCGTTCGTGTTCTGAATCGTAATTTTCCGTGAGCCCTTCCGTCTTTTTTGCTGCCGCCCCTCAGGCTTCCCTTTCTTCTTCCACCCACCGCCTACGGTGTCCCTCTCTCTTACTTTCGGTCTCCCCAACGGCCCCTACCCTGCCCCACGGCGATGGCCGCGTCTCTCCCTCATGTTTATCGTCTTTGGCCGGGAAGATGAACCGCACCCCCCCTCTGGTTTACGCGTTTCGCTTTCGCTTTTCCCGTCCTTGCCTACCTTGGGTCCCCCTTTTTCCCGGCCGAGTTCAGTATGGACTTCCAATTCTCTCTACCTAGCTCATCCAGGCCCTTTTCTTCTTTCGCTGAACGGGATTTTTTTTAATCCGTCTTCGTCCAATTTTGTACTCGAGCCTCTTTTTTCCTCGGCTGGCCACCTTCACCCTTTCTGTTCCCTTCGGGTACCGGGTAACTCAATCCTGCGTACCCTGTCTTCGCAGTCTGGCCTCTGATCCGGGCCCCCCTCGTGGACTGGTGTTGCTAACAGGCGCCCCCCCAAAATTTACGCTTTGCCCAGGACTGATTTCTTCCCTGTTTTCTTTCTGTGTCCCTTCCTTTTGATTTAGAAGGTCGTAATGTTTCTAAAGGCACCTCCGATCCGTTCTCACGATGGTCCCCCCACGATGCAGGCCTTCCTTGTGTTTACCCGAACCATTTAAAATTCGTTCAGAGCTGTCGGCGTTGGTCGGCAAATTGGACGCCGACCCGATGTTTTTCTCAGGCGCTTTATACTTATTTGCGCTTTGATATACCACATTTTTCAGCGGTCCCAAAAGCGTTTTCCGGGCCGTCTATTTTCTCTGTGCCCCTTTATGAGCCGCTCTTGAAAGTGTCCATCGCCGTGTCCTTCCTGGGACGTCTAGTGGGCATGGACTTTTGCGGGCCTCGGTTTCGATGACTCCTCCGCCCCACTTAGTTGTTGTTCTGCTTAGTTCGGTTTGTCCCTTCGAGGGATGGCGGTTCCGTCGTGGAACCTTTTTTATGATATGGGAATTCCCTCCGGTCATTTGTCGGTGACGGAGGGGTGTTCCCCAGAGTGAGCTTCCCCTTCTCGCTTGACGCCTCTGCTCCATATGTTATGACGACTGCCCAAACCTTAGCCCGGCGGGGAGGGCCCAGATTAAAGTCCACTGGAGCCGGCGTTCACTGAGGACCTGGCCGATTCGATTTGTCCACCCTTATGACACCACTTTTTTCCCACTGCTGTCCGTCTCACCGGCATTTCACGTCCAACTTGACGGTGTGTAGTTTTCTACAACCATTCTCTAAAGATGGACACCGACCCGGGATGGCTATAAATCCCCCTTCTTACCCTGCGGCAGTACTTCTCTATGACTGCACACACTTTGGGAGCTTGCCCCCACACGCGCTGTATTTCGCCGTTGTAGGATCGCTAAAAATTCTGTTACTTCAGGTCTTACTCCTCCCTTGTCTCTTGGCCGAGACTTGGCCCGTGCCCTTTTAGAACGTCCGTTCGTAACTTAGTGACACACCGAGCTTGATGGAATGGCCCCTGATCTCCTCTGACAACTCTTTCCCCGGCATTTCTTTCTTTTCCCCCTTGACCTCCCCCGCATCCCTATTCCTTCACCGTTTTTTACCGGGGAACCCCCCTGTCAGCACTTCGCGGTAGTTCACGGTTTTTTTTGAGCGGCGGTGGCCGGCTTCGGAAGGCCCCCGCCCGACCGGATCCCCAAACAAGGTTACTTTTTCCCCTAGGCCCACTTTTCGCGGTCCTGGTTCTACGGGTCTGTCCAACATTCGCTCGCCAGCGGGCCCTTGC
>Ga0179593_1739444_pt1 | contig 16634 bp, 22 predicted proteins | sample CZODoug2_1_08_16_FD_185931 | JGI IMG/M metagenome (GOLD analysis project Ga0179593, IMG submission 185931) | Vadose zone soil fungal communities from Angelo Coast Range Reserve, California, USA - CZODoug2_1_08_16fungal (PacBio error correction) | ecosystem: Environmental > Terrestrial > Soil >... | reverse complement strand
GGGACTTCTCCCTCCCATGTTCCCCCTGACACAACCTTTTTCCCCCAGTTTCTCCTGATGGTCCCCGGACTCCGACATGTGATGGAACTCCAGTACGGCGTTCGACAGGTTTTTTTTCTCAGCTTTCTTTTTTTTCCTTTTCCTGGGGTTTCCCCCCCCCCAATCATCGTCGCGTCGATACACTGGAGGATCACTGGGTCTTTGCTGTACCCTTTTTGATTTTTTCCTTGCGCTGGCTTTCCCCGTCTTTGATGGCTTGGGACGTACGTTTCCAATTCACTCCGGAAGAAGTTCTACCTGGTACCCTTTTTCTTTTTCTTTCTACCCTTGAGTCATCTTTACCCCTTCTTTTTGAGACGCTTCCTTGCCCCTTTCTCGTGGTACCTGCTGAACGGCTTCCTTGCCCGATTTAGAGACGTTATTTTTCCTCCCCCTCCCCCCCAGCAATTTTTTGCGGATGTGGTGTTCATCCAGTCTTTCCGCGCCGTGGCAGGGTCCTCTGTTCACCCCTTTCTACATTTTTTTCTGGACCCCATCAATTAGGAGTTGTCACAAAACCCTCTGGGACCATAACCTATTGCCCTCTTTTTCAGTCCTGAATTTTTTTTTTCCGTTCTCTGCCCGATATATCTTAGCGCCTTTGCTGGACGTAGTGGTTTTGGGGAACCCCCCTTTTCACTGTAGATCAGTTCTTTTTGCTGTCCTTTTTTCGAACACACTTCTATTTTGTAACTTTTTTTTTTTTGTTTGTGAAACCCAATGGGTTCATGGGAGTCCCTGGAGTCTTCCCAGGATTTGGGCATTTTTCCCCCCAGATAAGATTTATGTTTTGTTTTAGCCGAAAGTTTCTCCGTTTCCTCACCTAACTCTCTCCTCATTGTTCTTTTGTGATTGTTTTCCCTTTTTTTTCTAGGCTTGGGATTTAACTGATTGTAACTGCGTGTTTTCTTGGCCCTTAGACCCCCTTTAATGTTTCTTTGTCGGCCAAGCCTGGTCGTGCCGATTTCCTCTTCAAGTGTTGCTCTCCCTCCCGTGTCCTTGTGAGGGCCACCGTAAGTTTTAAAAGTCCTGCCAACTTGACTTCTTTGTCTTTCTAGATTTTTCATGCTTTTAGGCTATATTCCGGTCGCTGGCTATGGCCAGGCGGGATTTGTTTTTTTCCTCGATTTTTTCCCCAAGTTTTCCTTTTCAGCGTAGTCCCACTGTCATTCCAAGATTGCTTATGAGGTTCTTCTTTTTGGTGACTCTTTTTTTGCAAGAGTTGGCTGGAAGTCTTCCTAAAGGATCGTCCTGGGGTCAGGTTTTTGGCCGTTGATGTAGGATTCGGAACTGCAGTGGTCTCCCTCCCTTTTTCTTTTCGTTCTCTTTTCCCAAACGGCAATTTTTCCTTTTTCAACTCCGTAGCCAAGAGTCCCACTTTTTGTGTCCCCACCCCCCGATTTTTCCCATCCCCAACCCGTGGTGCCTTCCCGCGTTTTTCCTTGAGGCTTTTTTCCCTCTTTCACCTCTGTAGTTTCCCATTCGTCCTTTCCCAAGACCCCCCTTTTTGGTTTTTGGACCCCTTCACAGGAGTCTTTTTTCCAAAGTTTCCCCCCCATTTTTTCTTTTTCTTCCGTGACCCCCCTAAAGCATTTCAGGGTTGGTGGGGGAGTCGGTTGTTGTTCCCCCCCCCCTATTTTTTTTAATGGACTTTTCAGGAGTTTTTCCGGGATGTTGGAAACACATGAAGAACCCTTTGAGAATTCCCCCTTGCGGACCCTCTTTTTTTAATTTTTTTTCAGATCAAGTGGTTTTTTTTTTTTTTTTTTTTTTTTTTTGACCTATAAGGAATTGTGGCGCTCCTCCCTTTTTCTTTTGCCAATGTTTTCCGATGTATGTCGGTTCTTTCCTTTTCCTACCGAGTGGTCTTTTGTCGAAATTTGGGGGGGTTTCTGTGTTACTTCGCTTTTTTTTTCCCCCCCTGAGGTCCCCTTTTCCCCACCCAATTAGTTTCCTTTTACATACACCTGCTTGCGCGGCCTGGACGTTCCCCTGGGCTATCCTTTATGGTTCCAGGCCCCTTTTTCCTTTCTTTTTTCCCCCCCGGAATTTTTTGTGTCCGTTTCTTTGAGATTTCCCCCCCTTATCAGAGGTGTACCTGACCCTTCAGTCTGTTCCTTTTTATCAAGGGTGGGCGTTTTCCCCTTTTTTCCTTGACACCCCCTTTCCTTTTTGTAGGTCGAGCGACTTCGGACCTCTCCACCACCCCTTCCACAGTGTCTTTTCAACCCAACTTTTTTTTTCCCTTGATAAGCTTTTTTTTCCCCGACGGATACTAAGCTTCCTCTTTGCTTCGGAATGTGAGTTATTTGAACCCCTCCCCCCCTTTTTTTTCTTCGAGGTACTTTTCCTTTTCCCCCCCTGCATGCCCCTTTTTAGAAGTATTTTTTTCCTTTTCTTCTTTTGGCCTTTTCCACCTTTCCCAAAAACTTTTCACGGGCCCCACGCAGGTGCAGTGCCAAGTTCCCCCTTTTTTTTTCGATTCGCCTTTCAAGGACCCTCTTTTGACCATTTTTTTGCATTCCTTTTCCATAGTCCGTGGGGGCCCCCTTCTGTATAGGTCGTAATCTCTGCGTATGGCTCCCCCCCCCCCCTTCACCCTTTTCCCCCCCTGATTTTTCTTTTCCCAGATTTTTGGGCTGTTTGTCACACATGAATTTCGGCCCTGTGCTCCCCTGGCAATCCTAAGGCAAGCATAATACTTTTCGGGTACATTCCCCCCCAGTTCAGATTATTACTTTTGGAGTTTGCTATCCCTTCGGGCGCTGATGGTCCCCCCCTTTGGACCTGAAGGACGCTTGTGTTCCCCCCCCCCCACGGTCCCCTGCGGTTTCTGATATTTTTTTTTTTTTCCCTTGCTTCAATCCAGACCCCCCCAAGGTCACGGTGGTGGACTCCCCCTGGATCCAGTTCCCCCCTTTTTCCCTGTTTCACCCCCCCTTGCTGACCTGGTTAGTTGCCGTGATACCCGGCGCAGGGTTTCGCCGTACTGTTTCCCTTTTCCCCTGAGAACCCCCCCCCCCTTTTTGTCGCTTTTTTTCCCATCCCTTCTTCCAGATCATCACTTTCATTTCCGTTCCCCCCCTTCCGCGGGGGTGAACCGGAACCCCTTTTTTCAGCCCCTTTCTCCTAATTTTTTCCTCCCCCCCACGATGGATTTTTACGTTATGGGCTTCCCAATCTGGTCCCCGCAGGACACCGGTACCCTCCCCCCCTCCCAACTCCCTTCTTTTTTTGGATTTTTGGGTAGTCTTTCGTCGAGCCTTTGCTGAGTTCCACGGGCCCCAAAGTTGGACGTAAGCCCTTTTTTTTTGACACCACCTTTTTTTTTTTTCCTGGCACTCTCCCTTCTTCCGGAGTTTTTTTTCTCGACCGGTACCCGTTCTGACGTGTATGTTCTTTCCAAGTGGGTTTCTCCCCCCCCCTTGAGTATTTTTTTTGCAACTCCCGATCCTCCCCCCCAACACCTTTCATCCTTGTTGTGTCCAGCTTGTTTCCCCCTTTCCGGCCCCCCTTTCTTTCTGGTTGCCCTCTTTTTCCCTCTCCCACTTTCTTGATCGTTTTGCAGGGACTGTCTTTTCCGGACGGCTTTGGTCCAGTCTGGGTACACGGCCCCGTGGCTGCCCGTGGTTGCGGTCCCCTTGGTCGACCAGACATTTTGAACATTTCTCCCCTTTCCCCTGATCGCTTGGGCAGTCTCTGAGGGTTGCCCGTCTTTTCCTTATTTTCAGTTTAGTTTTTTTGATCAGGGTTTTTTTTTTTTTTTTTATTTGTCCTTGCGGCCCTTTTTGAGTTTGGTTAAAAGCTTTTTTTTACCACCCTTTGCAGGTTTCTTTTTTTCGATTCGTTTCTTTTCCTGTATAGTTTTCGTTTTTCAGGTCTTTTTATATGGGTTTTTTCTTTTCTTCCCCCCCCACCGTTCCGATGGGACTCCCCACTTTTTTCTCCCTTGCGGGGTCCCTTTTTCCTTCTTTCCCTTTGGCGGGCTTTCCGAAAACCCGTGCCCTTAGTTTTGTTCCTGGTACTTAGGGGCTGATTTGCCCCCCCCGTACCGACCTTTGTTCAGGTGCCCCCTTTCGTTGGGATTTTTTTTGCACCGGCGCTCCCTGACTGTCGATTTTTTCGTCGGTCCGTGACGACGTAAGTCCTTTTCTTCCCCCCCCCAGCAGACTTTTTTTTTGGCTTTTTCTCTTGCGCCCTCAACGGGTCCCCCACCGCCCCCAAGGGAAACCAGCTAATGCCTTTTTTGGAATTCCTACTTTTTTCCAGGCCCTTTTTCCCTTCCAAGGTTCCCCCCAGGGCTCCCTCTCCCCCCATGACGTTTTTCCCTCCTGAATCACTTTGACAGGTTTTTAGAGTTGTGCCTCGCCGGTCAGCTGAACCATTCCCTTTTCGTGGTAAGTCCTTTTTCAGGGCTGCTCCCCGGCCTGGTAGCCGTTCTCACCGGCGCTTTTTTCCGCCTGTCTCCTTTTGCGATTCCTTTTTCAGCTTTTTTTTTTTCCTGCGACCCTGAGGAGGTTCCCACTTCAAACGTGGCGGTGGGTTGTGTTTTTTCCGGTTGTTATTTGGAGTTCCGGCTTTTCCCCTGCTTGTGTGATGAAATAGCCATACCCCCTGGGTTATTCCTTTTTTTCAGCCTCTTCCTTCCAGGTTTTCCCCGACCGTCCTGCCGGGGTTTTTTAATCGTGTGAACCACTTTCCGGACCTTTTCCCCCTTCCCCCCCAGGGGTTCTTCTCCGCGTTTTTTTTTTCCTGGAACGTTTCTCGACCTTTTGTTTTTTTTTTTCTTTTTTTGCGCCCAGCGCGGGCGGGCATAGTTTTCTTCTTCACCATGACACCCCGTTCCCCCGGGTTTTTCTGGCTTTGCATTCTTTTGTCTCGTGTGGTGGATTGTTTGGTTATGGCCTGGAGGAAGGTCCCCCCGCGGTTTTTTTTCCTCGTCCAGGGCCCTTTCCCTTGGGGCCCAGCGCTTCTGGTTAGGCTGATACGGCACCCTTTGGACACACAAACTTTTCCCAGGGTGCTCCTTTTAACCTTTTTTCAGCTTTTTTTTTTTCCCCAGTACCCCGCTGCTGAAGGGTGTTCCCCTGCCGGACCGACTCGTCCCCTTTTTCGGCTACAGCTCCCCCCCTGAGCGCTCCTTTCTTTTTTTTATAACTCCCTCTCATTTTTTTGGCCCCCTTCTTTTGCTGGCCAGCCCTTGCCTTTTTTTTTTCGGGTTTCCTTTTTTCCCTGGTCCAGGCTCTTTTTGTGAACTCCCCCCCCCTTTTTCGGCTTTTCCCCACGCGTTTTTTTGTGGAAAGTCTGCAAGGCCCTTTGTCGTTCCGAATGATACCCCGGTGTTTGCGAATCTTCTGATGTTTCCCCCCCGTTTTTTTTTTGACCGCCTGGTCCTTTTAGGCTTTTTCCGAACGCCCGTTCACTTTACGGACTCCCCCTGATCTTTTAGGTCTTCCGTGCAGTTGTCCTCCTCCGTTAGGCCCTTTGGTTGTTGTACGGCTTGGAAACACCCTTCCTTTCTTGTACTCTCCCCTGCCCCCCCAGGCGTGGCGTTTTTTCTGGCCGATTCCCCCCGTTCCCCTTGACAGCCACTGTACTTTCTCCTCCCTTGTGACGTCCCCGGCTCTCCGGTTTTTCTTTTTTTTCCGGTTTCTATTCTGCGACAGTCTCTTCTTGCCCCCCCCTCACCCCCCCACTTTCCCACCGATGACTTTTTTTTCCTTGGCTGGGTTTTTTTTTTTTTTTCGCCTTGTCCGGACAAAGCTATTTCCCCGATGCCTTTTCCTCCCGATCCTTTCAGGCTTTTGCTTTTTTGGGTGGCCCCCTCTCTCATGTCGTACCGGGGCCTGGCCGTCTTGACTGTTTTTCGACTGGTACCCTCCCTTTTTGGCCGCCTGCAAGTGACCCTTTTTCCGTTTTTTTCCGCTTTTTTCTCTGTCCTGCTTTTGTTTAATCCTCGGAGTTTCTGTCCTTTGTGCGCCCTCCCCCCCCAGATTTTTTCAAACACCCCTCCAGATAACCCCCAAACCCCCTTTCCCTCACTCTAAAGTTGTGTTTTTCTTTTCTTTTTTCTTCCTTTCAATCTTTTTTAAAACTGTTTTAAAAACCCACCGTACTTCAGAGGGTTCCCCACTCCCTTCTTTCAATTTTTCGTCATTCTTTGAGTAGGTTTTTGGGCCCAGGCGGACATTCCTCCCCTTTCCCCGAGTCCCGTTTTTTCTCTCCTCTTTTTACCCCTTCCAGTTGATGACTTACCACGTGTTTTTTTCCATTCCACTCCCACGTTTCCTTTGTCCTGGAATAACCCTTTCCTTTTTGACCAAGATTTTTTCATGGATGGTTTTTTTTTTTAGGGTTTTTTTTCTCTCGGGGTTCATTTTCCCTGGATTTTCTTCATGGTCGCTGCTCCGTAGGCCTCTCGTAAGATTCCCCCCCCTTTTTCAGGTATTTCTTCTCATGGCTTTTTTTTTTTTTTGAGATGATGTTAGTCCCCCCCGTTTCTTCCCCTTTCCAGGCTTTTTATTTCCCCCTTTTTTGAGTTTTGTACCTTAGGTTGAGGCCCCCCTTGGCTTCTTTCCTCCGTGGCGCACCTGAGTCGCTTCCCCCCGTTGAGGAGCTGAGTTTTTTTCCCCTTTTCCCCGGATTTCCCCTTTGAACTTTTTCGCCCATTCTTGTGATGTTTCCAAGGGTTTTGCTTCATCCCCCCATCAAAGTGGCCAGGTACCCCCTGTTTCCCTTTCTTTTTTTTTCTGCGATTCCGAATTTTTGCCAGCTTTTAAGCTTTCGTGTGGTGACCCCCTTCTAAGCTTCTTTTTCCCCTTTTATCGAAGTTTTTCGCCCCTGATACCCTGTTGCCCCTTCCTCCGAGACTTTTCCCCCCATTGCGTTGGGGGCCCTCAGCTGCCTATGAAGCACCGCTCTTGACCCCTAGCCTTTTCTTTTTTGGGAGGTCTTGGGCGAAGACAGGTAGCCCCTCGGTTTCAACTTTTTCTTGGAATTTGGCCTCTCATGCCTTGTTCCAGATTCCCCTATTCGCGTGGCCCCCCTCCCCCCTTGTTTGAATCTGTTTTATTTTTTCCTTTGTGTCCCCCTTCTTCATAGGGTCCCCCCCCCTTGTCGGTTTTTTCTAAGCGCCTTTTCACTTCAGTGGACCGGCAACAACCTGGTTTCAGGGCTCCTTTGGGCCTTTTGTTTATCATGTGTAGATCCCTCGGGATCTTACAATCCCCATTTGGTTTCTAATAAAAGTTGCCCAGGTATCCTATCGGAGCCGTCGTCTCCTTTTTTGGCTCCTCCTTACCCATTCCACTTTTTTTTTTTTTCGGCTCGTCCCCTTTTCCCTGTCCTGGGAGGAGTCGGTTCCCGGCCCTCTCCTTGTTGTTCTTAGAGAAACTTTCCGCGGCTTTTTCAGGAGCCTTTTTTTCAAACCTTTTTCTGCCTGGTCTACGGGCTTTTTTTCTAATTGCCCCCCTCTTCAGGGTTTCATTCCTTTACGGTCTTTCCCTGGATTCTTTTGTGGAAGTTCCCCCTGAAGGTTCCCCCCCCCCTTCAAGCTCGTCTGAGCCAAACGGTTTTTCCCTTATAAAAACGCTTGGGCCCCCCTTCCCAGAATTTGCCCGTTACCTTTTTTTTTTAGGATTTTTCCTTACCCGCACCCCCTTTAAAACCCCCTATAGAACCAACTGTGTGTTTTTTTTTTTCCCCAGAACCCTTTCGTTTCCCCCGCTGGTTGATCTGAATTTTTTTTTTCCCCAATCCCCCCCAGTTTCTTTTTTCAAGGCAGAATTAGGAGGGCTTCCCTTTTTTTTTGTGACCTTCCCCCGGTTCCTGGAACCCACCTTCCCTTTGACCAGTTTTACGGTCCTTAGACAGGGGTTTTCTTGTTCTTTTTCTTTTCGTTTTTTCGAATCCTCAACATTTACGCTTGCTCCCACCCTCACCATTGTCTGATATCAGATTTGAATTTCCTTTCCGACGTTTTTTTTCCCCCGGTGTCCTTTCCTTGCAGTTGCTTCGTTTTCTGTTTTTCCGTCGTTTTTTTCCTTCCAAGGCGCTCACCGAACCCCGATTTCGCTGTTTTTTTTTGCCAGGTTTTTCCCCCTTCTCCGCCAGCCATTTTCCCATCCCCCTCTCATTTCCCCTCTCGGCCTCTCCTCGGTTACCTAGGTACCGCCTCTTGTGAGTCCTCCCTTCCGCAGCCTTCCCCCCTCGCACATTGCCCCAAACCCCTACGTTGGCTCCCTTTTTGCAACCAACCAGTCCATGGACACCCTTTCACTCTTCCCATGGAACCCCTTTCCCTATTAGGACCCCCCTCTCCGGCTTTCTGGTCTTCCTTTTACGTTTTTCCTCCGTTTTTTCTACACAAAGTTACAGTCACCCCCCGGTGTTGACGTCCCCCGCTCAACGTTTTTCGGGATTCCAGACATTTGTTAGTCCCGTGACCAAACCCAGATCCTTTTTTTTTTTTTTGCGCCTTCCCTTCGGTTTGGTCTGTTTTCCACAAGTTACCCCCATATTTCATATATTTAACTCTCTACTGTTTTTTTAGGATTTGGTATAATTTTGGCACTTTTCTGGTAGTTACAATACGTGATTTTTTTTTTTTCCATGGAGTGATGCCTGTTTGAGGTTCCCCCCGAAGTTTCTTTCGTTTTCAGTGGGGATCGGCATTTCCAAGTTGACGTACCCTTAGGATTGTTCTAACTGTTTCACCCTGTACAATTCCCTTAGCCTTTTCATTTTTTTTCGATTTTGTTTTTGAGTCAGCTGTTCCGTTTGGATTTTTTTTGCTCTTCCCGTTCAGTTGAGTTCCTTTCACCTTTTTTTTGGGTGTGTTTTTGGTGCCTTTCCCCGTAGATTCTTATTTTTCGGAAAAAGTGATAATTTTTTATTCTCTGAGAATGCTTTGTTTATTAAGTTAACCGTTCAGCTATTTGATGCGATGGGGACCTTTCCAACCTGTTCTTTCTTCCACCCCCAATTTTTTCCCGGTTGGGTTTTTTTCCCAATGTCATTTTTACATTCCCGGGAATAGTTAGGCGTTTTTTCATGGTTCCGGTTTTTCCTTTTCCCTTGAAGGAGTTTTCCTTTAAACACGCGCCTGAAACCAGTTCTTCCTTCCCCTTGCTGCCTCCCCGATGTTTTTTCCCCGGCTTCTTCTTAACGACCGTCTCAATGCCAGTTTTTTTGTTGTGACCTTATCCGATTTTTTCCCATGTTGTTCACCTGTGCCTCCTTCCTCTGAGCTTGACACCCTTCTACACAGTTACCAGTCAGGTTTTTTGGGGCCCCCGACGAGTCGTTATGGCTTTTAGATGAACTTTCTTTCCCGGGAGTGTTGTACTTTTTTTTTTGTGACAGAATCTATTTTTTTTCCCCTTGATTGCGGTGGTTTTTTTTTCAGTCTTTTTGGTTTGGCTTCCCGCTCGCCGATTTTTCGCAGTCCCCCCCCCCTTTTTTTTTTCCTGGAACTTTTTTGTGAGGTATTTCTGTTTACCATTCGTGCTGTGGTCTTGACTTTACCTTTGCGACCTTTTTTTTTGGGTCTCCCTCCACCTTTTTCTTCTTCCTTCCCCGGCGTGCGGGCCCCCCCTTTGGTTTCTTTTCCCGCGGGGACTGTGGTGCTTCCTTTTTTTTTTCCGTTCCCCCCCCTTCACTCCCTTTGATGCCCCTTCCTTTGATTAGTGTCCGGTCTTTGAAGATTCCGATGACCCCCCTTTTTTTTTTTTTTTTCCCTCCCCCGTTTTCCCTGGACGTTTCACAGTTTTTCGCTGCTGGTTCCTTTCTTCTCGGGACCCCCTTTGTTGTGTTTGTTGAGTGATTTGGAACCCCTTTTTTTTTTCCGCCCTTTTTCCCCGTATCGAAAGGACACTTCCGTGGGTTTTCTGAATTGTCCCTCCCAGACGTTTCCCTTTAGTTTCACTACTCCTCGAGGTTTTCCTTTTCCCTTGGATAGAAATTTGCGGTTCTCTTTGGCCAGCAGGGCGGGTCCGCCGTCTTTCTTTTTTAGTCCCTTTGATAACCTTCCCCTAGTGGGTTGGCACTTGTCCCAAGTTTCCCCCTTGCTTAATACCTTTTTCGCTTCGCTTTTTCGTAACCTTTTCCCCGCGAGTTTTTCTGAACCCCCTTTCTACAAAATATTTTTACGGCTTTTTTTTTTTTATCCATATTTTTCGGTTCTTATGGCCGTCTCTTCCCGGCGCTCTCCCGACTTCTTCCTGTCTCTTGATGGACCTGTTTCCTGGGAGGGCCTTTTTTCCTTTCACCGCTTTTTCCCGATCCCTTGGACTTTTTTTGAGCCCACTTCGAATTTCCTTCAGTCCTTATCGGAGTCTCACCCCTTTTTGCTGGTCGTTTCGCCGTTTCGAATCGACCCAACTTCGGTTTTTTTTTTCGATTCAGCAACTTCGTTCCCCGTCGACCCCCTTTTGGCCACCTCCTTTCCAGAGCCCCTCTTCCCCCCCCCGATGGTGGCGTTCCCCCTTTTGCGTAGTTTTCCCTCCGACGACTTCTTCTTGGACGTAGGCGCCTTTTTTTCGCCTTTTTTCTTTTTTTTTTTTTTTGCCGCCCTACCTTCCTGGTGTACGTCCTTCCAGTCTCTTTTCATCACGCAGCCCTTTGACCTGACTTCCCACTTGCGCGTTTTTTCCCTTCCCCCATTTTCCTGCCCCCCACTAACAAGTTCCCCCTCAGGTATTTTCGGTCGTTCCCCAGACCCAGGGCTCCGCTAGACCTGGTTTTGAGTTCTTCTAATCTCCCTTTTTCTGTGGTCGACTTTCCCGGTCTTTTTTGTGGGCCTTTTGAACAAGAACCTCACCTCCCCCTTTAAGGCCTTGAACACTCGCCGATTACTTTTTTTTCTTCACCCTTTGGACTCTCACTCAGTTTTTTAATATGAATTTAGTGGTTCCCCTTGATACCTTTTTTATGTTTCCCAGGTTATTCACTGCCCTCTATACTTCCCCCGTTGTGTTGTTGGTTTCCTAGTTTTCCACTACCCAGGCTTTGGCCTCCTGGGGTTTTTTTTTTTTGGTTTGGTTACCACCTCCCTTCTCATTGGGACTGTGGTTCTTTTTCGCCCTCCCCGGCTTCATTGGCTTTTTGGATGCCCCTTTTCGTTTCCCGTTGCTGACTGTACACCAGTTTTTTCTTTTTTCCCCCCCCGTTTCCCCCAACTCCCCCCCTTTTTTCCTTGACTTGAAACTGTGTCGATCCCCTTTGTCCGGACTTGAAGTTTTTTGTCCGATCAAGGGTTTTGCCCCAATTTTTTTTTTCTTGTTCCCCTCTACGTTGCGCCCCTCTGGCCATTCCCCCGTTTGTCCTCTTTGCGTTTTCCCGTCCTGTTTCGTTTGTCCTCTTTCCGGCCACGGATTCTTGGTCGCTTTCTTCTTTGGATGGTCCGCGAAATTTTTTTTTTTTTTGCGGCTTTTCGTGGAGGGAGGACATTTTTTTTCCTCCTCATTTTTTTTCTTGCGTCCTGTCTTTCCCCCAAGGTACTCGTTTTTACAACGCCTTTGAACGAGGCTGGGAATTTTTCGTTTCATCAGTGGCAAGGTTTTTCTTCCCTTTCCTTTTTTTGAGACAAAATTGTTTCCTCGTCGGCCCTCTTTCTTCTAAACCCCCCACCTGTTTCTTTTTTTTGAGGCCCCCGGTGACCGTAAAGGGACCCCATTTTGTCCCCCCCTTGGTGCAGTTTTCCTCTTTTAAGTCCGTAGACCTGTCATTTTGGGGCGCCCCTTTTGCCCCCCTCTCCTTGGTCTTGGCCTAGGCGGCCCTTTTTTTTTTCCCCCACCGGGGCCTTTTGCCAGCCTGTGTGGCAGTCGGGGCGATGTTCGCAGCGCCGTTTTTACTTGGGCGCGGTGAACTTTTTCTTGTCAAGCCGGTTTTTTAATGATGCGTTATCCACCTGAGACTCACCCCCCCTCTTTCGGTCTGTGAATTCCATCTATCGTTTCTGCGGTTCGCCCTTTCATTTGTCCGAAAGGCTTCCGTAACGTTCCCGATTTCCCCCCCTTATGGTGAACGGTTGCCCACTGTTAGGCCCCCCTAAAAAATTTTACTTAAGATTTTTTTTCCCGTGGTTTTTCCCTTCGGTTTTCCTCGACCTCTTTCATCCCTTGGCCTCCAGCCGTTAATATCTGAGTTATTTGCACGATTTTTTTTCCCTTTCCGGTTTTTTTTTTTTCTTTTCTTTCCGCCGTACCCTCTTGAACCCCTCCTGTGTCCCTTTTGTATGGATACTTTTCCGCGTTTTTTTTTTTTTTTCCCGGCCGGTCCTCCTTACAGAGTTTCTTTCTGGGTGGCTTTCCCGTTCTTCTTCCTGACCCCCGTGTTTAAAAGCGGAGCTGGGTGTTTGATACGTGACCCCTGACGTCCCCCCTTAGTGCACTTTTTCCTTGTCTAACGGGCTCTTTTGTTCCAGCACCTTCTGGGCCCTACCACGTTCCCCTTCTCCACCGGTACAGGTTCCTCCAAGGTCTCTTTTTCCTGGCACCTTCTTTGCCCCATTTCACGGTGTCTCCCCCGTTAACCCTTCTTTCGGTTTTCTTTGCAGTTCCCCCCTTGTTACCCACCGTTTTATGACCCCATGCTTCCAAAATCTCCCTTCCCTTGGTTTCTGATTCGAGGCTTTTTTGTTCCTAAACCCTTTCCACCTCCTTTCCCTCTGCGAAGGTTGTCGAACTTCTTGGCTCCCCCGTTTCCTCGTCGGAGGACTTCCCCCGCGTTTTCCCATCAGGTTCCCCTTCCTTGGGTTCGTTGCTTTTGATCCGTTTTTTCTCCTACGGGGTTTTCTTAAAGGTTCTTGAGCTGTGGTTCCCAGTCCTATTCACAGACTTCCTTTCCTCAGCAAGTCGACCGTTTTTTCTTTTACGCCCCCTTTCCTTTTGGGCCCCCCGTCATTTTATCTTGTAGGTAGTGGCCCATTGGTCTTTTTCCCAGGGCCCTATTGGTTTTTTTTCCAGCTTTTTTCCCCCAATCCAGCCATTTTCTTCCCACTTCCTTTCTTTCCCCACCGCTGCGAACCGGTCCCTTACCTTATTTTTCCCCCCCCCTGGCACCTCACTTTAGCATCCTTCTCAGCTTTGGACAACTCTTTCTCCCCTGTTTTCCGTGGCGCCTTCCCGATGGCCCTCTTTTCCCTCCTTTTTGTCGAACTTCCCTCTATTCCTTGCTTTTTTGACGACCCCGCTTCCTTCTTGAGGGCAAGGGCCTGGAGGTGCTTTTTTCGACCTTTTTTCAAGAAACCCTTTCGTGTACCTACCGTTCACTGCGTTTTGTTTTTCTTCAAACTTTTTTTTTTTTTCTCCCCCCAGCCCCTCAGGTCCTTCCCAGTGTCGTTTTTCATTCCCAGACCCCTGTTTCCACTGGATGGCACCTCTCTTCCTTTTCCCCCCCCCCATCACTCTTTTTTTCTGAGATTTTTCTCCTCCTGAGACCTTTCAGCCTTCTGGCTTCTTTTTCCTCGTGGAACAAAACCCCGTGTCCCCTCTTGTGGAATGCCGTTGCCAGTTCCTCTGGCCCCCTCAGCTCGATCTGCGGCGTGGAAGACGAAACCACGTTTCCCCCCTTTTGCCGTACACTTTTTACTTTCTTTCCCTTTTTTTTTTTCCAAACCAACACAGATCATGATCCCCCCAGGCGTGTCTCAAAACCACCGACCCATTTTCCTTCCGGAATTGAATGGTTTTCTGGGCTGGAGGGGGCTCTTTGGTTTTTGGGTGCTTTTTGAAATCCCGGAGTCCTCTTAGGTAAGTTTGGTTCTTCCTTTTTGCCTAGCTGTACTTCCGCTTCCCCTTAGGTCAGGCCTTTTTTCCCCCATTGCTTTTAGTATGAACCTCCCTTTGGGGGGGGGGTTTCCTGGTCGGTTCTCCTCCTTTTTTTCCACCTTTTTTGGGCTTTTTTCGAACCCTTTGATTTCGGCATGACTATGTTTGCTGTTCCTGGTCCCCTTTAGACCAGGAAGGCGGACCGTCACACGCGGTGTAGAGTTTCTTCTCCCCTTGCGTACCGCCCAGTTTTTTCGGGTTTTCCGGTCCCTGGGAGTCTCATCTCTTAGACTTGGAGGGTTTTCGGGACCATTCCAGACTCCTTTTCCCCAACCCTGAAGTTCTTCTATTAGGTTCCCAGCTTTCCGGTAGCTTTTCGAAGTGTCCCCCCCCTTTGGGTTTTTTTCTTATTCTGTTTTACATGCACTTTCCGTGGGTCTTCACAGACCCCCCCCTTTAGTGACAGTCAATTAGTTGGGGGGGGGGTCTACCAATGGTTTTTTCCGTTGGTAGACGCTTGCCTCCCTTTCCCCTTCCCTCTGGTTCCCAAATTTCCCAGGGGTTTTTTTTCCTTGTTCTGCTCTCTTGTGGTATTTCGGTTGTAGTTATGCCACTTAACTAGACCCCCTCCCCCCCCCGTTTGTTGCGGCCCCCCTTTTTTAAATTTTTTTCCTTTTCCAGGCTTTTGCCCTTCGGTCCTGCCGCTTTTGTGCTACTAGTGTGGGGGAACGTGGGGTCTCCTGCTTGGCCCTTTTTTTTTTTTTTTCCCCTCGTTTATGCACCCTTTTCTCTAAAGGCTACCGCCCCTTTCTTTCGTTGAACCCTTTCCTTCTTCTTCCCCTGCGGTTGCGGGGACTTCGAAAGCTTCTCCCACTTGGGACGTTCCCTTGCTTTCCTCTCTTCCAGAGCGTCCCTTGGTTCACCCCTCCTCCGTTTTTCTCTGGCGCTTTACCCCGTCGCGGACCGTCAGGCCTTTTTCCTTTTTTGTTTCCTTCCTGACACCAGGGTTTTTCCCCCCCAACGCTTTTTGCTTCATTTTGACTTTTGCAACTACTCCTCTCCGACCTTTTCCACCCCCCAGGCCTGTGGGAGTTCCTTAGGCCCAGGCCTTTGGAGACCCCTCCTCCTTTAGCATTCCCCTTTTAGGGCATTTCCTTTCAACGTGGTTTCCGGTTTTTCCCCCCCTTCATCCTTCAGGACGGGGATCCCCCCCGGCTTTTTCCTCCTTTCTGGCAGTCCCCCCCATTCCTTCCAGCGCCCCTTTTTTTTTTTTTCAAGTTCCAGACCATCGTCTTCTTCCCTACTTTTCTTTCTTCATCGATTCTTTTTCGGCACCACGTGCTTCCCCTTTTCCCCTGGCTTTTTTTTTCCCCCACCGCGTTCGGTCGCTGTTTCTACCGGTGATCTTACCCCCTACTAAGTTTTTCTTTTTTCCCCCCGTTGGGTGCGGCCCCCCCCCCCCTTTAGTGGCTTCTTTTCCCTTCTTCTCTTTTTCCCCCTTCGGTTATCCTGGGGTCTTCGGTCTTACCGTCTTTTTTTCCGTGTTTCTGGCTATCTTTTGAGACTCCCCTCCTTGGCCGCCTCCGGTCCTTTTTTACAATGTGATTTTAGCTCCCCCCCCAGGCTTTTTCGTTACACCTGATCTTGCCGAGTTTTCCCTGTAGTATTCCCTGCCTTGCTCTACCTTTCTTTTTCGTCCCTGGTCCTTCTAGAATCCTTTCACGTCCTAACCGTTTTCCTTTCCCAGCTATCACTTCCCCCCCGTCCTTCCCCTCGACTTGGGAGTTCTCTCCCTTTTTTTCGGTTTTTCCCGTTTAGTTCCCTAGGGTGAACACTGTTTGCCTACTTTTCCTTTTTTGGCCGATCATCTTTTTGCAAACTTTTGCAAGAAGCCCCCCTATCCCCCTTTTCATTTCCTCTCGTTTTTTCGGAAACGCTCTCTTTTCTCTTCCCCTTTTCGCCGGGTTTTTTTTGTCGTTCAAAGAACTTTTTAAACTGGTTTTCCCTGGTTCTTCGTTCCGCGTGACCTTCACTTTTTTTTACGTACCAGACTTTTTTCATCTTCGCGCCCCCCTTCCCTTGCCGGCCCCCCCTCCGATGGACTTGTTCCAGGTGACAATCTTCTTCTTCAAACCCTTTTTCTCCTCTCTTTTTTTTTTGGTTCTTTTTGTCCCTTTGGTCCTTCAAGAACGGGTAGGCGTTGGAACACTTCTTTCCCTCGATGTTTTTTTTTTTTTTGACCCCCCCACGACTTTTCTCAGAAGCCTCCTCTGGAGCCGTGGTTCAAACGGGCCTACTTTTTTCACACCCCCAATTTTTTTGATGTGAGGTTGGATTTTCCAATTTTTTAAACACGTAACTCCTTCTGATTTTTTTCCCTGACTTTTTTTCATTTCTCCTTGCCTTTTTGGCATCTCTGGTTTTTCGGGATTTCTCTTGATGAGCCCCTGGCCCCTTTTCTCTTGTAACCCCGGATTGTAAGCCCCCCCTTTTTTTCTTTCCTAACGTCTTGTTCTTTTTTGTTTTTGATCCTTTTCTTGCGTCTTCGCGCTTGCCACTTCTGTTAGTTTTTTGACTTTTGGATTGCTTCTCAACAAGGGCTTTTTTCCCCTTGTTGATGATCTTTTTTTTTCTCGTCGTTCCCCTTTTCCCCTGTCCTGACCCACATGTTTTTCCTTAGCGTTTTTCTTTTGGTCGTCTTTTTCCATTTCCCTTTTGCACGCTCCTTAACCGTTCGCAAAGTCTGTTACGACCTCTTTTCGCCTTTCCCACACGTGATGCTGCCGGCTGACTGCCCTGCAGACCCACTCCCCCCCCCCCCCCAGG
>Ga0179593_1556722_pt1 | contig 16634 bp, 21 predicted proteins | sample CZODoug2_1_08_16_FD_185931 | JGI IMG/M metagenome (GOLD analysis project Ga0179593, IMG submission 185931) | Vadose zone soil fungal communities from Angelo Coast Range Reserve, California, USA - CZODoug2_1_08_16fungal (PacBio error correction) | ecosystem: Environmental > Terrestrial > Soil >... | reverse complement strand
CCCTATTTCTCTGCTAACAATTGTGCATCTCCCCTGACCTCTCCTTCTTTTTCAAACTTTTCTTTCCCTTCCCTCTCTCGCTTTGGCACTTTTTTTGTACCATTTTCGGACTACGTGTAAGGGCGGGCGTGTAACGCGTAGTCCTTTCGATTTCCTCTCTCTCGGTTCTTTCCTCTGATCGAGAGGTGCTGGAGGTTTTCTTTTTCCGACTATTGATCTTTTCCTTTTATTCTATCTCCCCTCTTTTTTACTTTATTTCTATGCGCTGCCTGTTTCTTGTACGGAAACCTTGATAATCCCGACGGCCACTCTTTCGCGACAGATGTCGCCCCGTTCGTATTTCCCTTTTCTACCTTTTCTCGATCCTCTGTGTTATCTTAGGCTGGCTCACCATCAGGAGCGTTCGCCGTCTACGCCATGACACATGGTCTTCGATCTCTCCTGTGCCAGAATTCTTTCCCTCGACGATTTTATGAGCTTTTTTTATTTTCCTGAGTAGCCTTGCTCGTCGTGGCACAATAGCCGAAGAAAAGTTTCTTGGATGCTTTCTGTCTTTTTTTTCAGTTTTTTCGGTTTTTTTTTACAGATTTTTATTATCACTCCCACCTTTATGTGGTTGAGTGATAGCTGATATTCCGTCTGAGAAGTAGGCGCTAGGATTAATTTTCTTTAATCTACCTCCTCGTTCCCTCCGATCTACGAGTCTTTTTCGTTCCAGCAGTCTGACTATTAGACACCCGTGTACGTATTCGAGGACTTTTTTCTCAAGATTGTAGGATCGCTCTTAGCCCCTCACCTTTGGTCCATTGCCTCGTCATTTCTAAGATTTTTTCTCCCCCAATTCTGTGGCGAGATCTTTTATACGCACTACATCTCCATCCTCCCTCTTCCTCCTTTTTGCCTTGTCTGCTGAATTGATCGTCGTATCTCAGTTAAAAACTTTTCCCTTTTTTCTCTCTGCCCCTTCACCCCTTCCTGGTGTTCTCTTTTTTTTTCGGTCGCATTTCGTGCCGATAGACGCAAGAGGTTGCATAGAATTTTTTGGGCAGACGAGATAGTCGGTGAATCCTTCTTGATCTAACGCTCCTCTTCAGCCTCTCCCTTTCTCGGTTTTTGTGGCCCTTTGGAAGACTGATATGGCGCTCGAATTTCCTCGCCGCCTTGAGGCGCCGGGACCTCGTCTCTCCCTTTTCCCCCCCCATAACTCTCCTTAGAATTTTGATTTAGCTACCCCCCGACGTGGAACCTTTCCCAAGAGAAAGGCCCTTTTTTAGCTTTCCACGGTTTTTTTTTTTCCTGAGACTCTCCTTCGGACTCCTAGTCCTTCCAGACCCCCCTCTCTGTCGTTCTTTAAGAGAGCGTCGCGGCTGGATCGTCGACGCGGCCCGAGTTGTGGCCCCTTGCTACAGAGAATGATGTTGTAGCCCTTCCCGATGGCTCCCTCAGAATATCTTCGATTCCACTTGTCTCGCAAGATTTCTGAATCGATTTGAGTGATTTGGCTTTTTTTTCTTTTTTACCCGGGTTTTGGCCTTCTGTTGAGTTCTTTTTTAGGGAAGGTGTGTTAATTTCCGACCATTTCTCTTTCTTTAGTCTTTTGCGACCTTTCCAAGTATGCCCGAAACGGTTCCTTTTCCGTAGCAGCGCGCTCTTTACGAAGAGCCCCTTAGTTTACCCCCCTCTTTCTGAAAGATCCCCTGCAGGGCTTCCCTTGAAATTCTAACTATTTTCCAGATGTGACAATGAGACTCCCTTTTTTATGCGCTCGATCGACGGCGGTTTCTCCACCCCCTTTGCCTCAGAATTTTCCTCTTTGGCTCCCTTTTCTTTTCGCTGCTCGGTCTTTTAAACTTAGAGTTATGGAAGGGGGAGACACGGTGTTTGACGTTTCGGGTGACTTCATCTCCGTTTCTTCCTTTTAATCCTCTCCTCTCTCTTAGGAACCGTTCCTCTTTGTAAATAGCTTTTATGTGAGTCTCGTCGGTTTTTTTCCCGATCCTTTCCTTCTTCCCAGACTTTCCGATAATCTTGTCGTTGCGTCGTGAGATCCTCGTTCCGGTCTGCGTTGAGATCCTTTGGACGGCAGGTCTCATCGCTCTTTTCCCCAGTTCCTCTGTCCCCCTTTTTTGCCTTTAGGTTGGTTCTATCCGGAATGCCGGCCGCATCGTATTCATTTTTGAGAAGGCATCCACCGTACTCTTTGGTAGACGCCCTTCCCTTTTCCCTTTTTTCGCAGACCTTTCGTTTTTTTTCGGCTCACCTCTTCTTAGTCGCGTGGCATTGATAGTGTAGGCCTCCCGTCGCATTTCCTCTGACCGCTTTCCCCCCCGTTTTCCCCATGACTGTCTGCGCCTTCTTTGTCTACGTCAGTTGCCTAGAGAACTTTATTCCTCGCGCCGAGCGTCTTACCCCAGATGCGCTCTGACGTCATCTTCATCCCCTCACCCCTCCTTCCCTTTCTTTCCTCTCCCTTTCAGCTTTACTTGCACGAATTTTTGGGAGTGCCTTCTTTTTGGCCGCTGATTCGGGCCCGAAAAGGCTCCCCCTCTCGACCCTTGCACTTCCCCCTCAAACGTCCCCCTGACCTCCCCCTACCATTTACGTAGCGAATTTCGAAAACTGCTCAATTATCTGTAGTAATCTCATCCCCGTCAAGTGTGAGCTATCCCTTCACCTTATCCCGCCTGATGCTCTCCTTCAGCGGTTGAAGTTCTCTCAATGCACCCGTCCCCTAGCAGATCGTGAGATAAGGCCTTTTATGACGCTAGCTATCCCTTGGCGTTCCCGTGCCCTTTCTCCATTACGCCTCTTTCCCTTGCCATCTCCCTTTTTTAGGGCCATTTTTTCTTTTCCCACATCCGGCCTTCCTCTCAAGAGGATTTTGGGACTCTCTCTTTTCCTCCTCTTTTTTCGATCCCCCGCCGCTGATTTTCTTTTTGAGCTCTTCCTTTTTCACTTTCTCTGAAAAGCGCTCCTTTGCGCATTGTTGTCGATTAAACGGGCTGGCTCAGGGAGCAGTCCTCGGTTTGCGATCGCCTCCAAAACGTCGACTCTTTCGGTGCCTGCTTTTCTTTCAGAGCTCCCCCTTTCTACCATAGTCTCTCCCCGTTTATTTTCATGTGGATCGTCTTCTTTTTTTCTCTGCACATAGCGACTCCCTACCCCTTGCCGTGATCAGTTTGCTTCGCCTAGTGTCTTTTCTTTTTCGTGCGTTCTGCGATCTTGCTTGGGTGGTGTTTTTTTTTTTTGTTGACTATTCCCGTTCCGTGGTCGTTCATCAATCTTCGGAAGCCTACTCAGTACATAACGAACTTTCGTTGCAGTTTCAGTGTCTGACGCCCTTTCGCCTTGTCTTTATCTTCTGGGTCCGTAATCTTCCTTCTCTCCTTTTTTGGCAGGTTTTTTTTTCGTTTTTGAAGATCTCTGCGATTGTATTGTCTGGTTATCCGTCTGCGCGAAGACGATGGCTTTTCGGCGGTTGCATGCTTGACGGCCTCTTCTCCCCCCTCATGGCCTCCTCGAGGTGTTTTGCCAATTCTTTAGGCTCCCACCCGTCCTCCTTTGCCTGACCCCTCACTGATGCCGGTGGGGAGGCTGATTTCAAAACCAAATTTGCCCCTTTCGATTGTTTTTTTTTCAGCCCCCTCTCTTTTTCGACTCTCTTTCAACCTCCGTGCCGCTTTTTTCTGGCGCCTTTTGATGTCATACGGAGGCTTTCGATCGAAACGACGATTTTGAGACGTTCTGCACGCCGACAACGATTCCTTTCGTCTCTTTTTCCTCCCGAATTTTTTCTTCCCTCCGAGCGACTTCAAGCCTTCCCGAGGGCCCCGCGAAGGTGAGGCGGTTGTTCTCTGGATTGCGCTGACTTCGTTTTTTGGACGATTCCTCTTCTTGTCTCTCTTTCCCCTCGTGGCTCACCTTCTTTTTTCTAGACGCCCATTCCCTGGCTGAGACCGGCCGCTTCTCAACAGGAGGACAATTCTTTTTTTTTTCCGGTTCGGTCCTCGTTCTCGCGCAGACCTTTTTTTTTCTAATTTCCCTCTCTCCTCTTTACTCTCCTCTTTCATTCCGTTCTTCCTTGCGACTCCCCTCGGAGCATGCGATCGTTTCCCCCCACTCTAGGAGCAGCGCTCTGCTCTGTTCCGTGGGGCCTTTTGCTGCGGCGCCGTTCCGATCTTTTCCCCTCCTCCTTTCTCTTACCGTACTTGCGCTGTATCCTTAAACTTAGACGAACAAAAAGCCCAAGCTCGCGCATCGATGTTCGTCGGTAGTGGAAATCTCCAGATCTTCCTTTTTCCGTGCTTTTCTGCCTTTTACGTCCTTACAAACTCGGCGTTCCGAGCATGAGGCGCGAGGCTATTTTCCGACTTGAAGAGGCTCTTTTTAATCCTCCTTCCAATTGCTCCGTGATAGTCCTTAGGGTGCGCCTTTTCTAGGATTTAGTTTTTTTTTCAGTTGAGAAGAGGTGGTTTTCTTTTTTTCTCTTCCCCATGACAAAATGGATTTTTTCCATTCTTCTTCTTTGCCTCCTCGATTCTCCCTCGGCGTCCACTTCCAAAAGACGCGTTTATCATCTTTTCAGAGGCGTCTCCTTCTTACGCAGAGATCTTCCTAGTTAGACCACAGATTTTTGTGCTTCCCGCGTGCAGTTGGATATTGTTTCCCTTCGGACAGCATAACGGCCGGCGTGTACCCCCCCAACCTTCGTCCTTTCTAAGATCGCTATTCCCATTTCCGGCCTTTCTTGCACTATACATATCTCTTCCTACTCCTACGTGTTTTTCCTTTTTCTAGATGTGCAGGTGCTGAATGCCTTTTACCCCTTTCTAGACGACTGAAAACCCGAACCCCCGGTCAGGGTTTAAATTTCGGTACGACTTTTTTCCCAGCCTGTTGTCATCGCCGTCCCTTTTCCCTCGTCTCTCCTTTCCCAAGGGAATGACCCTCGAAGACTTTTTTTCAGTGATCTCATTGGTCGCTTCTTTAAGATCCTGATTTAGAGCCTTTTTCTCTTTTTCTAAGCTATCCCCCAACCCCCCACCACCCCCCCCCATCCAGTGTGAGGCTAAGGAGCCTTTTCAAAGTTTTAACCGCCCCCCGCAAGCTTTTTTCGCTCTTTTCCAGGACTACACCTGGCTAAGATGTGAGGGCTTTCTTTTTTAGCCGCGACTTTTTTCGGCTCATCCTTTTTTCCCTCTCGAAGTGAAGAGGTCGGCGATTTTTTCTCTAGCCCAGTTTTCTTCGTCGCTCTCCTTTTGCGGATTAGACGGCGCTTAGTTCCGCTTTTTCCTCGCCTTTTTTCACTTTTCGTGAGTCGGCTTTCTTGCGAAGATTTTTCAGAGTCGCGAGCTTGGGCGGTGAGGTTTTCGTCTTCCCGTTTTGCTTTCGGGCGGGTTTCTCAGACGTTCTCTCTGCTTGCAGACTCCTTCGCCCAGCGAAGAGTCAGTCGGCCCCCACTGAATTTATATCCCAGCGCTTTTTTTTCAAGACGAGGCCATTCTCTGTACACCTGAGAAGCTGGCACTCTTATTCCGATTTTCTTTCTAGATCGTGCCCTGAGGAATAGCAGCTCTGCTTGTTCTCACGGTGTCGACAGTTTTTCCTCCAGTGTATATAACCTTCTCTGGTAGATTCTACAAACGAGATTCTCTTTTTTTTTTCCTGACACGGGTGTTGCTTTTTTTCTTTTTTTTTCCGATCCTTTCCCCTTTTCTCGAGAACTCTTTTTTTTTCCCTTCTCGTACAGTCTCTGCCTCACCCTTCTCGTTTGTCCCTACTTCCTTTCTTGTTAGATTTCTTCAGGGATTTCCGTAAGCCAAGCCGTCCTCCGCGCTTCCGCAAGATCTCTCGTTTTCGGAAGTGTGACGATCCCTTCCGGTCTTTATTTTCCCTCTCGCCGGCACCCTTTTAAGATTCCTCTCTATTCCTTGCTTGGAAAACGCCTCTTCGTCTTCCTTTATATGAACTGTCATCAAGGCAGGATTCATTGGTTTGACGCCACCCGTCAGCTCCGAACTGCTTTTTTATCCTCCTTCTTTTTCAGACTTGTCCTTCACGCGGCCGCCCCTCTGCAGTTGTTCGCGTGCATGCTGTTGCAGTAGCGTACACTGATGCATCCGCTTTTCCCTTCTCCTCCCCCTTTATTCTTTTCCTCCTAACCCCAGAGAGGCTGCTCTGCGACGTTTCTTTTTCGGGGCAACGACCTTCCTCCGTCTCTCGTCACGGAAGGGACTTCAGCGCGGAAGTGACAGTGCGCCGCCGTCTTTTTTCTTCTCAAAAGGTAAGTTTTCGGGTCCTGGCGATTTTTACTGCCCCTTTTCCCCCCCCCAACTCGCTCTCGCCTTCCCATGATCGCACACGAAAACGTCTAAAGATGATAAATCTCACGCCGTTTCGCTTTCCAGTTCAAGGAACCGTTTTCCCTCCCCCAGTTTCGTCGTACGTCGTGTTCCCGAAATAAGATCTCCCTTCCTCTCCCTCGAGCTTTCTCTTTCTAATCGGGTTACGTTTTAAGACTTTATTCTTTGTGAGAATGGAAGGACGCCCCTCTTGCGCGAAGTGACCTAGAGGCTCGCCATCCCCCTTTTGGATTTCTCATTGGAGCCCAAAATTTTTTCCCCCCCCAGTAAGCCGTCTTTTCTTTCTCTCCGAGACCTTATATGCACTAGCTTGGCTCGGTCACTATTCAAGCTCCCTTTCAAAGTGCCTCTTGTTGAATCTCTCTTCTTTTTTTTTTGTTCGAGGAGATTCTCCCCGCTTTTTGGATTCTCCAAGCAGAGTGGCCCTGCCTCTTGTCTTCGTCTCCCTATGCCTTTACTGTGTAGCTCGGGTTTGGGTCTTCTTTCTTCATTTATCCTCGTCCTTGGCGCCTTATTCTCTTCGCGCTTTTTCTTTCAGTGCATCTCTCAGAGCTACCCCGTTCCCTTTGACAACGGCGACGCTCCCTCTCTTCTTTCTGGATTTTGTTTTCTTTACGGGGTTTTTCTGCGTCCCAGCAGGACTTTCCGTTTTTTCTCTAGTGTTCCTTCGGGATAGGCGGTTGCTTGTAGGCGATTTTTCTGTGTTTGTTGTGGTTCTTGAGTTTTTCGTGTCGACGTGGTCGGGCCCCCAGACCGCACTCTTCCCAAAGACTTTCCTCTCGTAAAAATACCGTGCATTTTTTTTGCTTCGTCTCCCCCTGTTTACTTTCTTCTATGCGGGTGTTCTTTTTAAGAGGAAGTCTTCAGGAGGGAATGTAGTTTTTTCCCTAAGTCCGGCGACGAGGAGATTTTTCATTCCTCTTTCTTTTGGTTTCTCCCCCTCATTTAGTCGGATTTCCCTGATGATTCGTCTGACGACGTTAGTGACGCACACCTCTTTCCTCGAAACGTTTTTTTTTTTTCCCGGTACTTTTGACGGCTTCCAAGACCCCGACTCTTTTCCTTTCGTGAGGCTCCCCTTTCCCCCCCCGGGAGCCTTACCAGAAAGTTTTGTGGTAGGCTGCCGTGACTACCCCCCTTACTTTGAATCTAGATCGGTCCCCCTTTTCGAATCTTCCACGATGACTGTGCCCGCTGTCGGTGAGGACTCTTCGAGTCTTAAGATTCGGCTTCCTTTGCTCTCCCCTCTTAGTCAATTCCAACGAAGTTTTTTCGTGCATTTTTAGGCAGGGCTCCCGAGGTCTCCTCCTTGAGCACTTCACGCGACCCCTCAACGCGACTTTTTCTTCTAACCAAGACGTTCGCGATCTAACCGCCTCGTGTTCGAGTTCCCGACCGCCCCCCCGTGTACCCCCCGTTGATCGTTCTAGAACTTCTTTGAGTTACCGGCTTTTTCCCCCAGTGAGAACCTTTTCTTCTTTCCAGTAGAGCTTGCAGCATTGCTGCGAGTACTTTTTTCTTTTCGAATTTTCGAAGATCAGTGCAAGTTTTTGAAGCCCTTCTCAGTGGCACTCCCAACGGCTTTTTCTACAAGATTCTCTATGTTAGCTTAGCGGCTTTCGTGGGGCTTCTTTGGAGTGTTTTTAGCGGCGAGCTTTTTTATCGTTTGGTCCGCCCATCCTTTCTATCCCTTTTCAGGCTGAGCCGACCCCAACTTGAGCGACCAACAGGCAAATTTTCTCCTCGAGTCAGTTTTCGTCGCTCTTAACTTGTTCACCTTCCTTCTTCCCCCGATCTCCCCTTTTTTTTAAATCAATTCTCCTTTTCAGAGATCCCGTCACCCCCAGGAATTCGCGAATATCGGAAGCTGGCCTTTTGCGCGTAACCCTCTTCTCCTCTTTCTCCTGATGTTCTCTTGAATTGCTTCGGCTTTTTTCATACCTTTCTCCTCCTACAGCGAGACCTCTTTCACGGCTTTATTTTTTTTGCTTCGTCCGGTAGTGTTTTCCTTGTCGGTGAGGCCTCCAAGTCTTCTTCGCGAAGAGCCTCTTTATGTCAGTGAAGCTCATGATCTCTGGCGTCACGTTTGCCCCCGCGAAGGATAAGCTGTAGCGGCTTAAGCTTTTTCTACGCTTCTCCCTATCTTTTGCCGGCGCGATAGCTTTCTCCCGCAATAAAGTTCGTGTCATGGCACGTCGTCCTTTTTCGCTAAGAGAGTTGCCACCCTTTGTTTGATTCGTATGAGCCTTCTGCCGATCCCCCAGTTGTTTGTTGAGAGATCTCTCCGGTATTATGCATCTTTCCGATCTCCGGCCTACCTTTTCCAGACCCCCCTTCCTCGGGGGCCCCCACGACGTTGGGGAGGTCTTTCCTTCGTCTAGACTCAACCCTTTCTCCGAGATCTGCGAACTAGTCGACTTCCTTTCTTCCCTGACCAGTTCGCTCCCTCCTCGACATTTTTTGCTTTGTGTGTTTCCACTTCGTGTCCGGGAGATTTGCGAAGGTATTGAGCACGAACCCCGTTGGGTCCTGGACGAATCAGCTGACCTCACCGCTTACCATCCCTGACCCGCCAGACTTCCTATTCAAGTTCTCCTGTGGTCCAGGCTATGGGGTTACGAGCAATTCTCCGTTTCTTGACCTTTGCAGCCTGCCAGATTTTTCTATAGATCTCGTTTTATCCAGAAGGCGATCGTTTCCTGAGTGTGGCTGGATAGCGGCTTATGATGTCGTTTTTCCCCTAGATTTTTGTCCCCCCCCTGAGCTCTCTGCATTCCGATCGCTCTCCCCTCTTTACATTGCGCCCGACCGGGCGAGTGGTCGCGCGTGGCCTTTTGGTCGGATCCTTCTTGCCCCCCACTGTGTCTTGGGCGAGGGTTGTCCGCCGTTATTCTTTTCGATCGTCTATAGCTTTTCACCGCGCGAGCTTCGGCCCACGGACGCCGCTTTAAGCGACAACCTCCCCCGTCTCTGAAGGCTTTGACCGCGCCTCGAGTCTCCATTTTTTTTTCATGTTCATCACTATTCTTCTTCCCCCTTGGATTCCTCCTTTCTCCGCGATCGAGTCTGCGACCGTCACCGTTTTTCCTTGCCTCCTGCTGTTTGAGCTGCCGCATCCTTTTTCTGAACTCGGTTCGCAGTATGGCCCCAGGTGGGACGCTTTTCCAGAGACTTTCTCCTTTGAGAACATCAGTCGCTTTTTGACTGAAGTCACGGGTACTTCGGCCTTTTGCCTCACATTTTTTTCGCGGAGTTTTCTTCGTTTCTTGTGATCCTCCCCTTCCTCAAGGCGACCAGACTTTCTGCACCCGATAATGGTTGTCGGCGTTCCTTAGTTCCGGTTCCCTTGACGATCTTCTTTTCGACCGCGATCCCCTCCCCTCCTCGGACCCCTTTTTGGCCAACGATTCTTCGGCGTCCATTTGCCGGCCACCTTTCAATCGTCTTTGTTGCAGCATCCTCGTTGATTTTGTTCTCTTTCCTTAGTAAGTTTTTGGAGCCGCACGCTATGCCTTTTTGTTGGCTGCGGTTTTCGCGGCCGTCCTCGCTGTTCCTTTGTATGCTGTGTTCTCAGTTTTATCCGTTATGAAATTCAGCTTTATACCAAGAGTGCGGCTTACCTCGGGAGGGCCGTCCTTATCTTCTTTCGCGGTCTTCACCCCCGCAGCATTTTCCTCTTTTTAAACCTCCGTAACCGAATCTCATTAAAGTTTTCAGGTCTAGGGGCTGCGCCGATCCCTTCCCTGACGAACAGTGTATTTTTTTCGGCGTGGCCGACTTCTTCCCAGCCAAAACCTATAGCGCACGGCACTTCCTGAACATCACCCCTCCCCCGCCTACTCTCATACCATATCAGACTTCTCAGGCCTCTGAATCCTTCCCCGTTCCATCGAGTTACGCTATGGACTAGTCCCCCCCCTCAATTTTGCCTATCCACATCAGTCCTTTTTCCAGACCGGCCGAGACGATTTTTAGCTAAGGCTTTCTGCCTTAGCACTTCCTTCCCTGCACACCGCGATCGTTGAGTCTTTTTTCCCTATTTCGATCTTTCCCCGTGATCCATTGGCGCCTCAACCGATGAGTCCATCCCATCAGAGGGCCATTTTTGTTTTTTGACAACCCCCCCCCCCTTTTCCCTGGCTCCATCAACCTCTCCCTGGCGTTTTGACTTCTCCTTTTCCTCCTCTTTGTGTTGAGGGGCTCTCTGATTGGCATGGCGCCGGTTTTTCAGCCACTTTTCTGAGACATGGTTCTCAGGCGGTATTTTTTTCTTTCTTTGTTTTGTTTTTCCCCCCGTTTTTTTGTTGCAAGATCCATCAGGCGGTCCTGTTTTTTTCGCCTTCCTGCTATCTCGTGATATCCGTTGACCGCCCTTGCGCGCTAATTTTTCTTCGATACCTTGCTTTCTTTTTTTGGTAGGTCCCTCCCCCCCTTTTTTGATTCCCTGGTACGACAGTTCTTTTCTTTTTTGCTTCGTCTGAATTCGGCTATGCGGCGCCGATGGCGTGTGTTTTTCGGCGTTTGCGTTCCTCTTCTCCTTTCCACGTGCTATCTCTTTGTGTGGTCGCCGGGCGTTGCCCAAGCGGCCCTCAAAGGCCTCCGGCCTTGAGTTCCAGTGGTTCCTTTTTTCCTTGAGAAATTCATTGCCCGCGATTTTTCTTTTTTCTTTTGAATTTCTCCATCTCCTTTAGCAGAGTGGGTTTTTTTTTTGTGGTTTGCGAGGGCTAGTTTTTTTCCTTGCCTCGTTAGATTTTCTTTCTCCGCATCTGGTTCTTATGAGATCCTCTTGGCATGGTCGAGTGCCCTTTTCGGATCGAGTTTATTAAAATATTAACCTCCCCCTGACAGACCCGTCTTCGGAAGAGGAAGCCCCCGCGCCCCCAGTCTTAGTCCGAAAGACTGCTTTTTTTTCCCAGTCCCTGCGTGCTCGGGGAGGCGACGTTCTTCCCCCCCCAACAGGTACGATTGCGCTAGTGGATGCTTAGAGCCGCCGTCTTTCTCTTTTGAAAACCTTTTCCAGATGTTCGTCCTGAGCGCCCCCTCTCTGAGGAAAGCCGGCGTTTGTATAGCCCCCCCCTTACAGACCCGGAACGTCGCAGGGCGAGACTCCCCTCCCAAGAGCCTTTCTATTCCTCTTCTAAGGGGATGGTTCCCGATGAGTCTTCCCTCCCCTTTTTCCTAGAAACAGCACGAAGACTATTTTTACAAACGCGTTCTTAATTCCGATACGTAGTCTCTTATAAGGATTCCGCTCACCGTAGGGATACCTTTCCTCCCCATCAATATTAAACAACGTGGCCTCCCCCAACCTTTCTTTTTTTTTCCCAAAGAACTTCTATTGATTTCGGCGACGTGAGAAACCTTCCTCCCTAAGTTTCTCCCATTGTGAGTTTTCCATTTTCCCACTATCTTTTAGCCGTTCGAGTCATTTCTCAAGGCGGCGTTTCTTCAGTTGAACCTGCTCTTTTAGAGGTTTTCTCACGATCTTATGCTGTTAGCTTTCGGCGTCCGTGGTTTTTGAGCCTTAGCCGGTCTGCCTTCGTATCTTCGAACGATCTGGATTTTGAGGACGTAGTACCTTTTTTTTATGAGCAGTCAGGCCAACGGGATTCCCAACCCCAAGGCCAAGCTCATCTCCCCCCCCCTGCGCCTTATGTTGGACCCCCCCTCGCGAGACCTTCTTTGATCCCATAGTGATCAGTTTTTCAATCGAGGACTTCCCACCCATTGGCTCCGTATAAGATCTTCCCTTTCCTACACTCGGCCCTCTCCCGCAGCTTGTTTAGGCTAAAGCTTTCGAAGACTCTTTCAATATCTCTTTCTCTTTAATCGGCAACGTTTCGGATTGTCTTTGCCCGACAGCTGGTTCCCTTCTATTTTTCCTTGGGCGTGTCTTTTTCTGATGACGAGGTGTTTTGGTTTCTGCTCTTTCCTAAGCGTTTGCCCTTGTAACTTCCGAATGACTTCCCCTTTTAATGATCTCCTCCCATGATATATTTCACCCAGTCAGTGCACCCCCCCTCCGACTTGTATGTCGGGCGTCCTTTACCTTTACGACATTAGCCTTCGAGGAAGTTCTTCAAAAGATTTAGCCTGTCTCTCGTTCTAAATGTAGGACCCGCCCTCCTTTTTCGCATTTTTCCTTATTTGGGTGTGCGGAGCTTTTCCTGTGCCCAATCGGTGGCCAGAGCCCTCTAATAATCCCCCTTTCTTCTCATCACATCCTTTTAGTGTTCCCTGGGTTCTCTCTGTTTTTTGCATTCTCCTCTCGGACACGATTGGACCCCCTTCCTCGATTGTCACCTTGACCACCATGACTGTCTTCCATGGGAAATTGCGGTCCTTGTGAAGTTTTGCCTTCCTATAGAGATAGTTTTTTTTTTACTTTCTTCAATCTATCGTCCCTCGGCATCTCCTCGCGCTTCTAGGATTTTTCTCGTGAAGATACTTTCTCACTGGATCCTGCATAAGAGCGACTGTTAGTCTTCTTGCCCTCGCACTGAACCCCCCTTCCCCGGGTTTGATACGCGCTCTCCCCCTCTGACCCTAACACGCGTGAGCCACTACCCCTCCTTCCGCCCAAGACGAAACCCCCAGAAGGCTCTCTATATTAAGTTCCTCCTCGTTTGAAGTCCTTCGCCGCGAAAGTCCTCCGTCGAGACCCGATGGTCCTCTTTAGTGGTTTTTTTTCTTACTCTCTTCCTAGTGGTCTTTCGGCCGCGAGTTTCTTTTCTAGCAGTCCTTTAACATGATTGGTAGAGCCGTTCCCTATCGCGTCCGTTAAGAGCTTAACTCTTCCGTTTTTGTCATCTTTGAGCTTGGCCGGTTTGTTGGTGTGCTTAGATCTCTTTCGAAGGTGAAATCTTCCAGTCTTTTTTTTTTTTTCGTCTCGTTTACAGCGCTCTTTTTTGAAGCCCGTCTTTCTTTCACCCGAGTAATCCTTTTCTCCTCCTGAATTACCGGAGATGCCCCTATCGAGTCTTTTTAATGAGGCACTCAACTTTTATTTGCCAAATTCTCTCAGTGATGACGCGCTCGCGGCGGAGGAACGACCCTTTCCTTCCCGTGACAAATTGTAAGCTTGTTTGAGGCGCCTTTTAAGGCTTTTTCTTTTTCCCTGGTCTTTTGGGAGACCTTTTTGGAACGATCCCTCGGGACATAGTAGCCCGACCGGTGAGCTTGAGTCGCTTTTTTTTTTGCGTCCTCTTTTGAAGGCTACACCTTCTCCCCGTCTAATTTGTTCGTCTGTGACCTGATAACTTTCACCTGCCCTGTCACATTGAAGAACCTTCCTTTCTTCTTTTTTCGACAGATTTCACTAGAATTTCCCCCTCTCCTAGTCTGAAGGACCCCGGCTTTCTCTTCCGAAAAGAAAGATTCCCCTTCCTCCGGTTTTTCCAATCTCTTCTTCCAGGCTTTTTTTTAGGAGATTTTCACTAGGAGTCGAACCTTTACTTGGGCGCAACGCCGCCGCCACACGAGCAGCGGAGGTTTCGTTTTCTATTTGTTGCTTCCCGGTCAGTGTCTGGTAAGATGGCAGCCCTCCGTAGTTCTTGTTTTTTTTGTAGGCTCACGATGTTTTTGCATTTACCATTACACTTTTCTTCTTCCCCATAAGGTCTACCCAGAGCGGCTAATCGGCTGGCCTTTTTCTTTCTAGAGCCTTTTGTCAGAACCACGACATGTAAGTCCTTCTCGAAGTAATCTTCAGAAAGGACGTCCGCAGCCCGTTCCTTAAATCTCCCCGGTTCGAATAACCTGAAATGGGACTGCATCCAAAGGTTCCCGTTAATTGACTTCTCCCCGGACGTGCCGTCGTTGGGCCGATTTTTGTGGCGTCCCTCATCCTCGCCTACCAGGATCCCTCCACACGAACCCCCCTCCCGCCAAAGCCCCCTCGGCCTACTCACCCCCGCACTGCCCTAATTTCCCCCTCTATTCCGCACCCCCTTTATTCCTTTTCGCTTTTTCCTCAAGCCCCGTTCTTCCACATCAGAAATCTCTAGACCGGCCCCCCCTCCTTTTCCTGGACGGTCACGGGGATTCTTGCAGTCGTTTGACCAATGTCCTTCCCCCCACCCCCCTTTGAATCTTTTCTTTATTTTCATCGCCCCCTTATTCCACTCTTTTTTGTTGGAACCCCCCCCCCAACCAGAGCGAAACGAACGCAGGGCCTCTCCAGGCAAAGGAGCGCCCTCGCTTTTTTTGCCCCCCATTAACTTCTCCCAGTGCAGCTTTTGTGATTCTTCTCTTTACTCATTTGTGTTGCTTTTTCAGAGATTCCACTCCTCGGCACTTTGAGTTTGTCTTTGGGGGAAGGTCTTTGCCATCCCGAGTTTCTTTGATCTTTTTTCTTTAATGTTTGGGTTTTGTCCACCCTGGAAGGTCTCCAAATTGATATAATCGTCCTCTTTCTTCTATCGCTTATTCAACGATATTTTCTTTTTTGTTTTTTTCCCCCTTTCGAGTCCCACCTCGGCTTCGGCCGGTATTCCTTATTATTCTGATGTTTGATGGATCACCCACGGTTCTTTCAGAAATATTGATCCCCAGCTTTTTTTCTTTGCCTGCGTTTAGGAGATTTTCTTTTGCGTGGTTTGAGTTTGACTAGGATCATCAGTGAGCTACTTTTTTTATTTTCTTATTGTTGGGTAATCCCCAAAAAGTTTTAGCCAGAACGCATTCAACCCCGAAACTTTCGTGCCCGTTTACGTGTCTGTATCTTAGAAAATGGTATTAATAGACCAGAACAGGTCTTTCCCTCGTTTTTTTTTTGGGTTTTCATTACGTAGATCATTCTTAGTTGTTTGTTCAGACGCTCTCTTGAGTTCAGTTCTCGCTCGCCCTGCTTAAAGCCGCTATTTTCGTTTCCTTTTTTTTCTCCCCCTGACTCCTTGAAACTTCGTATCGCTTTCTATTTTCCATTCCGGAGTTTCTACAGATCATGCACTCGAAAAAGCGGTGATTTTCCACTTTTGAGCACACTCTTCGCCTTCCTTTTCTCCTCCAATTTTATCCTTCTGCTCCAAGACCCTCTTGGCTCGGGGGCTGCCCGTTGTCCAAAATGAAGAAGATGAGAGTCCTTTTTGCCAATTCTTTTTCCTTTCCATTTTTTTTTTAGGAGACGCGCTCTTCTATGATTTCTGCGGACGGTTCTGCTATAGCACAGAAACGTAACACGTAGCCCTACTGCACTGAACTTTGGCCAGATAGTGTCTCTCTCTATTAGCTGAGATTTTTAAAAGACTCTCTAAAAGAAATCCCGATGTCACGCGAAATGTGAGGCGGACTGAGAGAATTCCTTGTCCCGTTTTCTTCTTCCCGGTTTTTTTTTCTGGTAAACGATTCCCCCCGTAACACTTTCTTAACACTACATCCCTCTCTTTAAGCGAACGAGTCCGCCTTGCCCCCCTCTTGAGACACTTTCACGTGATCATTTTCTTTCTAATAAATGATCGCTCATGCCTGCGAGTCTTTTTTTTCTCCCTGGCTTTTCCTATTGCGGCAGTGCGAACTTTTTCCCCTGCTTCCCATAGATCGCTTAAGTTCCTTACTGGCTCGTCTTCGACGAGGTTCCTGCGCGTCTTATGCGAGGATTGTGGCACGCTTCCTTCTGGAGATACTCTCTCTTGGAACTCGCACGTGAGCAAGTATTCACCCTGCGCCTTTTTGTTTGTTTGACGTTTTTTTTGGAAGCATTTCCCCAAATTCCTTCCCCCTTCCCCATATCCCCTCGATGCTTTTTTGCTCGTAAAGGACCATCCCTATTTCCGGATCCGGACTGCTTTGTTTTTCACTAGAGCTTCTCCCCCCTCCCGCCGGACCCCCATCTTCTACGTCTCGCTCGAAGTCAGGGATCGGATAACCATCTGTTCTCCCCCTCTGGCTCGAGAGGCTATTTTATTTCTATTCCTGCTTCTTTTTTTATCCTCTTTGAGCAATTGCTTCGTCTTGTTTTTCAAGTTATGGTAGCTTGCTCGGTGTTAGGGGTCAGCTGCTCTTCTACATAGCCCAAAGGGATTTTTGTTTTCCGTGCTCTTCACTTTTCTTCATTAAAGCCCTTCGTGACTTGCCCAGAAGCGCACTTCGGCTCTTCCCATCCTTTGCTTTGGTAGTCCGGCTTTTTTTCTTTTACGCAGCGCCTTTGTAGACGATTGCCAACTTCCCTATCCTTGACCCCGTTCGATTTCCCTTTCTCCTCAACTACTCAGGTTGTCCATCAAATAGTCATGGTTTCTTCGTTTCCCTTCGCGATTCCCCTGTTTCCCTCGG
>Ga0179593_1457420_pt1 | contig 16634 bp, 15 predicted proteins | sample CZODoug2_1_08_16_FD_185931 | JGI IMG/M metagenome (GOLD analysis project Ga0179593, IMG submission 185931) | Vadose zone soil fungal communities from Angelo Coast Range Reserve, California, USA - CZODoug2_1_08_16fungal (PacBio error correction) | ecosystem: Environmental > Terrestrial > Soil >... | reverse complement strand
AACAGTTCCCGTTTCGGATCTAATTGCGACCGGAGGTGACTCTCCTCCCCCCCCCCCAGAAAACCTTTTACGATGTCAATAAGCACGTACGATCAGGGATTTTAGGGCCAACGCAAGAGCACGAAGGGATTGTTGCCCCCTTTTTCCCTCCTCTCGTACTTTTGATTGAGTCCGGCATAAGCGTGCCTCGCCACCTCTCTCCCCCCTTTTTAGGGAAAAGTTCCTTTTCCTCTTTTCTTCAAGAACCTTGTGGGGACGTAAGCTGGGTCCACCTCGTAAAAAGGATCGTGTGGGTATGGTAGGTCTTTTTCTTAATTCTCCTGTTTCTCGGAGTTTTCCACCAGTCAGTTTACCTGCGGGAGGGTCCGGCCGGACTTTTTGTGTTGACGTCCACATCCGCCGATGAACGCTCTTTTTATTCACGCGTATAGTGCTGGTCTGTTGTTCTTCGGGTGCGCTTTTCTTGGGCCTGAGGTCCGCTGATTTCCCATCGCCAGCTCCCTGCTTCTTTGCGATATGTAAAGCGCTCTTTTCTTTTTTTCTTCTGTCCTTTCTCAGTGGACGCGCAGGGGTTTGTAGACGTTTTATCGGCTCATGGCGGCTAACGCTCCCACCCGGGGGTTTCCCCTACCGGCCCCCCCTAGTGCAGAGAGAGGAGGGTTACCTGAGTTCTATCCCACTTTTCGAATCCCGGCCTTTTATTTCGTGCGGCCCCCCGCAGGACCCCCCTTCCAGTTAGGTGTGATCAAGACTTGGGCTTCCTTCCTGCTTCCCTGCTCCCTAGTAATACCAGACTTGCACGTCACCATGGTGCAGCGAGGTCTCTGTCCCCTTAGAACCCTGGGGATTTCTTCTTCTCCCTTTCTGTTGCTTCCAGAGCACTCCTCACACGTCAACCTGGGTGCGAGCAGAGACCTTAAATGCATTGATGGTCTCTCCTTTTTTCCAGAGCCTGGCCCGATACCTTTTTCTTGGTAGAGTTGATAGTCCTTAACTGAGACTGATTCACTAACGGAAGTTCGGTTGCGGCCAAGGGACGGTGGGACGCGCATCCCGCCTCCATTGACCAATCTGTTCTCTGAGACAGGCTGTAACACGGACTCTGCCGGACGGCGGATGGTCCCCCATCTGGTCACGCGTCGCCCCCTAGTCAAAGATATCTATTTTTTCCTCTGCTTTTAGACCAGGCGGGATCTAGAGAATTATGCGATAAGACTTTAATCCTGAATGTGGCGTCGGCCAGCTCTTACTTTCCCAACCCCCTTCTCTCTCGTTTTAGTCCCAAGCGCTCTAGCAGAAGGCGTCTCTGAATTGCCCATTCCCTCAAACGGCAAGGCATTTTGACGCAGCCGCTCCGTCTTTCCTCCGTTGTGTGAGGGCGCTTGGTTTTTCCTTTTTCCCTTTCAGAAAACTGCCGCCGCTTGAGGCCGCAGCCCTCCCCGCCGCCGTAGTGTTTCTCCTTTGAGAGGCCAGCCCTTCAATTCACGTTTCTCTTTTCGGCTTCTTTAAATTTCGTGAGTTCCGGGCCTTCCCCCCCAATGAAGTAAGGGCGTATTCCCCTAACGGGCTAACAGACAGGTCACCTCGAGATCAAGCGGTGCGCTTTTGGGAATGAACATGTTTTTCTTGCTAACGGCCAGAGGGCACTGGCCTTTTTCTCTCCCCGCGGATTTTTCCCCCCCTGAGAAGAGGGTCTGCCATTCTCGTGGATGCGGGACCCCACCTGGTTTGGTTTCCGCTTTAAGGACTGGGGGGACTGTTCTGGAGATTCCCCCCCCTCCCGGCTAGTGGCGTTGAAGACTTGACTTTCCCGTCCGGTTGCTTCTTAATTTTCTGATTTCCGGATTACTTTGGATCCTCCCCCCTTCCTAGATTTTTTTCGCTGAGGTGTCCTCTTGTTCGCAGGGATGGTGGCCTTCTTTCCTTCTTAGTCGAGACGGCCCTTTGGGGTCGCGCGCGCCGTGAGAGCTTGTCTTTTTTCAGATTTCCCTCCTTTCTCCTACTCCGTTTTTCGAGATCTAAAGGATGAGTGAACCCCAGTCAAGCCCCCTTCTCAGAATCCCTTCCGCCGCGACCCCCCCCTAGGAAGTTCCTCTTCGACGCACAAAAGGCCGGCCTATAAAGCAGTTTGGATCAAAAGTCGCAAGGAGTGTACCGCCGACAGTATCTCGAAATAAAAGCGCCTTCCTCTCCGTAAGGAAAACCTACGAGTGTAGGCGATTTTCCTAACCTCAGAGGGGCATTTGTATCTTCTTTGACCCAGGGTACTGAGGCGAAGCGGTCCCACCCCCACCTTGTTTTCCCCCAGAAAAGAATCTCTTCCCCCTCCTCGAGGCTGGTCTCCCTCCTATGCGGCCAGTCAGGGCCGTTCTTGAGAAAACCCCAGGGTCTGTAAGCCCCCACTCGTTGTCTCGGTCAGTGTTTCCCTGGGCTTTTTAAGGACCCCCTCTTCCAGTAGTAGTCCCTTTTCTCTCAGTTTGCGGCCGCGGCGCAATACTAAAGGCCGGACTTCTCCCTGCAGCCCTACACCTTAACCTTGACTGGCCCTTCGTCCGACTTTCGGTTTTTGGGTGAGGGTCTCCTTGCCAGTACCTTTCTTCCGGCCGGGTACGTTTATGACCCCGCCCACAATGGGCCCGAACCCCCTCCCTAGGATCGCTTTCCGGATGGAGTTGGGGCGTTTTCCTCCCCTGACCCCAATCCGGGTTATTGCAGGAGAACGGAGGCCCTTAGAGATGCTCGCAACCGGTTTTTTTTTTTGGTTGACTTCGGCGAACGATCGGCTGCGCGGTTTAAGACCAGAAGTCCCGAGCTGGCTAGACCGAGCGTCGGCTCGGCCTCGACCGAGCCTATTGTCGATCCCCCCTTTGCACGAATTCATCTTTTTTTTCTCCCGTGTTTTTTCTGCTATGCCGCGCAGCGTAGTGAATTCCGAATCAGATAGAGGAGGGCTGCACGCGCTTTTATGTCTTGGGACGTTCTGTAGGCCCTTCTGGCCCAAAGACCCCCTTTTTCCCCTTCCTCAAGCCCTTTTTGCTTCTACACGGATTCGATTTCCTGAGATACAGAGGATCTCCACCCTCCCCCCCAGGTTCTTTCCTCTCTCGTAGTTCCAGAGATTGCTCTCCAACCTCTTTTCTTTCTCCTCCCGCAGCTTGCTGCGGCATCCAGAAATTTTTTCTCAGTCTCGCAATTAACCCTTTTTGTAGGTTTTTAAGACATAGCTCGCTTCAACACTTTTGGCTTTCCTTTATGGTTTTTCCTTTTCGCCTGCCCTAAGCGCATAAATTGATGAGACCCCATTGAAGGTGATTTCCTCTTCCTGTAGAGGTAGTAGGACCCCTCCTTTTTGGGGAAAGCTCTCGAACCACAATTGGGACTTTCCCCCCCTTTTCTTTCCTTATGTGAGTTCTTCCCCAACCTCGGTAACTTTCCTGAGAGGAGAAAAAGCTCCAGGCGACCCTCCCCTCGACTCCGCTCCCCTTTGTTGCGTCCCCTGCCGCGAATTCCTTTTTTTTTGATGGGAATTCTCCCCTCTCCAGATCTGGACTGCTTGTCCTCGGAGACTGTCTCCTGAGGTGAGCCAGACGCGCGCCTCCCTGCCAGACCAATCCCCGAGCCCGATGCTGAGAAAGTGCTTTTCATCGTGCTTTTTCTAGGCCTGTGACAGTGATTCTTCATCCCCCTCCTCGGAATGGTGATTTCGCGAGACACGGGTTTGCGTATACCTTCTACGGACTATCTAAGCCATAACCCCCCGATTTTTTACCTTTGTCCACATTGACTTACGTCCCCACTTTTTCAGAATTATGACACTGAGGTGTTTCCTTCTCCCTTTTAGAGGGTTTCTATGGCCACGGCTTCCTTCCCAAAGGTGTTACACCGACTCGACCCGGTTTTGAACCCCCTTTGCTGTGCTTGCCCCCCCGCCCCCTTCTGATTGTACCTTTTTGATTTTCCATTTGCGAACGGTTCTTCCCCTTTTATCCCACTGATTTTTTCCTTTAGGTCCGCGGCACGGAGACTTATCTTTCTACAATTTGTTTTGTTGAGGACTATACCCCGTCGCCGTAGAGCTCCTCACCTCCGGAGTTGTGGACGAGAATCAACCACCCAACCAAGAACAGTTTAGCTGTCCCCTCCCCTCCTCAAACCCACTTCCGTCACGGCATTGCCGCACGCAAGCTCTCTTGGTTGTGCAAAACGGTAGAGAGTTTTTTTGACCCAAGGTTTTCTCCCAGCTTGGCCACATTTCACCTGACTCTCCACAGGCGACTCCCTAAGCGTGACGAACTTCCTCCCCCTTGGTTGAGAGTTCAAGAGGCAAAACACGGATGTTTTTTTTTGCGGGGGATAGAGTCTCTCTGAGCGCGTGAGTCTCAACTTTTCGCTCGGGTTTAAGAGCAGGCTCTCTGGATTCCGTCCTTAATGGCCCTGAAAGGAAACTTCCCGCTCCCCTTCTTTCTCGACGGATCTTCTCTTTTTTATGTCTGGGGTTCTGAGTCTAATACTAACTTGCCGCTCCTCTGAGTCCATCGCCCGACCTCATAACTTATTCACATCCCCCCCTTCGGAAAGCTCTCCGCCCAGGGCCGAGCTGTTTCGTTCAGTGAAGGGGCAGAGGAGTTGACCCTTTCCGGCTCATTTCCGGTCACGAGCAACCGGGTTCCCCTTAGTAAGGTCCGAGATTACGATTTTTCTTTTTCCTTTGTTCACGAAGCTTCCGGCTCATTTCGTGCCTTTCCCCTACTCGAAAAGACTTTCCAGTTACCCACCTTCCGTGGATTTTACCGCCCGTTTTCATGTTCGTTTTTTTAGGCGTAACTTCTTTCCCCCCTTTCCTTCGCCTGAGCGATACTGTCGTCCCCCCGTACTACCCTGGCCTTTCGAGCCCCCGGAGACAGTTCTTTGGATCTTTCCATAGAGGGACACGCTTCCCTTAGGATTAGCGTCCCCCCCCTCCCCCCTTGTTCGGAATGTTGTGATCTCGGACCTCGGGAAGACTAAAGGTCTTTTTATTGTGATCCGCGGGCCTCTATATAAGCAGGATTTTCTACCCTCCAGTGTTGCGGCACTCGGGAGGTGGTTTCATTTTTGTGACACGCCTACATCCGGCCCTGAGAGGTCGTCTGCCGCCGCTGATCCCCTTCCTGAATACATACCGCTTCCTCGGCGGCACCCCCTACAGAAGGAACTTTCGACCCGGAGTCTCCTATTCGGCTTGTCAGAGACATTTCTCGTGTCCCCTCTCTGCGCTCCGTGAAGGATTTTGGTTTTGTGGGTTTTTGTTTGTTTTCGTTGGGTTTGGGGTGGGGTTGGGTTTTTTTCGTCGTTACCATTTTCCCTTTCCCCATATGAGGTCCTCCTGGGTCAGCCAGGCTCAGAATCTATGTAGGAAGCTTATTCCCTCTAGATAATTGGTCAGACTTCACCCCCGGAACGCCCCCCTGTAACTTCTAATTTTTTATTCTTGACAGGTTGGGAGGTGTCCAGTTCTCCATCCTCCGGTCTCTTGACGTCCCCAATGAACCGCCCTCTTATCTCTCGTTTTGTTCTTGGCTAAATGTTACCCCCCCCCCTTTAGGAAGGGATTCTGGGGAGGAGTTCCCGCTCCTTTTCCAAAAATGTACTTGGAGTTTGCCGATTCAGGCTAGACAGGAACTCTCCAGTCCCCGTAAGAGATCCAAGGGGGAGGAGTTCTCATTTCTTTGCGTCATAAAATTGAATGTAGACCCTTCTTAATTTATCCCTTCGTCTGAGGTGAGGTTCTTTAAGTGGCGGTGGTGTCCCCAAGTGTTTGATTAGCAAGGAAATGCGGTTTCCTGGATCCGTAGATCCCCCCCCTTGGGTGTGGAGGCAGCCTATCCCTCCAAGATTCATCGTGGTCCTTGACGTCTTCCTTCTAGTGGATTTGAGGGCGGCGGATCCGAAGAGAGGAGGCCTTGGTTTTCCCTTGAGTCATGTCTATGGCTTTATTTTTTTATGGCTCCCCTCGAATTCCTGGTTGTTTCGAGTCGCCCAGGCTCTGTGACTTGGCATGTGTTCTCCTCTCATTTTTCATCTTCTCTTTTTTCACTTTTCTGAGTTCAGCCCCCCCTTTTTCTTTCTCCACAAACCGACAGTAGCCGCTTCAAGCCCTAGACCACCCCAAGCCCGGCCTTTGCTCGACGTTCCGAAACAACATTCCACCCTTTTGAAGCCCTTCCCCCCCGAAGACCCGCTCGGCCTCCCGGAGTATCCTAACCCCCCCCCTCCTGCCGTGAAGTTGGTGTTTTGCCACGCGCATTTTTCCCTCTTCCGGGACCTCTGGTAGGCTGTTATCCTAATGAAAAGAGTACCTTTTCCTTCCGCGACCTTACCCCCAGGTCGTTCGCAAAACAATGGGTCCCCCCCCTTCCCACGTCATTGAGTCCCCGCGCGAGTTCGGAGACAGTAAGCCTGTCCCCAGTCAGGCTCGTGTGTCAAAACCCTTTCTTCCAGCCGGCAAAGCCGTTCTTTTGCCCTTTTCTCTGTCAGTTCCCCTCAGTAGGTAGCGCCTCTAGCAAGTTTGTGAAGGGTTTACCCCTCATCAGTTAAGTGGAGTGGTCCTAGCCAGGAATGTCACTTTAGGGAAGTCTTCAACCAGTTCCCTCTTCCCTCCCGGCGGGTCTGTCTGAACGGAAATCTTTCAGCGGTGTTGTAGATCAACCCAACCCCAGAAAGCACCCTCACAAAAGCTACTCCTGCAAAGGAGGAGTGCCGCAATCGTGCATGTGTTTTCGTATTTCCCCCTTTGCTCTTCGGAGACTCTTCCCTCTAGAGTCTTCGCCTCGCACGCTTCGCTCGAGCCAACTCTTTGAAGACCCGAGCTGGGCACTAGAGTCGCCCTCCCTGATGTCTATGTTTTGTTTTGGGGGGTATGGTCCTATCCTTTTCGATTGACCTTCCGATATGACGGGTGTCTGAGCCCGGTCCTGGGACCCTACCGTTTCAGCGTGTTATACTCCTCCGTTCGGCGGCTCTTCTTGGTCAAGTTTTTTGTTGTTCGTTTTCAGCTACCACCCGATTTGCCGACTCCTTACCTTCGCGGCGTCGACCTCCGCGTTTTTTTTTTTTCATTTTCCCCGTCTATCCGAGAAGCGGTATCGGTTCTTCTCGTTCGAAAGGCCGAAGCATTTTCCGACTCACAGCGTGCGATCAACTTTTTTTCCTTTCTCTCTCTGAGCCTTAATCCCCAACTTTCTCGTCGTCCCTTGTAAAAATGTCCTTATGACGAACATGCCAAACCAAAACCCAACCAGCCCCCCCCACCACAACCCCCACACCCCCCCCCACCCCATCTTCCAGGTGACGTTAACGGGCTGTTATTGCTGTTTTGAACCCTTTTCCTCCACCACCTTTTTGAACCGCAACGTTTCCCGTTCGGGTCTTAGTCTTTGTCTGAGGGTGCCGGCACACTGGCCCTCTCGAAACAATTTCTCGACCAGGTAACGCTCCTCACGTCCTTGGGCGGAACACATCGAAGTACCGACAATGAGAAGGCTGTATTGACGCAGCGGACCACTCGCGACTCCAGCGTTTCCTGGGGACGAGATTTTCACCTTCCCCTGCGACTTATCGCAATATACGTTTTCCTGCTTCCCCTCTGTCCGTCTGGAGCCTTCCCTGCGGTATGAGCCCAGACCGCGCAATCAAGACAACGCCAAGACCAGCCCGATTCGGAGTCCTTTTCGTTCATGTCGTTTTTTCGTACGTTGCCCCCCACATCTCCCCTCCATCGCGAGCCGTTTTTTTGAGACCGACACTCCCTTTAGGGCCTCTCTCATATCTCCCCCGACCCCACATTCCGGTTTTTTTTGTTTTTTACTTGTCTTTTACTTACCTTTCCCCCCTGTTGGTTCTTCATCGGCCATGATATTTCTCCTTTCGAGTCGTTTTTTGCAAAGGCATTAGGGCCCCTTTTTTCATGCGCGGCCCTTGACCTGTTGCCCTCCCCCCCCCCTTCCCCGGCGCATTGACCCGCAACCAATCTTGATCTTTGCATGTCTTGCTTCAAGCGACCCTTTGTTTTTTTTGATTCTCTCCCCCGAACTGTGATTGGTCCAGGCTCTCTTTCTTCTTGTTTTTTCCTGTATTCTCTCTTCTCTTGTTTGTTTTTGAGAACCCCTGTTCCTTGCCGTACGGTTTTCCATCCCAAGTCCCACTCCGTCTAATCCACAAAGAAAATCAAGTCGTAAGCACCGTTACCTCTCAAACTTCTTCTGTTGCGGGCCTGCCTCCTCCGCCCAGGGGTGCCCTGTCTTGCGGTTGTTTTCCCACCCGGGTTTTTGAAGCCTTTGCCCTCTCCCCCCTTTCCCCCAAAGGTACCCTTCATTGCCGAATTAGTTTTTCAAGTTTTTCAGTACTTGTTGGGACAAAGCTAAAAAACCTTGTTGTTATGTGTTCTTCTCTCATTTATGGATCTTCTTTGCGCGCCCCCTTGTATCCATGGTTCGCGGGTTCTTACGCCGGCTGTCACCCCTTTAGAGGAAACGACACGGAACGCCGCGCGATCACGTTTTTTGTCGAGTTTTTCTCCTTATGTCTCCTGCTTCTGCTTTCCGAGGCCCCGCCCGCTCCTGCTCTTTCCCTATGCCCCAAGAAGAGAAGTTCTTTTTATGGAGGTCCGTACCCTTCCGATTTGGAGTGTCGATGCAGGGTCGCCTTGGAGGGACTTTTCATTGGAGTCATCAGTTTTCAGCCCCTTTTCCCCGGCCGCGATCTTTTTTCTTTTTGCCCGAGAAACTTTTTGTCAAGATTCCTTTATTTCGGCTGCCTACCTCCCCCCTCCATCAACCGTTCTTTTGTCATCCCTTTTGTTCTCGCTTTTAGGCAAGAGTCGGCCAAAGTTTCCCTGAACTTCAACCCTGGTGAGAGTTATTTCGTCTTTTCCTCCCCCCCCTGTGGTCCCAAGATCAGGAGCCTGATGCGACTGATACCGCTGGACTGAGACCTTTTTCCAAGCGGTTTATATCCCTTTCTTTCAGAGCTTCCCTACCGAAATTGGGATGTCGCTTGATCTCTTTTTTTCCCCCCCCCTATGCAGGCTTCGACCTTCCCGCAGGTAGGTGCGTAGAGGGATCTGACTTTGCACTACCATCCAGGATTGTCCCAGCGTTTTCAGCGTCGTGACATTCTCACGATTTCCGCGGCGTTTTTGTAAACTGCATCAAGCTTGACCCGGGTCCGACCAGCCAATCTGGCTTTGTCCCGAAGGGATGTCACATGTTGCTACTCCGCTTTGGCGTCGGAAATTCTCACTTCTACATCGCCTGCTCTGCGAGTAGTTCGCGGACCCCTATATTGATGACGCCGGTGACGGAGCGGAGTTCTGATTCCCCGGAAATTCCTTAGAAGACGATCGTGATCCCGGTCACGGTTGTGTAGGGGCGTTGTTGGGAGGTTTTCCCTACCAGGCCTTGACAGATGAATTTGCGACTCCCGAAGGGGTGCTCTTAGTTTTCCCCCGTCCAATTTCCCCTCTAGTAGAGTCAAGTCTTCCGCTGGCCCTGTAGGCCCTGGAACCCCCTGTAAGAGCCCTTTTGGATCCCCCTTTCTAGTTACGCTACAAGGTTAAACGAGATTTTTACCCCTCGTTTGGAGATGGAGCTTTTCTTGTCAGTCAAAGACTAGTCCCCTGGACTGGCTTTTTCAAGGCCTTTTCCCCCTTTGTTAAATGACGCGGAGGTTTCCCACGGGGTGTGGGAAAGCTCGCCAGGGTCTGTCCAGAGATATCCCCGTGTGAGTTACAAAGCCAAACTCCTTTTGGTTGACGTTGCTCTTTGAGAGTGTCCTGATGCCGGCTGCGGTTTATTCCGGCAGGAATTCTTCTATGGATTTTTCACTGTTCAGTCCGTGGTGCCGCTGTGGCAATGTTGCTCTTCCGTTTCGATTAAGAGGGTTTGTAGGAGGAGAGTATTGCCTTTTTTTACTAACGGTTCCTCTCTCCCCCTACTCCTGTTCTCGAGCTTCCCCACTTGAGTAGACAAAGGCCACTCATGCCCCTCTATTCAGTACCCTAACCAGAGGACCTTCCCGACCGGCCGCAGACGACCAACCCTGCGGCAATACACTGCGACCGACCGATAACGTCCTTTTTTCGGCCGCCTTCGCCGAAGCACACTCCGCTAATCGAGTCGAGGGACCCCCCTCTTGTCCCCAGGCCCATCGTAATCCCTTGGAGGCGCTTTTCCCCAATCCGGGGTCGGTGTCTCTCTCGCCATTAACCTTTTCAGTTCCCCCAGAAGAGTCCCCCCAAACGTGTTTCAACCCCCTTTTTCGTCACGAGCTGGTTATCTGACCTTCTGCACGTTTTGCGCCCTTCCTGGCTCTTTTCCTTGTCCAACAAAGAACATTTTAACCTTTTTTCAGACCCCCTTGCTTGATCGGGTAGGTGACCTGCTTCCCCGTTATATGACCGAGTGCACAGCCTTCGGCTTTTTGCAGAGTCACCTTTCCCCCGAGGAACGGCTTGGCAAGCTACCTTCAACATTTTAACTTTGTCGGAAAGTACTCTCCTCATCGGAGGTGAGGGTTATGCAACCGGTATATAAGTCCTCGGCCGGCGTCCCCCAACGCCATCAGAAAACCCCTTGCCTTTCCGGAGGCGGGCGCGTCAGGGGCCTTTTTTGGTGAAAAAGGCCATTTTTTTTTTCACATTGGTCCATCGAACTATCTTGATTAGACTACTTCAAGCAAACCGCACTCTCCGTCCCTTTCATTTGGCATTTGAAGTCGTCGTGGCTTAAGACCTCGTCAGGCCTCGGACGAAGAGCTTCCTGCCCCCAGAATTGTCTTTAATCGATGACCAAACCGGCTCTCTTTTTTCTCCGGGTTCGTCGTAGCGGTTGACCCAAATACGAAGCGAGTGACATAGCAGGGCTTTTATCGCGTTCGACGCTGGTAAAGGGCGGTCTTCTGAGGTACTCTCCCACCTCCCGATTCAGAAGACATTTTTGAGTCCGAACTCTGCGAATCCTTTCCCCTCTTCCCGCTTACCCCCAGCTCCGGCTCTCTTGCAAGGCTGTCCGGGAGCTCCCAGAGTTCACCGTTTTTATCAGCATCCTTCTGAATCGTGTTTGCGATCCCAGCATCCGTCGCGCCCGGTACCGGTTAGTACTTTTTTAGGATCATCTCCACCCAAGGTGTGCGTCAAGGGGTTTCTTCCGGACGCCTGCCGGAAGCCGTTCCATTTATTCTCCCCACACGGGCTACCCGCATCCTGTCGCGGCCCTTTTCGTAGAGGTTTCCTTCCAAGACAAATATCGGGCTCTCTCGAACAACCCGGTCGAGACCAGGTAACCCTTCACCTCGATTTTGATGACGGGACCGTTTTTCGTCGGTGAAGACCGCCAATGATCTGCAACGCCCAGTCTGACCCCTTGCAGCCGATCGGTTTTCTTGACCGCCGCGAAACAACGCGTGCTTTTCTGCCGCTCTAGAGGACTCATCGTGAGCCTGCAAGTCGCGGGTCTTCGACTCTCGACCTCGCCAACCCCGAGATCCTCGATCCCCCTTTTAGCGTTATTTCCTTTTTCATAAGGACCATATTCCTTTGATCCCCCTCCGTCTTCGGGGTTTAATCGCGCGCTTGATTTTTGTGGCGCTGCCACGCTTCCAGTATACGATCCTCTTTTTCATACACACGACCAGTTTTCCCCCTCGTGTTTTTCACTCTCCAATTCCCCCCCTCCGTTCCCCTGTTTTGTTTCGAAGTCCCCGAGGCCTGCGTGGGCTTCGCATTGAGAGTCGGTGTCGATGGCCCACGCTTTTATTAGGCGTGTCCCCCCCTCTGGCAGATAGAGACGGTCTCCCCTGGCGCTGCGCGGCAAAACCCTAAAGTGATTATTTCTTTACCTCAACGGGTTTTTTTATTTCCGTTCCCCCTGCCGCGTGCCAGCCGCAAGGTAACGGTTATATCTTTCCTCTAAGTGGTTGTTGTTTCTTACCCCCCTTCCTCTTGCCGGCTCTTGTCCCCCCCCCCCGCATGGGTCACAAGACCCCGGTACCCTGTAAAGCCGCTATCAATCATTCTTGCGGGCGGCCACCATCAGGGAGGGTGCAAATCCCTCTCGGAGCGGGGGGAATGGCTCCAACTACGTGGCCTTTCCCCCCACAATCACCAGGTAGGTCTCAGTTAATACGGTAATCCCCCCCTCCCCCGTGGGTTTCCGTAATGTTGGGAACAAAAGGCCCCCCCCCGATCGTGTTTGGTCTTTTTCTTTCCTAGGAGTCCATTGACGGAACCGGACGTAGATCCCGATCGCGGTTACGCTGGAAAACATTTTCCGTTTTTCCCCCCTCCTCTAAAGATATTTTGCTCCGATGCTCTTGCTTGGTCTGGAGCTTTTTTCTTCTGTAACTTGCAGGCTACCCAGCCTACCTTTGCGCTACTATTTCGAGCTTTTCCCTTTTTCCGAGTAAGAACACACAACCCCCTTGGCCTAGCTTTCTTTCTCTGCAGGTGTCGCTTGTACCGTGTTCCGGTTCATTTCGAGGAAAAGGTTGTTCCGCCCGTCATTCAAGAAGGGTACGAGTGGAGGGTTACTTCCACTGTGTGTTCCCGGCTTTTCGTTTCCGCCCTCCTACAAGACGAACCCCCTAGGCTGGTGTTGATAGCCGTTCAGGTCCGGCAATACACAGAACAACTCCCAAATGAAGAGAGGATAGTCACCACTCCCTCCCAATTTTTACGAGAGAGGAGCCGTGATGGGATGCCGCGCGAAGATCCACGATCAAGGCTTGCGGCCCGACAGTCCTCGTCTTCATTTGCTCCTTTGATTTGTTGGCTGAGCATGGCGCCCTCTATGATGGGAAATCCGGGATCTATTATCAGACCTTTCGACGTCCCAAAGGCGGTTGCGTCGGAAACCCGCCGCTGACCGCATACATTGAATACCAGCGCTCGTCCCCTCGCCCGCGATAGGCGGTTCGACGTGTTCCGCGGCTGGTAACGACGTCAATAACGAAGCCACCAAACACAACCCCCCCCCAAAACACCCCCCCCCCCAAAAAACAAAAACACAAAACCCAAAAAAAAAACCCCAACACTATATTCTGCTTTTTCAGCACCGGGACAGACAATGCTCCCTCTTAGCTATGAGCCCTCCGACGGCTACCTCCCTTTTTCGGCCGCTCGTCCCCCTTGCGTTTCGCCTCGACCGGATCTTCCTCCCTTTCGACCCGAGAGGATTGCATAGCGGTGATCTCACCAGGTCCTGCCTCCAGCTCGTGTTTCCCTTTTGGTCTGGCTTGGGGGTGTGTGGGAGGGGTTTTCCGACGACCTTTGCCCGCTTATTCCTTTGCATCCATTTCCACGCCAGGCGATTCCCTGCCGCAAGCATTTGTCCCAGAAGGTAGCCTTCCTGCTGGAGTCCGAGGCCCGCCCTAGAGGGCTTTCTCTAACTTTAATAGGGGACCTCCCCTCCCCGGTACAAGACTTTCCCAACGCGGGGTTCCGTTCGCCGAGTTTTTTCCCAACGACCTTCCCGATGAGGACCATTGAGGTTTATCCCGAGAATCGATTTCTGCGCCATGCAGTTTTTTTGAAAGGTTTTTGGGCCTCTTCTTCCCGTGGGGGCATGGAGCTAAACGAAAGATGGTTTGAGTAGAACCTCGTCCCAAAATTTATTTCTTCCTGCTCAGTTCTGGAGTTGTCCTTAGTTGCATTTTTCGCCCCCGGAGGTCTATTATAAGAGCCTTTTGACCTATTGCGTGTCGTTGAATTCTTTTTTTATTATTTGAGAGTTTTGAAAGTAGAGGACCGGGTTTCGGCTTCTTAAGACTCTGTTTTCCTCTCAGTTTTTTCTAAAATAATGGTACTTTGTCCTTATTACTAATAAGTTGTTGTTTTTTGTGATGAGTTACCCCTTCTTTAGAACCGGCCGAGAATTTTACGCGAGAAAAACAAAGAGGCGGCATCTCCTTAGGACCGAATGACACCAAAGACTAACTTCTCCATCCCTGTCCCCGGATATCTCTGTTGTCCTCTCACAGAATCCTGATAGAAAATATGACGGCCGATCACCGGTATCCCCACTCGTGGTTTCCCTCCAAGGGCTCTGGTTGTATCTTCCTTTATCACCCTTTGGCGCTTTTCCCCGTTGTTTCCCCCCCGCAACGGGCCTCGGACCTTGCCTCCAGCTGGAGACCATGCCCCCCCCTTGGTTGCAAGTAAGGGTCATCTTTTGTGCCTAAGCCACTTTTCCCTTGTCTCCCCCGTTTCAGGTTCCGTGCTTTTCCTTCATAGACGTCCCCATTAGGTCGCCAAACGCCATTCTCCCTTTTCAGTTTTTCGATACAGGTGCAGAGAAGGAGCCGTCACCCCCCTTCCTTCCTTTGGATGTTTTCTTGGACCGACTTCAAGCTGACGCGGAGTGGCGTCTGTCCCCGTTGCATTCTTCTGGAGCCTTTTCTAGTGACCGAACCAAGGCCCCCTCCACACTCTTAGAAGGCTCTCTTTAGTCAGGAAGTTGGTTTTACTTCCGCGATGCAAATATTCGCCTTCAGGACCATGCAGTCGTCCCCCTCCTTTCGAGTTTTGAGACCTTGATTTGAAGACCAACCTGAAGGGGTCCCTCTCAGTAGCCCCCTGAATTGTAGAGGAGCCCTTTCGCTTAAACTGACACCCCTCCTACCTCTCTTGTCGGAGTCCCGGTCCCTTCTTTCTTCTTTCCCCCCCTAAGATTCAAGTCTTTCCGATAAGAAGTCTCTTAGCTTAGACGCGGGCCCCTTTTCCCTTCGTCTTGGACCGGTCCAACAACCCCTATTTTTGAGTTCACAAGACCTTCGTTGCTTTCTCCCTCCTGCCTCTAGGCCTTACGATCCCGCGGTAAACCCCCCTGCGATTTATAGGGCGATTTGCGTCACCTCTCCTTTTGCTTTTGCCACGCGGTTCTTTTGAATAAGTTTCCTTTTTTGCGCGGTCAATCCAGAACTGGACAGACGCACGGTCCCCCAGTTTTTCAGTAGTTTTCCTAGCCTCTACACCCCAGTGTCCGGGAAAGTTCTTCCGTTCTCACTTGCGACGCCTCCCACGGTCTGAGCACAAACTTTCCCTTTTTCCGGTTATCTCTGAGTAGCCGGCACGAACAGCCCTCCTTTTCACTCTCCGACCCCCGTTTAACCCCATAACCCCTCCCCATCGATAGGTTTCTTTTTCGGACCTTTTTCTTTTTTCCCAGCCCGCCAATCCTATTGACCGTTAGACTCAGCGCTTCCTCTCCTCCAGACTTCCTGGTGAGGAAATCCGAGCTTTTTTCCCTTTTGTTTTTCCATCTTCAGCCAGTCGAGATCTGAGCTTCTTCCTCGTAGCTGCAAATTTTTGTTCCAGACGCCCCCCTCCAGAAATTCATTCTTTTCTGAAATGAGCTTAAGCTGGCTTTTTTTTAAGAGTGCCCTTGGAAATTTGGTGGTCCATGAGTTGGAATTCCCCCTCCCTCTTCGGCCGTTTTTAACCTTCTTGAGCAAGGCTGCGTTTTTGCGCACGCCCTATAAAGGATACGGCATATTATTTCCAAGACAAGACCCCCCCCTTGTTACTATCCACTTAGTCCCCCGGGTTTCTCCCAATCATTTCCTTTCCTTCTTGGCCTTCGTCCTGTAGGGTTTTATTTACACGGCTTTCTAGGCGAACTTTTTCCCCAAGCTCCTCCAGGCACCCCAGTTCGCTGAGTTCCCTGGCCTCCCTACGTACTCCTTTCTTTCCTTCTTTGCTTTAAGCCGAGGGAGTTTTTCTTGATTCTCTTTCCCATGAGGTGCTGTTTTCCCTTCTCCTTCAGTCTCCTGTTACTTATAATTGGTTGAGATATACCGTTCGCTGCTGGCGAGCCTCCCCCCTCCTCCTTCTGGGGATCTGAATCACACCCCCCCCCAACGCAAAAAGCCACACCCTGGAAGATGCCAGTCCCTCCCCCCTGTCCATTACTGGATGGGGGTTTTGGGGGGTTGGGGTGTGTTCCCCCTTTCCCAGTCCGTCTGTTTCAACCGGCGCTACCCAGCTTTTCCCCCGGTCGCCCCATACAGCCGTGTCCATCAAAGACTCACACCCCCCCTGCTCTCAGCTTCCAGTCCTCGTCATCCCCGTTTTCTACTTCCTTTCCCCTTCTTACCCATGTTTTTGGGTCGGGATTAGATGATTTTTCATGGAGAGGAGTGCGTCGACCCTTTTTTCTCTCGCTCCTAATCGATGGGATTCCGGTGTGAGGAAAGAAAACGTAACTCCTTTTTCTTTTCGTCCGCCTTTTAGGGGTCTTGTTCTTGCTTTGGGCTGTCTCCGAACAATCTTAAGAGGTCGTACAATTCACTCGATGGGACGGCTCTTTTTTCTATTTCAAGCAGCCCTTGTTCGCGTCGGTTCCCACAGGTTGCATTTTTTTCCGCCCGGGTAGCGAGTCTGTCCTTATACGTCTTCCGAGACCCGTTCATCAGACTGGGTAGGTTGTTACCATTCCCTTTTAATTTTGTTCTGGTTAGATTCCGTGGTTATGATAATATACCTAACCCCCCCCTTTCCGTGTAGGTTGCCGTGTTTCCGGCTTCCGGAAATACCTGTTTTAATACCCTTACTTCCCATGGAGGCTATGTTCCTTCAGGACGCCTGGGACGCTTCGGAGCAA
>Ga0179593_1647185_pt1 | contig 16637 bp, 17 predicted proteins | sample CZODoug2_1_08_16_FD_185931 | JGI IMG/M metagenome (GOLD analysis project Ga0179593, IMG submission 185931) | Vadose zone soil fungal communities from Angelo Coast Range Reserve, California, USA - CZODoug2_1_08_16fungal (PacBio error correction) | ecosystem: Environmental > Terrestrial > Soil >... | reverse complement strand
TCCTGAGATTTCGTTGAGACGTTGACCCTCCTACCTCCCCTCCCAAGAAGACACTTAAAGGTAGCGGGGGTTTCCAATAGAAAGAGCGCCAATCATTCTCTCAATTTTTCAAGTACCTGCCTTTCTCCCTAGGCTTTGTTGTCTCTAAGCATTCTCTAACCATCTTCTCGTTTCTCTCTGTAGCCCCCAGCACTCATTGCCTTTAGTGTTATTTCTTGCCTTATTTCGTGACCCTCTTTTTCTTTCTTCCGATCCTCGAGTTAAACTCGGTCTTCAAGTCTCTGCCCCATTCCCCTATTACCCTTTGTCGTCGATTCTGTCGTCCCGTCATCGCGGTCCGAAGCCGGTTTTTTCGAGCCAGCCTTTGATGGGATACTCTGTTTCCTCTGTTATGACGATTGTTTTCCCATCCTATCGGCTGTGTACTACGTCCCCTTATCGGACCTTTTCCAGTCAGCGTTAGTCATCTCGCCCCCCCCCCCGCGTTCTATTCCCTCCTCAATTCAGTTTCTCCGGGACCGTGTCTTCAATTCCCACCCTTCCTCTCTTCGTCCTGAAAGAGGTCGGATTGATCCTTCTCATTTGCTTTTTCCTCTTTCTCCAATCCCAGTCACATGGACCGAGGCGAAGGGAGGCCGAGTTTTTTTTTCTCAAACCCCAACCTCGTCCTTCAGAGTTTTTCCTCCTTTAGTGAGGGAGGAGTTCCGTTTGTTGCTGCCTTCTTTCCCCAAGCGCCTTTTTCTTTCTTAGCCTTCCTTTCTCATTCCTTCGGAAGCCCAGTAGTTATTTTTCAAGAAATAGCACTATCATCTCCCCTTCTTGAACTGTGAGTTCGCTTTTTCTTTGGTATGGAGGTCCGCCTTTGGCCTTCACAGTCCCAGCGACCGCATCCATTGCATCCCCGGAGTTTCTTTCTTCGTACCGGAGACTTAGCATTTAGAAAAAAAGACCCTTATCTGGTTACCCCTCTCCTGAACGATCTCGTTTGGCGCACGTATGCCCCATCCACACCCTCTAATCCCCCGTGCGACTCTTTGATGTTTTCTCCCCTCGGGGCGCTCCGGAGCTTTCGTGTCTCCTTCCCTTTTTTGGACAAGGGAAGTACCGTAAGGGGGGTTTTGCCTAATTCACCCCTCCGATAGTCAGCCTGTGGCTTTGGTAGGCCCTGATCTTGCTGCGCCCCCCTTTGTGGGCGCTCCAGACTGCCGAGAGGGTGTTAGACCTTGGTACCCGCACACATTCTCTTCCAGCTGGCATGACCCTTTTCCTCTCGGGATTTTTAGCTTATTTCCTTTCAAGGCCTGGTCTGCAGCCTGAATTTCCCCCCCTGGAAGCGACCGTTTTCTTACAATCGTAGCCCCGCAAGGCCTGAAGTCTTTTCGTAGGGCTTTGCCCTCCCCACTCCGGTAAACCCGCTCCCAATCTCGCAACCCTTCACCTCCCCCCTAGTCTTGAGATGTTGAACGAAAAAGTATCCCACCCTGTTTGATTCTCCAACCCCCGCTGCGCGACGCTTTGCCCCCCCTCCTCCCCCTTGAAACTCTGCCCAAGCAGGGAGGAAGTTGACTATAGTAAGTATAGGGCGAGTTTTAGTTAATTGGCTGTTGCGTGGCCTCGACTGACTCTTCGGCGCGTTTAAGGTGCGAACGGGACGACAGCCGGTTCGATACCAGGCCCTTTCTCCTTCTTTAAGTATTTCGCTAGACAGCGCGACCTCTCTGTTCGCCGCGATTTTTTTTTTTAAGATCCCCCCCCCCCCCCTTATCAACTATTTCGTAAGGGCGGGGGTCGCAACTGGATTTTTGCTCGCAGGAATTTTCCCCTCTCCCGATCTGCCCCCTGAGACGATATGTTGTTCTACGATCAGCTGGCTACGGATACCATTTCTTTTTTTTGTTGCTATTATACGGCGCCAGCCCAGTGCGAAATTAAAGTCGATTTATCGTTCTCCGTTACCGGGTCCTCCCTCTTTTCCTTCCTGTCTTTTTCCGAAAGAAGATTCACCCTTTGACGCCGGGCCCGCCCTGACTCTCGATATTGACGTCTGTTCCCCCTTTTGATCATTTCCCTCTGACCTTTCCCTTTTTTCCCCCCCTTTTGGCTCTCCTCACCTTCTGTAGCTGAAAACTTCGTTTGAGGGTATAGACCTCCTGGGCCGGGCTTTCACCGGCGTTTCCTCTCGCCGGAGGCGCCCCCGGCAGCAACCCCCGCCCCCCCCCCCTGAAATAACCTAATAGAATATCACAACCCCAGCGCCTTCCTCCACGCGTTTTGGACCTTTTCCTTCGAGTTTTTGTCTTCGCATAATGCCCTTTTGTTATAACCGTATATGTTATCTGGAGCCCCTCTCCTCAGAGTAACAGGACGCAGAGTGTTTGCTCTTTCGATTTCTTTGCGCGTTGACTACTCGCCTCCCCCCAACGAAAGTCTATTTAGCAGTCGTCAATTTTTTTTTAGGTCTTCCGGCACCCCTTACATGTGAACACCTTTCTTTCGTTACATCCATGGCGCCCACACACACTTTCTTCTTCGCCCCCCCCTTTCAGCTTGGTATCAGATAAGGTAAGGACTTGTGCCGCCCCTCAAAACCCTTTTGTTTTTCTCTAGACCACTATTTTTCCCCCCGGTTTTACCCCAAAACTTCTCAGCAGATTGTTTCTTAGCAGCCGTCATTCCGTGCTGTGAGCTCGCGAGGACTTTTTCATTATCCCCCCCCTTTATTCCCGTTTTCTTCCTGCCCGCGACTTTTCCTGACCATCCCTCTTTGCGTCCCCAAGATTTGAGCACCTTCGGGCTGCCCACCAGTTTGATTTCCTCCGTAGTTTCTACATGCACCTTCCACTTTCTATTTTTTGCAGTTTTATCACGATACTTAGTCTTGTACTTTCTCATCTCGCTTCTTTTCCTCCCCAGCCCACCAAAAACCTGAATTAGGGGTCTTCTTTCTATTTTCTTCCGGTATTTTGTTTGGTATGCTCCCCGCCAATTTTTCGGGGCTTCCGCCCTCCCCTCAACCCCGCCAAAAGTATCTCCTCGATCTCGCTCTTCTGTTACAATCTCGTGCTTCCCCGGCCCGTTTTCGCCCAGCTTCCTCCTATTGCCGGCGACGAGCCTTTACAGCATGCCGCATTCGGTTGTCTAACAGACATCTTCACTTTTTTTTTTTTTTTTTTCCTTTTTTCACACCCTTGAATTTTTTTTTTATGCAGAATTTTAAAGACCTTTTTCCTCATCTTTAAGGTCTAGTCTTCTCATGTCCCCCGACAAATTTTAGCCATGTTGGCCTTTCTTTAATTCCCCTCCGTACCCGTTCGACCCAGAGAGGCTGACGTGGGTTTGATAGCGCCCCTTTTTCCCTAGATTATCGCTTTATCTCGCCCGCTCCTCTTCTCAAGAAAACCGAATCTTCCGGTCCCTATGATGTAGTCCCACGCTTTCGCCAGATCCAACCTCGGAAGCGATTTTTAACAACCTCGCTTTTTCAGCCCCCTATGGTCTCCTGATTTCGAATTTTTTCCCGCGATCTGCGGTTCGAAAGGTTATCCCTCGTTGGCGCTGGGGCCAGCCGAGATGTGCTTTTGTCCTCGAAGATCTAATGAATCGTTCCTTCTAATTCAAGATCGTGGGTTGTGGCTCGTCAAGACTGCTATTCCCCCCTCTCATCCATCCAAGACTCAAGATTTTCGCGAGTTTCCCTTTTACAAAAGAAGCCGACCTTTTCCCATTCTTCCCGCTTCTGTTTCTTCATAGTCCCCACATCACCTGTCTTGAAATTCTTTTTTATAGGTTAGGGGGTAGCGGAGGACCCCGACCCCAGATTCTTTCCTTTGCTTTTTTTTCCTCATACTCCTTGTGTTGCTTATTTTTTCCTCCGCGGTCGCCTGACCTGCGGAGCTTAATCCATAACCATTCACTTACTCCAGACCTTTCCCCGGAGGTTGCTTTCTTTCCCCCCACCAGAGCACAATAGCCCCTTCACGGATGTCCGTCTACCCCTGCTTCTTTTGGCGGCGTAAAGCCCTTTATTTTTTACCTTCCCGAGCAAAAATCTTTCCCCTTGTTGAGCGCTTTGGGCGAACTAATGTTAGGGCGTTTCCTCTTCCCCGGATCTTGCGTCCCTCGCGAACTTCTATTATCCTCTTTCTGAGTTCCCTTGATCTGTGATGACCCCTCATATAGGCCGGCGCCACAAGTCTCTCACAAGATTTGTTTTCACGGGTTACGACGCCCTACCTAGAGGGGACTCGCGTATTTCGATAAACAGACATGTTTGATTTCCTCGGTGTTTCAGAGTATGCCTTTTGTTTCGACTTTTTGTATCCTGGTCTCGCCCCTTTCTTGACTATCCCCCACAATAATTGACCCCTATAGTACCCACTAGTGCTTCGCCAATGGATGTTAGCCGCATTAGTAATGCCCTCAGCTCTAAGTTAGCGTCAAGGCGCTCCCCAACTTCTTAGACTTGTTTCACCGCTGCGCGTCGCTACGTCCTTCTCTCATGGAGATTTGTTGGTCCCTCTTGCCTCAATCCATGGCCCCTTCCCCTAACATCTTGTGCCTCCCTTTCTTCTTTTTTTTTTTTTTTCCTCCCAAATAGCATCAGCCGCCCCTTAGGTTCCGTAGTTGCGGCCCCCCCCGCGTCCCCTTTTCGTTCTGATCCCACGCTTCACACAGTTCACCTGAGCAATATTGTTTCCGTTCGCCCATTTGCGTCTCCGTTGCTCTTCTAACCGACCGTCCGGAGTTGATATCCTTGTGTCGTTTTTCATTGCTCTGGCGGAAGCCCCGACCCTGGACTTGAAGACATGTTCCTGCCGACCGAGCCTTACGATAGTTTTGTGGTGTCGTACGGGACTCTAGTCTTGAGAATACGAAGACCCCCCGTCTCGTACGCCCGCTTTTAGATCTATTTTTTGATGTTCTGCCGTCCGACGACCGCCCGCGTTTTGTTTTCACCTTTCCCTTTTGATCCCATATTCAAATCGTGGGGCCGTTGAGCTTTCGTTTTTTCCTAATACCTTATTTTTTTAGTGGAACCCCCATACGGTCGCGAGGTCCGCACCTAACTAGATCTCCTCGCCGGGAAGATTTCCTGCGGCAAGTCCTCTGCGCCCCATGTGTTTTTAGGTTACTGCCGCGATCAGGCGTGTTGGCGGCGTCCTCTTTTGGTTTGCAGGCAACGGCTTCCCTCCCTTTGAGCAAGTAGATAATTCTGGGATCTTGATGGCCGTCCTCCCTTCAGCACGCTCCTTCCTTCTTCCCCCCAAGCGGTCCTTTTCGTTACAAATTTTTTGATGACCCCGCCTGGATTCGTTGGCTGTATTATACGCCGAAATCCCGCGCCCACTTCCTAGTTCCTATGAAACCTCTGCGGCTTGTTCTTGCAGGTATCCCCCCTTTCCGGTATAGACAAACCCCCCTGAGAGAGACGCGGGCCCCTGGCTCCCCCCACAATTTCTTTGAGGAAGGGTTCTGATTGATACCCTATTGTCTGCGCCTTTTTCTACTTTTCTTGGTCCTCCCCCTGGCGCAGGGATCTCTTCCGTCTCCTTGGCTCCTTTTGTGGCCCGGGTCCCTGCTTCCTTTTCTACCCTCACGGCCCCATCTACGTTCGACACCCCGATCCGATGACTGGGCGGTCGATGAATTTCCCTCCAGTCTCGATTTATTAGTTTGCCTCTGCACCGTTCCTTTCTTGCGTGAGCCTCTGTTTCCCGCCCTCCATATGGATCCCCCCTTTGCCGATCGCGGCTTCGAGCCTCTCCGCCCCTTTTTAGATACATCTTTTCCTCCTCTTTGTTTTTTTTCTGAGTTCTCGAGACTCCCTTTCGGTTAAATAAGTGAAGAAGATTGATCCTGGCTCCATAAGATCCTTTGATGAGCACTCCCCTCTCTCCGCACCGTGACGCGCCTTCACGTCCCCTCTCCCTCCCATTAATCTCGATTGTTTGAGATCAACTTCTTTAATCGTCGCCAAGCGCGTCCTCGCTTGAGAGTCTATTAGATGACTGTCAAGTGAATTTTTGAGCCGGCGCCCGAGTTCCCGGGTTCAGTTCCCGGAAACGAGTACGCATCGCCTTTTTTTTTTTAGAGCCGTCGCGGACACCCTACACCTGGTCCTCCACTTTTCTCCAGAAATTATCCAATCGACTAATAACACTCTATGCTTTTCTCGGGACTCTGGCCTCGGACCCCCCTAGGTTTCCTCCCTGTTTTTGTATAACCCTTTCCTAAGGTTCATTCTGGCATCCCGTCATTTTCTGAACCCTCTCTCCCTTCTATGGGCCTCCGGGAGATTTAGGCTTCCATCACCGCCCTCCAAAGAATTTTTTTATACTTCTCTTGTACGACTTCCTTTCCTTTCTTTCTACTTTGCTGCAGACCATTCATTAAGGCCTCCTCCCAAGACTTTGAAAGCCCGGTCCTCCGTCATTGCGCTCATCCAGGAGCCGGTCCCCCCCCACCTTTTCGTAGCGTGCCCCCCTAACTACTCTGGAAGGTCTCTGCCAAACCTGGAGAATCTTTCGGTCTTCCCGCCCCTCCAGCGGCGCAGATGCGTCCTAATCTCTCCTCTGCGTAAGTTTTCAATGGTTTTTTATTTTCCCCCCCCCGCAATTTCGACCGAAATCTGCGCTCAACAGATTTGCTCACCCTCGATGTAGCACAGGTTTCAGCCTTCCCCCCTGAGTGGGCGTTTCGTAGGATTCCAAGCACCCTTCCCCCGAGATCCGCGCCTGCTTTTTTTCGTGATAATTGACTTTTCACCCTCGCGTGACCGTAAATCCCCCCAGCCACACCCCCTAGGATGGATGTATGGCGGCGGTTCATGGGTTACCCTTTTATTTTTACGAACCCACCCCGATCGATCGCTCCCCCTGATATCAACCCGATCTTGTCCTTCCTCTGAAGCCTCTTCTGCTTATTCCTCCGCCTGGGCGTACCGTAGAATAAGAGTTCGAAGCGCTCTGGTCCTCCAGTTCCTCCCTCCCCGAAGGCTCTCTATCATTCTGAAAACCTGAACTTGCTTTCGTTTGTATTGGTGGGTGGTTATTCTTGTCAATCCCGTTTCGCGACCTGTTCTACACCTCTTAGGTTCCATGCTTTTTTCGCTTCCCCGCAAAGACTTCCTGCTCCTTCTCTCGGCCTTCGCACTTTTTGTTCGCTTCTCCCGGGAACTTGTTTTCTCGCCACGTTCCTTTCGTCTGAGCGATTGTGCATGATACCTTCCTTTTTCTTTTGATTGGCCCCGCACCCTCCCTTTGGCAAGGCGCGTGGCTTCGTCACCTAGATCGACCTCTTCCCACACCTTCCCCGACTCTCCCCTCTTCGGTGACAAGAAAAAGGTAGGGTCACTCCACCCCCCCCCTCGCCCCACCCCCCTCTTATAGCCCCCCCCCCTCCCCACCCCCCCTCCTATTCTGCCCCCCAATACCCCCCCCCATCCCCCCCCCTCCCACACCACCCTCTCCCCCGCCCCCTTTCTCCCCTGCCTTTCAGCTCCTCCCTTCCATCCCCCCATTCCCTTGACACTCCCCTTCTATCCATTAATATCCCCCCTCCTGGGGTTTGTGTTGTGTCCGACCGATGATCCCCCTATATTTTTTCGCAGCACTCGACGCAATCGTTTAGTTTTTTCCATTGAGCCGAGGTCTCACGCTGAAATCAGCCTTTTTTTTTTTTTTTTTTGATCCTACGCCTTCTGAATACGGCAAGATATTGTTTTCCCCCAAGCCCGATTGACAATTTCCGGGTTCACCCCCACTTCCACGTTTTTGAAAGATTAGATGTTTTGATTCCAGTTTCCGCCACAGGCTTTCCCAACTTGAGATGGAAATGTGGAGTTGGCCTCTTAATAAAGGTTTGAAATTTCTTAGTATTTGAGTTTCTTTTTAGCGCGTTCCCGAGAGGTGACGGCGGAATACTTCCCTCCCCCTTTACTCCCCCCCCCCCCTCCCCCGTTTTGTTTCAGATTTTCCGTTCGGATCGTTGACTTCCTTTGGCCCTCCCCCAATACGAAGACATTTAATCGGTTCGAGTTCCAAGCGCCCCCTCTTTCTCCTCGTGTTTTCTTTTTTTGCGTCCCCTCTGAACCTTTTCCTCCAAGATTCCGGCCGTCTTACTGCTTCACCTTCATTGTGTTGTTCACTTTTGCCCGGATGCCCAGACCTGAGTTTTTCTTTCTTTCCGTCTCTCGTTTCAAGGACCGTAGTCTAGTCCTTAGGCAAAAAATCCTCTTCCACCTCTGATACCTAAGGCGTGCGCGGGAAGAGCGGGCGGGATTTTTTCCCATTCAGTGCGCTAGTGTGTCTTCCCGCTGGCGGCGGGTGTTGGACATCTGTTTCCTCTCGCGTCGGGGACTCTCCGGCCTTGCCGACTCTGTTTTCGGGCCTCCTCTGCCTTCTCGCCGCTTGATCTGGCACCCTTCGAGCGACATCTATTTCCGGACCGTGGACCATCCTCTTCGCCGCTGTCGCAACGGTGAACTTTTTTTCTCTCGTCTTTTCAGCATGGCTTTGATCTTTTCTCACTTTGTCCTCACTCTTACACATCACTCTTTTTCGAGGATGACCCCCCCTTCTCCTGCGCATCCTGCACGACTTTTCCGTGCCGCAGATCTTTTCTTCTCCCGCCGTTCTTATACTGCTTCACCCGCTCCGCCGCTAAGAATGGAGGATTGAAGACTCAAGATTATTTATTCGGACCTGAGGATTTTGAACTTTTTGGAGTCCTATCTTGTTGAAGCCCCCTTTTACCCTTTTGTCTTTTTTTTTTTTCCAAAGACCACCTTGATTGCCCTTTCAAAATCCTGGGCGGTTTGTTGTCGTGCTATTGAGCATTCCCGAATCCCTCTTCTGTTCCAAGTGGCCTGCTGATCTAGTACGGTTGACTTTTTTCCCTCCTCCCTGGCTCCCGATTTGAGATTAAATTTGAGTCCTGCTCCCCAATTTGTTTCTGTTTTTTCCCTCTTTTTCTTTGGACGCATCCCCTGTTTTTTCCGAAAAGATGATTCTCTGGGTCCTCGTTCCCCAAATCCTCCGGCCGGCTTGCGGATTTCTCATGACCTCATGATCGCTTGCCGTGTGGCGCTCGAGACCTGCCGCTTTCCTTGGTGTCCGACCGCGCGGTTTTTTGACGGCCTTTCTTCTCTTCTCTTGATCTCTGAAGCGTTTGCTCTTTTTTCCATGGAGGCAGTCCAAGTATTTTTTTCCCCTCCCTTATCATTTTTCCCGCGCTGCCCGTTCCTGTATCCCTCCCCTCATGACGATAATGTCGGTAGTTTTGGCAACGCGGACTTGCTATTCCGCACGCGGCCGTGCTCTGCGGGTTTGCCAGCAAAGTATACCACATACAGTTATACCAATGAGCTCCGAGTCGTGCCCGGCCCCCTGGCATCTTCGGGGGAAGGTCATTGTCGCTGGAGTTCCTTATCTTTGATTTCACGTTTTGCGCCCTGTATCGCATTCTGTCTCTTACGCTTGTGAATGCTCCCCTGCGGGCCGGTCGCTTTCCCCCTCCCCTACTTCTTCTTTATGCTAAAAATCTCGTTTTCCCCCCCGGCCTTTGCTTCCTTGAGCCAGATTTTCAAATTCCCCGATTTCGAGGTTGCTCGTTGAAAACGTGTCATCGTTTTGAGTTCTCTTCTTTCTCATACACGCCGATCTGATCCACTTCGACTTTTTTAGTTATGACAGAGACGGGTCTGACCTCCTCTATTCTTTATCCTCCCGTTGGTGTTGTTGATCGTCGCGTTCTAGGAGAACTACTCTATAGGTTCTTCTCTCCTTTTCCCTAGAGTGTCTTCGAGGAGCACTGATGGTTGCCTAGTCACTTCGACCGAGCACGAAATTTTTTTTTCGTCCTTTTTGAACCTTCCGAATCATGCCTTCCGCCCGCCTGGTGACTGTCTCGACCCTTCTCGTCCTTTTCCTTTTTTCGTATAGAAAGTCTCTCCGTACCGGCCCGCGGCGCAACTGCCTCTCACGGACGCCGGTTCTCCCAATTTCAATAAAGTCTCCTCCTTAACCCCCTCCTCTCACCATTCTCACAGAAAGTTCTTTTGGGGCCGCAAGCTTCGCTCAGCCACTTTTTTCCCCCCTTCATCCTTTTATAATTTTGACTTCAGCGATTTTTTATCGGCCGCCCGCTGCGCGATTGGGCTTTTTTTTTTTTTAGTGGTGGAATTCCCCCACCCCCCCCCGTATCCCTCTGAAGGGTAGTTAACCTTTTCCCTTCCCAACTGTTAACGACCTTTTATCGTGACCCATTAAGGCCTTTAGGCCACTTGAGTCCTCTCCTCGAATTCTAGAAAGATTAAGTCTCCTTACGGTTAAGGAGCAAAAACTTTTTTGTTTCTTTTCTTTCCGACGCTCTTAATCTAGACCACACTGGTCTGATTCATCTTATCCCGAACCAGCTGCCTTTAGTTCTCGGGTATTCTTTTATGGCGTCATTGTTTATCTGATTTCTTGTATTAGAAAAAGCCTCGACCCCCGATTTGAGACCCCCATTTTCGGGATCGTATTTCCTCCCCTGGTTGCTTCCCGCAACGGGCTTCTCGTCTGACTTGTTCCCCGCAACAGGTGAAACATTCTCCCCTTTTTAGCTTATTTTTTTGCTTTAGCGGGTTTAGCTGCGCTATCCGCTCTCTAAGACCTCCTCCCACAACCCAGAGTATTTTTTTATTTCCGGAGGTCCTGGCTTTTTTCGCCCAATTGCTGGATGCATACCCGATCGTCGCAAGCCCCCCCTTCATTCAACTCCTCCTCTTCGGATGAGATTTTTTGCGTCGGCAGTCCTGGGCGACCGTTTCTCTTCCCCTCTTCTCCGAGTCGTGGTGCAGCGTTTTCATCAGAAGCGGCGTGTTTCGCTTAGCGCGCCTTTTTTCACGGTTGATGCGTTCTTGCTAAACCGTCGTTCTTAGACACATCTTTCTTTTCCGGGTCTTGCGTTTTTAAGCTGCAAGAAAAGTCTTCTTTTCGACTCTTCCTTCTCACCGTCACGGGTTTTCGGTCACCCCCCGTCGCGGGTTCATTGAGCCGCCCCGTTGACCTTTTTTTCTCCGATCGTCTCTTTCGCGGCGCCAGGCGCCCTCCTTTTTTTAATCCCGTGGGCCCCCTTCCGATTCTAGCCACGCGTTATTCGTCCCACCTCTCAGACGCGGCAGACCCCCCCCATGCTGTTCAGTCTACCGCCCGACTGCGTTTCCCCCGGCCGTTCCGACCAGCGACTGCTTTCATTTTTTGGAAGTTCCGAGACTTTTTTGGAACTTCTCTAGCGTTTATCCTTCTGTTTGCAGGTTTCCAAGATGGTCCTCCTTTCAAATAAGGTCACCGCGATCCCCGCCGGTCTCACTTTTGTCTCGCGCTCGGCGCGCTTTCCCCCGCCCCCGCCGCCGGACCGCACCTCTTCCCTTCATTTGGGCTTGTTCCCTTTCACCCGGTGAAATCTTTTCCTTCTTTGAGGTCTTAGCGGGCTTTTGTTCCGCCGGATTTGCTTTTCCCTTTCCCCTCCTCCCGTTTTGTTCTTCTGGACTTACCAGCCGCTTGTCGACTTTTTCACGACCTAAACAATCAAACAGACCCTAATTTCCTTTTGGTCGGTGTCACCAGTCTTTTCGGATGCCTTGCTTTTTTTGTGGAGGCGCCGTCGCGAACAACTCTTGTTTATCCGTTTGCTGCGGGCTCAACCCTATCCGTAGTAGTGAAGATCCGCTTCTTGACGTATTTCTTAATTTATCAACGATACCCTTACCCGCAGGACATTTTCCGGAGTTCAACACGAAGATCCACTATCTTTGTCTAAGCAGATGAGCGGCGTTTGTCCTTTTCCCCCGCTGGTGGAAACTACGATGTTTTTTCTCAGAGTTTTGGGAATAGGTTTTCTGGCGTGGAATACCATCCCTTTCCCCGAAGTCGTTCTCTAGGTTGGCGCTTTAGAAGAGTGGATAGCATTTATCGACATTACCTTCTCGGTTGTCTGTAGAAGCCCTTGTACGTTCGCGCGAGCCGTGATGTCCTGTTTTTCTCCCCTTCTTTTGGTATCAGAACCCGGAACCCCCCCTCTTTTAGACGGTAGAGACACGGTTTTTTTCTCACTCCCGCAAGTTTCCGTTCTTGCCGCATCTTTCTTGGGTTCCCCCCCTTTCGTGGGAGGCATGCTTACCAAGCGCTTCTCTGCACTATCGGTTTTGCTTGGGTAGACTAAGTCTTTTACCCTGACATAGCCGAGATCTCTTTTCCTATCTTGGGTAGCGGTTTCTTGGTGGCGGACCGCCCGACCACTCAGCCTGCTTTTTTCTCCCCTACGACCCTGCCCTCTACGCGGCGGTTGGCTTTTTTTTCTTCCGAGTATGAGAATTACCCCCCTCCTCTCTTACTCAGAGCCTGACCCCGATTTGGCTGTTTTTTGTTCCTGGCCTCTCTTCTAATTTCTCCTCCTTAATTGGTCCCCCCATCGGTTTGTGACGCGGCCGGTCGTTTTTTATACCTTTCGAGTTCCTGGAGAACACGATGACGGTCGGGCAAATTTCATGGATCCCCCTTCTCTCCCCTCCGGTTCTCTGGCCACTCCTTTTAGAACGTGGAGCTAGCGTCTTGTTATTCTTGCTGTCCCGAACGCCTTTTTTTTCTGGCCGGCTCATTAGTTCCGAGCGGGCTAGTATCTTGCCCCAGACGTCCATGTTGCGTCTGCATCAACCCGAGAATGCAGGCCATTGCTTCTCCCTCTTTTCCCCCTCCGAGACGTTTGGCCATGAACGATACTGTTAGTAGTATTCGGGTTAAGAAAACCGCCCCCTCCGCGACCCCTCTAGTAATACTCTTCCTTCTTTATGACTTTCTTGCTGGGCTTGCCGAACCAAGTATTCTTTTTTCTTATACCAAAAACACAGTTGTGGAGCGAAGACGCTTTCCCTCTAAGCGGCCCCCCCTTTATGGGAGGACTTTTTTTTACAATATTAGTTCCCCGTTGGCTTCTGACTTGTTAGCCTAATGGCGATTTCGGTCCCTCTTTTGGAGTGAGAGCCCGCGGTCCGGCTGCACATTTTAAGGTGAGAATCGTTACCATCGCGTTAGAGGTGGTTTTTTTTCTCTTCTCTTCCCTCATCCCCCTATAGATTCGTCATTGCGTCGGCGAGTTTGGAGGATCGACCGTTCCCTCACATTCTGCAACTTGCGCCAGTCTTGATCCCCGAGTATTGTATCCCCTTTCTGCTGCTCGATTACTCCTTCATAACTTTGGTTGGTGAGTCTCGTTTTCTACATACCTTAAGCGGATGGTGATTCTCTCCTGGTTGACTCTGAGCCGCGGACGCTCCTCCACCCTTTCCCGTTTTCGACGATCCCAGACCTACTAAATTGATCTTTCTTTCGAGAGAAAAAGAATCGTTCCCATTTTTCCGACAGAAACGTAGATGCTCCCTTTTGGGTTTCCCTCCCTTTCCCTCGTTCCACGGCAACGCCCCCTGCCTCGAGACAGGGCCTTTCTCCCCCCCAAGCCCACCCGTTAAATAAAAAGAGCATCTTCGTCCCCCTCTTCCTCCCGCGCCCCCTTCCCAATTTTCTCCATGACGGAAGAGCCCGCGTCTCTCATTTTTTTTTGTTATAACACGTAGATCATTCACTTTTTCTTTTCCTCAGCCATTTTTCCTCTGGACGTCGATGCTTTTTTTGGTTCGTTTCTTCTGGTTTTCCTTCCACTCCAGAAATTATCGTCATGGACTTATCTTTTCGGTGTACCGCATGAGCCCTTCTTTCTTCCATTTTTTTCATTTCCTGCCCCCATTCTCCAAGAGACCTCTCCCTGTTAGACTCTTTTCTCCCTGTTCTTATCCTTTTGCCCCTGTTTGAGAGAAAATACCTTCTCTTTCTCCTCTCCTACACTGCTGCGCAGCTCAGTTGGTCTTAGCATTATTTTTCCTGAGCTTCTGGAATTTCCGCCTATTTTCGGTTCAAATCACGAAGCCTCCCTCCCCCCCGTCTTTTTTTGGCGCACCCGGACACTCCCTAGTCGAACCAGTTTGCTAATCTTTTTCCTCGCGGTACGGCCGAACCCCTTCCGTCCCCACGTAGATCTTTTTTGCTTCCTGTAGCAGATACGGGTCGTAATGCTATCCCGTAATACTGCACCACCCCTCTTCTTTTCTCTGGCCCGGGTACTTGGGTATGCGGCAGCCATTTCGGACCCAAAAAACGACGTTTTTTGACCGGCTTCTTTCAACTCGCCTTCCCGGCCCCCTATGTCTGTGAATCCCTTAGTCCCTTCTTCTAAAGTCTTGAACCCCTGAGCGAAGAGCGTGGTGGTGTGCTTGTGTCTCCTCCTCCCCCCGTATCTCGGAACCGAATTATTGCGTCTGTCGCTTGTAAGACCCAATTCTCAAACCCCCTGCGTCTAGTTTCGGTTTTTTTTTTGACCGCGGCAACGCAACCTCTCAGTCTTTAAGACCACTCTTCCATTTTCGACACGCGCGGTTTGATTGAGCGCACGTTGCGGCTGCCTTTTCCTACTTTTTCTCGTATTCTTCTCCAGCGGCCCGCGTGCCCGCCCCCGAATTTTGGAACTTCTGCGTAGTTCTCCTCTTGCCCGATGTCCCCCAGACTGCGGTCTGAACACTTTAGGTCAGCACCAGGTTTCCTATTCTCTAGATCTTAGGAGGTAAGCACGTGGATAGAGGTTTGGACGTATTCCCTTGTCTTTCGACTCGTCTTTGGATCGAGATCCTTCCCCGTTCTCGAATGCCGGCCCCTCTCCGACGCGCGTTCTCTTGTCTCCTAGCACCCGCGCTTTCACGACGGCCTTGCCGCTTCCGTCGATGGCTATTTTTTTTGCTCCCCCCCACACCCGAGCCCACCTTTAGATTCACTAAGTTTTTTGGTCCCCCACCTTCGGGCTTAGTTTTGAGGTTTATGGCGTTAGTTTTTTGAGTCCCCCTCCGCAGGGGGCATCCTCGTTTCCTCCTTTTTAGGTTATGATGCGTCCTGCCCTTGGTCGTGGACTACGCTGTTCGGCCCAAACCCTCAAATACCCTAGACAGTCGGTGTGTTGCTGTTTTTAAAGTTACCCCCCATGCCAGAAGGTTTATCCCTCCTATGGGGATTAGCCTCCCCCATTCCAACCCGCTTGCCGAACGGCTATTTTTTTGAGCCGCCGCCATTACCAGGTCTTGAGAGACCGGATTTGCCCGTCTTCGCGACCCTTTGATCTACCCTCTACGAGTTTTCCTCCTCCCCCCTCCTCCGGCGGAGGCCCCCCCAGTAGCTATTGCGTCGCTGTGTAGACTGGTATCTCGTTCCAGCTGCGGGATTATCCCACCTGTTGCTGACCCCTACGAGGTGTTCCTCTTTTCCTTGGTGTTGGACACATGCTTATTTATTTTCGCCACCCCCCTACCCCCTTTCTTTCCGAAGTCAGTTTCGTTTTCGCAATAATCCCCTTCTCTGTCTCCCGCCCTTAGCTCCTGACACTCTCGTCCCCTCTCCTTCAGCTTTCAAGTTTTGCGCTCCAACCAACCCTCGCCCTCCGCGCTGTTCCTTGGAATTTTTCGGCGTCAGCAGTCCCCTTTTTTTTCTCTTGGGACTGTGCCTCTTGCGCCCAGCCTCCCTTCCGAGTTGCGGGTACGGTTTCTTACCCGTTTCCCCTCATGCAGCCCTTTCCGGTTCAGTCCCGGCGCACGCCGTTTTTTAATTCTTGCAAGTGCGGTAACCCCCCCCAAGCTCGGTTTCCCCCATGCCTTCAAGTCAACAGTTGCTGTACCTAACCCTTCGTTTTTATTTCCCACCTCATGACTATCGTCTTATTTTATATTCCTTGTCACTTTGTGTTGGTTTCTTTGACAGCCTCCCCCCCATTTTTCGTTCCCTGACGACATCGGACCCTCCCTCGTGTTTTTTTTTTTTTTCATTTCCTTTGTTCTCCATCCGCAGACCGTCCTTTACGACTCTCATGTCCTCTAGTTTTCGGGGGCGGTTCATTTTCTGTCGTGCCTCATGTTCTGCTCCCAATTCCTCGAAGTCTACAATCCGTGCATTTAGTGTAAATAAATTACGAGCTTAGTTCCCGTCTGACGGACGAAGAGGGCGAATCTCCCGATCCTTTTGCGACCCGGCAGCTTTTCATTTACTCCGACTCTATGTCCCAGGGTGGGCGCTCCTTCCCGCAGGCGTGAGGGGTCTCTCCTTCTGCGTGTGTGACGGGCACCGGCTCCCTGAAGCGGGCGAGGGCTCTATTTCTGATGCTCCTTTCCCTGCCATGTGTACCTAGTTTTTTTTTTTTTTTTTTTTTTTTTTTTTAGACGTTGGTAGCGCCCCGTTTCGCTCGCTCTCCCTATGCCGGACGATATTTGTTGTTAGGCTGGAATTCCCACCGCCGTCCTGCATCAGACAATAGAGCACTCACAACATCTGCGGAGTGTGGCTTCGAAAATTGATATACGTCTTATACAAAGGTCTGCAGCCCGAGTCAAGAGGCCCCCCTCTTTTGTTGGTCTATTGAAGGCGCGGGGTATGTCCTATTCCTTTATTCGATTTATGGGGTGTTGCGCGCCGGAGCCTCTAGAATTCATTTTCTGGACCGCGTTACTGTTCGCACGCGCCCCGTGTTCTCCTCTCCACTACCCGCACCGGCACGTTAAGTTGGCGATC
>Ga0179593_1344617_pt1 | contig 16637 bp, 18 predicted proteins | sample CZODoug2_1_08_16_FD_185931 | JGI IMG/M metagenome (GOLD analysis project Ga0179593, IMG submission 185931) | Vadose zone soil fungal communities from Angelo Coast Range Reserve, California, USA - CZODoug2_1_08_16fungal (PacBio error correction) | ecosystem: Environmental > Terrestrial > Soil >... | reverse complement strand
GAGTACGGATGTCTTTGGGCGCTCTTCTTCTCCTTGTTGTGCAGCTCATCCCCCATACTTCGAGTACAATCCAGCTGTGAATTTTCTCATTTGTTTTTCGAGGGATGGATGGGTTGTTTTTTGACTACGGTCGCGCCGCCAGTTTCGTCAAGCCTCCGGCATGACTTTCTACATCATTTCGTGTCTTTTGTTTCATGTATTTCGTTCTACGCCCCCCAGGGCCCCCAGAGAGTCGCGAACAGCACTTCCTGGGGATTTGCGTCTTGAGCAGAGCCTTCTCATTGATTACTATAACTTTTGGGCCTATCGCCCTAGCGTGGTCTCGTCCGGCTGTATATATCGGCGACCGCTCGGGGAATATCCCCGAGCGGCGCCTTGAGTTAGCGTTTTGACGTGAGCCGCGAAGTTTGAGAGATCTAATCTTGCGTAAGAGATGGCGCGACGCCCTGTCCTGTCCCCATACCCGGCGTTCCCCCGTAGCGTCGGAAACGCCCCAAAGGGAGATGTACGTTTTCCTCGGCGCCGCGGTCTTCGGTTATCCCGCCAATAGTCCTTCCGATTAGGGGATATCCTGGATGTTAACATAATGTTGCCTTGAGCGCTGGTGATAGGAAAGCGACAGATATGGCTCCGGGTGGTTATTTTTCTGACGATCGCCCTACAAATGTCGCCTAGAGACAAACGACCATGTTTCTAGAGCGATTTATGACGCCGTCCACTGCAGCTTGCTCCGATGCAGTTTTCAGCACGACCCTAAGGCCGCATCGCTTCTACCTTATGTGAGTATTCTTCCTGTCTTCTTTTCTGTAGACTTGTTTGCTTTTTCCACCCGCGTCGAAGCCATCGTTTCCTCCCCACTCAAACGGCGCGTCTCGGGGATTCGACTGAACCCTACCTCGGTTTTCCGCTTCCGTTCGGTTGTTCCTCTATGTCGACACCTTCTCCGGCCGGTGATCGGCGCGGTGTGGTGTTCCACGCATACCAAGGGAGCTCCTCCTCTGCGTCGTGCAAGTCCCCGACCGACGTCTGCTCACAGGCCAACCGCCTGCCATGCGCCCCCCCGCTGCTGTCCCGCTCTCGCCCCTGCGTGGGCTTAGTCTCTCTTTCTATCGTCTGTTCAAGGTCAACGACACTTTTGGCCCCCCTGCGGGCGACCGGCTTGACTTGCGGAGTACCGGCTGCTTGCATCCCCTTTCCGCCACCCATGAGCTGCTCGTGGATGACTTTTTGCTCTGGTTTGCACGCATGAGCCGTGCCGACTTCTTGCCGATAATTCCTCTTTCGAGACTTCCTTGGTTCAAGAGCACGCTGTCGTTTGTCGAGCATCGGCATTTAGATACGTCCGAGAAAGTAGACAACTCTCTTTCCTCCCGTCGTGTTTTTTTTTTTTTCTTTTATGTTGTTCACGTTTCTCTTTGTCGGTCTTCTAAGATGACGCTTTTCACCTGCGTGCTCGTTCCCCCCCCCCCTCCCCCGGAAGTCGTTTGATTTTGCGATCGGATGAGGCTGTATACTTTTCCACCTCTCCCCCTACCGCCATTCTCCGATTGCGTATGGTTCGCGCGGCAACCCGGTCGCCCGCCCTGGTGGGATTTCGTTGACACCTTACATGAGTCCCTCGACGCCGTAATCGCGCGCCTCTTCCCGTGTTGACGTTTACAGTTTCGTGCTGCTCCCCTTTGCTCTGGGCTGCCAGGGAGGAGCGACTGCGTCTTTCAGGCGTGCTCCGGGCCTAACACCCACGTGCTTCCCCTTGCATGTCGGTATTTTCGGGAAATTCTGCACCCGGCGGTGATGCCATGTGTTGGTATTTTTCCTCGCTCCGGCCCTTTCTCGCGCGCTTGAGGCTTCTCGTTTTTTTTGTAGCTGCTTACCCGATCCCTTGCTCCCCGCAAGATCCCCTTTTCGGCCCCGGCGGCTTATGAGGCTTGCTCGTGTGTTTTAGTCGCAACCTTGTGACATGCTCTTCCCCTCTCGGCGTCTTGGTCGGCGCCCTTGCTTCCCCTGTCTTTTTTGGGATGTCCTCAGTTACGTTTTTAGCCAGGCGCACTGTCATTGTGTTTTTCCCGTTTTCGGACCTTTGCGCCGGCGTTGTTATCCGCATCCGTCTCCATCCATAGACCAGGCTTCCCTCCCCGGTGCCTATTTCTCCCCAGATCGCCATTCTCTTTCCCGTTCCAGGACCCCATTGTACGAGGGCGCCCGCCGGATTTTACAGACGCCCCCGCCGGCCGTTCTGCGGCTCGCTCGTAGCTCTGCTGAACCCGCCAACGATGCAGAGTCGTCTCATTTTTTCTTAGTACTATTCAAGCGATGATCGTTCTGATTCCCCCCTATTGCGAACCCCTCCCCGCGTCGTGCCCCGGATTTGAACCCCGGTTCTGATCTATCTTGGATGCCGACCACGCGCCGCAGCCCCCCTTTTTCTTAGTTTGTCGAGAGATCTAGACTTTTTTCCTTTGAGTTCCTCCCACCATTCCTGGCTCACAGGTAGTCCTTTCCCCCCTTACTAGCTTATTTTTATGTAGACGAGCTTCCTCTTCCGTTTCCCCACCGCAGCAGCGGGAAAAGTGCGCTACAGTAGTCGATCCCCTTGCATCCTCGACCTTTGTAACGAGCAGATCGCGAGGGTCTCTTTAGCGGGGGATTTGTTCGCGGTATTATTCTTTCTTTTCTCTAGCTGTTTGTTTAGTAGAGATCTAGCCCCGTCCCCCCGATTTGCTAGGCCTCATCACCCCTGCCACTAGTACGGAGTTGAAAAGTTCGTGTCCCTGCTTGTCTGGTCCAATTTTGGCTGCTATGGTCGTGGCCGCATTCCGCCACTCCTGCGCGTGGCTCGAGCTTGCTCAATTCACATGGATCTTTTTTGGTTTAACTGAACTTACTGGTGGACCTCGCCCCAACACTTTCGATGTGAGCCCCTTCCCCCTTCGCCGCGTGGTTTGCGGGTTTCTGACCTTTTATGAGGCCTTTGGAAGCAATCTCGCTCAATCTTTTGCACCGTCCGCCTAGTGGAGGTTTCTCAGTGCGTCGAAAGAGAAGATAGCCATTCTCATGATAGTGGCGATTCCTCCTGCTGCGGCGGGATTATGCGAGACGTCCTCTCTCGATGGTTTCTATCAGCAGGCGCCGTTTTTCTGTCATTTTCTGGTTCGCGCCTCTTACCGCAGGCGGCCTAGGAGCTGTACGACTTCGTCTTTCTAACGGGATTCCTCTTAGTTCACCTTCTTTGAGTTTTGGGGAGAACGGTTTTCATTCTCATTTTTTTTCGCTTGTGCTGTCTATTGATCGAGAAGCGTCTACTGATGCTGCGATGGCTTTCCCTCACCCTCTTATTTTCACGACACAATCAAGCTCCCCTTGCCGTCGTTTCTGGAGTCAATGCGAGCGAAGGTCGTTCTGTTTTTTTGATAAGAAACGACGAATCCCTTCCCCCCGCATGGTTATCAACCGTTTTCCGTAATTGCTTTAGCTTTTTTCCCTTGCTGAGAGGTTTAGTCCCTATCCCCGACGAGAACAGAGCTCCCTTGGCTCCTGGCGCGCCAGGTTCGAGCGAAGGACCGATCCTCGGTGCTCCCCATCCTTTGCGGGCACGAGTTCATCCCGGGAATCCGCCGCCCATTTTGAGTCCAGCTTTTCGGCGCCATTGGTGGTGTTACACGACCTGAACCCGGTAGCGCCTCACTCTCCTATGCCGGCGTAACCCCGGCTCCCTGGTCCTCAACCGGTAAACAGCTGCACCTATTTGCTTCGCTCGCTTTCTTCCCCGATTGTATTGACCTGGGGTTTTCACGAACAATGCCCGGCCCCCCCCAGGCGGGCCTTTGATGCTTCCGGACAGTGCTTGCAGTACGGTTTTTACATAACTCGCCTGGTTTTTATTTTTTGTTTCGTGTGCGGGGCGCACGATTTGAGCGAGACTCGCTCCGCCCGCAGGCTTATCGCGCTTCCCGTTTCGGTTTCTCGCTCCGGTCGGTGGTGTTAATGCAGTCCTTTAGACACGACCCCCCCCTACTCTTGTTTTTTTAGAGTTGGCGAAGGTAGAGGTTTTTCCTGCTTTATCTGCTCTCTCGCCCGACGACAGCTGCTTTTTCCCTCGCGGATCTTCTTTCGTCCCCCCCTCTCTATTTCCTTTTCCGTCGCTGCTTTTTTGGCAACCAATTAATACGTTCCGCTCTCCCTCTTTTTTTCCCTTTTTAGCACGAGACATTCGTCTCACGGTCGCCAGCCCTGGTTTGCCGCAAGTGTCGTTGACACCTTGCACCTGTAAAGATGTAAAGCCTTGCGCGTCCGCTCCCCCTCGCTCGGCCCTTTAAAGAGAGCGTTTGCAGGATGTGTTCGAATCGCGCTTTCCGGAACCTTTCGGTCGTGATTCCTTCCAGGCGAGGCCTCGCTTACAGCTTTTTTCCGTTATCGTAAAAATTTATCCTGGCTGGGTACTTCTGGGGTTTTTTGGCTGTTCCCTGAACCCGTAATGCGAGTGATGCACCTGGTCTGGCAAGGAGCCCGGCGCGCACCCGCTCAGGGAGTCACTTTTTTTTTGAGCTTTTTTCTAGAGTGAGCAGCTTAGTTGCTCCTTTGTCAGACTCAGGCTGTTTGTTGGTTATAATTTCCCCCCCCCCCTCCTCGGATCGGTTCGTTTTTTGATCAAACCGTCGACGACTTTTGTTGTAGACCTCCTTTTGCCTGTTCCCGTCGCTTGTTGAGTGGCGAGTAGTGCCGTTTTTCCGATGTTCCCTATAGCAAAGCGCAGCGTTCTCAGGTATCAAGATGACCCGGTCGCGCCGGTTGCTAATTCCGCATATATAATTGTGTTCCCTCTTCTGCGGATACGTACAGTTCTGCCTCGCGAACAGTACTCTTCTGCTTCTTTACCGGCATGGCTTTTACGGAGGGCCCCCCCCTCCCCAGCAGCGTCTTCGGCGCCTTCCGACTTGGTAGAAAATTGGACTTCGCTCCCCCCTCTCCCCTTCCTCTTTAACCCGCTAAGCCTACAGAGAGATGCGCTTTCGCCATTATCTGCGATCCCGGCACCCGTCTAGGACGGCTCGATGCTTGCACCCGAGTGAGCGAGGTCTTCCGCCGGCCGCCTTGGGGGTCTCACAAAGGTATTCATCGTTCTTGCAGGTTTACTTTCTTCGCCCCAAGTGGGGAATTTTTTCGGCCACATTGGATGAAAACTTTCTTTAACACTCTCCCGTGCTGATGTCTGTGGACCTCCTTCTCTCTCCCTCTCGCCTGCAAGGCTTTGATATTCAGGTAGTCTTTTCATCATAGGCCCACAGGAAAGATTACCCTAGCCGACCCCTTTTCTGCCGGTGGTCAATCGGATGGCAGGTGAGCGCGACCTGCTGGAGCGTTTTTGCGATCTCTCTAATCCTCTTTTTTTTTTTTGAGCACTCTAAATGCTTCTTATTTAACGGTAATCGAGTCCCACCCTCCGCCGTACCCTCTGCTGATTTAGTTTTTCCCTGCCTTCGCTGGTGCGCCGCGTCCTCTTGCGCGGGTGGCGCTCATCATTCGGTGTCGACATCCTTGCCCCTTTCTCGTTTACGCGGGCCGACGGTTCAGGTAATGTCTCTCCTCGTGCAAGGACTCTAGGGACTCCCTGCTAGGTTTTCTTCGGGTGGTTTTCTCGCCTATCCTCTTCCGGTTGGAGCTCCTATTTGGTGTGCGTTTCTTGTCGCCCAGACTGGCGATCGAGATCATGCGCTCTGCATTAATTTCGTGGGCATAGACATCCTCTATGCCCCCCTGCATGGCGTTTTTCATTCTGCGATTGCGCGCGAATTTCCCGAGGCTGGAGTTTATCGCTCTTTTCTATCAGACTTGCGACCGGCCGGCTGTGCAATGGGTCGTCGCAATGTCCTTAGGAGTTTTGCCGTTCGCCTCGGAGCTTTTCCTAAGGTTCAATTTCGTACCCTGGTCTGAGTCGGGGACTTTTAGGGCTAACCCTCTGCTGGTGCTACGTGGCAGCTGTGATCCTGGTCGAATCTCGCCTGATGCGGCTGGGGTTTCCGGTTGACCCCACGGCTAGGGCACTATTCAATCTCGCGGCCGGATCATCGTCCGCTAAGGAGTCCTCCGCGGTACACACTCAGACGTTTTGAGGGATTCTACTGCCGAATGGCGAGCTTCTTACGAGTTAGCCCGAGCTTTTTGAAGATCGTTCTGACTTTTTTCTTCAGGACTCCGAGTTCAAGCTAGTCAAACCGATCCCGTCTAGCACCCCACAACTCCTTCCAGGGCTCGCTCGATGCGAACGTAAATGGTTTTCCATTGATTTGGAACTGTAGACTCAGCCTCCGCAGCCATCTTCCCGCCTGACACTGGATCGTTTTGGGTTTCAGATTGATTCTTTCCTAGCTTGCGCTAGCCGGAAGTTCAGTCGACGTGCTCCCCGGGCTCCTCCCGGCTTTCCCCAGCTCCCCGGTGCTTTTCAGAGCTCGGCTTCTTTTTCTTACACTCCCCCCTTTTCTGATCAGATCTTCACTACGAAACGTTCGGCACACCAGGCGGGAGGATGGTTTCTGCGACGGAGTTTACCTGGTGTTGAGGGTTGATACCACCTCGCGTCTCGCGTCTTTGGGGTGTTGATTTTTTCGCACGTCTTTTCTGCATTCTCCCATGTCCCCCAGGGCGATCGCATGTCCCGTGTGCACGAGGCTTTCGGTCGGGGCGTCCATCGGTCATCTCGCCGCCACGAGACCGCTGCCCCATATCTCCTCTCCCTGGTTTTTTTTGTTGTTCGATATGTTGGAGAAGTCGGTTCATGTCCTGTAGAGTCGCCGAAAGCGTGTCGTGTCCCACCAAAGGAAGTCGATCTTTCCTTTCCATTATCGGCACTTTCTGGCTGAATGCAGTCCAACCCCCTTCAGTGCGCGATGTATACTGTGAGCACCCGGTTTTCTTTTTTTTTTCTCCCTCTCCGCGCAGCAGCTAGTCGGGCCTGTGGGTAGTGGAACACCTTTCAAGAGCTAAGCCATTCATCTGAGTTCGACCCCGACTCATGATCTTCCCCCGCGTTTTGGCGTTTCGATCTGCTTTTCTTGGTCCTTTGTCCTGCCAGTTGAGCGCGAGCTTCGAGGCGCGCACGTCACGGTTTTTTGTCCCCAATGCCATTACCCGGCCCTTGCGGTCTTGGGTCTGGATTCATGATCTATTTCGCGTGTGATCTGATGCTCCGTTTTGCCTGCGCCACGTCGCGCTTGTAGGGAGTTCCGCGATGGGCTCGCTGTGCTTGAAGAGATTGAGCAAAAGCGGCCTCTCTTCCTTTTGGCGTCCTTTTTGCGTAAGCCAGTAATTGCTCTTCTTGTTGAATGCTTCTGCGTTAGTTTTGCTTTCCAACTGCCTTAGTTAGTTGACTGGACCTGCGCCGCTCCGTATAGAGCCATGGCTGTTCGGCGCGCTTGCGGTGCACCTGTTTTTCGTCATCGATCTTTTTCTTAAGTTGAGTAAATTAATCTGCTGCTTTCCTGGACCCCCTAACCTATTGGCGCATTGAGGAACCGCCCTCCGGATCTCCTACCGTGCAGGGGGGAATTTATAGGTTTCCCTCGCCGCGTTGCAGAGAGCAGATAATAGGCGCTGTCTTTTTTTTTCGCCCGTGTCAGTCCACTCGGCCGTCGCAGCATCGATATTGTCCTCCCTCGTCGATACTCTCGACTCAAGACTCTTCCGCTGAGTTTCTCCTGGTCGCCCTATGTCAACCTAGATGAGAGGAGCCGTCCATGTCCCCCGACTCCGTAGGAAGCCCGTTAGCGGCGATTGCACCCCTCTGTGAGCCGAGGAGCAGCCTTAAGATTATGTCCTCCCCTTGAATTCGCTTGAGCGTTCCTGTTCGACGCACTCGGGTTATAGAGGTCCTCCACATGCAGGTACAGGTCCGCGGCCCACGAGCCGTTTCTTTTATTACGTCGCGGCGGGTCGGATTTTGTAATGCGTTTGCCCCTAGAAAAGCTCGCTGCTTCCTCGCCCATAAGCTCACCACTTTTCCACAGGCGGGTGGATACGATGAGAGTATGGAGGTAGTTCGCATATTTGGAGATCTCTTCCTCCCCTTTGTTGTATGTCTTTTGCCCGCTCCCTTTACGTTGTTTTCCCCCCCCAGGCTCTCATCTTGACTGTAACCGCGGGAACAGGTCTTTCTTCGGTGGTTTTGGCGGATGGGGCCCTTTCGCGCCTTGTTTAACACAGCTTGTTTCTGCTCTGCCCCGAGAGTTCCTACGGCAACGGTTGTGGCGTGCCGTGTATGTTGCCGGCCAGTCCTGTCTACTTATGGTTGATGCTTTTCCGAGTTGTCTGCGGCATGTTCACTTGCCGGTCTGTTTGCCAATCTGTTTTGGAGGGACTTGGTTGCCGAGTTCGGTGCGTCGATTTGTTCTCCCCTGAAGCTCGTTTTCCCATCGTATCTGGCGGTTGGCCGACTTTTTCTGGATTTTCGCCCGTTCCCTGATGATTTGGGTAGCCTCGATGGATCTATTCCTGAGCAGCGCGACTTCCCCTCTGCTGTCCAATACGCGTTTTATTCGCAGCCTTTTTTAGGAGCTGGACTGCGACGCGGGGTTCGTCTCGCGGACTCGTCGAGTTCCTCCCGGGTCTTATTCCGTTAGGGGATCACCGGGCGCCCTTCCCTTGCTCCGGCTCGCGCGTGCTCCGTATAAAATTCTCGCTGGCGCGGGACCCTCGGCCTCTGTCCCTACCCACCTTAACCCTATTGCGCAAAGCGCCCCCCCGAACAAGGGCTCGAGACGTTCTTCGCTGTGTTTACTTCCGATCTCTTCCCCGGTTGGATCCCCCAGGAAAGCGAAGCGCCTTAGTAAGTCAAATTTCTCCGCAGAGCTCCCATGGATTCGTGTCTTTGCGCATGGAGGATCGCGCCGGCACGCTCGTCCAAAGGCCTCATCTTGCATCGAGAAATCCCCAACTGCCTTAGATCGGGAGCCTGCAAATGGAGCTTCCGACGTCTCCACTCGGTGCCTCATCGCTGGCAGAGTGATATTCCTCTCTCCCCCATGCATTTTGGACGGTTCTCGGTGGTGGGTACCCGACGTGAACTGGGAGGAGACGGCCTGAATCCTCGCTGCCTGGATATCCTACTTCCGCTCATCCATTGAGCGTTGCTCGCCACCTTCCCCCCGCGTTTGCTTGCTGTCCGCGCAGCGTCGGCTCGTACGCGCTACTCGCTCTTGACCCTTCACCTTTGTCAACGATTGCTTCAAGTTTTCGGCTTTTGCTGCGTCTTGACCTGTGGCCTCTGTGTGATACCATCCGAGCTGCGGCGGGATGATTGGGTGTTGCTCGGTTGTTTCTCTCCGAGCAGGCGACGAACGATTTCTGATGCGACCGGGGTCGATCTATGGGAGCATTTGCATTCGTGCAGATACGTCCTGGCCAAAAGACGCACACTCCCTCTTTCCCCCCGCCTCCTCCGTTTGTGATCTCGCTCTGTTGGCGTTTATCTTGGGGCGTACTTCTTCCTTATTCCTGCGTGTTCGAGGAAGGAGCGTGAGCTGGCGTTTTTTTCTTCTCTGCCTTCTGCGCTTGATAGCATTTTCCGGCCCCACCCCCCCTCCTTTCCCCGGCCCAGTTGCCCGCTTTTATCCGTGTGCGTCACCTTGCACTTTTGGGAAGCAGCCATGTAGTTTTTCTTTTGCCGAAAGGCGTTGTTACACTTCTCTCGTTAGCGAGCTGAGTCGCGCGCGCGGGACCCTCAGCGCCGCGGCCTTGGTTGTCGAATTTTTTTTTAAGTTTTTTCTCGTTTTTTCATGCCCCGCGCGCGATTTCGCTTCTTGTTTCATGTAACACCACCAGACGATCACCTGCACTTCTCAGATGGGGGCTCTTCCTCCCTGTGCCAGTGCCCTGAGCATGAAACCTGAGGACGTTGGAACGGCCGCTCCCGGGCTTCCCGAGCGCTTTGAGGAGGTTCTATATGGCTCGCGGGTGATGCGTGCTAGAGTGTGCCCCCGCGTTCCGCGCAGTTTCAGCCCATCCTTCCCTGCAGGTTAGGCTCTAGGAGGTTTGAGTACTGATGCTGCTCGTCTTCGGTGTTCACACTGCACCGCCCCCGGTGACGATTTTTCCCCCTTTTAGTTCCGACACATGGATGTGCGCTTTCCTTTATTTTGGCGATCTTTTGACTTTAGTAGGGTGCGCCCTTACCCGCGCATCAGGCGTTCGTTCTATCCAGGATCTCTGCTTAAAGCTCGCATGCTTATTCGCCCCTTCCCCCCTTTTTTGGACTGGGGGGTGAAACTCCTGTGCGATTTTTTTCCCATCCATTTGGCAGGACTAGGTCAGCGCGTATTTCTTTTCGGGTGCCCTTTCGTCTGAATTGACGTGATACCAGAAGGACTTTTCCTAGCCTGATGAGACTCTTCGTCGATACTCCCGAAACCATCCGTACGCACTGGCCGCTCCCGCGCAGATCCCTGCCAGGCGCCCTTTTTGCGATTACCTCGAGCTGCTGCTCTTATGATCGGTATCGCCCCGTATTGACTGCCCAGATCGCTTGCGTCTGGCGTTTGAGGTAGCTCGGCCGCCGGCGTCCCCACGCGCCCAGTCAGCCCCGCGTTTCTTTGCTTTTTACGGCCCTCCATATGGCCTTTTTCGCCACCGCTGGCGCAGTCCACACGGCCCTACTTCCTTTCGTTATAGACGCTCGATGCGCTCCTCCCGCGCATTTGTTGCGGACTCGTCTCTTTCTCGAAGGCAGCATCATGAATCACGCTCCCCTAGTGCTTTCCCTCCCTGGCTTTTTTGACAGATGGCCGGGTCTTTTTCGGCGATCACTCGGGAGCGGTCTACTATCTAACCCCGTTTTCTGACTGATCCGCCCACCGACGTGCTCGCACAAAATCTAAGCGAGTCCACGCCGCAGTTTTCACGGTCTGGCTTGATGCTGGAGAGGATTACTGCCTAATCACTTGTCCGCAAGCTCCGCCCGCCTGCGATGCGCTCGAGTCCCTTTGAGTCCGCAACCTATTTCCCCCGTCCTTCTGTTTGGACCATTAATGGTGGAGCCCTCGCCCCATTCTTTCCTTCCTGAGCTTCTTCACTCTTCCGGATGATGGGTGCGCGTGTTTCAGACGATCCCGCGGATGAAGTTTTTACCTTTCTGGAGTTCTTAGTGTATCCCGGCGGCAGTCTGAAGTCTTTCGCCGCTTGCTTTCCGCCGCTCTCGGCTTCCATATTGTTTTCCTGACTTTCAGAGTCTGAGCGAACGAGTTCCCCCGGTTTCTCGCGTATTCGCTTTGAGGAATGCGTCCGGCCGGCTGACTCGTGTCAACCTTGTTCGTCCATGCTCGTTCCACTCGCTCTGCCCTCTGTTTGCCTCTCGCTGAGCTTAGGATCAGGGATTTCCGCTCCGCCGGGTAGAGTCTTTTTGGAGTTTATGGTAGGAGGAATTCCTCATGCGCGGCTCTCCCCCTTTTGAGACATTGCTTGGATCGATGTGTTTCGGCTACGGTCCCCTTCACCTCACCGTTGCAAGCGCTTCCCACATTCTGTTCGCCCGAATAGCGCCAGATTTCCCTGCAGTAGATCCTTGTGACTTTGATCCGAACGAGCCTTTTGGCACGCATCGTACATTTAACCCTAGTACGCTTCCTTTTTTTTTGATGTCGCCGGCCATTTGATGTCGCGGTGCTTTCTCGTCCAAAGAGTTCTTTACATGTTGGCCCCCCGACACTCATAAACGGCTCTCTTTTTTTTGTCTGGGAGCAGGTTCACGATCCTGGTGCTCATGCGTCCATCGTGCCCAGTCTATCTGGCTACGTCGCCCGTGATCGGGAGATTGTGTTCCACGAACGTGACCCGGTTCCTTTCTCATGCCTGAAAGCGCAGCGCTTCCTCTTTAAAGGTCCGCCGCTCTTGCTTCCCGAATTCGCACTCCTGACTTGCGTCTCGCCGCGCGGATAGGGCTCTTACGCGATGCCTGTATCGATTTCCCAGTTCAGGTTGTTCAAAACGACCCTTGCGGCCACAGTTGGTCGATTCTTGGCGCGTGCAGGGTTTTGTTCCCCCGGGTCGATACCATCAGCGCGACTGGGCTGGGATGCGGGGGTTTCTCTTTTTCCCCCTTCGAGCAGGCGTTTCGAATCGGATTTGCCCGCCAGGTTCTTCTCCAGTTCCGTTTTCGATGTGGGCACGCGACTGTCTGTCGGTCGGGGGGAAGAAATCGTCCCGATACGATGACCCTTACGTAACACTATCTCTATGTTCCTCCTCATCCTTTATGTTCTCATCTTTGCTCCGTATCCCTTCATGCACGTTCTGATTCTCCCCGTTCCGACATTGCCGTGCCCCACACTGAATCCTCCTCGGGTTGGAATGTCTGCGGTTTTTTCTGCTCTAGCGTGCCAAGTCAAACACCTCCCCGTTGCTTCGTGTCTTTTCGTAACCGGTTGCCTCCCCTTCGTTTACGTCGCTGCGTCCGGTCTCCGCTGTGGTCTCCCCCCTTTTTGACATTGACATGTCTATACCATTACCAACGCTCACCGCGCATGAGGGCCCTAGTTCTGCCCCAGGCTGTATGAGGCCGGTTGCTGAGCCCGGAGCTTTGGATGGCAGTTCTTCAGGTGTCGCGTTTAGGAACCACACCCACCACGCGCCCTCATGGCCTTCTTTTCTCAGATTTGGTTTTCTGTTTAAACCAGTGCCCTTGGCGCTGAGATTTAGCACCGAGTGCCTGTCCCACCTTTTCGGTGAACGCTGCACTCTTTTCGTTGAGGTCTCTTTCGGCTCGTTGGGGTAGTCGTGACGGACCGTTGTTGTCGAGGCCGGAAGACCACCCCCCTTCCGGGAGGCTCTCTCTTAGGGTTTTACTCATTCTTCTTCGTGATAACCGCCCGAGATTTTTCCCTGAGGGTGTACTTTTTGCCTTCTCGACTTCTGTTCCGTGGCTTTTTGCCTGCTCGGTTGATGTTGCTTTTCGTGCCCCCTTTGTCGCCGAGGTGCCCGGGACATTTGCCGTATCTGTTACCAGCTTTTAACCCGTTTAGGAATTCCGCAGACGGATCTCCCCCTACTCGTGCCCCCCGCGGGTGAAACTGTTCCCCCTGCGGAATTTCGGCACTGGCTGAAGTCTGTCGATGCGGGCAGCATTTTTGCAGACTTTAGACCCACCATTCTAGGCCTTTAGCCCCCCTCTGATCGACGCCCTGTCCCGTCTCTCGACCCTTACCGGTGAACTTCTGCTCGTTTCCCCCTTACTCACTAATACCTGCGCGTGCTGCGTTTTCCTCAACCCTGCTCTAAGCCTGCCGTCGGTTCCCGGCTTTCTTGATGCCAAAAGGAGTGACGATGAGATAAGATTTTTTTTGTCGAAAGCCGCAGCCCCCTTCGCGTGCCGGTGCGCTTCGTAGCACAGCAGTTTCCCTGGTCTCGACACACCTGGGGCCCCCGGGATGCCGCGGCCAAGCCTTGTTGAATTTTACTCCTTACGCTTGCTCAAACTGCGGTGAACAGGTATCGCCTTCGCCCCCTTTTTCCATGCTCACGAGTACTTCCCGCGGCGGGGGATTGCGGGGTGATTTGATTGCGCCATTCGGGGAGGGTACGTCATCCTTTCGTTTTGATGAAGACCCTTTCTCCCGCAGTTCCCTCCTAAGGCATCTCCCGCGCGGTAAAGTGTTCCCTTGAGCGTGCGGTCCCTGGGATGTTTGTTCGACTATCGGAACCAGTTTGCGCAAGCGTCGCCGGTTTTTTTGCCTGCGAGATAAATCGTCAACCTTCGTGTGTGGTCCATGGGCCCTCACGGTCTTCGACAGTCCCTTCTGGAGGGCGCCCCCCTTTTCCACTTCCTCCCTTTTGTCTTTTTAGAACGCGATCCGGGCTTCTTCGGGAAGCTCGGCTCTTTCATCGTTGGGCGATCGGGGACACTAGATGGGACGCGCCGCGCAGGGCTCGCGGTTATTCGCATCAGCGGGTCCTCCGTTTTTAGTTCTCTTTCGAAGACTTAATGCCTTGTGATGTTAGCGTGCTCGTTTTTACGCGCAGGATTGACGGACCCTTTTGATGTTCAATCCGGCTTTTCTCTATTGGCTCTTCTATTTGAGCTGTCCGAGAGGCGGCGACTCTTCCGCCACCCGCTTCCTTTTTCGGTAGGTGAGTTTCCCGGGATGCGGATCTTTGCGCCGGGGAGCAGCTGGTTCTGTCGAACGCGCGTTTTTTGCGCTATTTTCGCCGATAGGGCTTGTCCAGATCGCAAATCCCACCGATTTGCTTCTTTTTCGGTTCGCGGAAGAAGGAGCGCGGCATACCTGTGTTTCGATTTCGCTCCCTAACGGCTCCTAGTCCCACCCAGGGGAGCGGCCTCCCTTTTTTTTTATTGTTCCGCGATAGGGAGGAAACATCGGTGCTCAAGCTCTTTCAACTGCGCGAACCCCTCCTCAACGGCTCGTGCCGGTAGCGCCTTGGCCCCACCCCCCCCCCTCCTTTGTTTATCACGTGCGTCCGGGACGAGGGCCATCCAGAATCGTGACCCCCCATCCTGCGACCGCAGCAGGTTGAATCATTGACTTTGGTGGGACTTCACCTGACTTTCTTCCACCCTACCACTTCTCCCCCCTCCCTCGCTCCTCCCCCCACCCCGGCTTACCCCCTACCCTTAACCCCTATTCCTTATTCCTCTTCTTACCTACCGACTACCGCCCCTTTTTACCTCCCCCTACACCCCCCCCCCGCCCCCCTCGCCCCCCCCCCCACACCATCTTCCCTCTCCCACCCCCTCCCTTCCCTCCCCCTCCTGCATAACCCCCCTCCCATTTCGTCCTGACCCCCCGCCAAACCCTCCCTCGCCCCTCCTACCCTTTCCCCCCCTCCTCTTCTCGCCACCCTAACCGAAGCACACTATTTACACCCCCCCCACACCTCCCTCCTGGCGGCCACCACCACATTCACTGTCCCCCCAGCATTCAGACGGCCCCTCTCCTTGGAAGTCGACGAGCCCTGTGAGGCCTTCACTGCGCTCACCGTGCGGCGGAACCCGAATTTTTTGGAACCGCGGCGCTGCGGTCCTTTCTTTTTTTTGCGATTTACTTCGTGCTAATCTGACCAGGTAATTGGTCAACGACTGCGGCATCTTGCGACCGGATTTCCCCTTACAGGCTCTGAGGCCCTGGTTTACGCACTATACCCCTCTTTGTCGGTGTCTAATCTGGGTCGGGTGTACAAGATCGAGAGGAGGACGCCCTTAATGCACGACAGGCGCTCCCCCGCGACTTAGTTCGTGTTGTTTTCAGAATTTTGCGGCTCTGTGCGTTCGCTGTCGCCCCCACTTCCTGTTGAGTTTTTTTGATATGTGAGTTTTCTCGGTCGCTCGTATATGCACGATGCCGATCTCGCCCTCAACTCTGTTTATTAAATTTCCCTGTCGCTATTGTGCATTCTCGGAGATGTTTCTCTCGTTTCTCGAGTCCAACCCGCTTCCCCACGTGCGCGCGTGGTCATCCGGGTGCGTACTTTGGTCACCCCTGTTCACCTTTCGTCAGCCGGAGCGCTTACTTGTTTTTTGGACCACCTCATCAAGACTCCTCATCGCTTCCGAGCCTCGCCGCGCTGAGTTGACAGAAGCGCCGCGTGTGCAGTGTTTTCTTTTTCTAAGTGCTGCGTGTCGGTTTACTTCCTTGTCGCCTCGCTGATTCGGGCTCGCTACATTAAAGCCGGACACACACAACCCGCTTACCTGGCCATGGCGTTGATTGGTGGTTTTTTGCTGGTTTGAATTTTTGCGCGTGAAGGTGCAGTAGGAACGGACTGCTTCTTTCCTGAGTTTAATGGATTGTTTTGCTCGGGTGCTGATGAGCCGTTGTCTCTCCTGGCGCTCTTTTCGCCAGACTTTTTGAGGACTTCTGGATTTTTTTATATAGTCGATTCCTTCTTCTGTTGACCCCGAATCCTCCGATTCCCTTGTCCTGGCTGACTTTGCGCGCTTACTTCTCGGCGAACCGAATGTTTGTCTTGCGTACGGTTTATGTGGCTCTTTTTTGTGCCCGAACTGCCTTTGGCGGAAGGTACCCCCAGCCGTCGGCGTTTTCGACACGTCTTCGATCGACGCGGTCACTCCCCCCCCCCCCCGTGCAGAGCGTGGATCCACGTCCAGCGTCCTCGGCGCTCGTTGAGCGATTTGGTAGCCGTATACTAGCTTGATTGCCCTTCCGCGATTTTTCTTTTCGCATGTTTATAGACGCAGGTGCCCTATACTTCGAACACCCTCTTGCGCTTCTTCCATTGCGTCCCCTGACTTTGGCATCAGATGCAAGGCTTCGATGAGCGGCGCGTTCCCATTCTTGTCTACTTCTGACATGATCGATTCCTCTGTTTTCGCTCTCCCGGGACGGACCTCCCGGCCCCCCCGGTAGACCCTCCCTTAAGCATCTAGGTTTGTGGACCGTTCCGCAGTCGAGCCAGACCTTGGGTCCTTTTCTTTTTTTTCAACTTCCAGGTACCCTTCTCGGCGACGTTATGTTCGCCTCTTAGCTTCCGTAGCGCCGACGCAGGGAGTGCGGAAACTGCCCCTTCTCGCACTTTTAACTTCATGACTCCTCGACCAGCACGGAGAGACGGGCCAGAGGGTGGACTCCTCTTGCCTCCGGGCTGGTCGTTTTTTTTTCCTTCCTGGGCGGTTTTTTTCG
>Ga0179593_1308022_pt1 | contig 16638 bp, 20 predicted proteins | sample CZODoug2_1_08_16_FD_185931 | JGI IMG/M metagenome (GOLD analysis project Ga0179593, IMG submission 185931) | Vadose zone soil fungal communities from Angelo Coast Range Reserve, California, USA - CZODoug2_1_08_16fungal (PacBio error correction) | ecosystem: Environmental > Terrestrial > Soil >... | reverse complement strand
TCTACTAGTAAGAGAACTCGCCTCAGCGATTTCTCAGAATCTTTGTCCAAGATTGGATGTCGCCAGTGGAATTCCAGGCGATATTGACTGAATTGTCGAGATATAACCAAGAGAGACGATCGAGTTGGAGGGTATCAGGGGAGGTTTTCTAGAGATAGTCAAGCCCCTTCTTAGTCCCCTGCTTTACCTCGATTACTCGAGAGGAGCTTCCTTTTTATCCCCCCCGAGAGAGCCGATCTGATTCGTTAATGCATAGTCACCATTTAGGTTTAATTTTTTTCCCTGATGAATTTTAGGAGTTTTTTGTATTTCGCCACGTACTATCTCATCGTGGGTGTTTGTCAAAATATGCCACCTATGTACCCCCTCCCCCCTTTCCCTGGTTCTGCTTGGTTTTTATCGACCACCCTATCCACAGTGAGAAATTCCCCTTTTTTGGAGCCCTTTACCTCCGATTTTTTCTTTCTCCTAGAGCTCATGGTCCTCTGTGAGAGCCAGACTCCTCCTTCAGAGATAAAAACTTCTTTATAAGGTCTCCTCACACTAGGTCCTTTTTTCTTTATTTCATGCTTCACTATATTTGTCAGGTCTACCTCAAACTCGGAAGTCTCCATCTCCTGCAAAGTAGGCCCATCGGGGAGAATTCCTTTACCCTCCCCCCCCACGAGATGGAGTTCTTCACAAAGAGAGTCCTCCACGTTTGTCCGGCCTTTACTGTCTTCTCCTCCCCCTTTCGGGAACGTTGTGAAGGTACCGGAGTTCCGAGATAGCCGCGCGGATCATGCGTCGAGTCTTCGCGGCACCTTTTCTTCCTTTTCACCTTTTCCCCACTAGAGGCGAACTTCCCCGCAATTTCATTTTCATTCTCCCCCTCAGTTACGCTGCTTTCCTTGTCCGGGAAGGAAGAGGACGTGTCCCCTTTATCTCCCCCCCCCCCCCTCTCTTTCGCAGACTGGGGCAGCAGCTTTTTCCCTCTGCTTTCAATTGGCCCGCTTGTTCCGAAAGGCACTACTTTTCCTCCCTCCCCTCCCACCGTCAAGCACGCCGTTTTTGTATTCCGACTCCCCCTCCTACTCTCGAGAATACCCCTTTCTGGTTTATCTGCCCCTTTTTTATTTGGGAGGATTTGAGATTTCGGAACATTCCTGCCCTTCCCCTATTACCCTGGCTTTCCCCAGGAGCCTCCTGCGAGGATGGCGAGCCTAGTAGCGCACCCCACATCGTCTCCCAGTGTCTTCCTTTCTGGTTAGTTGTTTGCGACAGCTCCCTTGATTCGTCTATTGAGACTCCTTTCATTTCCTTCTAAGGGTTCTCACATAGACGTTCAAAGCCCCTCTTCCCTCTTTCGTCTATTGTTGACTCAGCTAAAAATTTGTGGCTTCCTAGATCAGGATCTCAGACCTGCCACACCCGTCTGCCTCGTCCGGGTGCTGGGCCGCCGGCGTAGGACGACCTTTCCCCCTTGGAGGACCGAAGCTCCGGATCGGATGGCGATCCCCCCCCCTCTTTTTCCTTTTCAGCCCTCTTTCTCCTTAATAGTGCTATCTGAGTTCAGTAACCACCCCTCCCCTTTCCAGCAGGGCCCCCACGACCCCCTTTTTTATCTATTCTGAGTCCAAATCAACAATTCGCCCTCTTCCTTCCCCGGCGAGTGTTTCCCCAACTTCAAAAAGGCTGTCTACCCGTATCAGCTTGACTCCAATGACTGTTTCTTTTTGGTTCGCCGTTGCTCTGCTTCCATCCCTTGTTTTTATTTCCGTGACCTCCTTTAGACACAACCAGATCAAAGGGGTCGGCAATCAATGTCGCCGGCAAACGTTCGATGTAATCCTTCTCTCCCCTTTGGACGAGCGTACGGTCCTTAGATCTTTTAGGCAACACGGTTCCGCTCTTTCATGGGCACTTCTCTTCCCAACCCTTTCCTCACGGGTTTTTATCCGAAGTATTCCACAACCGGCTCCACCACCAAAGTCCCCCCTCTTTGATGTCTGTTCTTCTGGGGTTTTTTTTTGGGGTGGGGGTTGGGGGGGTTGGTGTTTGAGCTTTCCTCCCTGATTTGACTCTCCCCTGAGTGGATGTTCCTTCTCCCGCATTTAAGGCTTTTCAAGTAAAATGGATAGACATCAGCATCACCATCTTCTTTTGTTACCCCTTCCCTCCCTTTTGAAGTCTTTTGACTATAGACTCTTGATTGAGGGGGTGTTTTTTTTAGTGCGGGTTTTCTGGTTGATCTGCCCACCCGGTCTTTCAAATGAGGAAGAAGCAAAACGCAAATTGTCGATCTCGTTCCTCGCATCTTCTGTCTCAGATGTTTAAGAAGTAATTCATTTCTTGATGTCTTCTTTCTGTCCCCAATCTAATGCTATCTGGGAGTCCTGATGGCGTTCGGTTCACCGATTTTTTTGGCGGGACCTTTCTTCAAGTCTTGTCCCGACCCTGTTATGACCTTTTCGATGAGAGTGTTCCCTTCTCCTCTTTTGTTTTTCATTGTGCTACTTATACCTCTCTCTCTCCCTTTTCTTAACACAAAAGGCATAGAAGGGTTTCTCTCCCAATCTTTCTTTTCTTTCGGTGAGAGTCTGGGCGCTCCCTATGTGCTGCTCGTCCTTGTTTTATTCTACTTGCTTCAAAAGATGGCATTTAAACAAAAGGTGGGAAATCTGGTTGGCCCAAGGGCCTCGGTGGCTTGCACTTTTTAGAGGGATTTTTCATCAAGGTCTCGCTGAGTACCTTGGCTTTGCGCAACTACATCTCCTGCTCTACTGACTTTTCGACTCAAGATTTATGCTTTTATAGGTTGCTTGTCCCAGGACTTGTACTGCCATAATTTTCCGTTTTTCTATTGTTGAGGTCCCGCGATGGCTTTACTCTGGCCTTTATTCACAGTCCCCGACCAGCCTATTTGCGTTTCTTCTTCGGCGCTATGGCTTGCCCTGCTTTCTTTTATTCTAACCTTATTAATCATCATTTTCGGAGCTCGTTCCCTCCCTACTCGCGTTCGCTCACTCTCAGTAGTTTTATTTTCCTTTTTTTCTTTTGCGCTACTTCCAACACTTTTGGCCTGTCCTCTTCTAAATTTTTGACCTTTTTTTTCGTTCAGTCCCTCCAGGTGTATTCTCGAGCGTGATTTTGAGTTGTTTCTTCTTGCCTTCCTTCTTTTCCCCCCCGGAGTTACACATTCGTTAGCTCTCTTGGAGGTTCCGCTGCCTCCGTCAAATTCCCTATGGCTCGGTTTTGAAGATAGGAAATTTCGTCCGAACGCTCCTTCTTCTTGCTGTCTTTTCTGGGATCTCTGTTTCTGGAAGCGCTCTTGGCTTTTACTAGGATCCTTTGCGCATCCCCCGTTTTTGAAGATTTTTTTTACTTTTTTTTGATAACCAGAAAAGTCCTCTCGCTTGCCTCTTATCCAGCAGCCTCCTGAATTTCCTGCGTGTCTCCCTGTATCCTTGTTTTCAAGCCTCCTTTCTCTCTGCAGCGGGTCCCTTCCACGAATGAATCTTCCACCCCTCCTGATGGTACGGTCCACAGGGATGGAAGCACCCGCGCTTCCTTGACTCTTTGATTGACAGAATCCCTCCAGGTTTCCCCCTTCCTACGCCAGGTGAGACTAACCCTGCCGCCTGCCCCCCCCCCTCTACCAAAGACGCCGAACGATGGTTTCCCCTCCCGAGGTCCTCCGCCCCGCCTGCGCAATTGCGTTTTTTTCTGGCCTTGAGCCATCTTCTCCCCTCTCAAAGAACCCAAACCTCCGACCGCGGCCAGCTCTTTCGGTACAGCAATCGCTCTGAGGCCAACGATTTTTTTGCTACTTGCTTTGGGCATTTAGTTTTTTTGCTTTTTTTTTTTTTCTCATCCGACTAAGAGAGCCAGACCTGTCTCGTCCCTGCTTCCCCTCCAGCTCCCTAGCTGACCCTTGTCCACCAGGTGCCGCCTTTGAGGGATGAATGCCAGCTTCAAGGTGAAGCCGTTATGAATACATATAGCTTCCTCTCCCCCAACCAAGCCTTTCCTCCTTTGCTGCGCGGACCCCCCCCCTTCGAGACGGTGTTTCCCGGTTCCTCTCGATCGGAAACCCTCCAAAGGACTAACGCCATCATGACGACCCTAAGACCCGCCCGCTCCTGCCCCTCCGCTCCTCATTGGCCCCCCGACCCCTAATGCGCTTCCCCCTCTTACCCTAGGCTCCCGCACCTCTGAACAGGGCACCTCCCCGCCACATTCTTCGATTGGACAAGCGGGACAGACTATGTGCAGGCGCAACCGCTCGGCCTACTTTCGCCGGCCTCCCTCTTTCCTGTGTTTGGTGCTTAGCCCCCACTTCGTAGACCGATGATAGAAAATTTCTTCGCCCACACCACCCCCCTATCCCGACAGCTGGCAAGAATGCTTCCAAGTGCTACCCCCTCTTCTGAGGGATTTGAGACCTCCCCCCTTTTTCCCCCATCCCCGTTCTAATGAGTACGGCCTCCCAGCCCCTTTGGCACCTCTCAAAAGTTGAGCATGGCGTGAGACTGCGCACAGCAACTCCCAGGGGCGTTCGTCGTCTCGCCCGTTCTTTCGAAGACTGCCCTTCTTCCTCCCGTGACTCCGCTTTCCGGTACCGATGAGAGAATCTCACCCTTGAAATTTGACCGCCTTTTCGGGCCTTCTCCCCTCCTGTCTGATTGCCGCTGTTCTATTGCGAATTTCTGCCTCCTTATTTTTTACGCCGCCTGCCCCGTGACCTTCCCAAACCCCTCCCTTCATTTTAAGAAGATGACGATCCCTCCGCCTGTGGTGGACCCTAAGCCGGTGCATATGTTTGATTTTGATAATTTGACTTCTTCCGCCGGCTTTTTTCCGGTTTTTATCTATGCTCAAGACTTATCATTGCTGACAATCCATATTCTCCCTCCTCATCTCAAGCTTCTTCTAGAAGTAATTTCCCTCCTATGCCGCGTCTCACACATCCCCTTTCCTTCGGATGCCACGTTTGAGTTTTTTCGATTAACTCGAAGACATTTAGCGCCCCCCTTTTCTCGGTCCCCCGAGCACTCCTTGCGCTTAGGAGATTCGCGTGTCCTTCTTTTTCTAATTACAAGGAGATAATTCCTCCAAATTTCCTGCCCCCTCCAATAATGTGACCCCTCCCTCTCCCCTGGTATCTCCGTTTCTCCTCTTTCTTCCCTTCCTCTTCGATCCATTTTTAGATCGAGGCGCTATCAGCGCTTTTTTTTCGATTGCAGTTTTCTTAGTTTCATTTCATTGACGACCCCCACCGCCCCAGTTTTGACAGCCAGGAGAACCTTTTTCCCATCAATTTTCCTCCCTCTCTTTCTCCTCAACCGTTAGGACTGCTGTTCGTTCTTTCCCCCCTTTTTGTCGTCCTTCTTTTTCCCCCTCCCGATAGACGAGGGTAGCCCCTCTTCCACTGCCCTCGCGGTGGGCTACTCGGCGCCGACAACGTCATCTTCCTTACTCGCCCGTCGCGTTGCACTCCCTTTTTCTCCATTCATTTTGCTTTGCGCTTGTTCCCCTCTTACGTCTGGCTTCGAAGAGCTTAGCGTTCTGATCCGGAGCTACCATATACTTCTCCCGCAGTTGAAGGTTTCCTTACCCCGTGCTAGACTCTTGGATGATTTTTTTAAGACCCCCCGCCCGTTCTGGTGATGGTCACTTAATGAATTTCCGACGTGCCTTTACCTGAATTTGAAGTCCCTTCTCTTTCGGGGCGCGCATCTAGGACTTCTCCCTGATGCCCCGAATCTAGACTCCCCGTTTTTATTTCCTTTAGGTCGTCCTGAGATCCGCGACAAGGCTATGCGCTACGGCCGCGCTTTTTCCCTTCCTGCTCATAAAACACAATTGGTCCCAGCGTTGGGGCTTTTGGACCTCTCCCATTCCTTCAAGGTTTGGTTCCCCTCCTTTGGCCTGATTTTTCACCCCCCTTCTGATGCGTCAGTAATATATCAGACTTTTGAATCAAAATCAACTGCTCCCCCCCTTTCCCCCCTGACAACGGTTTTGCCACGATGATCCTACATTATTATCGTTTTCCGACTTTTACCCGCTCTCTCTCCCGGAGGATGTCTTCCTTTCCCTCCGTAAATAGATGCGCAATCCCTCCCCCAGAAACGCAGACCCTGACGTTTTCTCTCGCATTCAGTCGTTCAGATTAATTCCGTTTCCCTCATCTGACAAAGAATATCGATCGCGCGCCCTCTCGCCCGCTTCTGATGACTTGAGAAGGGGCACCGCTCTCTGCTGTGGCGGGCCTAGCGTTTTCTTTAATCGAGTGTGGAGATCCAATCCTTACTCGGGTTAGACGATGTCCCCCTCCGTGTGGCTTGGTCCCTCTCCCCTTATATGAGGACACATCTCAAGTCACCACGCCTGCAGGAGATGATCCCTCTGAGTGCGAGAGTTCTTGATCCCCACCATCTCCGGCCTGAACTTCCAGAATCAATAACTTCCACCCCTTTCGGTGTTTTTTGGTGGGTTTGTGGGGGTTTGTTTTATTTGTTTTGTGGGGCGCGTTTGGGGGTGAGGGTTTTTGGTGGTTTTTTTGGGGTTTTTTTTTTTTTTTTTGGTTTGGGGTTTTTTTTTTTGTTGTGCGTTTTGGTTTTTTTTGGTTTGGGTGTTTGGGGTGGAATTAGCGGTTTTCGGTGGTGACGTTTTTTTTTTTTTTTTTTTTTTTTTTTGGGCCTGGGGTGGTTCGTGTTTGGGGTTTTTGTGGTTGGTGTGTTGGGGTTGTTTTGTTTTGTTTTTTTTTTTTTTTGTGGTGTTGGGTTGTTTTTTTTTTGGTGTGGCTTTTTTTTTGTTCCCTGTTTTCTGAGCTTGTGCTACGGCGCGCGAAAGCCGCTTGCTTTCATTTCAAGGTCTTTTTTGATGGTCTCCTTTCTTTGCCTTGCGTAGGCCTCGGATTTTCCCTTGGCTCGTCGCGGTTTTGCTGGACCCTCCTGCCACTTTCGCCAGCTTTTGATCTTGTTCGGTTGCGTTCCCTCAGCCAGGCGGCATCCTCAGACACATCGCGATCCCTTACGGACTTCGTTCTCTCCCTCGTCGTTTTGATCACCCCTCTTTTTCCAATATAAGTAGAGGTGATCTCCCCTCGATTATTTTCTCTTGCCCCCGAGATTTTCGTGACCTTGGTCTTTTGCCCTTCCTTTTTTGTGACCCCACGCCTCCTTCCGATAAGTCCCGTATGGATCCGTTTGCATTAGCCCACTCCTTTTTAAAACATAGGTTTTTTCTTGGTTCTCCTTGTTTTTTCCTCCTTTCCGCCACCTTTTCTTCGCGCTCCCTCCCGCCCCGCTTTCGCCTTTTCAACATTTCCTGATCTCCTTCTTGCTCTTCCCGCATTTCAGGTGCCCTATCGGCTGGCGGTGGGTTTTCTGGTTCCTTTTCAAACTGTTTTCTACTTCGTTAGATTCCCTCTTTTCGCCCCCCCCCCAGGGCCACCGACATCTTGCTAGCACGACTGACGCGTTCTTCGAACTTATCAAACTCTCCCTTCTTATCATTGTTCTGCTCTTTTTTAGCTTTTTGCTGGGCTTTTTATAGGCTGTTCTTGCGCCCTTTCCCACATCGGCCTAGGAGATTTGTACGCCGCTTCTTTTTTCTTTTCCACTCCGATATTACGACCATCGGGGCCACTTTTCGCGGATTTTCTTCTCATGGGGCGTCCCCTTTCTGAGTCCCTCTCTTTTGCAGCTCGAGATTGAAAGATTTGTCTGGCCTGGACCGTCTTTATTTAGGAGGAAAAAGATAATAGAACCCCACTGGGGAGGATCTCGTTTTTGCCTCTGCGTCCAGGGACTCTCTCTCCCATTCCTCCCCCTTCCTTACATATTGATTTCAACCTTGAACCCCCCGCCGAGGACGGGTTTCTCTTCCGCAGTAACGAAGGAAGTCTGTAGAGTTCGACCTTTATTCCCATTTGAAGGTTCATATATATCCATATAGTTTTTTTCTTCATTGTAGTATGACCTGCATCGTGCCTCCTTGGCCTATTTTTGTGAAGCACCCGTGGTACTGTAGCCAAAATTTTTTTTTCCCCCCCAAGGGTCGTCGATAGTAACCGAATTGATCTTTGCTTGCGCGACCCCGCTTGCTTTTTAGGACTCTGCGGCTATTTTTCAGCAATATCCTCTGGGTACCTCCAGTTGATGCGAGGAGTGGGGCAGGTTCTGCTGAACCTACATATAGTTTCCCGGAGGGCTTGTTTAGATGCCTTTCTTTTCAACCATCCAGACCTTTTTTCCAGAAGGTGCTCCTCAAATGCCGAATGACCCCTATAGCAGATGAGGTTATCACGAGAGACCCTCTCCCCGATTCTCTTTCCTCCACCCCATAAGTTTGATCAGCTCCCCTCTTAATTGGTAACAGATTTTGTCCGCTCTGTCTGGTGAGCCTTTCCGTCATTTGCCTTTAAAGCATACTTCCGAAGGGGCTTGACTGACACCCCCTACCCATTTCATTCCTTCTCCCCCGGTCTCACTCTATTTCTGAAGACGGGAAAAGAGGAGACTGAAGTCCCCTGATCTTTCGGCCCGAGAGAGCACGTTTGAATTTTGAGAGGAAGAGTTTTTCCCCGCCCCACCCTCTCCCCGTGGTTGTCCCACGACGCACCCCCCCCGTGTCTTCCCCACTCTTCCCCTTTCCCCTCTCCCTGTGGTGCCCCCCGCTCCCCTTTTCCCCCTGGCAAAGTGTCCCCGAGTTTTCTCTGCTTAGTCCTGAATTCCCCCCCCTCAGCTTCCCCGTTAACCCTTCCCGTTTTCGTCCCTTTCATTTCCCCTCGTCATTTACGCCCGTTTAATGTGTTGGAAAAACGGGACGACCTACCATTGAGAGCTTGACGGACCAGCTGTTTTTTTTTTTCTGGAGGTACGATTTCTTCCTGAACCCACTAAAATAGGTTTCCATGTTTTTTTTTTTAGTCTCCGACAGATTTTCAAACTTCTCTTTTCCCATAAGGTACTATCTTGCTCAGGGTTCTGTGGCAAACCTGCGCCCTATTGCGCAGGCGTTTGTGGGTTTTCCTGACTCGCGTCCGTCGAATGGCGACTGATCTTTTGAACCGCCCCGCGAGCCTTCCCCCCCACTCTCTCTCTCCCCCTGCGATTCTCTGGATGTGCGAAACTCCTTGTCCACTCCCCCTTTGACGAGGCTAGGACCAGTACGCGGCGGGGATCTCTTAAGTTTTTTATTTGCTTCTCGAGCTTGATAGGAAGCCCCTTCTCAGCTTGCACCACCATACCCCCTATCTCTCCCACTGCTTTCCCCTTTTGGACAGTAACATGTTGTCCCTTTCCAACCAACTTTGCGTATTCGAGTCCCCCTTATCTTACTTCGATTCCCTAGCGAGTTGACGAGTTAGAGCTGCGAACCCATCCCTTATGTACCTCCCCCTTGGACTCAGAGAGTTCAACCGGAGGAGATTCGACCGCTCCTAGAAATCGGCCTGAACCAACCCCGGTGACCCCGCGATGTGTTTTCCTTTTATCAGGATGGCGCGTCGAGGCTCCTGCTGTGTGTGGTAAGCCTCCTCCTCCCATCAGAAGGAACTTTCCCCTAGAAGTGAGCAGCCCCCTTTAGGGGCCGAGGTCTTGCCGTTGCAGATCATTGCTCGCCCCCTCCACCTTGCGAACTCCTCTCATGCGGTAGAAGTCGCCCCCACAAAGTCCGAGATGCGATTTTGGACTCATTGAGTCACCCCCTGGAAGATCTCCACGTTTTTTGTTCCCCCGCCACAGTTTTCGCTTTCCAGCTGACGTACCTCCATTCCCAGGTCCAGTGTGCGCCTCCCCCTCTCTATCTATAGGGTCTGGACCTTTCTTGAGGGAATACCCCCGGAAAAACTGTCAGCCCGGACCGATTAAACGACTTCCTCTTTTTGTTGTTACACTCCCCTCCTCTCGAGCGGGCGCGCCTCCTTGATGGTCCGATCTTTCCCCTCTTGACCTTCCTTCGTTTTCTGGCTCCTCCCCCCAAATTCCCCTTTCCCTTGCCCCCTTTTCTCTTTTTTTTCGTTTCACCCTCCTTCGTTTTCATCTAGAGCGGAGTCACGAGAGTCCTTCCTCGGGGCAATCCGGGACTTGGTTGTGACGTGTCTTTTGGGATGTGTGTCTTTCTCCCCATCGATGACTATCAATTTTTTCCCTGGGGTTGGCCCACCCAGTGCCACTCCGGTATCCCCCTCTGAAAATTTTTGGTGTGTGTTGTTTCTTTCAACTGACCCCCCCCCCCCCTTCCCGCTCTTCTCCCCCCTCAGTTTTCGGTTTTGATCTCATACCATCCCCGCTGACTTTTGAGCGCTTTTCTTCCGCGATCTGTCTGTTTCCTGCTTCATCCCCCCCCCTCCCTTAGAAACCCCCCTTATCCACCCTCGGTTCTCCCCCCTCTATATTCGGAACTGACTTTTTTCTTCTATTAGATAATATGAGTTAACGAGATTGCATGGGGCACTTTGCCTCTCTTTTCTCACCATTAATGGACTTCAATTTCGCTCCCCCCCTTCTTGTAACTCCTGCCTTGTACCCATTCCCCCCCCCTCCTTTCCCTTCCCGATAGAGTGGTCCCGGCCCCCGAGCTGAAGTTTAAGGCACATCCTTTTTTTAAAATCAGGTCCGCTTTCACCCGGCTGCCCCCTGGGGAGACTTGCGATTCCTAGCTCCCTGGTCCCGTTCCTTCGACCCTGAGCTGTAGTGTGCTTTTACCCCCAAATCCCTTCACCTTTCCTTCGAGCCCTATAGTCTTTTCGATTTTTTTGCTTGCATTTCTTGTTGCGATTCCCTGCAGCGTCCGTATTATGTACCCCCTCTTCTAGTCGAAGCTTTCGTAGGAAGTCGTTTTACCACACGCTTCGGCACCTGAAGCGCCCTTTCATTTTTTCACCCTTCCCATTGTTTCTCTCTCTCCGGATTTTATTCCCTTTTCGTTCGGTCAGGCCAGAGCCCGTGTTTTGTTTTCTGCGCCCATGGCCTCCACAACCCCTCTTGAATCTACTTCTTTTTTGCTTAATCCCTTCCCCTCCACGGCTCCCCACTTTTCTCCCCTCCGGGTTCCCTCGCTCCGTCCTAGGAAACTTCTTCCGCCTTCACCCAGCCTCCCACCTCTCTCGCCTTGTTTTTTTATCATCTACGATTTAAGAAGCGCTTGAGTTTGGAGGCCTAGCTGGTTTGTCGTAGTTCTGATTCATTTCCCCCTCAGGTCCCCTCCATTTGTCAATTCTCCCGAACGAACCACATCGGGCCGTCGACGTTCCTTTTCGTCTCGCTCCCTCGTTGGAGTCCTTGACGAACCTGCGATCAGTTGTAGCTTTCCTTGATTTCTTGTTTGTTTGATTGATACCGTCATGCGCTCGAGTTTTTCTTCTGTACCGCCCCTTTTGACATGTGGTTGCGTCCCCCTTCACCTTGCCACTCGATGCGAACAACCTGCCTGGCTTTCTCGCGATTTGTGCGCGTTTTCCGCGCTCCCTGTTCCATTCGATTTTACTTGCCTATTTTTCTTTCAGAAAGCACGTACCATTTTCCTCCGGGGCATGGGCCCTCCCGCTGAAAGCGAGGATGGATTCCTTGAGGTATATTCTCCATCCGTTTTTTCCCAGGCTTGTCCTTTACGTCCCCTCCTATTCTTCCCCTCAGACTACCCCCCCCCCCCTATTTTTTATCTTCGGTTACGAAAACAACCGGTCAGTCCCCCTCATTGCCCTCATCTGCTCTCTCATTCGTAGCAATCCCTCCCCCCTGCAGTTCGGTTTTTCGATTTTTCCCCACTGCCCCCCAGGGTATGTTTAGCTTTCTGAAAGCCCCCCCCCCCCTGTCTTTATTCACCTTTTTTTTGTTTTGGGTTGGATTTTCTTTTTCAGGAAGTACCTCCCCCCTGAGGTCCGCGGTCTTGAAAGTTTAGATAGATCATGAGCCGGTCTTGGCCCAGAACAGAACGGGTCGTGACAATTAAGACATTAACTGGATAGTATCTTTTGACCGAGGAGGTCAAGGTCTTATTGAACGGGTCTGGAATTTCCGTAGTTTCTTCACCATCCCTTGCCTTTTTCCTCTCTTATTTTTCAATTTTTTAACCTGTAGTCTCTTCCCCACATAAGGGTGTTTTTTTTTTTGTTCTTCTTTAGTGGCTATCGTTTTTGATGGAGCACGCCCCTTTAGTTTTCTGTGCTTTTTGGGCTGTCTTCTTCCACTTTTTCTCAGCCTTTGTCGGTAACCGCTTCCTGTCCTCCCCCTTTCAAGTACGTGGCGCACGAGGTACCCTAACGTTTTCGGGCTCGCAATTCTGCTATGAACCTCACCTTTTCTTTTGTAGATTGCCCCCAAAGAAGTTTCGATTACCTCCCGCTGTGGCCCGCTCCTTTGCGTCTAGGAGAGGGCGGTTTGTTTTTGAGACCTCCCCGGCTTGTGGTTTTCTGTCCATCCTGCGTTCCCCCCGCCCCCCCGTATGCTTTTCCTATGCCCAAAACGCCCACTTCTTCTCACGATATATGCCTTTAACTATTACTAGGATTGAGTTAATAGAAGTGTTTGCCAGTCAACCATCCTAGTGACTCACCTTATTGGTCAATCTCTTCTCTCAGATCGTCGATTCTATCCAGTCTCTCGTGGTTGCCTGAGCGTAGGTTTTTTTTTCTCTCCCCCCCGTAAAGTCTTGGGTTTCTCAGTTGACAGGACTTCCTGCCCCTCTTTTTTTTTCCGCAGCCGGATGTGTGGGCGTTTTCAGGCTCCGCTGCTTCTTCTTCCTGCCTTCAATGGCGTTTTTGGGTGCCTTTGTTCCCCCCTAGCCGTTCTTGCTCGGACACCTCTCCCCACGGTCTTCCGTTGTTTCTCATCCAACCCGACCTGCCGGCAGGATTTTGTTTTATTTGTTAGGTCCTTGTTCCATTGTGTGCTCTTCGCTTTCTTTTACATGTGGCCCTTAAGCTGTGCATTTCCCAGATACAACCGATGCCGGACAACCACACTGTTTAACTTTTCATCTTCCCGTCCCGAGTTGTCTTTTCTCCCACATAGGGTTTTTATTTTGTTTCCCAGTCCGCGCTATTATGTCGGTCCTTCTTCCCCCACTACTGCAAGAGTTTCCTTGCTTGATCACCTATATTTCTTTGCCTGACCTCCATGCCTTATGTTGAGGGAATTCCTTAACTCAGTCGTAATTTTCCACTAGATTCCGTTACTATTGTCTGTTAGTATTCTTGCAATAATATGATACCCTGGTTGGAAAAACCCAACTCTCTACGCAGATGATGAGGGTCTCAGCTTCCTTTGGACTTTATTGCCCCTTGATTTTTTACTTTTCCAGGAACATCTCCGGTGCGGAGGCTTCATATGAGTGTGGCCCATTGGAGTCTGTCTAGTAGTCTGAGAAAAGGAGTCTTTCCCTCCGGTGTCTTTTTGATTTCCGCTGGGTTGCGTTCTGTCCCTCCCGTATCCTCCCTTTTAGACGCCTCTGACCTAAGGTCGACGCGCGGGGGAGCTGTTGTCCTTCTCTTGTCCTTGCCTTTCCTCCCCTCCTTGATCCTTTTTATTAGAGAGGGAGGACACTTCTTCGTTTTTTCCTCCGGCTCGGGTTCTGTGATACAGGCTCTACCACGTGGCGAACCCGTCCAAGGGTAGTTCTGAGTGGAGGATGTCCATCCGGGGTGATATGCTTTTCTGGGGGATAGGGCAATTTCTTCTCTAGATACCTTTGACGCCCTAAAAGTTTTTTTTTTGGGTTTGTTGTTTTGGCGATGATTTCGTTGAGAGCCGTCCCCACCCTCCGACCTTTCGAGAGCGCCCCGATCCGAGAGCCCTTTCCCTTCGACTTCACGCAGTTCGACGGCGGGCGTGGCCCCTTGCCGAGTTCTCCCTCTCCAGCGCTTTTTTCGTCAGTTTCCCCCTGTCAATGACTTGAATCGCCCCAAAACTGAGCCGGTCAAGCAGTTTTTTTTTTCAACCCTATCCGCGCGGTCCTTTTCGAAGAGAGTCCCCCCCAAATTTTCTATGCGTCCTCCCTCCCTCCCGGTCCGCTTACACACTTTTTCATACTCTTCCCTGTGCCTTTTCCCTTTCGCCTCCAGTTTTTCCCTCGTTTAAAGCCTTTGACATGATTGATGATCTGCCTCCGCAAGCGTCGTCAGTCTCGTCCATAAAATCCCTCGCCCCTTTTCGTCTTGGTCTTTGCCACCTTGGAGATCCCCTGGCCATCGCTGACCTTGACCACCATCGCACTCTGACAGTTCTTTTCCCCGGGCACGAGTTGAGTCAGACCCCGCGAGTCGTCCCGTTCTTCTCGCCAACCTTTTGTGTTTTCGTTTTTGGAATGTAGTTTGCTTCATTCCCGCCGACTTCGTTCCCTGATTTCTTGACCGCCTTTCTACCGATTCCAGTCGCCGACATCGGCTAGAGCCCCCTTTCCCACATGTAGCGGCATGTTTCCGTTTTTTCTGTCCTTCCTCTTCAATCCCCCCACAGGTTTTGTCAGCAGTTTTCCTCGTTTAGCAGCACATCCTGAGTTGCCTGACGAATCCACCCAGCGCTTCCTCCGCGATTTTCCTTTCTTCACCTTTCGTGGGCTTCCTTTTTTTCTAGCGTTGAGAAAGGCCCACTTTTCCTTCCCCAGAAGTTTATGGTCGACTTTGCGAAGCCAGTAGTTTTCTTCTGCCATCTTTCGTTGTCTGACTCTCCCACGGTCCCCTTTCGTCCAAGACTTCCAGGATCCCCCCCGGCCGTCCCGCGCCGCCAGACGCCTCGAGCGCCCGTTCTCGGGCATTCTGGCTTTTCCTTTACCAGACGATGTGACCTTCGCAACCTTTTTTGGACGATGAAGACGTTCCTTGACGAGAACCGTGGGCCTTCTTTTTGTCGGCCATCCTTGCCCCTTTGATTCATCAGAAATCGCTTTTCACACCCACCCCCCCTCTCCCGATGCGCGGACCCCATGCGTTTGTCAGATGGCCGACCCAGAGAATGTTGGATCGCTCTGTTGAGTCCCCTGCAACCGGATTCCCTTTCCGCATAGACTGCGAGAAGGACCCAAGTTCTTGGTTTTTTATTAGGGTTCCGCCTTTCCAACGCAGCCTTCTGATGTGCCAGCAGCAACGCCCCTTCCCCGAGGTTGTGAGAAGCCGCATTTGGCGAACACGGAGTGGCCCCCGAGACTCCTTGCCCCCCCGGGTTCCGTGTTCCCGAAAGAGCGCTTCCGTAAGATCGTTTTCCCAACTGAAATCAACAATCTTTTTGACCCGTTTCGGATCGACGGGACGGCGTTTTTTTCTTTCTGTGTGATTTTGAATATCCCTTAAAGTTAAGCTCCTCGCCACCCCAAACCCATAAACACACCCAACAACCAACACCAAACCCCACCTCCCAAAAAAACCGACCCCCCCACAACCCCAAAAACCCCCCAACCCCAAACACACACAACAAAACCCAACCTGATACAGCCTCGCCCAGCCCCCCAAACCCCCCATCTTTTTCCGGCGTTCCTCGCTAAGCAGTGCAAGGCCCGCCTGTTTGGGACTTGAACCTCCCCTTTAGTCCCCTTTTCTATTTTGGATTTCTCCTCCCGATGCCCTCTCTTTCCGGTTGAGAAGTTCGGTTTTTGGTGCTTACCCCCTTCTTCTAACTATTATATGGTTCCCTTGCCCATATGTGCCATGACGATATTCTTGAAGAATCGTGTCCCCCTACTTCCTTCCCGCCTATTACCTTTCCCCTTAAACTTTCACCTGCGGCGTTTTCCTGGTTGGTGCGTGCTCCTGATTTCCGTCCCAGCTCTATCAATCCCCCCCCAGTGTCTCTTCCTTGACAACCCCCTTTGCGCACCTCAGAGCTCTCAGGGAGGTTGTTCCGTCGATCGAGTGGCCTTTTTTTCTCTCCAACTTTCCGTCAAGGCTCCCTTCCTCTTTTGCTTCCAATGCCCTCATTGTTCCCAACCTACCAGGACGACGGAACTCTACAACTGCTTTGCATTTCTTTTGCTTTATTTCGCTCTGCGCTCCCTCCTTTCCCTGCGCTCCCGTCTCCTCCCGTTCTCCGTGCCCTTGCTGTGAGTGAAATTTCAGACGCTACCTCTGCTCCTTCCAGAACATCCAGTGCTGCCCCATACTCAGGTCGGGATTTTGCTCGCGTGTCCGATACCACCTTCGAGGACGTTCTGTGTGATTTATCATTTCCCCTTCTTTACCCCTCTTTTTCCCCACCTCTCCTTTCTAAAGCCGCGGTCTCCCTTCTGTCTACACACTAGTCGTAGAACTTCAGTTTTTTTATCTCCCTCCCTTTTTTCCCCCTTCTTTTTTTCAGACACATCCCTTCTTACTTTCTCCGAATCTTTTTCCCCCTTTTGCGATTTTTCTCCAGTCGAGTGTGCAAGAGGTTCTTCCGAAGAGCTTCGCCTCTATCATCCTTTGGAATTTTGGGCACCCTTTCCCTCGTTCATCTCCCCAATCTCTTACCGCTTCGGATTCCCCAGTGCTCCTACCGCCGTTCTCTTTCCTTATGGGTGTTCGCAATCACGACAGAGAAGAGGGGTTTTGATGGTCTCCGACTCTCGTCGCCCCTTTTGCTAGGCGACTTTGCGATTTCTCTGTGTGCGCCCCCAATCTCTTCATTCTTATCCCAGCGTCTCACTCTGGCCGCGATTCTCGTCCTCCTTCTTTATCGA
>Ga0179593_1736314_pt1 | contig 16639 bp, 19 predicted proteins | sample CZODoug2_1_08_16_FD_185931 | JGI IMG/M metagenome (GOLD analysis project Ga0179593, IMG submission 185931) | Vadose zone soil fungal communities from Angelo Coast Range Reserve, California, USA - CZODoug2_1_08_16fungal (PacBio error correction) | ecosystem: Environmental > Terrestrial > Soil >... | reverse complement strand
TCCCCCCTTTTCCCCTGGATCAATGGAGTGCACCTCTCCAATGGAGTTGGCGTTTCCTTTCCTTCACGGGATAATGGTGGACCTCCAACACAGGCTTCCCTGGCTGTTCGCGGTTTTTTTTCCCCTTCGTTCAGTGAGGCGCTATCTCATCTGGACCGCTGAGGGAAGGCAGTTTTCTTCCTCCCGCTGCACAAACTCTCAGACCCTCTTTTTTTTCTGCGTCCGGCAAAAAGGGTGCGATTCAGGGCCAACGAAAAGTCCTCCTTCAACGGGGACGATTCCGGGTCGCGCTTGTTTTCCTTTCCGTCCCCCCGAGTTTCACCTGTTTTAGTTGCAGATAATAGCGGACGAGGCCTTCGAGGCCCTTTTTCTTCCCGCGTTCCGCGCGATTCCCCTCTGATCAGTTTTGCGTCCCCTTAGTTGTCTTTCATTGTGTGGTATTCGTGCTGGTTCCTTTATCTATCCCCCTTCCGGTAACCGCACGTGTGTCGAGGACCGCCCCCCCCAATTGCCTTTGGTTTAGGTGGCTCTTTTTTTCTTGGCCTGTGGAATCGCGACCTTTTCCTTTTTCCACTTTCTTGTCGCTAATAGTCCCTTTCCTAAAGGAAAGTTCAGCGGCCTTTATAATAGCGCGTCGTGGTTTCTTCCCTTTGTCCTTGCATCACTTCCCCTTGGTTTCGCTGTTGCATCCAGGCGCTAATCCCTTTTTTCCTCTGTCATTTGGAGACGAAACATTTTTGTAAGTACTGAGAATTTTCAGGTTATCTCCTTTTTTTTTTGTGAGCTCTATAAACCTTTCCATTTCCTCGGCGCCCAACTTACCGCCTCAATTCTTAGCAGCGCTTCTTTTTTTCGATGCGCGGCGACAACCCTTCCCTTATCGCTTTGGCATCGACACCTCTTTCTCTGGGCCGTCAGTCCCCCCTCCCCTCTTTATCGCGCTATCCCCACAGTGACTATTAGTCTTTTACTTTGACGACGCTGTTCCCGTGAAGCGGAAGCTGCTCTCCATGAAATTGCATCTTGTATTCCCCCGGTCCGACCACACAAGGTGCGTTACGGCCCCTTGTGATATGTATCGACCCCACAATTGAATACTTCTTTTTTTTTCCCCCATAGTGCCGCAGCACTACTTTCTTTTTCTCTTTTTCGAATCAATCGGCGAGGACGCACGTGCTCCCCCCCCCTTTTCGAAGGACTCGCTACCGCTATTCTTTCTCCGTTGACGAGGGCGTAATCTACGTTACCCCCTCTCCCGTGACCTTCGCAGTTTCCCTCAATTATCTGACCCTTTTTGCGTCGCCAAAGGCGGCATTCCCGCTCGACGCTGATTTGTCTGATAGTTTTTTTTTCTTTCTTTTTTGAGGCGGAGAACGCCCTCCTTTCAGTCCTCCCCCCATGGCAGAGTCTCTCAATGAAAGTCGCTTCCGTCGCCATCGCCACCTCTCCCTTTTTTTGAACGCCTGTTTTGTTACCTTCGTCTCTCATTTGTACTCTCCAACCCTCTTTCCGGAACCAAGCAACTCCCCCTTTTTTGCACTCCAAGTGTCCTTTTCCCCGATGAACCCCTCTCCCCCCTTCCTTTTTGCCATGTCTTTGCGAATAAGAGTCGTAATGACTCTCCCCTTCCAGGACGTCGCAGGCCAGGGATGAAACATGATTCCCTTTTCCCTATGTGTCACCTCTGGGGACTCCTCGTCCTTTCTTTGTCCGTCACCTCCCAATGATGTGGGCTGTTTCCCTTTTCGTTTCGAGAGCAAGCTCTCGGAAAATACACTACCATACCCCCCTTTCCCCCGCATCGATCTCCGCCGGAATGTCCTTTTTCTTCCTCCCCCCTGCACCTACTTGGCTTGGACACTTCTTTCCTCTTGATCCGACCAGGTCAATCGTCGACTCTTTCCTTTGTGAGTGAGAATCCCCCCCTACCAGCAGTCAGGATTCCAAAGCGGAGACTTCCCCGAGTGGGAGTACTTGTAAGAAAGAAGTCCCTCTTCCCTTTCTTCCATCGCCACTCCCTGGGATTTTCCCCCGATTTGCAATTTCCTAAATGAGGTTTTTTTAGTTGTAGCACCCCCGTATTGTAGGAAATTTTTTTTTTCACGCTGATGGGTTCGCCTTTCCGTTTCGGTCGATCGCTTCACGCCACGGAGGGTGACGATTTTCCCCCCCTTTTTGAGGAGATAATAAACACCCTCACAGCCGGGATAACTCTTTTTTCCCGGTCCGTCCCTTTTACCCTGATTTTCCAAATCTGAGTGTCCCCTTTTTTCCAACATCCGTAGAAGTGGCCCCCCCCCCCCCCCTCTTTGGAGCCCAAGGAGCTAGAAGAAATGTTTTTCTCCTAATCCGTGGGTGTTTCTTTTCTCTTGTTTTTCCCCCATCGGTTTTTATATGCGCCTGCTGGTCTCCCCTACATCGGTTTTTTTTTCCTTTTTTGGTGGGCACAACCTGGTCCCCACCGGGGAAGGGAGTTTTTTCCTTTTTCTCGTGATCCGCGGTGTCCTCTGGCCTTCTTCTGATATCATCCTGCTCTTGCAAAATCGAAGGTGATCGAATTTTGTTCTTACCTGGCCGACCCCCGCTCCCCCTTTCCCCCCCCAAGCTTCAGACCCCCCCTCCTTGGCGACAAATGGTTCTTGAAAATTGTATCTTTTTTTCCCCCATCCCAGTGCTGGCCCCTTTCTTTCCTGCTTCCACTTCGAGGGACTTTTGGGTGCGCCTCACCCCTGGCGCAAGGGATTGGCGGTCCATTTTCCTTTCCCCGGCGTGGTGTGGTTCCATCAGCCCACCAATGTACGCTTCATTTCTCCTTTGGAGTCGGTAGTGTTTTTGTCAAGCACAGTCGATTATTACCATCCGGAATTTTTCCGGAGGCCTCGGCAAAGGGTGGTTTTTTTTTTTTTTCCCCGATTCCGTACCATCCCTCCCACCTGGTATCCTCCATCATTGGATGGACTTTCCTTTCGCGCGCTCCCTGATGACACATCGAGTCACTTTTTCCCCTGGTATATTTGGTGCATCCCTCTTTTTCTGCTACCTTTTCTATTCATTACTACTCTTATTTCCCCCCTTGTCGACGCTGCCAGTTGAGTGTGGGATTATTTTTCTTTTTCCCACTTGGAGGTGCCCCCTTTGCTCTCTTTGGATTGCTTGGTTTCTCCTTTTCGTGCAGACCGGGCTAATGTTTCTAGCGACAGCATTCACTGAGTGTTCGCTTTTTTGGACGATTTCTGTATTCTTTCCTAGTGATGAGGCGTCCCCAGGACTTACGGTTGACCGTCTTTTTCGAAAGACAGACCGCTGCACCCCTTCTTTCCTCTCGAGCGCCTAGCGGTCCCGTTTCCCCTTTCCTTCTGAACCCTCCCCACCCCCTCAAGTCAGATAAGTGCTTTTTTTGGGCAGAATTCCGGGTCTTTTTGTTACGATTACGCCGCTTCCCCCCTTGCCATGATAATAGCGGGACGGATTCTTCTGGTGGAGTTGTCGGTCTTTCTCCTCTTTGGATTCGCAGAATTCCTTATCAAGTCTTTTCCGATGGAGGAAACGGGCGTGCGCCTCTTTTTTTTCATGTTGCATGACATCGGCACTTCCCCTCCCTGTACGCACTTGTGGTCCCCCCTTTTTTGCGATCATGATGAAATTGCGTTTGGTTTAGGTCTTTCCATTGATGGATCGAGCCAGCGTCGTTCCCCCCTTTCTTTTTCGCGCAATAGTCACTGGTTTTTTCTTCCCGTTCCTCGTGCGGGGGCTGAAGTTTTTTTCCTTCTGTTGGTTTGTCGTGCCCCTTCCTTCCACGGGGTGGGTAGCCGTTTTCACTTCCAGGGCGATCGATGCTCCATCTTTTCTCCTTTCGACCCCCACCTGTGTTTTTTAGTTATCTCTTTTGTTGTTGAGAGAGAAACTCCCCCCCCCGGTACTAGACATGGTTCGTCGTCACCTTTTAGCCTGTTCCGCCTTTGAAGTTCAGACGCGCTTTTCTTCTTCGGCCATTCTCGGAATTTGGAATAGACCCCCTTTTCCCGTCAGGCCCCGGACCGCTGATAATCCCCACATTGCTATTATGCTCCCTCCCCCCCTTCACGACGCTTCGCGCCTCCCCCCTCCAAGGTTGGAAGCGGAAGCTGTTTCTTCTTGCGCATGAGCGAAGAAGAGGTCGGTTTTTAGTGCGTTACCGGCAAGGGATCTACGTTGAATTTTTCTTTCTCGCCTGCAAGAATACACCCCCCTTCCCTCGTCCTTCGTGCCGAGCCGACTTTCTTCCTGAGGGCGAAATTTTTTTCTCGGACCCGTGCCATGATACAACAGCGATTTTTTTTATCATGGCACTAATGAGGCTGTAAGTTCCCTATTCCCACCGCCGGAACGTGCCCGGTCCCCCCTTATCCTTTTTTTCCCCCCGCTTTGCAAAGCGGACTTTCTTTCTTCCCGCGCTCGATATTGTCTGAGAGGTTGTGCATTCCCCCTGCCTTCCGCAGCAGGGTAACCTTAAGTCTTTTTTTTTTTTTTTTTCTCTCGCCTCCTGCACTTTCTTTCTCACGCGAACCCTCCTGGGGAACCTTTTTTATTCGGTGCGATGTATCTCCAACCCTCAATTAGGCAACCACGCCAACTCCATTTTCCTTTTTTTTCCCCTCCCCAGTGGATTCCGCCATTGGCTTCCCCACACTCAGCCGTCGTCCCTTTCCAGTTGCTTTGGAATAAGATCTTCCTTGGCTCTCCTTTTTTCTACAGAAGTCGCAGGTCGTCTTGTAGATGATCCACCGTGCTCGATGTTTCTTCCTCTTCCCTACATTCAGTCCATCCCCCTTTTCCCCATGTTTTTCTTTCTGCAGATGTACGGTCCCCTAAAAACCTGCGCCATCGATCGCCGCGATTCCCTTTCCCTTTCCCTGATTTCCTTCTAGTGTGCTCTCGATTGCTACCGGATCCGCCCCCTCTCCGTCGCCATGGACCGCGTCCCCTTTCTCCCTTTACCTCAATCCGTCAGGCTTCACCGGGCTGACCGACAATCCCTCCTTTTCTTTTTTCCCCCCAGGTAAGCCCGCCGTCCCCCACGCCAGAATGGGATTGTCCCACTTATTTTCCCTACCTTCACTGGCTGCCCAGTTTGTCTCACCCCTTGAATCTGTGACTCCGTCGGCGTCAAAGTTCCTTCTTTCCCAGGTCAGTCATCGATTCACCGCCCTTTTTCGGTCGCAATCGGCCCTTTTCATCAACCCCATCCTTCGCTTCATAGGCAAAAGCGTTCCTCCCCCTTTTCGGTCACGTCACTTCACACGTGTGTCTTGGTCCAGTTGTGCACCCTTTTTTTCCTTTGCCCAACGAATCCTGTTGTTCCTTCTGTTTACTCCTCTTCTTCCTCTTTTCCTCTCCCTTTTTCTTTTTTCTGCGTTTTTCAAACAGGGCGTTTGCTACACCGTATCTTAGTCGACGGATTTTTGTCCACCCTTGACCCAGGATTTTCCCTTTCTTCCGGACGTATACCTATTTGCCGCGGTTTTCTTTTGGTTGGTGATCTCCTTTCCTTCCCCCCTTCGCACCTTAACTGTCTGTTGAATAGTTTCTCCTTCGCCTGACATGGACAGACCTTCAGAACGCAACTTCTCCAAGAACTGGATCGTGTCGTACATTTGTCCCATTCGGGAACTTTCTATCTCCGGGGCCCCTTTTTTTTTGAGAGCACTTCGAGGGAAGGCGGTTTGGTGAGAAGAATCACAACTCTTTTTTCCCTGTCAGCAGCTGGTGAAGCCTGACTTTTTTTTTTGAGATTTCTCACTCAGCACATTCCCCTCGTCTTGCGCGACCCCTGTGGTCGGTAGATAGAGATGGCCAACCCCTATTGCGGTGCTTAACTCCTTGCGCGTCCCCCGGGTCGATCTTCTTGCGCGGGCACAGTGTGGGTTGTATTTTCATCGTGATCTACGTAAACGCTTTATACAGCCACAATCATTTTTTTTTTTCTTACCGTCGCGAGCGTTTTTCCAGGTGGATAATTTCATCCCTGCTTTTTTCCTTCTGTGCTCTTCTTATCTCCCTTCTCCCCGAATGAAACCGTGTAGTCTTGCCAGTTTGATGGGTTTTGCTGGAATCACACTTGGAGTGCACTTCTCCCCCCCTTCCCATGTCTTTGGCCGTTGTTTCTTCGGCAACGTCCTTTCTAATGGTTGGAGCCCCCTCTCTCAAACGGCGTGAACCATTTTTGGTGGAGATTGGCGGTCCCTTTTTTTTTTTTCGGAGGGCGATATATCGTCCCCTTCCCCTTCCCAGCTTTTTTCCTTTCTCCCCGAGAACTCCCCTTTTTCACTCTACGACAAGATCGATCCCCGGACGGAAAAGGGTGCAGATTCCTGTTTTTTTTCTTTGGCCAAAGACATTCCGCTTTCTTTTTTTCTCAAGGGTTTTCCGTTCCTTTTCGCGGGTGGTTTTTCTCTTCTTCAACTTTTCATATCCATGAGGGCCCTTCTTGCTGGTGGAGCAGGGGCACGTTCTGGCTTCTGCCAGAATTCTTCCTCAACTGCTTCGGTGCACGATGTTCTCCCTTTTTTTTTCAATTGGTGTATTCGGGCAGGTCGCATACACTTTCCAAATGGACGGTACGCACTTTTTTTTTTTCTCCCTTCTTCGTTTCCTGCTGTCCCTTGTTAGGTTTCGCGCCCTCTTTTGCTTCCAAGTGATGTTTTCCTGTCGTCAAAAAGTTCCATTCCAACTCCTTTCACAGTGGGGACCTTTTTTCCCGTTGTTTCCGCCCGGTTCTTGTTCCTAGTTGCAGGTCTAATAGCGGTCGTTGGTGTCTCTTCCCCCCCCCCTCATGGCGTCACTTCCACGGGTTGTGTTTCTGACTTCCAGGCGCGCATTTTTTTTCCATTCGTCCGCCCCCCTTTTTAATTTCGTTCTTTTTTTCGCTTCTTTTCCTCCTACCCGTTTTTTTTCTAACCTGAAAATTTCAAGGTACTCGACCCCTGAAAGGAAAGTCTTAGCAGCAGTCTTTTTGCCAGCGTGATTGCGCGGCGGACCCCCACCTTCTCCATTTCGGCTGTCATCGACCAACGACCGCTATTAGACTCTTCCTCTTCCCTTTCCCCATCTTTACCTTTATCTTTCCAATTCCGCGCGCCATCCGGAGAGGGCCTTTTTTCCTTCGTTCCACAGCAAGTGGAAGCTTCTCTTCAAGAACCCCCCCCCGGCAATTGCAGCAGTGAATCATCCTTTTGCCACAAGTGAGTTACCGGAAAGGGGTTCCTCCTCTGCCCGAATAAAACAATGGAAATACGCGTCTTTTTTCCGCCGCAGATTGCTTCCAGCTTTCCGAATCCTTCTCTTCCCCTCCGTGCCCTTCCCCCCCCTTTTCTCGAGGCTCGTCCATATTTGAGATGAAGAAGTGACGCGGGCTTTTCCCCCGCGACCGGAATCGTCCCTGTTTTCCCTCATATTTTTTCCTTTTCGTTGGACTTCTTTTTCTCCGCCACACTTTTCGGTTTCGTGAGAGTTGTGCAGCTTTTTAGTTCGAATGCCTTCCCCGTCCCTCTCGTCATGTCCCCTTTCTTTCCCTTTCCTGAAAGTTTGACACCGCGAACAATCCATGGGGAAGGTGCTATTTTTCCCCCCTCTGACCTGGCAACCCGCCAACTCCCCTTTTACGGGTGAACTCAAGTGTCATCCCCCCCCCGAGCCCACACTACAACTGGCACGTCGTCTTGATTTGCGAATAAGGCTTTTCGCCTTGTGAGCCGGACTCTCGTCGCAGGAAGCTTCTTCCCCCTTTATGAAATGATCAACCGTGTGTCATCGATGGTGTTTTTTTTCCTTCGGCATTCCCCAGATGGGATGTTCCCCTTTCTTTGAGCACGATGTACTGCGGAAATCACTCCCATTCACCCACACTGTGCCCGCTCCCACTTCTTGCGCTTTCCCGTCTTCTTCCTCCCGCATCTCCTTTCTTTGACCTCTTGCTAGGATCGACACCCGCCGCCATCCGTCGACATTCCTTTTGAGTAGAATCGGTCCCCTTCAGTTTCCACAGCGGTGACCGCCACACAAAACCCCCTCTCTTTCCGCCGTGGGAGTAGGCGCACCCCGTAAATAGAAGTGCTCCCTCCTTTTTTTCATCGCCAGCACTGGTTCCCCCTGGCTCTAGCAATTTCCTCCCTTAAGGGTGCCCAGTCAAAGTTACTTTTTTATATTTTTTCGGTACCACCTCTGATCTTTTCAGGTCAGGGCTTTTCTTCTCTTCCCTGATTCACAGCCCTCCTTTTTTTCAGGCTTTTCTCCCCTGGAAGGGATTCCACCAAATCCTCGAAGGTAAGGCCCCGCGCCGAGCTGTACGTTTTTTTGGTAGGCCCGGTTCCCCCCCTTTCCAGGTTTTTGTGCCCTACGTTGACGTGGCCCAACCCCCTCCCTCTTTTTTTTTTTCCCAGGCGCGATACGCCCTGTTTTTCTTCTGGGTCATACTCCTCCTCTTTGAGAGATCATTTTTTTTTTTCAAACACTTTCGTATGAGCCTTTTTTCCCTATATCGGTGGGGTTATGGGGGGCACTTTCCCCCTGGATTTTTACCGTTCCCCACTTTGACGGGTCCCTTTGCCCGTCCCAGCGACAGTTCCCCCTTGTTGTCTATGCCGCGAAGGATGGGTGCTTGAGTGAGAACATCGCACCCTTCTTGGTGAATCGATTCCTAGGCTACCCTTTGCAGCCCCGACCCCCTCTTTTTGACCGCAAAAGATTCCGTTCCTGGATCGTGTGCTCCACACTTTCCGCATTTCCGTTCATTTTCGGAAATTGCTTCTCCACTTTTCCCCCTGCGATGAAATTCTGATGAGTTTAACTGGGTTCCCAAGGAGGTGACTCTTGGCTGTCAGTCCCCTCTTTGTTTGCAGCATTTCCTTTTTTTCTTTATTCTCAATCAGGCACCTTTTACGGATGAGGCTCTTTTGATCATGCAATCAGCCAGATTTCCCATTCGAGGCGGGAGGGAAGAGCGCAATTAGGGGCTTTTTTCTTGCGGGAAAAGTGTGAGTTTGTTTTTTGCCCATTCCTTTTCGTTCTCTCTCTACGTGAAAATCCCATCATTGGATGGACTGAATCATGCTTTTTGCCATCATCACGGTGGATTCCTTTCTATCATGCGAGTCTGGAGCCTCCTTTCCTTCATTACTAATCTTTACTTCTCCCTTTTTCCCCCGTGTTTGGGTGTCCCAGTAGTGGGTCTAGGTTCCCCCTCCCCACTTGCGGCTCACTTGGAGTTCTGGCCCAATGGAGTTGGTTTTCCTTCGCAGAACGGGGCCCTTTTTTTTTTTTTGCAGATTCGCTCCCTCCCTCACCCCACGAGTTCCCCTTTCGTCGATTGCGAATTCCGTTTCCGGAGATATATACCGGCCAAGGATTTCGGAAGCCAGTTATCCTCGCGACTTTTCCTCCGCTTCCCCAACCTTCTCCCAAGATCTGCGCCCTTTTGAAACAGGGGTGCGATTCCTTTTTTCCCACGAAAAAGCAGATAATGAGGGCCTTCTCTTCCGGTTTTTTTGGTGGGTCCCGTCTTTTTTTCCGCCCGCGTCAACTTATTTCCCTCTCCTTCCTGCGGAAAGGACTTCCTTTTTCTTGGAGCAGGGCACGTTTTTTATTCGCCCAAGAATTCGCACTCTTGTTTTCATTTCAAGTAGTGCTTCCCTTGGAACGGGTTTTCCTGTTCTCTCTTCGGCAGGTCTGCATAGTAGATTCCGCACATTTGTCCTCTTCCCATTTCGGCGCTCTGCTGCCCTTTTCCTGCAGCTTCCGATTCCACTTGCTGTGGATCGCTTCCCAATCCGGATGGCGCGCTCCCCCCCTCTTTTCTTACTCCTGCATTAACCTTTCCTTGCGGGGGCGACGGGGCAAGAGTCGTGTGGTGTCGATGCCCCTCTCTAATGGCCGTCACGTCCACGGGTTTTTCTTTCTCTCGTTTCTGATGACCCATTTCCCCCTTTCTTCTGATAAGACTTTCGCTGTCATTGTCCCGGTTCGAGTACCTTGAGACTTTTTCCTTTCTCCTCCTCAGTTGTTTTTGTTTCTGATCTCTCCCCCTGCCATTCTCAAGGTACTCTCCCCCCTTTTGAAAAGGACAGCGAAAAGTCTTTTTTTTTTTTCAGTTTAAGCCGCGATGCGCTTTTAATGACTGCCATTTCTTTTTCCCCGACACACGCCTATGAGACTCCTCCTCTTTTCCCCCGCTGAACTGTCCCTTTCGTTCCCCACAGTGACTATTAGCGCCCTCCCCCTTCCTGGATTTGACGGACGCTGTCTCCTCCTTTTTCCGAGGAGCGTCGAGCACTCACCAAAGGCAACTCCTCCTTTGGTCGTCCGACCACAAGGGCGTCTTGATCTACGGTGAAGGTGTCTCATACACCCACAACTTTAATCCTCTCATTTTCCCTCCGCCCAGACTTGATCTTCTTTTTTTTTTCTTCCATCGGCGAGGACTCTTTTTTAACAGCGAGTTTCTCCTTCCGTATTATTTCCCTCATGGAGATGAAGAAGTTGATTACGCGACCCGGAAATCGGCCCTTTTCTTTCCTCCAATATTGACTTTTCTTTTTTTTTTCCTCACAGGCGGCCCATCGCACAATTTACTTTTTTTCGATCGATATTGTATGCTTTTTGTATTTAGAGGAGGAGACGCCTTTTCACCGTAAGCCCTGTCTCGCCATGTCCTTCGTCGACGGTCCTTTTCTCCCTTCCTCGAACACTCATGGGGAACCCTTCCCAGTGCGGTCGCGCGCTTTCTTTCGGAATTCGGCACCCTTTTCCTCACTTCTTTCTTCATCGCCACGGTTTTCCTCGGATCCGCCAGTGTCCCCATATCACAAACTCAACTTTTCTCTTTGCTTTGCTACCTTTAGGTCCATAACGCAACTTGTGAGCCTTTCCTTCGCAGGATTCAATAAAAGGGATGCCTTTGCTCGATGTTTCATCTCTTCCCCCCTCGAGCGACTTTACCACTTTTTCCTTCAATGATGTGATGTTTAGAGACAAGATGTCTTTCCCATCATCATACAACCCACCTTCCCAATCCTCTCGCGCTCCTTCCTGTCCCGCTACGGATTTCCCCCTCCCCCCGTCCCCCGTGTTCTTGTGAAACTGCGATTTTTTCGAACTCCCCCATCAGTCGCCACTCCGCTGAACGTTTTATGATGAATTTCCCTCCCCCTACCGTCCTTTTGACCGGCCAATTTTGGCCAGCCGTGGGTTTCTTTTTCAGGTTTAAGCCAGCCCGTAATCCCTCATCCGAATTTAATCGCCCCCCCCCTTTTTTACCACTGGATCTTCCTTTACGAAATGCGTGCCCTTTTTTCCCCCCCGTTGTCGCACTCTCCTTTTCTTGCGGAATCTTTTTTTTTGTCCCCTTTTTCTGCCAGGTCAGGTCCCCTGTCGATCGATTCACCGTCGCAGCTTTTCTCCCCGCCTTTCGTTCCTCCACCCCATATTCGAGTAATAGGTCTTCAACTATCCTTTTCCGTCCTTCACCGTGGCCGTCAAGGTCCAACTCCCATGGGCACTTTCAACCAAGGGACAAACCTTTGCGCCCCCAGGCGCCCTTTCTCCCCTGTTAAAACGCAGATCCTTTCTCTATCCTACGTTGTTGTTGTTGATTCTTCTTTTCAAAAGGCTATAGCGAATTGGGTGGTCCTCTCGTTGGGCGTCTGACTTGTGGTTTCCCACCCCCCCCCCCCAACACCCCCCCCTTGACCCATGGATTTTTTAAGGGCCCCCTTTCCTTACGGGACGTACAGCGCGGCTGTTCCCGGTTGTTCCTATTACGCCGAAGGAATTTTTTCGGTGCTCAGCCTAACTGAAGATCTTCCCCCCCGTGGTGGCGGTTCCTCCGGAGGCCTATGGCAGAACCCTGATCCTCTTTTCCCTTTCCGCCCAGGCTTCCGAACATTCGGACAAACGGGGCCTCTTGAAATGATATCTCCCCTTTATACCTGTCTTGATCCTTCCCTTCTGATGAGCACTTCGTTCTCTTCCAGGGATTCCTTTTTGCGACTAATCCCACTTCCGCGAAAGGGATTGGAGGTTTCATCTCTTTCTTTTCCCTGACTCAGTTTATTTTTGAGATTATCACTCCGCCCCATGTAAGGTTAATTTCGAGAAATGTGATAAGGTAGACAATGGGCCTCCTTCCACTTTATATGATTTTTTTGAATCCGGAATATTTTGCTTCCTTCAGGGAGTCCCTTCTTAGAGGGGACACTTAGGATTGACGCTTCCTCCCTTTCTCTACGTCATGTATACAGCCCACATTTTTTTTTTTCTTCCCTTATTCCCGTGTCGATCCTTTCCCTTTCCCCCATAGAGCCTTTTTCCTGGTATTGGGCCCTTACGTCTGGAGCAGGCTCACCCTTCTTAATTCTCTCTATTTGACAACTTTCACCCCCCCCGTGTTCGAGTGCCTTTTTGGGATATGTTTTCAATCGGCTTTGGATGCCAATTGGGATCCCCCCCCGTGGCTTCTTCCGTGCCAAATGTTTCTTTTTTTTTTTTTTTCCGAATTCCTCGGGGCTTCCCTCGCGACAGCCTCAACCCTTTCCCATGGATTTTTTTCTCCCCCTCTTCCGCGAAATTCAGGCGGCGCTTTTCTATAAAGGAAAAGGACTTCCCTTTTTCTGAGGTGAAGGATTTTCCTCCGCGACCCTTCCCCCCTATTCCCAAACTTCAGAAAATCCCCTTTTCCTTTCAAAGGGTGCGATTCCGCTTTCGGGCCAAACCGAAACACCCTCCTTGAGGCTGGCTTCCAACGGGTGCCTATTTCCCTGTCTGCGGTTTTTCTTCCCCTCTCGCGTCAACTTATTAATTCTCATTCTTGCAATAGCGGACGAGGCCTTCTCTCTCCCTCTGTTTTGATCCTTTTTTTTTTTACTCCCCTTCCTATTTTTCATTCGCCCTATGAATCCTTTTTGCAAGATGGAAATTTTTTTTCTTTTATTTCCATTGTTGTTTCTTTCCTCCCTGTCTGCATACCTCTGCCCCCCCCCGTTTTAGATCCCTCTCCCCCCCTGCAACGTGTGGTCGAGACGACCTCTCCCCAATGGCCTTTGGTTAGGTATAGCTCCTTCCCCCACTTGCTTTGGTCTTTTCTCGTCGTGAAAATTCCATCCCTTCTGCGCTATAGTCACTGTCATTTTAAAAAAAAACTTTTTTGTCAAGTTCAGCGGTGCGGGGTCCTCCTTTCAAGATTCTTTACTTTTTCTTCTTTTGTCTGTCGTTCCCCTGAGATGGCAAAGTCACCCTTCCCCTTTTCCGCGCATCCTTTTCTTCGCGAGCGATGATAAGATTTCGCTTTTTTTTTTTCAAACCCTTTTTTGAGTACCCTTGAGAATTTCCTTTTCTTTTTTCCCTCCTCCCTCCGTTGTTGTTTTTTGTTCTCTCCCAATTCTCAAGGGTTAATCGAACTTTTTCCGCGAAAGGCTTAGAAGCGCTTCGCGCTTCTTTCAGCCTCGGTCTTTCCCCCCCCCCTGGAAGTGAATGCCATTCTCGTGTTTGCCCCCCCCCCTCTCCTTAGCCTCTTGCTTCTTTCTCCTGAACTTCCCTTTACCGCCGATCTTCGAGCGCCATCCGGAGTGGGTACACTCTTCTCCGCTGTCGCGTTATCCTTTCCCCCTTTTGAAGAGGAAGTGCTCCCTTCCTCACCAAAGTCCCCTTTAAGCGCGAAGAGGTACGTCTTTTAACGGAAAGTGGATCCACCTTTGCGCGTATCCCTCCGCCCGAATACACACCCCTCCCTGCACGACCGTTCCTTTTTCCAGACTTGATCAGAGGGCGTCCCCTCGGAGAGGACGCCGTGCCTTCCCCCCTTCCAACGCGATTCGTTCCTCGTCGCTCTCTCATTCCCCCATGGAGATTCAGCAGTTGACTCCTTTTTCTCCTGGACACCGCGACCCGGAATTCCTGACTCAATTATTTTTCCCTTTTCTTGTTCCTCTTCGCAAGGGGGACTAAACCCCTTTTCGTCTCTTGTATGAGAGTTTTTCCCCTTTCGAGAGGGAGTGAACTTTCCCTCTTTTTTTCCTTGGCCGGTATAAGCTCTCTTCGCGACTGAATTCGCCCTCGCCCTCCTCCCAAGCTGGTTACTTTTGTCAAGGCGGTCGCGTATTTACTTCTTAGCCCCGTCGCGAATCACGCTCCCCCCACATTGGGCCAGTCATCGCCTCCAAAGTGGATCCCCCTTGTTCCGCTCCCAATATCCCCCCCCACTTCCCACAGTCGACCCCCCCCCCCCCCCCCTTGCAGTTCTTTGCGCTAAGAGTCTGCATCCCTCCTTTGGTCTTTCTCCGTCGAGGCCCCAATGAAAAGGGATTTACTCACAACCCCCCCCCCTGCTTTTTCATAGAGGGGAAAGCAGACATTTTCCCCCGAAATGGTCAGGAAACACAATGCTCCTGTTTAGACCCCCCCCCTCGTAGCAGCCCCTCGTACCTCGGCATATTTCCCCAACCACCCCACGAGCCCCCTTTCCAGCGGCCGCAAGGAATTCCTCCCTCTCTCTGGGGTTCCCTTCTGCTATTTGCTATTATAATACCCCGGTGGTGCCGAAGACGCGTCGACATGGTCATTCTTTCATTTGCTGTTGGTGTGTCATAGGCCCCCACGCCGTCAGGCGGCTTTGAAAGAAAATCCACTTGCGCTTGTACCTTTCAGGTCTTTTTTTCCACAACAGGTCGGGCAGTAACTTCTCCCTTCGAATTCATTCCAAGCCCCCTGGAGATAGCATTTCCAATTATGTTATGAACGTTCGCCACCCCCCTAAAGTCTGTGCGCTTTTCTTTCCTGGGGAAACGCCTTCTAGGGTTTCAGAACCACAAGTAGTTTTTCGATCCTCCACGGCTTTTCAAACTTTCATTGATGCTATTCACCCCAATCTTGTCAGTCCACTTTCTGTCATCCCACTCGCCCTCTTTCCCTGTCCCGTCAGTGAATTTTGCCCCCCCCTCCATGGTTCCATTGTTCCCCCCCCCACCATACGCAATTTTCCCAACGATATCGGTGGAGCCACATTTTTGTTTGAAACGCCGATCTCTCTCTTTCCCCTAGATTTGTTGAGAGACTCTTTTTTCCCCCAGGGAGTATATCTCTCTTTTTTACCGATACGGTTGGGCAAAGTCGTTTTTTTCCCTGAGAACAATGGGATTTTACCGGGCTACCCCTTTTTTTCGGGAAAGACGCGCGTGTGATCCCCGTCCCCCTTTTCCCTTTCCTTCTGGGTGTTTTTCCTCCATGCCGCAGATTGGAACATAGCCCGACGGGACCCTCCTACCGACGGAGGGCCGCCTTTTTCAGAAACCTCCCCAGCGTTTACCCGAACTCCCCCGACAAGGACCCCTGGATCGTTTGATGACCTCGCAGCAGTCCGCATTTCGGCTCCTCTTTTCTTTTCCCCCATCCACCCCTTGCTGTCCCCCTCCTTTTCTTTGATGATCAATTCGATTTTCCTGTTCAATGGGGTGCGGCCCACTCAACTTTTTGTGACTCTTGGAGGTCAGCGCTGTTTTCTTCTTTGTTCTTCTTTTTCTTCCCTCAGCAAATGGGTTTCTTCTTTCGACGATGGAGGCGTCCCTGGTCGGATCTTTTTCTGCAATCGCGATTCCCCTCGTATGCGGGAGGAATCGGAGAGCGGCTTACCGATCGGGGCAGAGGGACTTTTTTTTTAGGGCGGAGTTTTCGTCCGTACAGAGGTAGAGACCTCCACGACAGTTCCCCTCCAATCATGGATTGCTCCGACCGTCGAGAGCGTGCCCCATAGTGCGCACGGTGATCATTTCCTTTTCCTTGGCTCCGCTCCTTCCTTGTCGCCGGCGTAACCCCTTTTTTTACTACTCTTATTTCGCCAAACCGCAACTGTTAGAAGTTTCCCTTCTGTATATGTTTCATCGGCCACTTTGCGGATCCACTGCGGATCCCCGGGAGTTGGCGTGTTTCCTCCCGGGCTTTCTTACCATGCCTCCCCCCAACGGAGTTCCACATGGGTCGTGTTCGGTGCCCTTTTTCCGGACGAGACAGTTCAGTTGATTATATATACCGGCAACGTCTTCCCTCTGGAAGGCCTTTTCCCTTTTCCTCCTTTTAGACAGCCCGCTTCACAAACTCTACACTTCTTAAAGGGCGAAGGGCAAACGAAAAGTCAGATAATTGTCGAGAAGGCCGCGCCTGGCATTCGTGGGTCCGTTGCCCTCAATTCCCCTTTTCTTGCCATGATAATCTCTTCTCATCGCCTCGCTGTTGGAGCCGGGGCACGGTTCAGATGGATCGCCAGGCATTTTCGGCGTCACCCCTCCCTTGTCTGTGCTTTCTTTTATTCGGGCAGGGATGCTACATAGCACCACCGTTATTTCCCCGGTAACGCCTTGCCGACCTCTTCGGCGTCTCCCCATTTGACTTGTGTCTGGGTCTTTCTCTTCCACTTGCTGTGGACGAGACTTTTGCGTTTCAACCCCGTGGAGGGATGGAGCGCTCCCTCGGCGGAATAAAGGGAAAGTGGTGCGGGGGCCCCTGTGCTTCCCTCTTTTCGTTGTTGTCTTTCAAGTCACTCCACGGCTCTCTGGCTGAAATTCCACGTCTTTTTTTCCGAATTTAGATGTCATTTTCTTTTTCTACCCCGGTTCGCTCC
>Ga0179593_1504058_pt1 | contig 16639 bp, 19 predicted proteins | sample CZODoug2_1_08_16_FD_185931 | JGI IMG/M metagenome (GOLD analysis project Ga0179593, IMG submission 185931) | Vadose zone soil fungal communities from Angelo Coast Range Reserve, California, USA - CZODoug2_1_08_16fungal (PacBio error correction) | ecosystem: Environmental > Terrestrial > Soil >... | reverse complement strand
ACTGCGCTCAACACCAAATCACATTTTAATTGATTTTGTATTTTTGGCCGTCTTTTCGGTTGAAGATCCCTATGTTCCTTGGAAAACCCAATTGAAGCTTCACCTCGTGATAACGGTCGTCCTCCCTATGGAGTTGTCTTCACCATTTTCCCTTTCATTTTGTTGTTCGGGAACGCTCACTTCTTCTGTTTGAGACTCCAACTTGGCCTGCTTAATCTTAGCGGCATCCAAACGTCTTTTCTTTTTCCCATTCTTTTCTTGTCTGTCCCCTTCCCCTTTGCCTCTTCCTTTTTCCCTTGGCCGTGTCTCTTGCCACGGAGAATAATTTTCGTGCTGGCCTTCAGGCAGAGCTTCCAGAAATACCTTTTCTTTCTTCCCTCTTGTTCCAGGCGTTCCTTTCCCAACTATCCCCCGGCACAAATGGTATATTTTGCAACCGGGGGCACCATATTTGGTTCCCCCCTTTCTTCCCTGTTTTTTGGCACGGCCGTCCCACGTAACCAAGGCAATTTCCTAAATGCTTTCGTTTTGCCGTTTTTCTGCTCTGGACGTCCATAGTGCAGTGCCCTGTTTTTCAACGTCGCAGACCAGCCCCGAGATGTCTTTTTTTTTCCAAGAACTTTCATTTTCCCCCCTCCCCGTTTCTTTTTCTGATTGGAGTTGCCGAAAATCCGTAACCCCCGTTAAATCTCTCTCTTCCTCCATCGTTGTGTTTGTTGGTTTTTTTTTCTTTTTCCCCTTTTTTTCTTTCTATATTCCTGTTGTCTTTTTTTGATGGTCCCCCCCCTGGACTCCCTTCAAAGATAACCGATGAAGTTTCCCCCCCCTTTCGGCGATCCCTCTCTTGTGTTCCCTTAAAAAGGTTATTCACCCCACCCCATTGGCACGTCTCACGTCATGCCCCCGTCTCCCCAGGTCAAAACGTCCCAAGAACATTGTGAGAGAATTTTCTTTAATTCCTGGACTTTTTTTGCCCCAAGGTCCTTTTTTGTCCGACAACCCCCCCCCTCTTGAGCCTTCTGACGTGATTCTGGGGTGCGGTGGGGCTTTTTTTCTTTTTTTTACCGCGGAAACAAATCCTTTTTCTGTGCCCTTGGTATTTCTGTCCGATAACACTCCTTCTGCGCCTATGTATTCCCGGGCATACCTCTTTCCCCCCGGGGCCATCTCTGTCCCCAAACTTCACCGAAATTCACGCGAAGGTCATCCACCCTCCATCAGCGGACTTCATTGCATCCCCCCCCCCCCCTAGTTTGCCTGTTTTTGCTCCTTGCGTCAATTTGTGACGTTGAGATCCCCTCCTTCTGACTTGTCGCGTTTTTCCGAACCCTATCCAATTGTCCTTAAAAAAGTTTCCCAAACCTCCACTTTGGACTTCTTCTTCACAACCTTTTTTTCGTCAGTTGCGGCTTTGTGAGTAGGGTCTTCCCCAATAATTAGATCTCCGCATGGCACTACAATCTTTTTCACCTCACCCTCAGGACCCACATACGGAACGCTTGTTTGTTTTTCTTCTTTTTCTTATCTTGGCGAAATATGGGGGCTCTTTTCCATTGCAGCCTGACCCTTATCCAGATCCTGGCCAGACGAGCTTCCCTCCCTGGCAACTCCCTTTTTCAAGGCCTGGTTGAAGGGACAAACACCCTTTCGCCAGGGACTTGCTCACCCGTTTTTCCTTTATGCTATTGTTGACGGCCCTGTGCTTTTCTCCCATCAGGCCCGGCTCCCCAGCGACTGGTTGGGTGGTTCCCCGGTTTACCCCCCCCCTCTTTACAGTAATTGATCCCCTGAACCCTGGACCCCCCCCCCCTTCACTGCACAGCCCTTGTTGGAAAAAGTGCATCCGATTTTGGCCACAGATGCCCGACCCTCCTTCCGTACCCTTTTGTTTTCTGGCTGATTGGAAAGCCGTCTCCCCCCAGATTCGCGTCTCTCCTTCAAAACTCTTCGGTGCCCCTACCACCAACCCTTCCCGGGCTTGTTTTTTTTTCCGCGTTGAGTTTCGTCTTGAACCTTCTTTTCTGTCTGCTTCCTTTCCCACCCCCAATCCATCATTTTTTCCGATGTCCGTCCTTAAGGCCTCGTTCCCCTTCTGGATTGTTAAAAAAAACAAACAACCCCCCGCATTCCCCCTGGCTTCAGTTCCGAGTCCCCGTTTTCCCGAACCGTTTTCTTTTATTTCAACAAAAAGGTTAGTCCCCTTTTTCGATTGCCGTCTCGCTTTTTGACCACCCAACCTGTGTCTTAAATTTTTCGGGGTCCTGGCTTTTTTTCCTCAACCCGTGCAGCTCCTTTTTCTTTTCGTTTGCTGGTGACCTTCCTTGAACCCATTTTTTTTATTGATCTTTTTTTTTGATTGTACTGGATTTTGACTCCTGGACTTGCTTTCATGTCACCCTTTGCTCATTTCTTCAGGCGATCGGATGACCTCCTCAAGTTTTCGTCCCATGGGAAAGGGCGGTTTTTTCTCATTCGGCCCTTTTTGTGCCCCAACGGTTTCTTTTGGATTCCCCCGGTTAATGACATGGTTCAACTCCCCCCATCCCCCCGATGCCCATTTCCTTAGACGATGGTCTCTCCCTCCTTTTGCCTACGTTTTTTTTTCCCCCCTTTTTTCTTTAATTACCTGATTTGGTTTTTGTGCCAGAGGGACCCCATTGTTCAACCATCGTTTACTGGCGACCCCCTTCCCCCAATCCAACTTGTACCATTTCACCGTTGTAATCACTCAAACTTCCAATCTTTCAATGGTCAACCCTGACCTTTTTCATGCCCGTTGTCCTCTTCCTTTTTGTGTGCATTTCCCTCTTTTACAAAGATTTCTTTTCGTTTTTTTGTTGTTTTTTCTACCTGCTAACCTTAGCTAATTTTTCCCTTGCGCGCATTCTGTGCTCTTTTCCCAACCCCTTTCCCTGGCCCCTGTTTTTGACTTCCATTTTTTAATCTGATTTTTTTTGATGATTCCCCCCCAACTTACGTTTGTTGTCCTCCACTTGGTGTAGCTTCTGTCGGTGTTTCTGCCGCTTCTACCTCCACCCCTTATTCTGATTGGTCAACCCCCCCTCCACGATTTTCACGCGTTTTCACCCCTGCTTCCACCCCTTTCTTGGATGCTTTCCTTTTTGAACCTTGGTTTTGTTTTTGGCGTTACGTGTCGAGTTTTCCATATTTCTTCTCCAAACTCCTCTCATTACGAGAGTCCCACCCCCTCGACTACTCCACTGTCTGTTCCTTTCAGTCATCCTTTTTTTTTTTTTTCCCCCGTGGGATCCCCCTTTCTTTTTCAACTCCACTGCATCTGCTCCTCTCATACGTGAAAACACTTTTTTTCCCTACCCGGTATGGAGCGGCGCCGGTCCCTTTCCCTTTTTTCGTTCGTTGGTTTATTGGCCTTGATTTTCTGTCGTAAGGAGCCTTCTTTTTTCTGTTTTCCCTCCAAACCTTGTCGGTTGATTACGTTCTTTTTTTGCTCGTATCTTTTCTTTTTTTCCAATCCCCCCCCCCTTTGATTTACAACTCCACTTCCCCACCCGAAGCATTGTTTTTCGTTTTTCCCTTTCCTCCTTCTGTTGTCGACTTGAACATCTTTCTTCTGTCCTTCCGTTTTGTTGTTGTTTTTTGAGGATTTTCTCTTTCGTTGTCCCACCATCGCGTCCGCCCCTCACTCACCCTTTTTTTTCGGTTTTTCCCAAGTGGATTTTGTCCGCGGGCTTTACTACGATACCCTCACTAGCCTCCCGGGGACCCGTTCAGTTTTTTTTTTTTCATGTTTGCATTTCTTTTCACAGTTCCTGCTACGGTCCAGACCAATCTCAGTCGACCAGAAGAATGTCAATGATTGTGCCCCATCGTTTTTCACGAAAGTAAAAGTGATCTTCCTCTTGTTGTTTTTCTGGCCTCTGTGAACTTGGGACCCACTTTGTCCCACCCCTGTCTTCCACCGTAGAATCCCCCCTTCCGTTAATCTTCATTGTTTCTCGCATTTTTCCTTTTGCGTCTTATTGATGTCTCTATTCCTCGGGACCTGTCCCCCCCCTCCCCCCCCACATTCATTTCCATCCAAACGTCAGTTTGACCCCCTCTCAGAGGAATTTTTCGGTTTGGGAACAACCCTTAAGGACATGTGTCTAACCAGTTGACCCCCCATCGCTTTTCCCCACCCCTGGAGTATTGCAGCCCAACCTTCACTCTTGGCGAAGTTTTCTTCTTCCTTTAGTTTGCCAACCTCCCCCGGGCCCTTCTTTTTTCTGATCTCCCGTTTTGACATCAGTGTATTCGCTCGTTTTGATTATCCTTTTTTCTTCCCCCAGGCCCATAACCTACCCCCTAATCTTGTTCCCCCCCCGGTTATGTCTCGGGCCCCCCCTTTTGCATCCGTCCCCTATTTGTTGAATCTTCTTCAATATTGGACGTGGTGCTTTGTTCACTGACACTGCAAGGATTGTGTGATGCCGGCCTCGATGTTTCCCCAGGGGGGGGTTTTTCTTCTCTTCCCTTTTTTTTTCCTTCCTTGCCCTCCCCCCACAGGTTTTTTTCCCAACGCTGCAAACATATAGTCTTAACTGAATTGCTTTCATCATTCCCCTTCCCGCTTTCCCTCTTTTTTGACCACATGGGCCGGCTTGTTCCAAAACCTGCTTCAATCCCCCCTTCAGGTGGTGGATTTCCTTTTTTCCATCCATGTCAAACGCGTCAGCATGCATGCCTTTTCCCCCTGCCCGTCCCCCCCCCCCCTTAGCCCCCAAGTCACTCCAAACCCCCCCCTTTTTGGAGACTTTCCCTGTTCCTACACCGGGAGGGTTCTTGTCACTTTTTTTTGCGAATTTTCCCCAAACTCCCCGCCCTTTCGGGGGCCAACCGGTTGGGTCGATCTAATCCCCGACCCAGGGCATTCTCCGAAACCTGAAAATTTCCCCCCAAAAGGGCACCTTGGAAGGGAAACACTTACTTCCGGGGCAACTTTCCAGCTTACCGTCGGGTTTTCATTTGTTGGTCAGACTTCCATCTTATTGAACTTACCGCCCCCGATAGTCTGGTTTTAAAAAATGGTACCGAAACTGGAAACATAACAATTAGTACAAGGCGCCCCCCACCACCAAACAAGGACATGAACATGTTCACTTTTTGGGGCGTTCCTCAACAAAGACGTCTCTTTGCCACCGGTTGAGTGGTGTTTCTCCCTTTTCACGATGAAACGGCGGGACACAGAAAACCAACCCACCTGAACAAACGCGGATGAACCAAAACGACACCCCCTTCATTTTGAACACCTGGCTTTGGAAAAAAAATCCTTCTTTATCTGCCCCCCCGTCTTGAGGGAAAGCGTGCCCCCTTGGCTCCCCAGGGTCTTACTCAATTATTAAGATTTTTGGCTTGATGGAAAGTTTCTTTCTTTTGTCAGGGTGCGGTTTTTTTCTTGGGGATGCACCTGAGAAGGATGCCAGCATTGCGAGGCTAACGAACCTTCTAGGAACACAAACTGGGTTTGAGCCCCCGTTTACGATTGTACATTTTTCCTCCTCGGAATTTTTGATTTTCCGGTTGCCTGAAAACGGGGAGGATTACTCTTGTCAACGATTACCTCCACCTGTAGTTCTTCCTTTCCTGGGCGAGAAGATTTCCCGCAATAAATCCCCCCCCCCCAAAAATTTCCAAGGGTCCATGGCTTTTTTGGCCTTGGAGTCACAGCGTGCTTTACCTGATTCGTGTTTTTTCATGCGGCCGTTTCCTCCCATTTCTTGGAATGCCCCCCTTCCACATTTCCCCGTGCTAAACGTTTCGGAGGCGACGAGAAAGGAAATACTGGCCTCCTGAGTTTTGGTCCTTTTCCCCCTATTTTTTCCCCTGGATACCGTGGGTTCGTCAACCTCCAAGGCGCTTATAAATCGGGACCGACAGGTACTGGAAGTTTTTTTTTTTGTTGGTCGTTTTTGTACTCGCTGCTCTCGACTCCCAAAAAGGGACCCTTTTTGACCCCCCCCCCTTTGCAAGGGGCTCTCTTTCTGTAGTGATTTTCCTTCGTTTAAGGAGGAAGGGGCTCACGATGGTGAGGCCCGTTCTGCTTTTGGAATATTTAAGGGCACACTGGGGGGAGGCTCCCTGGCCTCGCCTCTCAGGTTTAAACCAAAGCTCCAGGTTCCCCGGGGCCCCCCTTCCACCCCCCCACTCCCCCCCCGCGCCAGCGACCCCTCACCCCCCCCCAACCCCCCCCCCCTTTCATCCGGGGCCACCTTAGTGCCTTTCTCACACAGGGAGTCGGGACGTTGACGAAGATAACGGAGAGTTCCTGTCGGTCGTTTAAACTCAGTCTCTCCTTTGCTTGTCCCATAGTGCAGCCCGCGTTGCCTCTCAGCGAGCCCCCCGCCTGGTCTGTCCTGCAGCGGACGTCCCCCCCGCATTGCTATTTGTTTTATCTTGCATACGGACGTCCAGCTTACTGCCCAGGTTGCTTCAAGTCCCTTTCTGTTCTTCAACTATCTTTGAGTCGGACCTGAGCCTTCCCTCCCCTTGACATCTTAGAATTGAGAAAAACCTTTGTGTTAGCACCTTTCTCAGCCCTCCTTTGACCCTTTTTTTAGTTTTCTTTCTTTTCCTTTATATCATTGACTTTCCGTTGCAGGGCTTTTGGCAAAAAAGTAAAATGTGCCCTTGGTCAATGCCCATTGTGTGACCCCGAGAGTCTAACGCCCAGGACCAGTCCACGTTTCGCATCCAAATCGGACAGGTTCCTTTTGCGCTTTATTTGCTGTCTGTACATGTATACGCTATCTTTTGGCGTTGCGTAGTTTTTTCATGGTATTTCTTTCCCATGTTATCACCCCACAAGTTTGTCCACCCAGTGTATTGTTCAAACAGCGTTTTCATGACCAGGGGTTCAGCACACATGCGCTACAGTTTCTTTCTACTTTGGCCATAAGCCCAAGTTCTTGCCCCTCTCAGCATCCCGACCAGAATTTTTTTATTTTCTTTTCCGTTTGTCTAAGAACGCCAATCTTGTGCGGTTTTGTCCTTGTTTCCCCCCTTTCACCTATCTAGTGATCGCGACTGTTCTACTCTGACCGCTTTCTGCCACTCTCAGCTGAAACCCATTCGCCAGGGAGGGCAGCCCACACTCCCCTTCTTGCGGGTTCGACATCCGGACACTCAGTCGGCCAGCCTTTCCCCCGCGCGCATATTTGACCGGGCGTCCCTTTTGAATGAAACACTCCACACGCGGGCCCCACGCCCCCCCCTGTTTTTGTTCCAAGGATTTTTTTTCAGTCTTGTTGGGTTAACTTTTTTCTTTCAGGCGGGACCCTTGTATTTTCCCCCTTCCCCATGAACGCCGGATGTGTTGCTTCGGTGGCCACAACCCATTTTTCCCCCTACCCATGAGTTAGGAACACGGACCTCTCTCCAGATTTTCTGAACGCGCGCGGTCCGCGCTCTTGGCTGTCGTTTACCCCTTTCTCTCGCGAGTTGTGTAGAAAGACATGGTATTTTTTTCCCCCCCTCTCGATGTTACTCCCCTTTTGTTTCCTTTCCCAGGTGTTGCTTTGCGACCCGGCGGAATGTAGCGTTTTGTCGGGGGGTGTTCTTAGTCGCAACATAACGTCTCCCGACTTTACATCCTTCCACTAAGTGGTAGGTTTTACGAGTTTCTTTTTTACGCTGAGGTATGCGTCAATTTTTTCATTTCCCCCCCACCTTTCATTTTTCCCCCAAGAAAGCTAATTACGACCGCTTAGCACCTACTTTCATTTTGGATAGAACTTCCCCCCTTCTAGTGTGACAACTGATGTGATATCTTCTGTCTTCCCCGTCGGCTGATGAGATAAGTTGTGCACCTCCCCCCAGACACGCGATCCCAGCAGCTGAGATTGGTCCATCCTAAGGGCTTTTTAACATTGTCCACGATTCCTCTACTTCTTGGTGTTTGATTGACATGTTTCCCCTCCCACTCTGAAAATGCCTGCGGACGACCCAGATACCTTTCCCCCATTGTTAACCTGCGTCGTTGACCCACGCGCCACTTTTGTTGTTTTTTTTTATCCCCTTCTCGATGCTGCGTTGGATTCAAACTTCTATTTCTTTTTTTCCCCCGAAGTTCCCCTTCTATTTTCCTCGCGCCCGTTTGTGCCTCCCAAGCCCATCTTCCGTTGCCTTTTTCACCCGCCAGTAGTCCCCAACATTTTTTCTCCCCTTGGAGCACTCCTTTTCAGCAGCGCTAGCCATTGGAAAAGATAGACGCGCTTCTTTTGTTGTTCCCTGGAACATATAGCCCTTTTTTTCTTTAGATGCACACTCTGCCTGTTCCGTCGCCCCTTCAGCGCATACCTCCCTCGCGGCCTGTCTGGTCGCTGACCCGTGTCCGCCCGTAGACTTTTCAATGGCTCCCTGACAAAAGAGACGCCCCTTGGCCACCTCTTCTCTTCATTAGAGGAACCTTCAACAGGCACTTTTTTTTCAGTCCTTGTATGCTATAACAGGCATTTGTGTGCGCTATGCGGCATTCCCTCTTTTTAGTCGTCGACCATTTCACTTGACCCCCTGTTTTATGGGCTGGTTCGGTAATGTCTTTCTTTTTTCGTGCGCCGCTGTAGCCCTCTTCTCCTGTTTCTTCCCTTCTACCCCACCCCTCGATACTAAACCCCCTCCCAACAGTTGCACCAACTTTCTTCCCGCCTTTCCCATGGTTTTTTTTTTTCCCTACAATTGCCGACTTGTACCGTTCGTCTTCCAAACTCGCAAGGTGGCAATTTCTCTTCTCCGCATCGCCAGCGATTTACTCTTTGCTGCCCCTCCCCGATGGACCCTCTCCTTTCCATCATTTTGAGCGTTAGTAATCATCTCGGACGAGATGTCCCCCTAGTCCCTTTCCTGGTTCGCCCACGCCTTTTTTCGCCCAGAATGCAGAGACATTTACCCCCCTTACCCCCAAAAGCCGTCCATTTCTTTCTGGGCCGGTCTTTCTGACACAATGCCTCTTTTTCCCGCTCCGTTAGGTTCGGCGGGAATGACTGTTACTCTCCCGTCTTTCCACGTTTGTTCAGCGGGTTAGGGTCTTTACGGCCCAGCCCATCGTTCCTCCGATCGCTGCTTTGACATGTCATCCGCCTGTTGGCCCTGTCTCGGAACTACCTCTTGTATTTCCCACACGGTTTTTCTTTCGGTAAGGCAAGCGAAACCCCGGTCCTCCACCGCCTGTTTTCTTTTGTATCCTTACGAAAGTCCCAGTGCTTTTTCTGCGTTACAGGTCTTCCACGCTTGGGTGTGCATGCCTTTTTTTTGACGTTTCCCCGACCAAATTCTTGAGCCCACTTTTTACAGCCAGTTCGGTCCTTGGTGATACTTTTGGTCCATCCCTGCATTTTCTCTTTTCTCACTGGATCCTTGTGTTAAGTTGTCCTTCCCGCAAGCTCATCTCTTTTTCTCTTGGGAGAAGCGTGCTTAAGGCATCCCCCGGGATATTATGCCCTTCCCGCTCATAAAGTCTCAGGGCGACCCTCCTTCCGCCCCCTGGTGTTGACGCCACGCGTATCAATCTAGACTCTTTTGTTCGGTCCTGTGTGAATTTCCCTTTTCCCTTGTTTACGTCTTTGTTCCTGGAGCGCGGAACTGCCCCTAGTATCCTTTCAGGGGAATTGTGCTTCTAGATCCTCCTTGTGTCCCTTTCTTCTTCCTTTTTTCTTTCAGACAAGTCGGGACCTCACCGTACTTTGCTGCTGGTCGATGGGGACAATTGGTTTCTCCTCATCCCCTTGTAAATATGTTGGTTTTCCTATCCAGGCCTTGCGTCGTTGATTCCGCCGTCCTTTGCGCTGACTCCGCCCCCCCCCCCCCTCAGTTGTGTTTTTCTCTCTCTGTGGCGGAACACCCTAGCGACTGTTGAAACAACGTCCCTCTTCCTTCCACGGCGACCCCGGGGCTGCAATAAGTTGGAGTGGGCTGTCAGGTCATCTCCTTTTTACACCGATGCTTCGTTATGCCCTCTCGGCACGAAGGCCTAAGTTCCCCTTTTACATTCACGCGGAACATCGCGGCTCATTTCGGCTTTTTTTCCCATCGCACCTCACTCCGCCCTTCGTCACGATTCGAAAAATTCCCGTTGTGTGCCCGCCCTTGCCCACTTCCCCCCCACCAGAGACCCTTCCTTCCCCTGGTATTACAGTTGCTGTCCCTTCATCTTCCGGACTTTTTCCCTCTTTGATACTTATTCCAAATAGCGGAGCCCACGGAATTCCCCGTTCCCCTTCATTTTTCGGCGTGGTTGAACTTTTTGAAATAACTGACTTCTTCCCTTGGGTCATCTCTTTCCCTCCGCTCATTTCTGGCTTTCGAAGAATAGCTATATTGGCGGAACTGCATGTATCTCCTTTATCCCCCAAAACGATCTGTTTTTTCTTCCCCCCCCCCCTGAAACCCTGGTCGATTTGTTGTGTGTACCACTTCTTCATCACCCCCCAGGGCTGGGGAAGATGGTCCTAAGCTCCCAACAAACATGGAGCGGTTTGTCGAGCTGTTTCCAACGCAAACCAGGTGCCCCCGGACCAGTTTCGCTTTTGTCTCCGCCATCCCGACAGCATGTGTGTCTTCCTGTTACAGTCCCCCTTTCATCGTACTTGACATTTCCACTTTTTCCCCCCCCCAGTAGCTGAGGGAAACATCGCGTGCCTGTCCCCCCCCTGCGCCCCCTACCCTCTCGTAGGAACGTTCACGAGAGATTCCCGCTACCCCCCCCCGAAGTACGGCAGCAAGCTGGACTTTTTTTTTTGGCCGGTCCCCTTTCCCCCTTGACGCCGTTTGCTCCGGTTCTCTCTAGGCTGCCTTCGATTCTTGAAGGCCTTCCTATGGCCACTCTCGATTCCACTCGGTTCAACATCTTGGCAACGTCACCTTAAGTTCCGTTCCCCCCCTGGGTGCTTTTCCCTCCCTTAGACTCCGCAGTCATTTCCTCTCTCAATTGTTCCCACGCTAGTTCACGTCTAAAAGTTCGGGTTACCTTCTCAGCAACCCCTCCCCCTTGATCGGACCCTCCCGTACCTTCATCCTTTATCTTGACGTACCCCTCCCCTTTAATTCGCCTTCGCAATCCATTGCTTTTTTCCCCCCTTCTTTTTTTGCAGAGCAGCGGGAGTTTTCCCCTCCAAGCGTCGCCACCGTTTTGAACAGTGAGAAGCTCCTTCAACTTTTGACGACTTCTCGGGCAGCCTTCCCCCCCTTCCTAATGGCCAGTTTACAAATGAACAATTACTTTTCAGTTTTTTTTTTGAATTGCTGATTGTCGTTGCCCCCCTATTCATCCCCTTTTCACACCTCGTGTCCAAGGTTGGATTTTCCCCAAGGCCGCTTTTCCTGCCTCACTTTTCCCCCTAGCGCACGGGCACCTTCCCTTTTTGCATGACCTCTTGTCTGTGTAACCCCTTTGTTTTAAAACCCCTTTGTCTTTTCGCGACATGCGCGGTTCCGGTCTACGCGCCCGTTTCCCCCTTTCGCCATTAATGGTTCCTCCTTTCCGTGGACATGAGCCCTTCCCCACCGCCACGCCTTTCAAGGCCTTCCGGCGGTACTCTTACCCCATTCGTTCAGGTCTTCACTTGCCTCTTACCCTTCGCCCCCGCTCGGCCCCGTGGACTCCAAAAGTTCAAGAAGGACGGCCTCCCCTTCTTCCGAGTTCGCCCCCCCGATATTGCGCAACAAACCTGACAATGGTGTACCCCCGTGTAAGTGATGCTTTTCTGGCTGATTTTCCCCCCCCAATTTATCATCCCCAGCTTTTTTCCGTGGCCCCTTTCCCGAGAATTTTAAGCTTGTTTTTTTTTTTCCCTCTGCAAGCCCTGTCTGGCCTACATCTTCCCTCTTCCCCCCAGATGTGGTCCTTTGTCCCTGCCTTGAGCCACTCTTGTGACGTTTTAGGTTCAGCGATCACGCTCCTTAGCACGTTTTGGACGAGTCGATTTTCTACAGGTCTGGCGAAAGCTGAGATTTTTCTTGTTTTGTTCCCTCTTTCACGCTGTTGAGACAACCCTTTTTTCTCGTTGACCACCTCTTCACCTCCTCCGTGACGTTGGTGTTTGAATCTCTTTTGTGATAGGTTGGCGCGATGTGATTTTTTGCGCAGACAACGCTTCACATCTCGGGGCGCTCACCCCAATCGTTTTTTTTGCCACATTCTGGCGCTTTCAGCCCCTTACGGTTCCGACCGACCTCGTCCTACACTTTAGCGCGGTTGACTAAGTCACCATGCCATTTTTCCACAATCTCGGTGTCTTCTCCTCTCCGCCCAAATCCCCACTTCCTCCCCTCCCCTCACCTTAGGAACTTACGTTCATTCCTTTGCTTCACAGCTTTTGTGCGGACACGCTTCGTTCGGAAATTGGCCACCTCCTGGTTGAGGAATGCAGCTGAACATGCCCTTTCCCTACCACCTTCAAAACAATTGTCCACTACAGGTGCATAATACTCTTTTTCCCCCTACTTGGTTGACGTTCCCACGGGGTGTTCGCCCTTGCGTGTAGCTGCGAGTACATTTATACTTTTCCTCGACCGTGAAGCCAATGCGCCGTTGAATGTATGTCCTCCCAGGGTCGAGGCTGTTGCGGCAGACTGATAGTTGTTACACCTCGGTCCATGCGTACGCCGCAACCACGGAATGTCGCCTTTCCCCCCTATAGTGTGTTTCCCCGGCCCCTAGAGTCACCTCCCTCAGTGTGCTTGACGAAACAGACTTACCACTTTGACACATCTTCCTCGTAGTGCAGGTTCTCTCCGACCTTCTTCGACCCCTCTTAATGATGCGTCCGATGCCTTCTTTCCCTCCTGGAACAGACGCTCAACCAATTTCATGAAAGGCTCCCTCCTTTAATGTGGGGTAAGTGCAATTGTTCTCTCAGTTGCGTTAGGCACCTCGCGTCTGGACGCCCCCTCCCGTTGCGACCCCCAAAACTTACTCACACCGATTTGGGTGCCTCATTCTAACCGATGCTGATGGCTTGAAAGGTTCCTCCAAACAGGAAATGTGGCCGCGCAAAATATGGCCCGTTTTGATGGTGTGAGTAAGGGCTGTGCCCTCTCCCCCATGAGGACAGGATAAACGGCCCCCCCTTGAGTTCTTGACTTTTACTTATCTCTTTACTGTTCTTTCCTCCCGGTACTTCTGCTCCGCCCTCGATTTCTCCGTGTCTGTACTCAACTTTTCGAACACGCTCCCCCTCCTCATGAAGATTTTGCTCGTTCTTCCTCCTTTCTTTCCCCTTCGGTCATTTTCACGCACTCGATGCGCCGTGCCTCCACAAAGCAGAATCCCTTTTTCGCTTACATCAGCATTATTCCTTTTTTTTCAGCTTAGGTGCTGTGAGGCGTTCACATTGGCGTTCCTGACGGCGCATTTTGTTCTACCGGACTCAAGTTCCACTCGCGTCCCCGCGCCTATTCTGTGTTTGTGAAAGTAACTTTCTTCCATTTTCTAACCTTTTTTGTATATCGCCGACAGCTGGGAGAAAATTCTAGGAGCCCCTAAAGATAGCCAATTTCACCCATTGGTTGCGCATCTTCACTCCAGCCCGTCCCTTTTTTCGTTCCCCAAGCGTCACTTCCAACACCAGTCTTGTCGCGGTCCCCAACTCAAATTCCCCCTTGCCCCACTGGAGAGTGTGATCCTTTCTTCTCTGCTTCAAGGGGAGTGTCTGTCCTTTGAACCTTCCTTATAATATTCGAGGCCCTCCACTCATGACCAAGATTGCCAGGCCAGGTGACGTGATGTTCCCTCAGTTGCTTTGGCTACCATGGTTTTCTTCCCTTCCCAGGCGAAACTTAACACCGTCCATTGACACCTGTCATTCCCTTCGATCCACACATAGTTTTTCCCCTGCTCATATCAGACCAGTGTTGACGATTTATGCTGTAGAAAAGTCTTTCAGTGGTGCCATTTAATGGGACTCGGCCCTGGTAATAATTTCTCTTCTCGGAGTTCTGGTTGAAGTGTTGATGGAGCTTATTTCGTTGTGAAAATAGATCGATTGGAAGCGGTTACTCTTTACCCCGCACCCGGCTTCTGTCTTGTGAGTCTTTCTTTGCGTCTCAGCTGACCGAATTCTCTGTCCGTGCTTCACTCTGTGGGGATTTTTTATACCTCCTGTTGCGTTATTTTCCAGGACTTTGCTGCTTGAAATACTTTTTATCTTTTCTCTTTTGGTTTGTTGAGAGATCTGCTTCCGGAAAGTTTTTCACCCGGACCCTTTTCCCACCATTCGTTAGCAACGACTTCAGAGTTCCCTTGACTTTTTGACCGTTTTCGATGCTGCCCTCTCGCATCGCAGAAGCCCTTCGTCTCGTCCAATCGCGGCAATATAGAGTATGGTCCAATTTCACCAGGACCGTGCTCCCTCGCACCTACCCCCCCCCCGGATTTCCTCGCCCGAACCAACGCGACAACCCCTACACCGGCATCCCGCTTCCAGGAACCCCGACCACTTACACTGGTACAGCCTCGTCCTACTGTTAAATAGTTCTTCCTTTCCATAGGCTCCTCCCTTCTTATGTTCTTTTTTTTTTTAGGCCGCCCGTTCCCATGTCCGCTTGCCCCCACAGGGAAATGGAAGCAACCTTTCTTGGGGGAACAACTGTTGCTCACGGCTTAGAGACTTTGCCTGATTCCACACCAGGTTGCCCCTGTCGTCACTTACAAATTGCCCTCCTTCATTTGAACCCCCCGGTCCACAGACCCTTCCCCGACGTCGTCGACGTAGTGTGGTTCACCAGTAAATCACTTCCCATCCTTGTTTTGAACATTCTGGGCTTGGGTCCGTCTCAGCTACCATGCGGTGGTGCTTCCGTAGGCGACTAGCCCAATGTGCTTTTTGTTGCTTGGTTTTTTGAGTTCCTCAATCTCACCGCATAGCCGGCTTGCGAAAAATGAGCACATTCTTCTTTCACCGTAAAATTTTTCTCTTTTCAGCATTCCTGGCTTTCCATCCTCCGACCCGAAAGCTTATTTCCGATCATTTTCCAGCACCCCGTTTGTGAAAACCACTTGTGTCTTCTCTGGTGCCCTTCGCTCCAGTTCCCTTTACTGTAGTTCCGCAACACCGTGTACGGCAATTTCCGGCGTTTTTAAGATTATCTGAGCAAGACTGCGCCGCGCTTTGTCTGCATTTCTGGCACTCCCTTCCCTTCTTCTCTCTCCCCCGAGATAGAGTCTCGTTCTTGCAGACTTCCTCGCCGAGGACCCAAGTTCTTTTTTTCCCCGTCGAAAACTTGTCAACCCCCTTGCAGTTCAAGACGATTTTCTCTTGGACGGAAATGGATCTGCCCTTGACAAGAGGCATCTCCCCTTTCCTGGTCCAATCTTGGGGGCTTTTCGGCCTTCGCATTTTGACCGGCTGATGCTGCTACCCCCGTTTACCCCCGGGGACAGCCGCTCGTCCAGCCCCCCTTATTGCACCCACTTTGGGGTGCGGGTCTGGCTGAGCATTATTCCAAACCCCTCTTGTCCGTTCGTTTTCTTCCCATATGGGTTGTTTATCCCCGTCTAGTCCACTGCAAAATTGCCGAATTGCAGAAGAGAGCTTTTGTCCATCAATATGGTCTGGCGCGCCGTTTTAAGAAATACAAATCTCCATGCCTGATCTTTATCACAGAATGTACGCTATGTCCTTATTCCACCCCCACTCTTTATTTTCCCTCTCCACTTTTCTCTCCGGCTTCGCTGTGACCCGCTTCGCACGTGGGGTGAGTGGAAGAAGGTTGGTTTTTATGTGGTGGGGGAGGGGTGGGTGGGGTGGGGGGGGGGGGGGGGGTACGGAAGTGGGGTCGGGGGGGGGGGGGGGGCGGGGGGGGGACACACCTTTCCACATTTTTTGGTTTTGGGTAAAAAAGCCACGCCGGACCACAAAAAAAATGTGTACAAAACCCATACCATTGCCCAACAACAAATCTGCCCCGAAAAAAAAACCAACCCCAAGCTCATCCGGGAAGGGGTGAACTTTTTGGGAGGGGTGGTTGGAGTGTGGGTGCGGGATGGACGGGTACCAAACCCCCCCACACACCACAACACCACCCCCAACAAACCGTACAACCCCAAACAACCAACGCCGCCCAATACTCCCCCGTCTGCCCAACCCCCCCCCCCCACCCCCCACCACCCCACACCCACACACACCCACCGCCCCTCTGCCCAACCACCACCCCCCCGCCCCTGTCCTTTACCATTCCTGGGAGTCTCTTGGATCCCAACACCAGGCAAGATCTGAGGGAAATGTATGATTGAACACTTTCCCCACTCAGGTGACCTGCATACCTTTCCCCCCCTTTTGTTAGTTTGAGGACGATTGTCAACCGCTTCTTTTTGTCACGGTCTGGCCCGGGTGCCCCCCCTTTTTGACGTCCTGACGGGAAACCTTGTGGTTCTTTCTTCTTTCCCTTATGGCCAACTTTCCTCCTCCGGCTTAGGGTTAACACGTGAAGGGTGCCCCTCTTCGGAACCTGAGAAATCAAGATAGTGGTATGTTTTTTTTCATAGCATCTGTTTAGCAGACATGTCCCTTCGGTAGCACTCTTGTCATCCCTCTTTCCCCCAAACAACCAAGAGAGTTACCTGGACGAAAGCTTCGTCAGTTTGAGTGTTGTTTTTGCCGACGTTGGCGTTTGCGCGGACACATTT
>Ga0179593_1461709_pt1 | contig 16639 bp, 17 predicted proteins | sample CZODoug2_1_08_16_FD_185931 | JGI IMG/M metagenome (GOLD analysis project Ga0179593, IMG submission 185931) | Vadose zone soil fungal communities from Angelo Coast Range Reserve, California, USA - CZODoug2_1_08_16fungal (PacBio error correction) | ecosystem: Environmental > Terrestrial > Soil >... | reverse complement strand
TTTATGGACCGGACAGTGTCCTTTTTTTCCGTGTAGATCAGTGTACCTCCTCTAACTTAGAATGAATACCTGGGCGGTCTTTTTCAGGAGTGTGGTGGGGGAACCTTCATGATCCAGCCCTCCGTTTTTATTCTGGTCTCCCGTCCTTCGTGTTTCCTCTGCCTTTTCTTTTTTCATGTTTTTTTCTTTTTTATATTTTCTCGAAGCGTGACTGTCGCGCTTCCCTTTCGCCTGCGGTGATAGATGGTTCAAACCCCTTTTTTTCCCCGATGCAGGTGCTGAAGAAATGCCTTCCTTCACTTTTAATGAAGTCTGTAAAGAAACTCCAACCCCGCCCTTCTTCGTCTGAATCACTCTGGGTGACACCTGTGGCTCCCTCCTCCCGGGCCGCGTTGGCACGGCTTATGGACCAAGCCAACGCAAGCAGTCTTTAAATTCCCTCCCTCTCCGATAATACACACTCTATCTGCTCTTGTCTTTTTCTTTTTCTATAGATATGACTGGAGCTCTATGGCTTTTCGGGATCGGGCGTATGAGTCAAATACTATCGGTTCCCCTTTTTTCCATGGACTGACCTTTCAGATCCAGCCTCGAGGCGCCCGTCAACATTTGAGAACTAACCCTGATGCCTTTTTGTTTTGATGTCGATCCCTGGATGTCTTGATCTGTTGCTTTTCTTTTCGTCCCCTTCATGGCGGTTTTTCCCTGATCGTGGTGCACATGCCTTTTTCACTGTTTTCGGAGCGTCCTTTTCTCTTCTTCTCCAGATTGCTCTTCCCTTTTCTTGAAGGCTCTACCTCGTCATCTTTACTCCCTTGCGTCTTCTGGAGATCAGTTTGCTTCCTGCTGAAATTGATTTCGAGATTATCCTGCGCGCGTGAGAGAGACCCCAGAACGGCGACGTTTTATTTTCGCCCCTAGTCGCGGACTTGGCCGGTCATTTTTATCCGCGCAACGCGTTTCCCCCTCTCCTCCTTTCTCTATCTCCTTCGTCGCAGGATTGCGTCCGTTTTCACGTGCTCTTTCACGCCCCCAACATTCCCTTTGTTGTCGCGGGCGAGAAAATCTGACCCCCTTCCCGTCGGATCTCCGCCTTTCTTCTGCATTCCTCCTGATTCGATTTTCAACGTCCGCGACCTGTTTGGTGTTTCGGTTTTCCTAGGGATGGCAGTCCTTTTTACCCTGTGCGCCTACGTCTCTTTTTTCCTTGGAAGCGGATTCCGGCGGGTAAGGCAGGATCGAGCCCTGACCGACCCTCCCTTTCTTTGACCGACAATTTAAGGGGCCTTTTCTTGGGACGCGCCTCTTTTCCCTTATGCAGAATTCCCCGGCGCCGAGTACAAATCTTTTTGCAAGTCATGTCGCTGTGAGCCGCTGCTTCTCCCCTCCCCTTGAAATAGCCTCCTTCCACTGTTTCGTACGGGCGCGAGTTACGTCCTCCACGTCGCCTACTCGACTTTTTTTCTCGAACTTCCCTCTTAATGGGCTTGGCGTGATGAGACCGCCGTCGACCGAATGTTCCTTTCTCAGTTTTATTCGTCTTTAGGTCCCCTTCTGGAAGGAATCGTTTCCTCTATTTCTTATGGCCGGCAAGTGAATTTGCTTGCGCTCTTCCTTCCTTCAGAGTTGTTCCTACTCGTAGTTTATCTACTACTTTTCCCCCTCCTTTTTTTTTTTTTGCAGATGACAGAATTATTAGCGGGACAGTATCTTCTTCCGACTTCTCCCTCGACCCCGCAGTTTTTCCTTTTTTACCTGCCCCCCCCCGAGTTTTTTCGGCTGTACGCAGAATTAACGGACGATGACTCTTCTTTTTCCCCTTGCTTCACTGTTCAGTCTTCATACACGCACCCAGCCGCATCTCCAGGTCTAGCCCTTGGGCTTTCTTCCGTCCCCCTCACGATATTTCGCGTGTCATTTCGGATCGGTCTTTCTCTTTTGCTATCCTCACCTCCCTATGCTTTGAGATTTTGACTTCTACCTACCTCGTTGTCCGGAAAGAGACTGCCCTTGTTTCATTCTCCTTCCCCCCGGTAGTTTTCTAGCCTCTCCGAATGCCCCCCGGGTTTTTCGCTTCCATGGGTACACAGCACTTCTATTTTCCTTCATGAAGACGTCAACTTCTTCGATCCCGGATTTTTTCCCAGCCCCCCCCCATCCCAACCCCTTTTGTAGATCCCTGGCATAGCCTTCTGCGGATCATGCCGTGACATTTTTTTTTCCCCCTCGTTGGTGTTTTTCTCTTTTTTATCAAGAGGCAACCACCCCCTCCCTTTGATGTAGTTCCCTGCTACTTTGACCAAACCCCTCCGTCTTTAGGCGCGATGGATCCTTTCTCTTCCCGATTTTTTCTGACGTAGGGAACGTATTTCTCCATTCAATCTTCGCAAGTCCCGGTTAGTTAGTATTTCTGAAGTAGCCTTTCGTTATTCTCCCCACGAGTTTCCGAAAAGAGTCTCAGGATTCGCCAAGCTCGAATCTGAACTTTTTTCCGATTTTCGTAATGATCTCTCAAGCGAAGAGCAACAGACCTCCTCCCCGACAGGCATAATATACCTTTCCCCCCCCATTTTGAAAAAGCCTCCTTTCTTCACCCTCCATTCTTGGGGACGTCCCCACGACCTCGACTGACCGATCTTTTTTTTTTTTCAAGGTGGAGTTATAACTTTCTCCACCAGCCTTAATACCGGTTACGAGTGTGACTCTTTTCGTTTTCTCTGATTTTTATTCTGGGGTGTGTGAGCCGCGGACTTCCATTCCTTTCACAATTCTTTTGTGACCGCTGAGGCTCACCCCTTCCCTCCCGACATCAGAGCTCCCCGAGCTAGTCGCAATTGCACCAGCCCAATTCGCGCGGGAGGTCTTTTTTTCTCCTTGAGTGCTACTTCCCGCTTGCGTGCTTGTTCTTTTCCTCTTCCTCCCTCACCACCAGCCCGCCCTCGTACGGCGAAGCCTTCACCAGGTATACCACGTCGACGAGGCATGATTTTTTTTTTTGTGGGGCGCTTTTTAAAAAGTGCAGAGAGCCCTCCCCCATATGAATGTTGGTTAGCAAATCTCCCCCTTTCCGTTTCTCCCCCGGATCCTCTCAGTGTAAATTACTTCGCTTCCCCTCCCACGAAGCCCGCCCCCCCTGAAAGGTTCTTTCCACCTCCTTCCTGATTCATCATCAAAGCACTTTCTTTTTTCTCTTCTTAAAGACGCATCCGCCTTCTTCTCTTTTTTCCCGGATTCCTTGGCGATTCTTCTCCTCTTCCACCTTCCTATTTACCCCCTCCCCATTTTACAGGCGGTGTCACCACTTCCCCCCCCTTGCGTTTATTCCCCCCCATCCCGGTTTGTGAGATTCAGATGTCTCTGTTCATTTTTTTTTCCCCTCTGGACCATGTGCGTGGTTGTTCCAGTTCCGTAAAAGACTCAGCCGAGCCCAGGAATGGTCTCCCTAGCGCTCTTCTCGTGTTACCATTCCTCTTCCGCATGTATAGTGATTCTTCAGCGTTGCACGTCGGTCCTTCTTACAGCCGTGCCTTGTTCTCGTTTCTTATTCGGCCGAGATTTAGCTGCAGAAGGTCCTTTCCCTTTTTTTTAGAAGGCTAAAAAAACGGTTTTCCTTATGAATCCTTTCCGCCGCAATTCTACTCTTTCTAGGCCACGACTCCCTTCCAACCAACCGACGCTGTCGCTTCCTCTAAGGGGCCAACTGTTGTCTTTTCCTTAGCTTGTGCCGCGCATTCTGCCCTTCTTTTTCGCGCGTCCCCAAGAACACTTGCCTCACTCCCTCCCATTCAGCCCCCGACGGGCATTTCCAATAAGTCCCCCTCGGAGCGGGGGAGCTCTTCTGGTCCTTTGTCGAGCTAGGTTTTTTCGGCTTGAGAGGGAGGTATAGGTTTCATCCGCGTTCAATTTCTGATAGAGTTGCTCCCCGCTGGGGCCCTTTCTGCGGCTCACCCCGTTCCCTTCTCGAGTTTGCGCACGGAAAAGGAGCGCGCTCCTTTTTCCCGTGTTCCCGGTTCGAACGCACCTTGACTTTTTTACCTCCTGGGGCGTAGATTTTGTATCGCTTTAATGAGTTGTGCAATTGCACCTTTTTTGAGATGAGTCTTAGGGCCAGCTGAGTTCCTCCGTTTCTTTCTGAACTTCTAGATACCCTTCCTTCTCCTCTTTCCCCCTGAAATAGTTACGGATCCGAGCGCTTCCATATGATGCGCGCTCCCTCTCCCTCCTTTTTTCAATCATCCCCTAAAAGAACGTTTTCCCAAGTCCTCTGATCGGCTCGATCCTCGGCTTTCTGCGCTGATTTTGAAGTTATCCCCCTTCCCCAACGTTTCAAGTGCTCGGACGTCTTAGTAGTGCAGGCGCTGCTCGTTTACTCGTCTTTTCGACCTCATTTCGTGTTTGGCTTTGAGAACATGTCTCCTTCCCCCTTCCCACGATTTCATCGCCGCAATGTTCTTCCTCCCCAGTCAGACGACCCAGGTCGCAGACCTGGTGGTATCGGGCTTTTCCCCCTGACTGACTGTTAACGGCGCCTCTTTTCCTGTTCTGTTGAAGCGAGCGTCCTGGGGCTTTTTATCGAGCTCGAAGACAACTACCTGGGTCATTCCCCCCCCCGTGGATTTAAGTTCACTCCCTCCTGGAGACGCCTCTAGCTAAGTTAGTTTTTCCCTTTTCATTTTCCCCCCTTCAACCTGCCAGCGCGCCTTTTGCTAGAAACGCCCTATCCGCCTTCCTCCCTGGTGACACGTTCTTCTTTGATCCGTTTATTTGCAACGTGTCGTCTTAACTCCCTCTCTTGCGCTCTTAGCCCCGTCCTTTTTTTCTGGTTTATGGGTGGTATTACGCGGCGCCCTGTTCTTGCTCTTTTCCTTCTGGAATCACTTTTTCCTTTTCTTTTTGCGCGGCACACCGGTTTGAAGGCGCTTTTTTTTGTTCTCGCTTTTCGGTATCTCCTTCCATGCATGTGCCTCGTCTCCCCTCCCTTTCAGTAGAAAGTTCCCCTGCTAATTTTCCTTTTCTCTTTTCCCCCCCCCCCTCATTTTTTTTCGATGAGATGCGAATTCCGAGCGGGACATGTTCTACTGATCTTTTTTCCTCGGCCGCCCTCGAAATGCACTTGCTGTTTTTTCCCTTCCGCCCTTTGGGAAAAAGAGGAATGTCAGATTTTTCCCGACCTCCCCCCCCGACTTCCCCCCTCTGACCCTTAGCTGTACCAGTCGCCGAAGGAAGCTCTTCATCACGCACCCAAGCCCCTATGTCCCCTGTATCTAGCAAGGCCCCCTTGCTTTATTTCCGGTTGATTTAAGACGTTGATTCCCCCTCGAAAGGCGACCTAGTGTCCCTCTTGAGGTAGATTTTTTGTGTGATAGCAAGTTCCTAGGAGACAAGCCCCTGCTGCGATGTTGAATAGGAAGCCTTAGCAGAAAACCTGCTCGTCTGAAAGAACTTGGCCCTTACATGAGTAAAGCCACTTCTTTGATTCCCGAGCTCGCCTTCTTGACAAAGGTCGAGTTTTAAGTCCCCCCCCCCTCCCCTCGAATCCCCTGTTATTATCCGTACACGGCCCCCGGATGGCCACGAGGCCCCCCCTTTATCCGGAGGCCATTTTCGACTATAGTTCTTCCTTCCTGCGAATTCCTTCTCTCTTTTTCCCCTTTGAGTTTCGAATTTATCTCGCTGGGCACAAATGTTCCCCGCTCACGTTTCAACTCTCCCTGGCGCTGATCTTGCCTCGACTCGATGATTTCTTCCCCTGTTGAGTGTCCCTTTGCAGTCCGGCAACCCCTTTTTTGGTCCGGCGCGCCACGCAGATCAGGATTCTCGTTCTGAGGCTTTTTCTTCCCACATGGGCGCATGATCATGAGCATTAAGGATCCGTTTCAGCTTTTTTTCCGTCCTGAACGAGCCATTCATCGTAGTACGATGTGAGGATTTTCGCGAACGCGGACTTTCCCCCGCTGGTTACAGCAGAGCGCATTAGCTTCAGACTTTGCGGAACGGTGCCCCCCCGTATTCACCCTTCCAGCCGGCAAGTCCCCCCTCCGCTCACTGAGAGGATTCAAGAACCTCCGGGGTGGTTTTATTGCCCCCTCCACGCAGCCGGGCGAGTGTCCGCACTTTCCACGTTTCCTCTTTCGGCGTCTCCTGAGCGGGGTTTCTCCGAGGTCCGGCCTGTCACAGCGCCGATCGGCTTGGACGGCAGCGCCCCCTCCTCACCGCTACGAGCTTCCTTCTTGTCTCAAAAGCACCAGCTACAGTCCTTTTCCTCCCCCCTTCCTTTGCATGATAGGAGCCCCCCCTGTTCTTCCCATTGTTATTTGTTTCTGTTCTTTTCTTGGCAGCCCCGACGTGCCCAGTCTTTCCTTTGAACAAAAAGGGGTCCTTCTCGGCCATTTCCTCTCTCCCCGAGTTTTTGTTCGGGTGGCGTCTTTACATCTCCCAGTCAGCGTTGCCTTAGGCCTCCCCTTTCCATTCATGTTGCAAACAAACGTTGGTTCGCCTAGGCCTCTGGTGCGCCAGGCAATTTTTTCCTTTCGCGCAAGGTACCTCCCGTTTCCTTCCCTCTATCCCCTTTCGCCTGACACAAGGGTTTGGAAGTTTCACGACGGCGTATTTTGGTCATCTCACTCCCTTTTTTATCTGAACCCCCTCCCCTCCTCCCTACTCCACGGTCCCCCCATTTCTCCAAAGCGGCTTCTGAATCCTTTATTACTGTGATACGTGCTAGCTTAGTGTTACAACTGCCCTTTCCCCCCCAACCCTTTTTCCCCTTGAGGTCTGAACTGGCGATCTCATCTTTTCCTCAGTGTTGTTTCTCTCTCCTGCCTTTAACGTGTGTGAACTCCGGTCCTTTCTTTGGTTAGTCGACTTCGTCCCCCCCCGCACGTTCCCCCCTAACGTACTGTGAATAAAGGTCCTCGCTCCATGAGTTTTCTAGGCGTAGGTTTTTCTTTGTTCCAGCACCGTAGGGTTCTCTCCAGCGACAAGCAGTCGTATTCCCCCCCGTATGTTAAGAGGGAGTGTCCTTTCATTTCTCCCCCCCTCGTCTTGTAACGGTTTCCTGCTCCCCCTTTCAAGCCTTCGGTGCCTCATGGGCGACCGGGGGTTCCTATGAATGCGAAATTTCCATGCCTGATGCCTATTTCCCTTTTTTAGACAGCCCAACCCGTTTCTCTGTCCGTACCCTCCGTGTGAGACCCTTTTCACCTTAGCTTTCCTTGCAGGGCATTCGAGTTAGACCTGAACAAGCACGTACCCCTTCTCCTTGAAGAGAGGTTCGCCCTATTGACATCGAGCAGGGGGTTTTTTTTGCTTTTTCCCCTGCGCTTTTCCGCTCGTTCCTTCTGCTTTTCTTTGCGCGGTTTTCTTTTCTGGTTTGGCAGCGGCCAATCCGTATTTTTCCCTTTTTCCTGGACTTTTTCAGGGCTCCCCTTTTTTCTAGATCCCGCGCGAGAGCACTTTTTTACCCATTAGGTCACGCGCCCTTCTTCTTTTTCGAACTTCGACCGGATGTTTGATAATCAGGAGCGTCAGCGTCGTTGACCCTTTCTTTTCCGAAACGGATTCTGACACATGCCGCGGCTTTTTTTCCTTCGAGATGAGCTCCTGCGACTTGAGTTCTTGTTTTCCCTCTTTCCTTTTGCGAGTTTTTTGCAGAGACTAGTCATCCCCTATTCCCTGAGAATTTGCACTTCCGACCGATTCATTTTGATGCGCGCTGTCATCATGCGCAGCGGGCCCTTTCCAGACTCGAAGTCTGCTTTCGCGCGCACTAGCAGGGACGGTTGACCTCAGTCCCTTTCTCACGACTGAGTTTCAATACCTTCCCTCCCTCTAGATTAGGTTGCAGGCGTTCCCCGATCGTTTTCACGTGAGTTTTAGAAATTCCCCGGTCGTGTGTGCGTTCATTTTCTTCCCCCCCAATGCCAGCCCCCTTTTGCCCCTGTTGAGACCGCACCGGCTTTCTTTTCCCCGCGAGGACTGAAAAGTGTCCTCCGGACCTTTTTCGGATCTTTCCCGGACTGGCCGCGAGGCCCTGGCGCCTCCGAGGTAGACTTTTTTCCTGGACGCGAGCGCCTCCCTTTTGTCCTTCCGGATTTGCAGTTCAGATCAGACTGGGCTTTCCGACCCCAGTTTTCTAGTGACGCTTTTTCCCGTTCCCGAAGTTCGATACTCCTTTCACATCACGCAAGTCTCTTTACGGATTGCTAAGCACAGCCCCTATTTACCATCGACAAAATCTTTTCTTCGGGCGCGTGTCCGTTTTCCTGACGGTCCTCTTCCACCCCCCCCCGAAGACTTTCGTTCTTGTCCGCTTGATGGGCGTGTATTTATAGGCGTTCTCCCCCGGCGCGCCTGCAAACGGAGGTTCCGCCATTATCTGTCTTCGGATCCGCCCCCAAATCGGTGGACAGGCAGCTTTCCCATCGGTTTTGCTTTTCCGGCGCTGCATGTGTTTCGGCTTTCCCCCCCTTTTTTCTTTCCTCCCCTTTCCCGATCTAATTCTATCTCAAGACTTGTTGGTGTTGAGAGAGTTCGTTGTTTATGGTCTCTGAGAGGCTTTCTCCCCATGCACTTTCTTCGTTTCCGCCTCGGAATGCGTTTCTGGACGGAAGTTCTGCCCCCACATGAGATGACTTCTTCGCTTTACCTTTGGCAGACCTTCTTTCCTATTCATAAACGCAACACGACACAGGGAGTTCCCCTTTGAGCTTCCCGCTTTCCTTTCGAGACAGGGGGAGGCTTTTCTTTCCGGCAAGTTTCTCCTGCAACGCCCCCGGCAGCTTTAAGACTTTCGTTCGGATCGGCCCCATTTAATCGGTTGTTCTCCGTCCCCGGAGGCGCCACCCCTCGATTTTTAGAATTTGAATTTCGGCGCCGAACTCCTCTCACCACTTCGCTCGGACAGCGCTTTTTTCGGTCCTTTACTATGTCAAAGCCCGGTTTCTTCTTTCTCCCTAGAAGGGAACCTTTGCGAGGTCTGATTCCATTTTTCCCCTACATAGAGCCATGGTTCTTCTCTATTCCCCTGCTTTGGCGGCTTTTTGCCAAACTCTATCCCCAAAGGTATGAGGACATTGCATCTTTTACCTCCTTGCTTTTTCCTTGGCCCGCTAAATTTTTTTTTTCTCTAAGTTGCAGGGGTTTCGTCATTTTTTCTTCTCGTACGACGGCACCCCCCCCCCTTCCCCTTGGATGTCGTCCAACGCTCCTTGAAACCTCTTCTTTGCATTTCATCCCCCGACGGACCTTTCGCTTCTGCTGACGTAGGGAAAGCGTTCCGTTTTTTCCCCCCCTTTCGCTAACGTACCTCCTGCGTCCGCGAGGCCCCTCTCCCCTGTTGATTTTTCCTCTGCGAGGCCCCGCGGCGCAGGATGAACACGAATCTGACCCCATTTCCTTTTTCCTTTTTGCGAACATGATGGAGTTTTTAAGCTTTTTCCCTTAGTTGATCCCTCTCCTAGTTCTCTTCTCCTTTCTGTCACTCGGGACTTAACCACGCTGGCGAATAAAGGCTCTCATTCATCCCCCCCTTTTTCCCCTGCCCCCCGCTATGTTGCCACACGATTTTCGCACCCTTTTTGATGCACGACCCCGGAGTCTGATTCTTTCCGTCCAGGCTGTTTGGTGAGTCTTTCTCCCCCCACCCCCCCCCCCCTTCAGCAGGTGTGCCCCATCTTTTCCGTGCGCATCTTTTTTTTTGCGATGCTCGGGGGGTTTTCTCCCTAAGTTGTAACAAGCTAGCCCTCCCTACCGGAGCTTCCCGCCATGACCGATCCCCAGCTCCATGCCACAGTATCCCTTTGCACCATAACTCTCCCCCGTGCGATGGGAGGGTCATGTTTTGGACTTTCAGACCTGATTGATTGTCCTTTTTTTTTTTCTTCAGTTCAACAGCAGTTCATCCTCGGGACACAGGCGAAAATTTTCGTCGAGATGCCTCCTTCCTCCGGGTGTTGGGCGTTTGTACCCTTGAGTGATGATCCTTGAGGCTCCTTTCCCTTCCCTCTGGCCCCATTTGGTTAGCCAATGCTCTCCGCGATTTTCACGGGCGCGCCCGCATCCCCGCGGCTTCCCCCCCCTGAGCCAACGCATGAAAAGGCACCGTCTTTCCACGCCTTCGTGACTTTTCGCAGGTCCTCCAAGTTATTTTTGGAGCTGAACTTCCTGAAAGACGCGATCCAATCTTTTCCTTTTACTTTTTACTGTGAGTTCGTTTGCTTCCCCCCGGCATGTAACCCCCCACCAAACATGTTCATGTGCATGCTTGCATTCCTTTACCTCTTATCTTTTTCCTTTTTGTGTGAGAGAGATCGAGCCGTCACTTTTTCATCTTCCCCTGTTCCTTTGTGGTTGCAAGTAGATGCCTGTGTCCCGTCATCCTTAGCTAAGGAATACCGGGTGCCTCTGAGATGTTTGGATCGGCGTCGTGCGGCCTACACCAATTTATAGTTTTTCTTTTTCTCTTTCCCCCGTAGGTGCATTTTACAGCCTGAATTTTCCTTTCTCCTCCTTTATAGCGAGTATGTACGTTCTAGACCGGTCTCCAGTGCTTTAGACGAACAAAGGTTTTTTTTTCCCGATGAATGGAATTGGTCTTTTTCTCCTGCTGCTTCCCCCTTTTCTTTCTGTACCAGGCCCTGCCACCCCCAGTTTTTTGGAACCTGGCGACGGGTTCGACACCCTTTTGGAACCCTTTTGCCGCTCCGTTGCTTGACGATTCGAAAAATCCCTTTCCCTTTTGCAGGTAAATCAGACCTTTTTCCCTCTATACCCAATAGAGCCTTTTTTTGCTTTTTTTTTGATTCTGTGTCTCGAGCTCTTCTTTTTCTCCCTTCGATTCTCGGGCGGGTTCCAATCCTTCGAGGCGCGCTGGACCCCTTCTCAACCTTTTCCCCATCTCAAGACCGAGGCGCACGGTAAAAATTTTTTGGTTTTCCCCCCTTTACGCTGACTTCTTTTTTTTATCCCCCTAACCCCCTTCGTCGAAGCTCAGGGAGCGTAGACGTGTTTTTAATTTCGGTGAAACTATCGGGTGCACGCAGGCCTTCCCTTTCTTGAGTTCGCCCCTCTTGGTCTTCTCCCTGCTTTGTTTCTCCTCCGGTTCGAGGTCTCTATCCGTTGAATACTATATTCGCTCCCCTTTCTTTCAGACCGATCGAGTCCCTCCCCCTGTCTCCCGACGCAGAGTGGGAGACCCCCTGCCCAGCCTGCGGAGTCATCCCTATCGTCTCTGCCTCCTCGCTTCCTTTTGAGCCTCCATTGTTCAACCTACTTCAGCATGATTTTTTTCGTTATAAGTGCGCCGTCCGCTTTATAGTTCAAGTGAGTCTTTGACGTCCCCCTTCTCGGCTTTTGTGCCGCTTCTCTAACATTTTTCATGACCGGACCCTAGGCTCTTAACTCCTGAATCCTTTCCGCCACTTACCCCTCCTCTTTTTTTTTCCTTGAGCGGGTTCCGCACCTTCTGGCGCCGTCTACGGTCCCTAGAGCTCTTAGAGTGCTGGTCTGGAAGCGAGCGCCCTGTTTTCGGATCGACTCGTCCCTCCTCCCCCCCGGGCTCAGACCGAAGTTCAGGCATTTTGTTTTTTTCGCAGGTTGAGGCGCAACTTTTCGGTTTTTCCTCGCCCAAGACGCGCCTTTCGTGGAGCAACACTTTAAAGGAAATTCCCCTCCTTTTACCGTCGGCGGGAGCGCTATTTTTCGCCCTGTCTCCTTCCTCCCCGCAGGTGCTCGAGAACTGTTTAAGGGCGTGGGCGTGTAGTTCTTTTCCGGCTTTCTCCTCCCCCCTTGACCGCTAAAGAAGTAATCGGCGTCTTGCAAGGCCCCTGTTCTTCCCAGTTTCCTCCCAGGTGCTTGCCATGAAAGTGAAGGTGATCGTTTTTTCTCCTTCTCGAGACCAAACTCCACAGCTAATTAGACTTTCGCCTACCCCCTACTCCTTTGTTGTTTCACGAGAGATGCCTTGGTCCATTGTCTGAGACCCGTCTCTTTTCTCAGCCCTTCCCCTTCCTGCAGCCCCCGGGAGGAACACCTCTTCCTTTACCGTGGCAGAATCCGATGACTTTTTCTCCACAGGGTGCCCCGCCCCGGGTAGCGAGCCCCCGACCATCCGGAATCTGTCCATTTTTTTTTTTATACACGGCTGGAGTTTTTATTCAGAGACTGCGTTCTATCCCCTTCTTTCCAGACGTGTAAGTTCTTCTCTTCTTTCATAGGCTTGCTCTCCTTGCGCACTTTCTTTGCTATCCCTCACAACTTCTGCGCATGCAACGCTTTTCTCTCCCGGAATTATTCCAAGCCCCTTTTTATCTTCGCGTCCCCCCCCGTGTACTCAGCTTACAGGATCTCTGCTACTATGAGTTTCCTTCCCCGGCGGCGAAAGTACGGAGGGCCCCCTTCCTCGATCACCAAACCCATCTTAGATTCTGCTTCCTTCCGACGTCGGCGATCCTTCCCCCCCCTTTTCCCTTTTTTTCTTCGCATTTATCTTACGCGTTCAACACTTTTGCCGTTTCCTCTACGTTCCACCGATCGCCTTCGCAAGGATTCCTTACGTCCGTATGCGGACGTAAGGCGTAGAAATTGCAGGTCCCGTCTGCCGAGTGAAGCTCTCGTTTGCGCTCAGTTCGTGAGTCCGCCCCCTCGCAGGATGACCCACGCATAAGTTCTTCTTAATCTGACCTTTGATGGCAGAGATTTAGCTTTCTTTCAGAGGTCTAGAATTACATCCCGCTCCTGGTCGCCGGATTCTCCCGCAGGAGCTACAAATCCCCTTTTTCCCCCCCCTTTTTAAGGCTTTTTAAACGACAGTTATTACACACCCAGCCCTCCTTTAGAGCTAGACGCTTCATGAATAGGCCAAGACAAACTACGGTTTTCTTTCGAAGGGCTACCCCATCCACTTTAGCGTGTTCACTCCTTTTTTTTCCCTCTTCCCCCGGCGGAGCATCTCTCTTTGTTGAAGACGTCCCCCCTCGCGCCTCGGATTGGCCGGCCTCCCGCCCCCAGAACTAAATTCTATTCTCCATGCAGAGCTAGTAGACTCCTCCTTTTCCAATATCTTTCTTTGACGTATGCCCGGTCTCTTTCTAGTGCTTGTTCTATCGTTCCCTTAGCCCCGTGCCCGCCCCCCGAGAGGCATGACGAAGGCAAAACAGGTGTATCCTCCGCGATCAGCGGGTTTGGCTTTTCTTTCCCAGAATTAACTGGTTTCCCTTGCCTTTTCCCTTGCCCTTCCCCTCCCAAAACCGGTGCCAGATCTCACCGCAAGGGCTCTTTTCTCCCGGTACCTTTTCCTTCCCTCATCTCCCTCGCATGACCCCAAGGGTCTGGCCTTCACCGAAGGATCCCTTTTCCCTTTCCTATAATGAGCTGGACTTGCCCAACGACGATTCCCCCCCCTCCTCTCTTTTCCCGTTCGACAGTGCTGAGCTTGTGTTCACCCCTTGACCCCCACAACAAATGTTCCAGGCGCCCTGAACTGCTCGATCTCCCTCTCTTTTTTTTTTGTGACGAGAACTCTTTTACTTTCCCCCCTCATGCACAATTTATGTCGTCATGTGTCCCCTAAGCTCAGCACGTATGCTTCCTTTCTACGGGACGAAGTGCCCCGATTTTGTTTTGATTTCGTGCGGCACACTTCTCGGGATGATGACCTTCCCTACCGCTGTGTTCCCATTCTTTGTCATGGGTGCTTCGACGTTACGTCCCCGGGCGCCCTCCGCCCGTGCAATTTTTATTTTCCGGTGAGTTAGAATGCTACCCAAAATTTTTCCCTATCTGTTGTACGCAAATCCTTTGAGTCAATTTATTCTGTAAAGACAGCCCCCGCCACTCCCTTCTGCGACGCGCCTACATAGACGTTTTGGGACAAACATTTGCATCTTCGTTTTTTTGTGAGTCCCGTCGGTTGCTTCTCGCTAAGCACCAATAACTAAGCCGAGCCCCCGGAATAGCCATCCCCTCCCCCCTTTTTCCTACTTTTTTAGATGGATCTTGTTTTTTTTGGATGTTCTCTCGTTGCGCGGGAGGTGGTTCGGCAGGGTCAATCCGATCGATTTAGATTTTTGACCTTTGATTTACCCCCCGGAAGATCGAACGCTCGGCCAACCTTGAGTGAACTCTCCCTTGAATATGGTGTTGCCCGGAGAACCGCCTAGTAGTGATCCTCTCAGTTTTTCGCTTTCGCCCGTCCCGGCCTCTTGGTTCTTCATAGTAAAATGAAGGGCAGTGAGAGTGCTCCTTTTTCGCCTCTTTTTTGCTCGTCCCTCTTCGTCCTATCATTTAAGCGACTACGAGAATATTCTTTCGAACCCTCTACGATTCGAGAGGCCTGAAATACTGATCTCTTCCCTTGCGCCGTTGTTGTCCTCCTTCCTAACCGCACTGCTGACGTATCTCGCTTCACCGGCTTTGGGAGTTGCGGCCTGACCTCCCCCGCGGCCATTTAGTGTAAATCTTCCAGAATCGGTCCGTAGAGCATGATACTGTATTCTCCATCCTTCGTGAGCATCAAGTCGGGCAGCGGCGAAGTCCCCCCTGCCGGACCTATGAGATCTCTCCGTTTTTTCGTCCTGACCAACGAGGAAGTTCCGACCTGGTGGTGATCGGGCTTTTCAATCTCGCCTTGTTACGGAGAATAAGTGATTTGGCTCGATGTGGTCCTGGAAGCGTCTCGCTTCCGCCGGATAGTTTTTCTCTACTATCCCAAAGGTTTTTTCTCCCGGACTTCCTTTTGGTACGCGATGGATAGGTCGCAGAAGTTCGGCGGTTCCCTACTTGCCGGCGAGGTTTTCCCTTCCCCACGAGCACAGCCCCTATAAACGGACCTCTTGACCCCCAGTACTCAGGGAGGCGCCCCCTGTCCTCCCTGTCTGAATACCTCCTATTAGCCACCTTGCCCCGTTCCTGTTGAGTTTGCGCACCGCCGGTACTCTTCTCCTTTTTGAAAGGAGGCGACGTCGGCAGGCGCAAGCGTCAAGGCCTCGTGTGTAAGCGGCTCCTTTCCACGTGCATGTGCTTGGCTTCTAGAAAATTCCCGCCTTCCATTAGCATATCTCTTTTCCCTTAAGTTTGTTTTTTTTCGGTTTGCATTGTGGGTCTCTGAGAGGCCGCTCGATCCCCCACCCCCGAGCCATGTTCCTTTCAACTTCTTCCCCCGCGAGAACAACGCCCTATTTTGTCCCCCGTTCTTTGACGCAGCCCCCCGTCTTAAGAATCACAGGCTTCCCTACCCTGAGTTCAGCGTCTCCTCCAAACCGCTCCTCGTCCAGGTTTAGTATCTCCCCGTCAAGCGACAGTTTTTGCGCCCGAAGATTGACTGCGATTGTAGTAGACTCGAGGTCGATTTCTCGAGCTTTTCTTGGGCAACGAGGCTATGACCCTTCTTCGGAACTTCTGCATACTGAAACCTTAGCTCCTGCCGTGACCATTTTCCCGGAAAAGACAGGTAGGTTTTCGATCTCGCTTTCTCCTGACACCTTCTCTTCTTCTTCAAGTTCCGACTCATAGGAGGAGACGCCGTGCGGCCCGGCTTCTTTCCCCCGCGCAGCCCCCCCCGGTCGCGGACATTGGCGATCTGCTCTTCTCCGAGACGTTCCCCTTCCTATATTTTTTCCATGTTCTCCTTCATTTTCTAGTCTCCCCCTGGCCCCGAAGGGATTTTTCCACGCTCAGTCCCACCTTCGCCTGCGCCCCGTTTTCTGCTCTTTTTGATGTGACGTCTTCCCCTGCGTCGCGTGAGTACTCCCCCCTGTCCAAATTTGGCCGAGTGACCCCTTCTCTTGCTGAGTTCTTGATCGTGAGTAACCCCGCAGGCCCTATGTCCAAGTTCTTTCGAGCTCTTGACGGTCTGGAACGATTCTGAGCTTTAGATGACGAGGACCTCCTCGTCCCCCCCGCGGACGCGCAACTGGCCTCGCGCAAGGCGCTCATTTTCTCCTCAAACCGGACGCACCTCAGTTATTCCCCAGACATTTTGACGCAGACTCCCCTCCTTAATAACTGAACACTTCCTTTTTTTTTTTTTGGTTCTTTCCCCCCCCCAGACTTCAGGGGCGCGTGGCCCTTCCTTTTTGGGAGTCTCTGCCGGGGTGTTTCTCTTGAGGCCTGCACCGGACGATTTTCCCTTCGGCTTCCTGCCATCCTTCTTCAGGCCTCCCATCCCTATCTTCGACAAAGCACCATTCCCTTCTTTTCATGATCGGATGCTTTGAATGTTGTTTTTTTCCTAATAGTAGCGCCTTTTTCCCGCCCCGAGGACCTTTCCGTTTTTTTTTTTTTCACCCCCCCTTGTTTTCTAGTCCCCGCCGCGGGTGTTGTGGCTTTCGAATTCAAATGGTGCTGAATTCTCGCCTTTCCCATCAATCGTTCCCCTTTTTTTTAGCCCATGCTATCCCTTCCCCCAGCGCCCGGCTTGTCCCTTTTCCGCGGGTACTACTTCCGCGGTTAAACGAAGCAAGACGCCTTTTTTCAGATTAACCCTGCGTGATTCGCTTTTCCTCACATCACGGATCATGTTTTCGCTTCACGAACCTCCTGATCCCAAGCGACGCTCGTCTCTTGAGCTTAAGTGGGATTAGTGTTCCATTCCTACTGGTCAACCCAAAAACACCCCTCTGCGGTCCCCCCACGTGCTTTC
>Ga0179593_1308398_pt1 | contig 16640 bp, 12 predicted proteins | sample CZODoug2_1_08_16_FD_185931 | JGI IMG/M metagenome (GOLD analysis project Ga0179593, IMG submission 185931) | Vadose zone soil fungal communities from Angelo Coast Range Reserve, California, USA - CZODoug2_1_08_16fungal (PacBio error correction) | ecosystem: Environmental > Terrestrial > Soil >... | reverse complement strand
TCGACCCCATCGGCGACGTCTCCACCCCGGCTCATGTATTAGATCAATCGCCGCCCTTCCTCTCGATTGTCTTTTTTCGTCTCCCCCTCATGTGTTATTATTCTACCCGATTCGGACGTTTTGATGGAACCTGAGTCAGACCGGTCCCCCCCAGCCTATGGCCTCTGCAATAATTGCGTTTCGTTCTTCACCCCCTTTTTGAGATTTTTTGGGTCGTGCGGTGATTTTTACTTTGTCCTTTTTTTTCCTTTCGAATTCCTGTTTCTTTCGCGGTCGCTCATGACCCCTCCCCCCCCCCGCGAGATTGGGCCATCGCTGGTGCGGGCTTAGAAGATGAACAGATTTCTGGTAGCCGGTTCCCATTCCCTTTCTCGCGCTTACGTGTCGCGAGTTTTCCCCTTTTCGCTCGATTTTTTTTTTTTTTTTTTTTTTGGTTGCGGTGCTCATGCGGGGTTCCCCTGAAGCTCCAGGAATGGACATGATTTTTTTCGACAAGTTACTGATGCTGCAGCGGAGGGGCGTTAGCTTTTTTTCCCCTCCCTTTTTCCCTTTCCTTCCAACCGTCTTGTTTGGTGCAGTACCCTTCAACCGACATTTCCGTCGAGAATGGCGAGCAGGCTCTCCACTGCTGAGGGTCTTAGAAATGGTGGTTCCGCATCATTTTTTTCCCTCAAGCACTGGACAAGAAGGGATTGTTTCCCCTTGGTTCTGTTGCCGGGGTTCCGTTAACGATTTTCTGAAATACTCTGGCATCAGCACCTTTTTTTGCCCCTCCCTGTAAGTTCGCGCAGGAGTTTCACCCCGCTCATCCCGTCCCCCTATTTTCCCTCCCCGGATATGTAGCAACCTAGGAGCCCTAGACTTTTCATTCCCCTATTTAATTGAAGGGATTTCTGACCGTGTGGGCCGCCCCACCTTCCAGACAAGCCTTCTCTCCTTTAAGCCTTCCCTGCTTGGATTTATGGCATGAAATCGTCTGCATTTTCCTTGAGTAACGTTAAGGAGATTTCTAGCTTTTGATTTGCCGATTATTTGACCCTTAACCTTATAGATACCTTTGAAAGTCACGCATCCTTTCTCGCTCTGCAACCGGTGGCGACGCCTTTTCACTCCTGCGGAATTGGCCGCTCTTGTACCTGGTTTCTTTCGAGCTCGCTTCAAAATTGACTTGCCCTTAGAGGGAAGTGACCGGCCCCCCCCTCCCTTCCCTTTTGATCCGTTAGCCGTTGGACCCTCGTGTCTTTTCGGACCCGTGTAATATTCATCAGTCCCCTTCTTCTTTTCTCCGTTGTTTGCCACCCGGCCTCGCGCGGCTCTTGCACGCGGTCTCGCCGTTCATAGTCGGCTTGGGGGCCTCCTGGATCGCCTCCAACGGATCCTCCATCACTCCGGCAACTGAAGGCCGCTTTGCTGCTGTTTTGCATATTCTCAAGGCAGCAGCTCGACTCGACCCTTTCTCTCTGAAAGGCCGTCCCCTCCCGTCGTCGATCTTGTCTCCGCCCTTCCCCCTTTTTCAGCTCTGTTTCTGCGTTTTTTCGCGGTGCGCGATGATCGACAATGGCAACATGCTGGATTCGATTCCTTCTCTGCGTTGGCGCGTTTTTATTAGTCTTGCTTTTCCCCCTCCGGGCTCCACGAATGCGTGCCGGGCCCGTAATTCGAAATCAGCTGGCCGACTCCGCCCCCCCCCCCTTCACCTCGCTCCTGCTCGGGAATCTCCACTGGTTTCTTTTCTTGCGCGCTATTCCCCCCCTTGGGTCTCGACCAGTCATGATTCATCGGCGCCATGCTCGTTTGTTTTCCTTATCGACGCTTCGCCCCGATATCCCTCCTCCCCCCCCCCTCTTTAGCCCCCCTCCCCCCTCCCCCCTTTCTTTTCTCCTCCGCACTGGCCCAGCCTGGCTGCCCCTTCCGTCGGCCCCAGCTATCTTCTCGGTCTTCTCTCTCTTTTGACCACACGACACTACAACCCGCCAAAATCTTTCCCCCCCTTTCCCTTCGTCCCGGTCACGCTTTTTTTCTCTTGATTGCAGGTTCGTCCCAAGTGCTTTGTTTCTTCCCTTGCATCTCCCCTGGCACCCACGCGACCCCGCTCTTACCCCCCCCCCCCGCCCCCCCCCCAGAGCCCCCTCGGTATCCCACACACCCAGCACTCACACCCCGGTTTACCCACTCTTTGTCTTGTTTTTTTTGCCACCACCTCTATTTTTTTGTCGAGCCCTCATGTTGTGTTCTTCAGCTTTTGTGCTTGGTTTTTACCCCCACACACCACGTGTCAACGAAATGTGTTGTTTGTCTCTTTCTTTGGGGTAGGTTTCACACGCAGTTTGTGATCCCTGGGAATGTAACAACACACCCCATTGATTTCACAGGTTTGTACAACCGACCCACCCCCCCGACTTTTTGTTTTTTTTCATGTGGGTTGCAAGGTGCTTACTACTTTAGTCCTGTCAGTTTTTTTTGACACTCCCCCCTGCAATTGACAAGAGTGCCTACATTCAGCTGATCCTCTGGTCAGATCTTCTTCCCCCACTGTCGGATTATCGCGTAGGGATGCGAAGTTGCCCGCGGAATCGCCCCGCAATCGGTGACTGCGTACGCATGGGATCGATCTGGCCGTCTTTTTCGCGCTGGCGCTGCGAAACCCCCGATCTTTCAAGCACTGCGAACTCTGATCGAGTTCGTACGAGACAGGCAGTCACGACACAACAAACCATTTTCTCCTGGTGTTAATCGACCCAAGTACCCAAAAGTCAACGAGAATTAGGAGCGAGTAACATGTGTGGCAAGGAATGTTCGATTACCCACTCTTTCTTATTGTTCAATAATGCCCGTTTTTTGTTGCGACTTATCGGTCTCAGTAACGTCTTTCCCGGTTCCCCCCTCAACCTGATGCGCGGACATTTTGGGTATGCGTACCACATTCATACGTCGATAACTTGGGGTTGTACTAATGTCGATCCGCTCGATCCGTGTCTGATGCGCCTCCGCCCCTATTGACGTATCTTTCTTGCCCCTGAGAAACTTAACCCACGATGAGGACACTGATAATGACCCCTGCGCGAATAGTTTATGGACGTTCATCCTCTCGGCAATCGAACTCCAATCCCTACAATAGATATAGCCATGCTGGGCAGAATGAGAACGTTGTTGAAAAGCGCAGTTATGACGGTATGCCCGCGTTGGCCATGTCCTTCAGCTGTATATGGTCATTCCAATGAGAGGCAATTTTCGTTTTTATATTGTTCCCTCCATGGTTGAGGAAGCGCGCGCGCGGCGAAACGTCTTGCCTTTTTTCTGAATTTGGAGGAGTTTGCTCCCTCGGCCTTCGAGGTCGGTGACCTCGCCGTCTTTCCTTGGCATCCTCCGTCGCAAGCCTCCTGATCTGACTTCGGTCTATGATTTGGTGTCTACCTCTTCCGCCCATCCGCGATGAGGTTGGTTGGGTGGGCCAGGGTGATCCCCAAGGTTTCAGCACTCTTCCCTCCTTTTCCGACCTTCAATCCCTTGTTATACCCAGCGCCGACAGCGTGCAGGTCTCCTCTAATTGCCAGCAGCCCTTTCTTTGCGAACCGTGTGTCCGGGCCGCCTTCTGCGCGTCGCCCTCGCCTCGGAATATTAGGCTGTTTTTTTTTATGCCGAACGGCCTCGGAGGCATGCGCCCCCGCCAGGTTCTATCGATACCTTTTTATTCGGTTTGATTGCGCGACCAGTCCGGCAAAGCTGCCCGTCTCTCGCTGAGGGACCATCGCGTCTCTCGTCCGATCTGCGCTTTTTTTCCTTTCGAGACGTCCCTTTTTTCTTTTGTTCGCCGCCCAAATGTGGTTAGCTCGCCGCCCTTTGGAAGCACCCATACTGGCCTTCCTTCGGCATTGAGCGCTTCCGGAGGTTGGTTTTCGGCGTCTGCCCAGGTTTTGCGATTCGAATCCATATTGGAACGGACCTCTTCGTTTTTCTTTTTCCGGCGCCTTTTTGATTTTCACCCTTCTCCAGGCCCGGCGCTCGCCCCTCCTCCGCTACGAAATCATTCTTTTTTCCCCAGGGTCGTCTCCTACCTCCTCGCATTCCTCCTGACTCCCACGGAGCCATCCAGGGTTTTTAAAGGGACGGGCTGCGTTTTTTCCCCCCCCCCCTAAGGCGGTTCGATGACAACTTGTCTTTCCTTCTTCTTCTCCACTTGTCATATCGTCTCGCACTTTCCTTCCTGTCCCCCTTTCTTTACTTTTTTTAGACTTTACGTGTCTCCCAGGAGGCCCCCCCACCATCTTGAACGGCGGAAAGTCCATCTTCAGAGCCGAGACGAGGTGTGTCCCCAGATTTCACTCCGTGCTTCATCCCCTTCCTTCGTCATTTCGTTCCCTGCGACAAGATTGGGAAAGGCTTCCTCCTCCCCAAAGCCTTTAGGAAGTCTTTCCCCGCTTCAAGTTGCAATGCCCTCTGAGCGATTCTGCCCTGATACAAGATCTCTGTCGCCTGGTCCCGAGTTTTTTTTGTCCGCGGCTTGCAAGGAGCGTTGCGATTTGCCCGTGAAACTGATGTCCCTTCCCCCCCTGCTTGTTAGTTTGCCCCCCTTCTTCTTTCCCTGCACCGGACCCCTCGCCTGATAAAAGGACGAGTCCAGCCGCTGGCCGAATTTATTCTCCCCCAAGTACCGGACGTTCTTCTGACGCAAGGTTTGCTCAAGTTTTATTGACTCTTATTTTCGCGGCACACCCGTTCCCTCCTTCACTTAATCTCCATTGCACACCCCCCCCCCGAGCCCTGCGCTTTTTTTGTTTGTTTTTGCTCACATTGACACCTTCCTATGCAGCCCCCCCATATTATGGCTTTGAGACCCCGACCCTGGCACTTCCCCCCCCCCCACCCCATACTGCGCTCTTTTTGTTGGACGCCCAGGGTGAGTTGTGTGATGGCCATACATGATCGTGAACGTTTTAACCCAGTTCAGCCCTCCAAATTATGAACCCCCCGTACCCTTCTGGGTCTTTCGGCTTAAATCTTTACGGCGTACCCCCTTCTTGGCATCTGCCCCTTTCCCTGCCACGACCGCGCGTAGTAACATCTTCGCTCATCGGTAGCATGCCCCACTTAGAGGTCAGGGAAGACGAGTCAATCACTCGATGGTTTTTACGGCGCCTCTTTTCAATCCCGATCAGTTGAGAGCCCTTTCTCTTAGCCTCATGGCTGCATTTGATCTTATGCACCCCTTAACGTCTGGCGATGGCATTCTCCGTTGCCACGACTCTCGTGCTCAAGATTGATTCCTTTTGTGCCGTTTCACTTTAAAGACCCCACAATCGTTGCCTCGAATCGCCGTTTGGATCGATATGATTTTTTCTTGATTATCGTTTCCCCCTGATCGTATGGGTTCTGTACGACTTTCACTTTCCGCATCCGGTGACGTGCGCAGGCGGACACTCCGTTAGTGAAGAGATTGTGAGCCAATTTGTTTTTTCTTATATTTGCGCGTTTCTTGCCAAGCCCTCCCTTCGCCCTTATTTCACACCCTCGACTGCGAAGCCAGACGACGCAGCCGCATTTAAGTCTAGCAGCCTTTTGACTATGACGCAAAAGCAGCGAGGACGCGGATGTATGGTTTGCGAGTCGCTTTTTGCGGGACCTCCGACCAATGATACTTCTCCTCCTCCGTTGTTTTCCCTCTCGCTCCTGCTTCCTTTGAATCGCCCCCCTTCCTCCTCTTGGCGTTGTTTCCCCCTCTCCCACCGACGGCCCCTTCATCTCCCCTCTTGGCCTGTCGAGCCCTTTTCGTTTTGAGTAGACCCAGATGCGGCGGGTGTGCAAGGTCTTATAAGTTCCCCGGCACAAGCGTCTTCCTCGAAATCACATTGTTTTTTCTCCATTCGTCGTCCGCCTGTCCGTCCCTTCTCTTCCCCCGGTTCTCTTTTTGACTTCGACCCTTGAGAACTTCATGATCCGTACCTTAAACCTCCATACGACTAGATCTTTCCTGCCTTGGCGTTGTTCTCCGTCCCCGTCCTGGTTATCCGGGCCTTTGCACAGATGCCTCCTATCTTAGGATGGACGTGGTCGTTCTTCCGTTTTTTTTGAACGATAGAACGAGTTCATTATATGCGGGTCCTCAGCCGCCCTTCCTTCCCCCAATGCCCGCGCCCTATCCTGCGTTCTCTGACCGCGGCGGAAGAGGCGGCCGTCCTCTCTTTTCCTTTAACTCCGTGCCATGAACGGCGCGCTTGGTTTCTTTTGACATTCCTTCCGCTGATGTCTGGTCTCCTCCTTCTCCCCCTCTGAGGTGTCGCCAACCGAAGGGTGCCCTTTTCAGAAGACATTTCCTTCAGCAACTTCCAGAAGGGTATGCCCGACTTTCTCCTTTGTTCCCTTTACCCCTTTCTCGTTCAACTTTTTGGGATCCAAGACCCTCTTGGTCTTCCACCGCTATATCTGGACTTATCTTCAAAGATTTTTCCCAAGCAAACTAATATTGGCCCCACTACAGGTACTGACCACTCTATCCCATATGGTCATGGTCTGAGTGATTTCGGTCCCTTTTTGTTTTTTTCTTTTCGCATGAACCTCCCTTTATCAGCCTTTATCCAGACTTGATCGACCCGGACTTGTCTTTCTTTGCTTACATAGGGGCAAGATATTGGCCGCTCCTTTTCATCCTGTCGCTTTCCTGCTGGGCCTTGCCGCCGATCTGTTGCTACCTCTTTCAGTCTCTCCTTTAGTCGAGCGCCCCTTTTCCCTTCCTCCCCTTTTGCAACTCGGGCTACGCCCCTCTCTCCCAGATCTTGTATATTGGGAAGCTAGATACACCAATGCCTTTCCCTTGAAGGCGTAGTCCCCCCCTTTCCCCCTTTTTTTTTTGCGGTGGTCTGATCCTCCGTTGTCCTACCCCCTTTTCTTTTAAAGTTTAAGTGGGAATGAGGCATCCAGCCCCCTCGGATTCCACAAAAAACCACCTTGGACCGCCTCGCGCTTCCTCCCTTCCCCCTCTTTGCTTCGTTCATCGTCATGCCATTGGGGTTCTCATGGATAGCCTCAACAAGCTTTCTCCCAAAGTCAAGCCCCGGCTTTGCCCCCCTTCTCCTAAGGATATTCTCTCTTACTCTTCTACCTTTATTTGCGTACTCCAATGCTCTACTTCCTTTCCTTTGTTATGTCGCGCGGGATGGCATCCCTTTTCCTGTGGCTCCATCTTTTCCTGTTCGCTGGCCTCGCTTTCTTCCTTCCGCGGCCGAGCTGCCAAAACATTCTGTCTTTCTAGGCGGCAGTTTTTGTTTGTGCGTATTCGCTCTTTGTGATTTCTGGCTGCTGCCGGCTTTCCGAGCACGCAGGGCTTCTTTTTCTCGAGCCCTGTCCGACTCCCAACGCTCCGGCACCCGCCTCATCCCTCGCGTCAAGGTTTCCAACTTGCCCCACCACACCCCCACCCCCCCCCCCCCACCCCAACCCCCCCAAACACCACCCCCCCAACCCACCACACCCACCAACAAAACCCCAACACCAAACCCCCCCCCCCACCCCCCCACCCACCACCACCACACCCCCCACCCCCCCAACCCCCAACCAACACCAAACAACCCCCAACCAACAAACCCAACCCCCACCCCCCCACAAAACACACCCCCCCACCAGGTTTATTCAGAGTCCCTTCGCAGTACGTCCATTGTTGTTTTTTTGAGACCCCCCCCAATACTTCATGCTCACGTCCTCCCTTTCTTCTTACGTCCTTCTCCTCTTGTTCCCTATTATTATATACTCGCCTCTAGAAGGCTTTTGAATTCCCTGCGAGACAACCCCCCCAGCCACCCAGTTTCCCTTTGGCTGCATCTGCCACGATCTTGACTGTTCGTTCAGATTCTTATCCAGCAGGGCGCACAATCCGTAACTGCGGCTGCAGCTGTTCTCCTGAGACTCTGGCGTTGTGCAATTGCCCTTTTTCCGCCGGCCATGGCACGAGGGGATGCGGTTGCCGAAATTTCTGCCTGGTTTGACCAGCGGACGTCAGGTCCCCCATCTTCGCCTGTCCTGATTGTCCAAATGGAACAGGCTTTTCGATCTCTTCGGAGGCATTCGAGCATCATGCAGGAACCTTCTTCACTACTCCCTCTCTTACTTTTCTCGATGCTTCCTACGTGGCGAAGTCTCCGAGCGGCCCCCCGGTCTCTCGCTCCTAAACTCGCCAAGAGACAACACTTTGCCCTGCTTTCTCTTTTCCGAACCGACCCTCCTCCTGATCTTTTTCCCCTTCCTTTTTGGCCGTGAGCGCAGAGCTTCCCCCTTTGCACGCGGACTTTGGCGACCTTGCCTATCTCTTGGTAGGGGCTTTTCGACTTTCGCTCCTATTGAGGATTGTGACGCGATGCCTACATTCTCCTATTCCCCTCCCAGTCTGACGCATTCTTTTCCCCTTTCCTAAGCTGTTTCGAGATGGGGTCGCATCCGACTATCCACCTCTTTTTTTTTTCTTTTTTCGAGGAGGTTTTTCAACTTCAGTCACCCCTTTCCCCAAACATTTGCGGAGACCGTGCTTACAGACACCCCCAAAAGTCCGTCTGCAATAGGATTGCGGATCCCTTGAAGACTTCCCGCACTTTTAATAATCTTTTTTTAGATTTTCTTGGGTAAAGTCCTCCTTGCCAAGTTGATCCTCTCGGATGAGCGGTCAATCCTTTTTTCTCGTCAGGAAAAGTTTTTTCTGGTGAATGAATTTCTTTCTAGACGCACCTCTTGATGATCCTCTCTTTCTTCTTCGCCCCTCCCTCATAAGACCCTTTTAGTCCATGATACGAAATGCCCTTAGAAACTTCTATGCTCCTTCAGAGGCCTATACCTTTCCCATCCTTAGCGATCCCCCGACGATGGGCCTCCCAGTATTCCCTATGTGACCAGTCCCCCCTTCATCCTTCCTTCGTTCCCCCGCGTCCCCCATTGTCAGGAGATGCTGCTCATTTTTTCCTGCCCTTCTCCCCCTTGCCAAAGCCTAGCAGAGAGACTCTTTCGCCTTTTTCTGTACGAGCGCTATGTTTTCAACTTGTCTCGCTTGGCGGCATGTCGAGGTTAGGGCCTTTGCCATCTTCTATAAAGCGAAGGCTTGTCTCCTCCCCCCTTTCCCCCGCCGTCGAGATCTCTCCGGGCCCGCTCATTACTTCTATGCGGGGGGACAGAAACACTTCTTCAATCCGCGATGCTTCGATGGTTTTTGCCTTGTTTATGCTTCCCTTCAGATCCAGCAAACTAAAGCTTTAACCGACCCTGTCCACTCCTTTATAAAAGGCCGAAAGCGTTCTTCCCAGTTCCGAGCCTAACTGCCTTCCGACTTTATCCTTCCTCAAACAACAGCCCATTCCAGCCGATCGTGTCGAGAGAAATCTTCTGTGAGTTTTCTGCCCCCCTCCCCGGACCCCCTTTATAATCTGACGGCCGATGTCCTCCGGGGATGGAGTTTATGTCTTTGCGTCCGCAACTTCCTGCCGTTTACTCTTTTTCCCCCTGCGACCCGCGCCGTAGATGACAGGAGCAAAGACCTCTTGGGCCCGTTATAGATCCAGTACTGCCTGTTTTTGCGCCCCCCTGCGACCTTTCGAGAACGCAATGTTTCATCCACCTTGGTACGGTGCATAAGTGAAGAGCGGATTTCGAGGTGGAACTGGAGAGGGTGGATGTTCTTCCATTTCTTGGCGATTCTCTTTTCTTTCTCCAAGTTTCAATTTTTATCTTCACTTTCTCCGAGCCGGATACACAAGAGCGCCTCCCGGCCTCTCCAGAGAAGACTCGCCTACTTCATGTTTTGACGTTTTTCTTCCCGCGCGCCTCTCTCGTATCGACCAATCTTTGAGCAGCAGGGGGGAGGAAAAGGACGTTTCCTCTTCGCGCGCAACATTACGTCTAGAGTTCCCCATGAACTTTTTCCGGTTTTTTTCTGCCCTTGAATCCCTCTCTGCCTTCCTTTTTCTTTTTCTTCTTTTTTTGGATCTCTTTTTTCCTTACCAGGAAGGCACACCCATGGCATTCCGGAATTCAGTATTGCCTCTCCGCGCTCGGCACGTGTTGGCCCCTCTGAACACGATCCCCTAAGTGCTCTTCAGGTTTTCGAGGAACTGTCCCATCTTTTTACACCTCTTCTCCAACGCCCCCCAAAAATGAAGTCGGTCCTTTCCAGCTTAAGGTTCCCTTTTTCCTTTTCTATATCGTCAGACAATGGAATAACCCTCTCTCTGGCTCCAGTCCTAGTTCGTCGCCTTTTTCCTTTGCTTGCTCCACCTTTGATCCTTCCCCACCCAGACGAAAAGGATGGAGGTACCCCTGATGTTCTCTTCCCCCGCTTCACCCTTGGCTACTTCAGCACAGTTAGAGGACCGCTCATCCCTTGCGCCGGCCCCCCAGAATGGCCCTCTTCGTTTCCTTCCCCCCTTCGCCACCGGCCGTGCCCCCCTGCTGACGCATTGATTCTCACATCAAGTTTGATCCGGAAACCCTGTCGAAAGGTTTTCCCCCACCCCATCCCCTTGGGCTCGAGTTTTTTTTAATTCCGGGGTCCATATGGGCTGGAATGACTTACGCCTTTCGTCCCGATATGCTTTTTGCATCCATATTTGATTTTCCACTCTCCTTATCTTGACTTCCCCACCGAAAACGCCATGTATCTTCGGTCCCTGTTTGCGGCCTTGAACCGATCTGATGGCACCCTTCTGCTGTCCCCCCTCCGTCGTGACGATTCCATTCGACTTTTCCACCATTTTTTGAAGTCCTACCCCCGCTCCTGGTCATGTTCAGAAGGACAAGCCAGACCAGTTGTGTCCCTCCGGCCAGAGCTTTCCTGCGATGCAGTCCTTTTCTTGCGGCCCTTAATGTCATGCCCCTTCCTTTTTGCACCCCCCTTGCATCATACGCTTCCGATATTTTTCCCCCCTAGGCCCCCTCTCCTCCCCAATTCGCCTGAATCGTTTTCCCGGTCTGTGCCCTCTTTCAATTTTTTTTTTTCTTCCCAGAAACTTTTCCCTTCCCGATGCCCCCTTCTGCCACCGGAGAGGCCAAATCCTCTCTCTCAATTTATTTCATTCCGTTGCTCAGGAAGTCAATACTCCTCCCCCCCCGTCCTTACTTTTCCGTGAATCTTCCCAACCTCCTTTTCGGACCCCCCTTAATCGCCCCTTTGATTGCCGGCTTTCCTACCTTTGTCTGACTTTCCAGCTCAGTGCCCTCCTGCTCCGGTACAACTCACCTTTGATCGACGACATGACTTTCCTCCGATCTGTGTTTTTGACAAGACAAGCATGCTTCCGTGTTTTTTTTCTTCTCGATTGTCAGGCCCGCGCCCCCTTACCCCCCTCCCCGTTTTTTTGTTGTCTGAGTCTCTTTCGACCCTCTTGTCGAAGTAGACACGGGGCTTTTCAACCGATCACCCTAACGTCCTTCCTTCAGATGGGCTTAGTTCCATAGATGTGGAGATGTCTCCTATGATGCGGGCTTTCACCTTTGATGACTCCCCCGTTTTGGTGTTCCTACCTTTTGATTTCCTAACCAGGAGAGTGGAAGACTGCCTCACACTCATGATTTGAAATCACTTCTCAATTAATGCCTAGTGGTCTACTCTCAACTTCCCCCCTTTTTATATAGGATTTCCCTTCCTTTGTCTGCCTCAGGTCTCTTAAGTTTCTTTTCTCGGTGAAGAGGCACGATTTCCCCCTTCCAAGATATTATCGAGACCTGGAGTGGAACTTGCTATTGGACCCTCTTCTGGAAAGACCCAGGAATTAATGAAGGGTTGTGAATACAACCAGTTTCTCGCTGGCATGACTCAACATCTCTCGTTTTCTATCGGATCTGCGTATGAACTCACACATTTTCTTTTCAACCTTTGTTACGGTATGACCTACCGCGAGCTTGGTCATATTCTCCCTTTTCCTTCTCTCGGACGACTCTTGCAGCCCTTCTTGGTCGCCAGAGGGTTGACGACGGCCTCTTTCCCCTCCTCCCTTTTTGCCACCAGCTTCCCCCTTTTTCGACAGGGTCCGGGTTAACGTCCCCCTTCAGGGAAATTTTCATAAATCCTATGGGCACTCATAGTTTTTTCCGAGAGGCGTTTACCGTAATCTCACATCCCTCATGGGCCCATTCCGATAACCTCAGGATTAACCTTACGAATTCGGGAATGTCCTTAGTTTCCTGAAGGGCGTTCTAAAGGGTTTTGCCACAAACCACCTCCTGTTCCCTTTGCTTTCATCCCTTGTCTTCTCCCTTGCCTTGCTTTAGTTGCGCCCTAACCGTAGACCCATCTTCTTTTCCGAAGTTATGTGCGATGAAGAGCTTTTCCCCTCCCTCTGTTGCTAGCCCATTATAGCTCCCCCATCATTTTTTTCCCTCCCCCTCCTTCGTCGTCGGTTTGTTTCTCTTTCCTAAGCCGGCAGCGCCTTCCCTCGCCCTGAGCTTCTTGTAGCCATGTGGTCGAGAGGTTCACCTTCCCCTTAATAGCGGTTTGAGAGGCCCGACCTTCCCCTTTTTCCGGTGGCGCGTTAAAGTCCCCTCTGTCAGGTCCTCTCAGCCGGAATTTTTTTTTTTTCAGCACTTCCCGATCGGTCTGTCCCAAACGGCATCGAGCCTTCCCTGAATTAGCCGCATCGTTGCCCTGGCTCTTCTCGCCTTAACCGTCCCCCAGTAGAAGGCCGGGCCACCCTTCCTTCGCCTGCTTAGATTCTCTCCATGAGTGATCATTCCCGCGTTCCCCGTCCAATTAATTTGCAAGACCCCCCGCATTTTACTCATGATGTTTTTTCTTTGTTTTTCCCCCCTCACCCTGTTTTTTTTCTATATTCCCTGTCGATGCGCGGCGTCGTCGGTATTTCGACCCTGCCTCTACCCGCCTTTCGAGGAGCTTTGTCGCTCCGCTTGGTCCCGCGTTATTCGTCGCGCCTCGTTGCAGATCACCCTGCATTTTGGTCGAATCCCCTGAATCGGCCATGTCCGAGGCACCCTTCCCCCCGCTAATCCCCCCCTCGCCCAATTTCTTCGTGACGGCACCCCCGTCGACCCAGTGGATATTCTTCTTCTCCATTGGGCGTCTCCAGTCAGTTCCGCCCCCCCCCCCCCCCCCCCCCCCCTACGGGCTCTTCGCGCTTGCTCTCCGCCCTTGGTCCTTACGATATCATAGCGGCGCAGGCTGTTGTCCCCTTCTAAAAGTCAAGAATACCCGGTAGCGCGTCACCCTTTCTTCTTGCCTTTCCCCCCCTTCTGCCGCTGCAGTTAGGACTAACCCTCTTATACCCGAGGTTTGCTGAACTCTTCCCTCTTCTGCGCGTGTCGTCCTCCTTTTCTTTGGCAGTGCCTGCGGCCTTTTCCCTCCCCGCTTGCGGCGATGTGGGGCAAAGGGATTGAAGGATTCGATTGAAATGCTTCTCTTGCTTTGTCTGATTTGATCACCTGTTCCCACCCCGCTACTTCAGAGGAGCTTCGGTCTAGTTCCTTCACCTCTTCCCCCCAATGACTCTTGCTTTACTGTTCGTTCCTGATGCCTTCCCTCCTTTTGGCGTCATCTTTTCTTCCTCGTCAGCGCTTTTTTTTTCCTAACCATGCCCCTTTTTTCAATCCCTTGGCGTCGGGCCAAAGCGAGCTAGCTGCTGCCACCAATGGGAACATTCTTCTCCGCTCTGAGGCCAGGTCCAGACAATGAGGCAATCCTTCCTTCTTTTCTTTCCTTGAGACACTGCTTTCTGTCCTTTTTTCTCCGCTTGCCCGTCGATATGTGGCTTTATTTTTTTCGCTTCCCAGAGAATGCGCCTCCCCACTCGATGCGACCTGTTTTCTGATATGGACGCGCCCCCGGTTCCCCTCTTTTTTCCGAACCCAGATCCTTCCCTTCTGGCTTTTTCTCATATGACTCGCGGCGTCGTCGAGCAGTAAGACCCAAACATTGTAGCCAAGTGTGACCTCAGACCAACAGTCACCGCCTCCTCCCTTGAGGTTTCCCACTTTGTGTTTCGTCTGCCAAATATATCCCTCCAATAAGTTGTTGTTTGTTTCGATCGCCACAGTCTTGCCCGTTGTTTTTCCCCTTCCAGTCTTCTCGAGGGGACTTTGCTCTTAGCCATAGCGACCCTCTTTTGTCTTTACTGAATTTGCTCTCTCTTATTGATGTGCCTCGCTATTTCCCTCCTTTTCGGCCCATCTGCCCATCGCTCCCTGCGGCCACATGAATTTCATGCCCATGGTCGCATAGAGATGATTCTCCCTCCTAGGATATCCTCAATCCTCCCCTCGATATCCATGGTAAGGCTGCATGACCTGCCGTAGTTTCAGTCCCGCCATCGTTGCCCGGACGCGCTGCTTTCTTTTTCCCTTCACTTCTTCCTCCCAGATTTCCCGAATGGCGCACTGGTTTGCGCCGCCTAGTCCGCTCCCTCGGGACTTCTTTGCGCGGAATCGTGTAGGAGCAGCCCGCGGCCTTTTCTTTTCCCTCAAACTTAATTTCGGTTCATCCGAGAAACGTCCAAGCAGATTCCTGTTGTCCTTTCTGATATTCGAGAATACCGCGGCTGGCCCTGCCGATGCGGTGTTTGTTTGGCCATGCTAATCTCTTTTCGCTCCCAAGAAACTCCCCTTCCGCTTTCTCTCCCGGACTCCCCTGTCGCTGCGCATTGAGGAAGAGCCGCGCCTTCTCCTTACAAGCGTTCTCCCTTCCGGCACCCTGCTTTACCGCAGAGTTTACCCCAGAGCCCCACCACGCGCCTATGCATCCCCTTCTAGTTTTGGCCGCCCCCGCCCGGGCCTGCTTCAGCCTGGTTTCGCGACTACCGTTGCTGGCTTGCTTGATTCCGGTTCACCCTTTTCTACTCCCTATTGATCTCGGCCCCCGCGCGATGCCTTCGTTCAAGCCCTCTCCTTTGCTCCGTCTGGAAGTCCTTTTTGTCCCCCTTCTCCCCCCAACAGTAGCTCTCCAGCCTCGGTCCACCTTTCTCTTTTGCCTCGTTCTTGTCCGTTGGAGATGCGAGTTCCGGGCGGGTGGAGTTTTCCCCCCCAGGAACATTGATGAGGTCGATGTTCTTTGCCCGTTCCCCCTTTGCATCTTTTTTCCGGTTTTTTTTTCCAGCCCCGGAATAAAACGAGCTCTGCATCACGTTGCGTGCTCCTGCTCCTCTCAACCCCCTGGAAGGTTTGCTGTGGCACCCTCCCCCTACCCTCCTTTAGCCTCAGAAAGCATTGGAGCCCTGGGGGCTTGCTCTCTTGTTCTCCATCCATACGCATTTTACCTCTCAGCCCTTGCCTGCGTTTAGAATAGGTGCATCTCTCCTCCCCCCCCCATTGGCCTCTTGGACAGGATCTTTTTTTTGAGTCTTCTGTTTAAGGCGATCCAGGAGGCACCCCCCCCTGGCCGAACTCCCGGTTGAAGTCCGCTGCACTCGCCGCTCTAGCCGTTGGAGTTTTTTTTTTTTCCCCTTCGGAAGTGGAGCCTGCATTCCCGGCTGCGCTTCCCTTAGGAAAGACGAGGCACCTTGTCCGCTACAACTTTGAAGGGTTTCCGCCCCCTTCAGGGCAAGGTCACTTTTGACCCGTCAGCTCGATCCGTCCCCCAATGGCCTAAAGATCTCCCGGGCGTCCGAGATTCGTTTTTCCGTCGCTTCTTTACGGTTCGGCGCCATTCGCTCGCACATTTGGTGTGTCTGCGATAATGTCGCGCCCAGATCGTCGTCTTTTCCCTCAGGTCTCCCTGTCCCGCTGCTTTCACCGGCTTCAAAAGTTGCGAGTATTCTCCCCCAAATTCTGATTAAGTGCCAAGTCCCTGAGCAAGGTCTTCCCTTCCAATTCTGTCTTTCCACCCCTCGAACGACCGTTTCACTGACCCCCATGACCCCCGCGAGGGGCTCCGGTGTAAGTACAGGTGGGCCCCATCTTTTTTTTTGGAATGGAAGGACTTTACCCTCTGCTCTCCCTATATTGTTTTTTTTTTTAAGTTGTTCTGAGTGATGTCAAAAGCTTTCCCTTTCGGGAACCCCTCCAAAGCCAATGTCGAAACCGTCCCTTTTTTTGCTGCGTTTAAAATCTGCGGCTTGGACCCCTTTCTTCTTCTCCCCACAACGTTTTTTGTGACACTTACCTTACAGGAACGCGGTTGCCCAAAACGCTCCCCTAAGCGACGAGGTCCCCTAATCATTGAGGGTATGGCACCTTACGGAGCCCTCCCTCTTCATACGTTCGTTTAGCGAATCATGGCCCCCGTTTAGGCTTATGCAAACCCTCATGCCATGCCGAGTACCCGATATGTCCCCTCGAAATTTCCCCTCAAATCCCCCCTCCAACGTCCTTCCTCCCCCTGCCTCGCTGGATTCTGCAATCATCCCCCCACGTTGCATCGTCTCCGCCCGGCGCCAAGGCGATGGCCACCCTCCTTGATCTCGTTTCATTTTTTCCTATCGACAGCGATCAGGAAGTTCTCCTGTACTAATTCAACCCTCACCTCGGTTTTTTTTTGCGCCCCCTTCTCTGTGAATCAAGAAGAAGACCAGGTTATTTTCCTGCGCATCGCTTGCCAGGTAACCCCCCTTGCCCTGCCGCATTTTGGTCGACCCTCTCCAACATAGACTGATCTTCCATCTCTCTTCCTTTCCCTTCTCTGGTGATCTTTTGCAGCATGGTTTTGCAGTTAGAAACTCTTGTATTGCTAT
>Ga0179593_1684652_pt1 | contig 16642 bp, 16 predicted proteins | sample CZODoug2_1_08_16_FD_185931 | JGI IMG/M metagenome (GOLD analysis project Ga0179593, IMG submission 185931) | Vadose zone soil fungal communities from Angelo Coast Range Reserve, California, USA - CZODoug2_1_08_16fungal (PacBio error correction) | ecosystem: Environmental > Terrestrial > Soil >... | reverse complement strand
TTTTTTGCGCGGGGGATTTCTTGTGGTTCGGATCGCGACCCCCCCCACTCCCACCCTGTTCTTAACCCCCCCCCCCCTGATGAGGCACTTTTTTTCGTCTCTTAAGCCAGGTAGGTTACCCTTGGGTTGGAATCAGGCTCTTTTGCTGAGCTTTATTTTCCCGCAGCAAGCACAGACCCTACTTTGAGGGTCCCCCCCCTTTGAACCAATTGGGATGGCGCATTTCCAACGGAAGATACATTGACCCCCTCGACCCTCCGACCCCCTTTTTTTCCTTCCCGCGTCCAAAAAGCGTCCTTTCTTTCCAGAAACCCCCCCCCTTTCTCAGAGACAGGCGTAATTTTTCCCCCCCCCAAAATTTATTCCCCATGTCTTTTTTTAAGTCAGCCATCGATTCCCCTCCCTTTTTTTTATGAAGAATAACATTTCCCCATACCCCCCTTCCTCTTTTTTTCCCTTTGATGGATTCAAAACTCGGACCAACTGTTTCGAGTTCCCCCTTTCTTTCAATGTGATCCCAAACCAATTTGTCCCCTTTAATATTCATTGTGGTTTCCTTTCAGATCCAGACCCCCCGATTAGGTATAGGCATAACCTCCCTCTTTCTTTTTGTAGACACCGATTTTTTTTTCAACACAGGCAGTGCCCCTCCCCCCCCCACCGCACTTCCATAGATTTCTTTCCTCTTCGATAGTCTTTTTCGTATAAGAATAATTCTACTTGGTGCTCTTCTTGGCGGGGGCGGCAAGGGATCTTTTCCCATTCCCTTCCCCCCTGACCTGCTTTTTTCGTTAATGGAGGATATAGTTTTTCCTTCTCCCCCCGTGCCAATCTTTTCGGGCGATTTGCTGAATGTTCTTCGACATTTCCTGGTCCCTCTTTTCTTTCAAATCGGTCCCCCCTCCTCTCTTGCATGCACAGCAAGATTCTGGCTTTTTCTTCCTTCCCCTTCGGCGGACCCCTTTTCCGGTGCGGTGCAAGCCGGTTGACTTCTGAGTTGTCCCCCTCGTCCATTCCTGTTCCACTTTCCCTCCTTATCTCCCTTGGATTGATGTAATACATTTTTCTCCCTTGAGGTCTTTTTTCCCGACTTCAGCCTAAAGAAGGTCTCTCCCGTGATGGGCAGTTTCTTTGAGACCTGAAGATCCCCCCTTTTGAGAAGAAAATGCGCGTCTGCGGACTTTTTTCCGTCCCTTTGTGAGGTGGTGGACCGGCCCTTCCCCTAAGAGGGGGTACTCCCTTTTTTTCCTTTCACCGGGTCCTCTTCCCGCTGAAAATAGTTACAGAAATTTTTTCTCTGGCGGAGTAGAGTAGATCCTTTTCCCCCTGGGAATCCCCCTCCCCTTATTTTTTTTTTTTTTTTTTTTTCCCCGCAGAAGGATGAGCGCCTCCTGAGATACCGCAGCTTGCTTTCGCTCAATAATGTATACTTTAGTCTTTTGTTCCTGGACGCTTTCCTTGAAAAGAGGAGTGCTCCTCTCGGGCCCCTTTTCTCCGTGACTTGCAGGCGGAAAACGTTCTTTTTCGACTGGCTTCCTTTTCCCCCAGTCCAGCTTCTCTCTCAATAAGAGGATTTTTTTTTTCAGAAACATGTTCCTTTAGCTTTTAGCTACTTCTTTCCATGCGAAAGGGCGTCGCTTCCTCTCTGGTGCCTATCTTTTCTGTTGTTTCCCGGAAGAAGTACTTTTTTCTGCGCCATTAGAGTTTCCCCCTTTGGCATGACAAGCCGTTTCGTCCAGAACTACTCCTTTCCCATTAGTGGGGAGATTGATACCGCCTTTTTCCTTTTTTTTTTAGTTGGGCACTCCCTCTTTCTTTGGTAGAAAGAAAAGCCAAGCTTTTTCCCCAGAAAGCGTTTTCCTTTTTTAGGAACCGAGATTCCTTCTTTTTCGGAAGAAAATAAGAGTCCCCTTCCTCCAGCACTTTTTTTTCTCCCTTTCCTCCCATCAAAAGGCCCAGGACCGCCCCCTGAGTTACGGTCGATGGTGTTTTCCCCTTATTCTATCCGTCCTCCTTTTTTCGTTGGGCTGTTTCCCTAAACCCTCTTTTCCCTAAGTGGACAAATCGTACTCCAAAGGCATTGCTTTCCTCTCCGAGATAGTTGGTAGATGGATGTTGAAGGATTTTTTTTACAGGACGAGGCAGCCCCTCCCACCGAAAACCGTTATCCGAAGACTTCCCCCTAAACTTCCCTTTTAGGGATTAGAAGAGGGACTTTCTCCAGATCCCCCTTTCTGCCTTTTTGGGACCGAGTATGGGGCTTCTCCCCTCCGGTCTCTTGGCTTGCTTGAGCCCAATTTCTTTTTTCCTCATAGGGGGCGCTTTGGCGGTCCCTTCTCCCATCTCCGGCACGTGTTAATGGTCTTTCCTAAAACCTTTTCTTTCCGCCTTCTAAATTTTTCCCTTCCCCCCTTTTTCTTTCAGGCTTCCAGCCGGGATTTAACAGTCGTCCCTTCCTTCTTGCGCCAGCCAGTCCCCCCAACTCAGCACGGTTTCGCTGAGCCGAGAACGTTTTCCCTGGAGCGGCTCTCATCCGGCATGCACTCCCTTTTCCGGTGAGGGACCGTCTTTTTTTCCTTGGGATACCTTTTATCATCTCTTCCCCTCTCCGCAAGCAGCAGCTCCTTTTTCCCCTATCGACGGGCTTTTCTCCCCCCTTTCTCCTTAGGACGTCGGGCTACAGCGTCTGACGCAGGCAGTCCTCTCCCTTTCAGGAGTTTGTCCTTCCTTCTCTTTCCCCCACGCGTCCCCTTGTTGGCGTGTTCCCTTACCCCCCTTTTTTTTTGTCGATCCAGGAGAACTGTTCCTCTGCTTAAGTCCCTGTCCTCTCTAAACCAGGTCCCCTCATTCAGCCCAGTCGTCCAAATTTTCTCTCTTTTTCCACCGGAGCTTAGCTTCTTTTTCGTTGGGCCCTTTCCCCTTTTCTTCCCCCCCAGGTTTCAATCTTCATTCCTAATCCAAAGGCTAGGATTCCCCTTCCCCATCGCAATCCTTTTCTCCCCCCCATGGAGATCTTGCGAGGGCGTCTTTTCCTGCGATCTTCCGACCCTTCTGCGTCTATTTTCTTTCTTCTTTTTCCGGAAGGTGCGGACGGTACTTCCCCAACTCCACTGAGTCTTTCCTCTAAGACCGCTCGCCCGGCTCGCGGGCTGCCCCTTCCGGCGAGGAAGTGTGGACGTGGCACCCTTCGGATGTTCCTCCCCCCCTAGCACGATGGTAGTAGTAATCCCCGGTGATGCTCTTCCTTCCGTTCTTTTTTCCGGGGCGGCTGACCGGTATCCCCTCACCGAGACCACCCTCCTTCCCCCATGAATCAACCCCTTTTTCTTCTAATTAAAAAAAGAGGGGGCATCTCTTACACCCTCCCTGGTTCCCCGGAGTTGCACTTCGACTGTTTCTTCGTTTCGTGACTCTCACCCTTTTCTCAGTTCCTCTCTTCCCCGACCTGCGTTAAGCGAGTGGCGGTCTTTAGCAAGGATCTTCTCTCTATCTTTTCCCCCTTTTTTTGCAGAGATCCATCCCCTTCCTTTTGTCGATCGAGCCCCCTTCAAAGGGTGTCACTCCTCTTTTCCCTTTCTTCCTTCCTCCCCCATAGGGTTTTACGACCCATCGCGTCCCCTTTCCCCAGGAAGAAGTGCACACCACAAAGCGCATGCCCCCCCGGTCAGCCTTCCTTTCTTGTGAGATTGCAAATACTCGTTTCACTTTTGCTGCTATGGGCTTGATATGGGTCCCTTCTTTTACGCGGTGCGGTGAATAGTCGTGTCTCTCCCTTCATGGCCTACGACTCCTTGTTGATGGTTCCCTTTTTCCCCTTGCAAATGGGAGTTATTTTGAGGAGAACACAGTAAGCCCCCCCCCCGTAAAGCCCGCAGTCGCCTCAAGGTTTGAGGTTACCCCTTTTGAGATTTCCTTCTTCTCGCTGATAAGCCTGCAGTGAGTTCCCCTCGGTAAGCACCTTCTTCATTCTTTCCGACTAAGCCTTTTCTCTTTACGCAGTTTCCTCCTTTCAGCGGTCCTTCCCTGTAGAAATTCGGCGAGGGTTTCCTCTCGTCTTTTTTTTTTCGGTACTATGCAGCGTTCCTTTTTGTTCAAGTATTCATCCCCCTTTCTGCCAACGCCCAAGGTTGGGGTTACTTTATTAAAATAAAGGCCGCCCCCCCGTGCCAACAACTCTTTTGACTTTCTTCTTTCTTTTGGCCACGTGTTTTTTTCTACTGGTCGTAGCGGAAGATAGTCTTTCTTCCAGGTTCATGTGAAGCCCCCCCCCCCCGGGAATAAACGGTAAGACCATTTTGCCTCTCTCTATTCGCCTCCTTTCTCAAGACCCGGCAGAATGGCTAGGACTTTTTCCTCCCCCGAGAAGCTCGCGTTCTCCTACGTGACGGGCCACACCCTTTCTCTTTCCCTTAATCGATGCTGATGGAGGATCCTCTCCGCTGATAGGCCTTCCTCTCCCCCCTTTTTGGTAACGTTAAGAGACGGGGCCCGCCCGTCGGAGGAGGGCTGTCTCTCCCCCTAAAAGGCCCCCCCTGCCTTTCCCTTCTCTCACGGGACCCTTTTTTAAAAGCCGCCTGGCTGTTCTTCTACTTTTTCTCCACTCCACGGATGGAGCCCCTTCTTTCCCCACAGCCACCCCTTCTTTTTTCAGTTCTGGATTACCAGGAATGCGCTCCTAGACGAAGGGTTTTCCGGAGATGTGATGATAACTTCTCGGACGTTTTTCCTCCCCTGCTTTCGCCAAGGAACGCCCTTCAAGGCGTCCCGATCCGGCCCCGGAGGGCAGAAAGTTTCCCTTTTCAGACGCCGAGCCTTTCGAATAAAGAAGCACCCCCCCGAGATCTCCTCTACCCTTTTTTCCGAACACACCTTGTTTCTCCCTTGCGCGGGCGGGGGGCTTTTTTTCCCTCCGCGGTCCACTCCACCTAAGGAAAAGAAAGCCTCTTTTCAAGAAGCTCGTCCCTCCCTGTTACTCCTTACGCCTGACTTCGATGGTCTTCTTTTGCCCCTTTCGGTTGGGCCCTCACACCAGTCGTTTCCTCTCAACTTTGGCAACACACAAGCGACCTTTTTCCCCTTTTGGGGTTTGTGTGCGGGGCATGGGCCCAGGGAGCACAAGTGGCTAGTCTTTCCCCCCTTGTAGCGACCCCCCTTCTTCCTTGCTGGGTGACGGCGGAACCCCTTCTTCCACCTTCCCCTGTTCCCTGATGGGGCTTGTTTTTTTTTGGGGGACTTCAGCTCTTTTCCCTAAAATGCGTCCCTTTTCCTGTTACAATCGCATCAGCCTTTTTTCCTCTGAGGTTCCTTTCTTTTTCTTGTGCTGGCTTGTCAAGAAACCTCCTCCTTGATGGAGCCGCTGGCTCCCCGGAAGCTTGCCCCCCCCCCTCCCCTTTTACTGGAGAAATGAATAAATTTCTTCTTTTTTTTTCCTCCCCCCCTTTCGAGTTCCCCCCGCAAGATTCCCCCTTTATGACCCAGTCATTCCCTTCTTTTTCTCATACTCTGGGGTTGAAGATTACGTATCTCTTTCCCCCCACCCCTCCCCCTTCCCTTTCCTCCTGGCAGGCACTTTTTCCTCACCGCGCCTAGTTTTTAAGCTTCCTATAGAAAAGCGCGCTCGTTCCTCAATCTAGACCTTCTCTCTTTTTCTCAGCTGCGGATCCTGATCCTCCAGTTTCCTCTTGGGGTACTCCCCCCTTCCAAGTGATAGACCCTCCATCGATTACTTTCCAGTGGATGTGTAGTCGTACCCCTAGACCCCCTTTCCAGAGCAGAGTCATTCCCCTTCTTAGACCCCTTTCCCCTTCGTTGAAGAAGGGGCAAGTCTCCTAAGTGGAGGCGCCTTTCCCCCTTTAGCTTTCCGCGACCTCCTCCTTTTTTTTTCTCCACTTTCCCCCGCGCACTAGATCGTAACACCAGATGCGCCTTCTTTTTGACCGAAAGGATCTAGACGACAATTGCGTCTTTCCCAGAATCCCTCCCCGTTTTTTTCCTCCTCAGGGATGTTTCCCTCCTCCCCACTGTTTTTTTCCCTTGGCAGGGGGACTGGAATACCCCCCCCGAACCTCGTGTTTTTTTCCCAGCGCCAGGTGAAGCTTCTTTGCCCGGCTCGCTTTTTTCTTGCCCTGCTAGTCAACTTCGAGGCCAAGTCACCATTCTTCCCCATTGGTGATCTTCTCGCAGAAAGATAGAAATGTTGATTGTCCGGATCTTTCACTGATCCGCCTTAATAGAGGAAAAGTTCCTTTTCCGTTCGCTCTCAGGGCCTTCCTTTGACCCTTCCCCTTCCTCCATTCCCTTTCCCCCGCAAATTTTCCTTTTTCGACACCCAATTGGGCCAGAAAATTCTTTATTATCCCCCCTCTCGACCTTATTAGTCCTCCCTTCTTTTTCGCCCGCTTCCCTCTATAAGGAAGTTCCCGAGAGCGTCGTCTCCTTTTGTGACGAGGGCAGAAATCGGTGTCCCCCCATGGAGGTCCTTCTCCCCAAGGCCCGTGTGTCTCCTCCCCCAAATTAATAGTAATTTATTTTCCAAATTTTTTTTTTTCCTTGAGAGCTGTTCTCCGGGAATTTTTTTTTCTTCCCCTCTTAGTCTTTTGCACTCGCCGCCTCGTTAGTGGGATATGTGGTTTCTCCCGGCATACCCCCCCTTTCCGGGCGGAAGGCTTCGTTTTCCCCCCCCCTCAAATTTTACAATTTGTTTTCCTCGGGAACCACCTCCTTACTGGAATCCTGATTACTCGAATCGTGTTTTCCTTTTCCCCGGCTGGACTTTTTTTGCTTCCCTTCGGAGTGGTTAGGCCTGAAATACAATTTTTGGGGGAACTGTATTCCCCCTCCATAACCCCCATGTTGTCCCCTTTTCCTCAAAACATTCTCGTTTTACTGTATTGGGCTGTTTCGAAGCGTCTCCTCCCCCTCCAGAACGGCTGGCGCCCCCCCCAAAAAGGTAATAACTGGCATCATCCTTCCCAAACCCGGTGAGACTTTTGGGCAGGATTTCATCCCTTCAGGTACTCGCCCCCCCCCTCAGCCAGATACCCATAGGACAGCCTCTTTAGACGTCCCTTTCTCCCCCCCCCCCCTTTTTTTTTGCAGGAAACGGCAAGTGTAGTGCTTTCTCAAAGATGGTGATTTCTTTTTTTTTTTTTCCTTATCCTTTTTCCTCCCTCTCGCCAAGTAGAGTCAGCGACGTGTTTTCCACCGTTCTCATCCTTTCACGCCAGCAACGGCGCCCCCTGCTGGAGTATTCGCTTTTTCCCTCCCCCCTGCGGGATTCAGACCAGTTCATTTTTTTCTTCTTGCCTCCGAGAATCAACGACCAGGGCATGGCATCCTTGAGCGACCTGTCAGGCGGATGGTCCTTTCCTTCCCCCTTTTTAAAAGGTCGAAGGCATCCTCGAGACGCCCCTCTCTCATCCCCCCCTGGCGTTCATTCGTCTCCGAGGTTTTGATTCTCTCGAGGCAAACCGGCATCTTTCCTTTTGAGCATGGCGCTGTTTGACGAGCGATACATCCCCCTTTCGGTGGGTTTTCCTTTTGCCGGCATGATTTTCTCTGATAGACCGGGCGTACTCACCCCCTAGCTAGATTTCATTTCTTTTCCCCCTTCCCCCAGAAAATCTTCCCAATGGGAGCGGTAAGGCCCTCCCAGAAAGCTCGGCCTCTTTTCCTCTTCTTTGTTTTCGTTTATGTTTTTTATCGCTTTTTTTTCGCGCAGAATGACGGCCTTCTTGATCGACTTTTTTTTTCCCCCCCCCTTTGAGTTTGAGCGTAAGACTATGGCCTTTCAATATGAGTATCACGCGGGACCGTCCTTTTTTTCTTTACACCCCTTTCCTCCCCTCCCCTTTCAGAGAATGTCAGCGGCGATAATCCTTACTTCATATTGCCGTCGCCAATCCTTCTTCCTGCCTCTTGCATTACGCAGCAAACTTTATCGATCACGACGAAATTTTTCTTGCCGCACTCGCTCTTCTCTTCCAAGAGTCCCCCCCTCGAAACGCCGGCCGTATCTTTTTCTGCAGCCCGGTGGGGCCTTACATCGGCTTAAAAATTCCCAGTGGTTCTTTTCTTGAACCCCCAGCTGACCTCCTTCCCCCTTTTTTTCTGCGAATTGATGAATGGATTCTTTTTTAGCTCCCTCATTCCCCTGTACCCATCATGCGGAAAACTTTCCACACCACCCCAGGTCAGTTATTCTTGCTCCGGAAACCGCTTTCCTTCATTTCTTGCTCCCATTCCGGTTTTGAATCTTCTCCCCCCCCCCAAAAAACCGCGGAGCTACGCCGCCTTCTTCATGACCCATCTGGCTATCTCTTTTTTTATCTGCTTCCCTTTGCAGAAGAAGAGTTATCCCTAGACATTAGCCACCCACCTTTTCGCGGAAGAGTACAAAAGATTCCCCCTTTCCGGTACAGGCCCAACCCTCTTCCTGGGGCTTGCATCCTCCTTTCATTGTCGGCCCGCTAATACTATCCCCGCTGAAACCCCCCCCCCCTTCCTTCTCTGGCGTGTTGGCACGGGATTATCCGTCCTTCACCGGTTTCGCGGACTCTCTTGGTGATCGTCATCCCCTTCTTCACAAAAACTCACCATATTTGAGGCCATTTTCTTCCCTGGTCCTTACTTGCCGAGACGCAAAATTGGATGCTGGCTGATTTTTGTGGTTTTTTCAAACCTAACCCTTCTGCCCCCAAGTGATGCGCACCGTGGTTTTTCTTCAAGCCAGGTCGGTTCACCCTTTTACTAGGCGCAAGCAGTTACTTCTCCCGTCTTAGAGGCGTCCTTTTGCATTTCGCGGTGCTCTTAAACCTTTTCGGGAAAAAATTCAACCTTTCTTTGTCTTCGCACAAATCGCATACCTCGGCAGATAAATGGGACATCCGCAAAACTCCGCCCATTCTTTTTCTCTCCAAAGCATCTCTCTTCCTCCTTTCCCCAATGACCACAGAAGGACAGCGTCTTGCCAAAATGATTGTAACCACTTTTAGTTCCGAGGACCTATGTTCTTCATCCGCCAGGCGACTTCGGGGGGTCCCCAGCCTTGCACCTTCCCTTATATGGGCGGCGATCACGTGGATTTTCTCTTTAAGACCAACGTGTTTCCCCTTCGGCGTCATTAATGAGTCCTCCCCCCCCAAACCAATTTTCTTTTTTTTTTGAAACTTCTCTTACTTTTGGTAGATGTAAGCGACAGCCCTCACTTGACGCTTCTTTCCTTTTGTCATCACGGCCTTTTTGTCGAGCCACCGATTTTCCAACCAGGACTTTTTCCCTCCCTCGGTCATAAAAAGCACGAGGGAGCTGGTCGGCCCTTTGGACTTTATCCCTGTGATTACTTGTGACCCCCTTCAAGTGCACTTTTTCCTCTATGAAAAGGCCCCTGTGGGAGGTCACAATTTCGCCGTTATCACAAAGCTGTTGTTAGCGCTCCCTGCTTTTGAAAGCCGCGCCTTTCGATCTAGTGAGGGAATTTCACAGCCCCGGGCTACCATGGCTCGCCCTGGTCGAAGATCACTGTCGACCTTTGTACCCTTTTTCCTCTAGCCCCTGGTGCCCCCCTGGCGCAAGACGACTTCAGGAAGGGGCTTCGCAAGTTCTTTTTTTTCCCACAGCGAGCCTCTCCCCGACGGTTCGGCTGCTCCTTAGCTGCCAGTACAAATGCCTTTCCCCGAGAATCAGGTGGTGCCCTTTTTTCCCCCGCTTCTTTATTAGACTTTCTGGATGTACCCCCCCTGCTCCTTTCGGCGAGATTCATTGAGGTCTTTCCAGGGCGTAGCTTGAGATTCGTGCTTTTTGCTTTTTTCGTCGAGAAAGGAGCTTGTCCCCGATAGGACCCCCTTTCTTTTCCTCCCACTTGCGAGGCATTTTATCTTAAAGAGCTGAGCGTGGTGACTGCTCCTCATACCTTGCGGGTTTTCTTCTTTCTTCTGTAAGGCAAAGCGTTCCCCTCCCCGGCAAAGCGGTAGAACTCCGTAGTCGAGTCGAGAAGGTTCCCCCCCCCCTAAGCTCTACAGCGCGGTATCCTCGAGGATTGGCGGTCGAAACCTCTTTCCTTTTTTCCTTGAGGAGAGATAGAGTCCTTTTTTTTTTTTCTTTTTTCCCCTTGGTGAAACTAGGCGCGATCCCTCCCGCTTTCTCTGACACGAGGATGGCTAAGAAATCAGGAGCTTTTTTTTCAAGGGCTTTTTCCGTTGTCCCTTTTCAATGGCAACGTCCTTTTTTGCTTTCCCTGGCCTCCGTTTCTTTCTCCAAAAAGGCAGCAGCTTTTTTCTTCCTTCTGTCGATGCCCTGCGAAAGGGGCCCCCCTTGATGCAGGGCGCCTTCTTTTCTTTTTTTTTGAGTTTCACGGTGACCTCTCCCGCTCCCTTCATCGCTGGGCAAACTACCCTCCACAGGACATTCCCCACTCTTTCTCCGCACCGCCAGGAGGGCATTCTTTCGGAGATTGATACGAGCCCTTTCCTGTAGATCTTCTCCCCCACCCTAAGAGGTAACGAGATCCCAGCCAGCCATTGGCCGGAGGAACCCGGTGTCCAGTCTCCCCCACCCAGCACTCTTTCCTTGTATTTTTTTCGTCCCGGACCTTTCCGCGTCCCTCCTCAGATAGCACTTGTGAATCATACGCTGCCCCTTTCCAAGCCAAAAACCCCTACCCCCCCCTTTTCAACCTCCAAACCTCCACAGGGACTGCTGAGCGACTCTTTCGTTGGGGTATGGGTTAGAGCCCAGTGGATCGGCCATCCATTTCCCCTTCGGGTTTGTATTCTTTTTCTTTCCCTTTTTCGTAGTTACGCTAGGAGTAAGACTTGCCGTCCCCCCTTTCCTTGAGGTGCTCTCCTCGCGAGGAAGAAAAGAAGGACAGCTCACGTCTCCCTGCATCACGATGGTGCTTCCCCTCGAGGAGATAGGGTTAGAATGGACTTTTCCTGCGGCCTCCCCTCTCCTTTCGGCGGCGGCAGGGGAAAGCGTATGTTTGGCTTCGCCCTCCATAGGTTTGATTTCCACTTCTTTCTTCTTGGGTCATCGGGTGCGACAGACCCTCTGATCATCCAGCTCCCTTTCATGTACTGGTCGACCAATGGACCTCGCTTCTTTTGAAGAAAGGAAACTCCCAACCCTTTCGATGGTCGGTAGGCTTCCCGTCCTTTGGAAAGGCGACCCTCCCTTCCAGGCCTCCCTTTTCCCTTTCATGTGTGGTCCGGTGCACGCATGTGCTGGAAGTCCCGTCTTTTTCGGTCCCCTATCTTCTTCCTTTCACATCTCCCGACGGGCTGTGGGTCTCTTAACGTGCCACTTTTTTTCCCTGGTCTCCTAGCAGGTTCACATTAGTTTCTTTCTTTTTTCGATGTTACGTCTTTCCCCTCCGACGGGAGGGGTTAAGAGTTCCGTCGGCTACTCTCTCTTTTCTTCGGCGGGGATGACTCTAGAAAATTCTGCTTTCCTATCTTCCCCGAGCGAGGCAAACGATCCTGGGTTGTCTTTTCTCCCCCTTTAGAACTGCACTCCTTTCCCCGGCCTAACTGTTCCCCTCCTCCGCTGCCGCTTCGTTTCTGCAAGAGAGACTCACCTCAGAACACCCCCCCCCCCACCTCATTCACGCCCCTTTTCCTCCACAACGCCTTTCTTTGAGTGGCTTGGGAAAACAGGAGTTTTCACCCAAACCTGGGGCTTTGTTTTTCTTACCTCATTACAACCTGAAAGCGCGCGGCTTTTCCCAGGACTCACTTCTTTCCGCTTTCCACGGCCTCGCCGAATGGGCTCCCTTAGAGGGCGTAGGGCGAAGCGACTTTGGAACTTGATGATGCGATTTCCTTGACGTCGGTAAGGTCTTTCTTTCCCTAGTCTTTCTCCCTCATGAGGCGGATCAGCGACTCGCCCGGGGCAGCTTTTTTCCTCCTCCCTTTGGCGATTGACGGCTTCCTCACTGTACTGGTTCGAATAGGGCCCCCCCTTGGAATCGTTCGAAGGACTGTCCCTCCTTGATGACCTTTATTTCTCCCCCTCTGGGCGGCCTGAAAGGTATAAACTTTCACCCGCCAGCGTCCCCCCCGAGTACCCATCTCCTCAGCCTGCTGAACTGTTTCTTAAGGCGCACCCTACCCCCCCGTCAGCGCCGGGACGAGTGCTTTAAGACGGTTGTCCTGAGTACCCCTCTTATGGTGTCCCCTAACAGCACTTTTCCCCTTCGTTCCTCCTCTTTTTTGGCTATGACAGGCCGCCGCCCGCTTTTTTTCTTCCCCGACCTTCCGTTTGCTTTTTCTTCATGCGTGGAAGCCTCCTTTTTTCTTCGATTAAAACGAACGGGTTTTTTCCCCGTTAAGATCGCATCCCCCCGCATTTGTCCTCCCTTCCTGGAAGAGAACCTTTGGCGGTTGCGCTTCACCCTCACAAAAGCTTCTCCTAGAACCAGGCGCCGTTTTCTACGGTTTCACTTTCTGAAGCTTGTTTTTTCTTCTCTGGCAACTACTCGTTTCTCTATGGATGATTGATTTTTCTCCTTCAGGTGAGGTGCCACTTCTTTTCAGAAGAAAGGAAATAATGCCTTCCTTTTTTTCATCAAGTGTGTCGTTAGTTAATTAGACGCGGGCTCCCCTCTCCCCCAGTACGACAATGGTCTTCCCCCGTCAAGTATCTCCCTTCTTTGATTTTGAAGAAGAAGACGTTTTCCCGATCTCGCGTTTCTCCCCCTTTGAAGCCCGAAGCGTACCTCTCCCGGACCGAACGTCCTCTCCCTAGCCGACGCCCTGTTCCTCCTGTCCGCGTTAGACTTTCCACTCGCAAGGATATCCTTTCCCTCTTGGCTTTTGTCCTCCTCGGAGCAGGTGAGTCTGGGACGGTAAATATTTTTCCCTGTTTTTTTATTTGAGACCGTTCCTTCCCCCCCCAAGGTTGGCGGTACAGGTATTTCTTTCTCCACTAAATGCCTCCCCCTTCCCTTCTTTTGACACACAAAGCCTGGGGCGGTACCTTTCTTTCCCGTTTTTTTTTTTTCCCTTTTCGGCGAGCTGATGGTTTTTCTCTCAGATCAGCTTCCCTTTTCTTTTATCGGACACCAGTGCCAGGGCGGTAAGTCACAGACCCCCCTCTTGCCTAGTCGATGAAGCCGAAATCTTTTTTCCTGGGCTTTCTCTGAGTCAATACCAGGACGCACCGCTTTTCTTAAGAAATGCGCCGCTTTTTCTTCCCCTTCCTTAGCCTCGGCCACGTCCTTACTCTTTTGGGCTTGCTTGAGGGAGACCTCCCTGCTAGGAGACTTCCCCTCCTTGGTCACGTGAAGGCCAGACGTCTTTCTGACTTTCTTAAGCTACTTGACCTTTTTTTGAATAGGGGAATTAAGCTCCCCCCACAATTCTTTCCAGCCCTGGATGTTCTCCCTTTTCCGGACCCCCCCGTTGATCCTTTTTTTTCCACCGACGGGTGGGTTCTCCTTCTTTTTTTCACGAGGTTGGCGATCTATTGGCACAGGTTTTTTTTTTTCCCGAGATGTTGCTTCTCCTTTCCCTTCCTGATCCCTCTTCTCCTTCAGAAAGGGGAACAGACGTTCCTCATAAAGGACCAGCAAAATACGATTTTTCCTTTCGAGCCGTTCGCTTCTTCCTCCCGGCGTCCGATTAGACCCCCCTCCCTGGTCTCAGGGTGCCCTCCACCCCGCGATAGAAGTCATTTTTCCCTTTTTTTGCTTTTCTCTTGTGGCAACTTCGCGAGCAAATCCTCCCTTAACAGTAGGGCAGGGCTCCTTCTATCCCCCCCCCCGGCGGAGCGGCTAAGGCCTTTTTTTCTCCGAGTGGCCACTGTGCTTCTTCCTTGGCTCTCCGCCACTCCCCCAGAATACCGAATCGAGGCCTTGTGTCACCCACCCCTTTTTCTTGAAAGAATGGTTAGTGGTTCTGTTCGGGATCCTTTTGTGAGGTGCCTTTGAGTCACCTTCCCTTACGGCTTCGAAGATTCCGGCCGCCCCTTTCTGAACTTTTCTTGGTGTCCCCCGGATTGCCCTTGGACACGGCTGGACTAAGGGTCCCTCTTTTGGCTACCTCTGGTCTGCCTCCCGACTTTTTTTTCAACAGATGAGCCCTTTTTTCCCCATCTCCCCCCCGGCCCGCAATGCCTTCTTCATGAGAGTGTGCCTGGCTTTCCATCTCGCATATGCTTTTTTTCCCTCGGCAGTGTGAAGAGCATCTTCACCAGCGCCTGCTCCCTTATCCCTTTACGCAATTTCGCAGGGCACTCCCCGATGCTTCACTTTTTTTTTGGGCGTTTTTTCCCCTTTCTTTCCCGATGTAAGAGACCGTTTTCCCCCCCGGTTGACGCCTGGCATGCACCCTTCCGACGACCCTACATCTCTGTTCCCTTTCCTCCCTCAGATCCCGTTCCCCTTTCTTTTAGAAATTAGGAGCGAGAGCGCCGTTTGTCCGAGACCGATAGCTTCTGCTGCCTCTCCCCTGTAGAGCCTGAGGTGGGACCCCTTCATATTGCCACGGTCCTATCCCCCTCGGCTCACACTCTTTCTTGTCGCAACGGAGTGACGCTGGACTTCCCTAGCAGTACGTTCCAGCGCCAGGGTCCCCCTTTTAGCCGGGTCCCCCCTTCTCAGGGCGTCTTTCTCCCATTCTGGCGGCGCCTCTTGGATTCCCCTCCCTCCCTCTCCCCCCGACGACCTTGCCAAGCACGTCCCTCCATCTTTGAGGCTGCCTTCCCCCTTTTTTCTTTATCGAACTGCCTCCCCTTTTTTCGTACAGCAAGCCAAGGGTTGAAGCTTCGTTCGGGTCCCGAATCCACTCCCTTTATGGAAAACATTGGGAAGGGGGCCGGCATGCAGCCGCACCGTCGGGTTTCACAACAGCATTAGATCTCCAGAAGCGGGAGTGGGAAGTCTTTTGGGTCCGTGTCGCTTTTTTTCCACTTGGAGAAGTCGAAGTCTCTCCCACTTTTTTCCAATGTCGACCGCCCCCCTGGGGAGCGTTGCTTTTTTCCATCGCTTGTAGGACCCGTGTTTTCCCTTTTATGAGGCCTGCCCTCCTATCCAGGACGCTTCCACAGAATCATTCCTCCCTTGCCGGGGACATTTGCAAGCTTTTTCCCTCCCTTTCAGCCAACAGAAAAGCCCTTGTCAAACAACTTTTCAGTCCCCTTTTCCCTGAATGATGCTTACCCTTTCAGGCCGACCTCCTCACAGATCCCCCCTCTTTTTTTGAAAGCGAGAGTTTCGTAGCACCTTTTCGGTGGATCTCCCCCACCCCTTTTGTAGGGCCGTGATGCCCCCCTCCTCGGAAGTGGTAGTTTTCTTAATCCACGACCCCCCCCCTCCCGGAAAACTCCCCCTTTTTTGGGATCTCAAGGGTCTAATGAAGTTTCTTTTTGGTACAGGACACTTTTTCTTCCCCTCTTTTGAATCGGGGGGTCATCCCTTCGCAGAAATCTAGTAGTGGGATATTCGCCCCTTCATTCCAACAGAAGTCGCAGGGACGGATGCCTTCAGACATATTTTAACAATACATTTTCTTTTACCCAATCTCTTTCCTTTTCCTCCTGATTTAATCGATAGTTTTTGTCTTTGAGGGACTGTTGGCTGGAAACCTCTGGGCGGGTGGGTTAGAACTGCTCCTTCCGGTTGTGGTGTAATTTTTTTCAAGACCAGGGTCCCCTGTTTTTTACCCTTTGTTCCTCAAACATTATCGTTTTTTCAGGTCCCCTCATCTCCCCCAGCATAAAAGATCACTGTAAAGGCTTGGCCTTTCCCCCCCCTAAATAACTGGCGTAATACCAAATTCCCCCCACTTTTTCCCTCCTCCCCGTGAAGGATTCAGCGGGTTGATTCCCCCTAACAAAAAACTCCCCCAGAACGCTCCCTTTTTTCCTTCCTTCCCTTCCGACCAGGAAGCTGGCGTTTCCTTCGTATGGTGAGTTTTGTTCGGGAAACCTTGATTAGTTCCTTCTTTCCCCTTGTAGCCGAACCTTCTACTTTTTTTCCAGGATAACAGTGGAACAAACCCTTTTCGACTTTTTTTTTCCTCCCTTCCCTTACATGAATAGGTCTCTGAGGCTACATTCCCAGCAGATGATTGGGCTCTTCTTTCCCGCACAGGGCCTTTCTCTTTTCCCTATTCACGGCCCCCTGTGCGTGAACATGCGCATTTTTTTTTTTTTGTTTTTTTACCTTCTTTCAAAGAGAAATTATGGCACCTCTTCATCGCCAATTTGAAATAAGGCGTTAATCCTTGAGGGGAGCATGCTCCCCGCGTTTTCCTTTTTTGATCATACCTGTAGGTTCCCTCTTCCTTTTTTCGGTCCTCTCTACCCTCCCTTTCCTCTTCAGAAATGGTTTTTCTGTGCCCGGCCTGCTTTTTTTTTTTTGTCTTGATTTCCCCTCCTTTTTCCCCGGCCAGCCAATTTTCTCTTGCACGTTCTTGACTCACTTGTTTCAAAATCTTCCCACTGGGAGTTGTCCTTTGTAGGCCCCACCTGCTTTCCCTTTTTCCTTTCGATTTGCGCGGGCCGTTACAGGATTCTTTTTTTTTTTTCCCTTCGCTCTCGCGGGTTTTTTGAAGGGCCCGCCTTTCGTCCAACCTGGGATTCGTTATTTTTCGACTGTTAATGAAGATGGGCTTAGATCTGGATTCCCATCCTTTTCGGGGTGGAT
>Ga0179593_1673618_pt1 | contig 16642 bp, 23 predicted proteins | sample CZODoug2_1_08_16_FD_185931 | JGI IMG/M metagenome (GOLD analysis project Ga0179593, IMG submission 185931) | Vadose zone soil fungal communities from Angelo Coast Range Reserve, California, USA - CZODoug2_1_08_16fungal (PacBio error correction) | ecosystem: Environmental > Terrestrial > Soil >... | reverse complement strand
TTTTTTTTTTTTTTTGCTTGCCCCCCCCCCCCCCCCCCCGGTCGTCCTTCCCCCTTTCCTTTTCTTTGAATGAGAATTATCCAAAATACCGCATGCCCGCCTCCTCCCCAAAGTAAGAAGAGGTGGATCGCCCCCCCCAAACCCTTTTTTTTGTTCTCCTTTCCTTCTGGTGCATTTAGCCGGCTATTCTCCTCCCCTTTTTTTTCTCTTTCTTCCTTTTCGCAAAGCAGCAGGATCATCTCCAATCGACCAGGCCGAACTTTCGCCTTCGTCGCCTTTTTATCTTCTTTTTTTTTTGGGGCACGCTTTCCCCCCCCCCCCCTCCTTCGGATTGACGCAGTACGAGCCCCCTTGCGCGAAAGACGAATCCATCCGCCAAGGAGCACAGCACTTTCGGCCCCCTCCCCTCCCCCCTTTTCTCCAAAGGAAAACGAGAAACATCTGCCCTCTTTTTCTTCCTCGTGCGCGGCGACAACCCCCCAAAACAGATTGAGATACCCCCCGGCAAACTCGAGCGTTCGCTGTTCTACATTCCCTCCCTTTTCTAATTCCTCCCAACCGCGATAAGACCTGAGAAGATTCTCCTTCTTTTTTCCCCCTCACCACTCTTATAAAAAATACTACTCCCCCCTTCCATGACACGCGCAGCGCGTAGGAAAGGTGCCAGATTTCTTCTTAACCAGCCCCGCCCCTCCAATTCCACCGGAACGTCATAGTGGCGTCCCTTCCCCCCCCCCCCCCCCCTCCAAGAAGGATTAAAAAAATTCCGGCGACCCTTCCTCCTCTCTCGCATGAGAAATACGAATCGCTTTATTAGAGTCGAAATGCCCCGATTTCCCTCCCTTCCTTCCCTTCTCCCCCGCTGCTCCCCGGCGCCCTCCTCCTTTTTCCCCCCTCCCCACCCCGAGTGACCATAACATATAGAAACATCTTTTTCTAAAAAGAAAAAGTATACATTTGCGACGCGATTTTTTAACCCCCTTTCCTCCCCCCCCCCCCCCAGCGTTTCTGATTTTTTTTTTAGCTACTCTTCTTTTCTTGTACCCTCTTCTTTTTTCCTCCCCCGTGCGCTAGCATTAAAAAGGTAGTCCTTTCCCTTTCTTTTTTCCTCCCCCTTTTTGCTCGAGCCTCGCATCCTCTTGCCGATCGGAGCTTCCTTTCTTTTCTCGCGCAAGATCGCGAGAACCCACGCCAGTCGCCGCGCCCTTTTTTGTACTACTTTTTTCTTTTTTTTTTTCCCCCCCCTCCCCCTAGACGAGAAAAACCCCCTTCCCCCTCCTCCTTCCTCTTTCTTGATTTTGCCTCCGTGCGTTCGGCGCTCCCTTTTCCCGGCGCGAAAAATCACCACCAAGCAAAACCTTCCTCCTTCCCCTTTCTCTTCCAAGAATCATGCGCTCTACTGGTCCCCTTTTTTTTTCCTTTCTCTGTTATCTGAGCGAGCCTAGCCCTTCATGCGAGGCGCAGCAGCCTTGTTGATTCGACGCTGTCTGGGAACCTTTCCTTTTTTCTTTCCCTCCCCCGGCAAGCGAAGTTTGCTGCGCCCTCCCTTTTTTCCTTCCCCCCCTCCCTTTTTAGAAAAAGAAGCCGCTTTCCCGCGTCAATAAATCGGAAGGTCCAGGCCGGGTTTCGGGCAAAAGCGCGCGTCCGTTCTTCTTTTTTTTTTCTTCCTTTCCAGTACGCCGTGAGCGGCGATTTCTTTTATGGAAAGAAATAATCGGCCGCCCCCTCCCCGATGTCAACCTGTTCTACCTGGCATATCTAGAATCGTCCCCCTCCCTCTTTTTTCTCTCCCCTGAAGCGCAAACTAACCTCGGCAGCTTCTCTTTACTCATTATTGGAGGAGTATTACCCATTGAGAGAATAGGTTAAGTCTTTGCCTCCCACTCTCCAAGTAGCGCCCGCCCCCCCCCCCCCCCCCCCCCCCCCCCCCCCTCCCCTTTAAAGAGCCATGACGCCGTATTATTTCTCATTTTCCCTTTCACGTTCGACGGTGCAAAAGCCACCCCTTCCCCCCTCTTTTTTCCTCGGCGATGCGCTTTTTTTCCCCTGGCGATGGGAAGGCGAATGAGATAGGTTGGTGGCAGTGTCTTCTCCTTTTCTACTCACTGGCTTTGCGTTCTCCCCTTTCCCTTTCCCCTTTTTTTTTTTCTACCACCGATGCCCGATTAATATCTCCGCCCTTTTCCCCCAAACCAGAAGCTGATTTGAGAATATCTTGCCATTGCAAAGCGGCTGCTTTTTTTTTTTCCGTCGGCCAGCAATGTCCCTTCTTTCTTTTTTTCTTTTCAGAGGACGGAAATTTGATGAGATTTCCTTCCCCTTACATGGTACGTGAATTATAAGCGATTTTCTCTGATTTGGCCCTTTTTTTGGTCCCGTAATGCGGGCTGTCATGTCGGTTCCTCCCTTTTTCCTTTTCCCTCCATTCTTCGGAATATATCGCGCGTCATGTATTTCCGGCCTTTATAAGGACAGAAAGACTTTGCCACAGGGATCTAGACCTCCCATCCTTTTCTTCCCCCTCTGGACACTTAAATGCCCCCCCTTTTTTTTGTTTGATAAACGTGGAACCCATGCACTCGTTTCCTTTTTCTTTGTGGAGTTTGAGCGGCTTTCGGCCTTTCTCTTCTCTACTTCACCGGCCCGGCACAACTTGATCTTTTCTTCGAGAGAGGACTGACAAAACTGAGCGTCATTGCGAGATGCTGTTTTGGGACCTCTCTTTTTCCCGGGGCAGCGCGACCGATGCGTGGAGTCGTTGTTTTTCCCCCCCCCCTTTCCCCTGTGGGATCGATGTGCTGGTGCATTTCCCCCTTTGAATGAGAGCGGATTGCTGCAATTTCTTGGGCTTCCAGATTCCCAACGGTTATGACTTGCCCCGTTCCTTTTCTTTCCCCCCCCTTTCCTGGGCGATCCATCCAAGAAAGAGGGGGAGAATTTTCGTGCTTTGATCCCTCTTCGTTTTTTCCCCCACGTGTCGATCAAAACCCATTTCTCCTCCGTTGAAAGAAACCTAAAAACCAAAACAACCCTTTTTTTCTTCGAGGCGACGGGCGTTTGAGTTTTTTTTTTTCCCCCCTTTCGGGTCAATTTTTCCCACACACCCCTCCCCCCCCCCCCCTTCTCCTTGTGATGGTGAATTCTAGGGACTTTTTTCCTCCCCCTTTTCTTCCTTTTCAGCAGCATAATTATGCCGATTTTTTCTCCTTTTAGAGGGGAAGATCGAGCATTGGCCTTCGATTCGGGATCTTCTCTCCTATTCCCTCCCCGTGAGCACGTCTCGGTTGATGGTTTTTTTTTCTTCTTTTCTTTTCTTCGATATTTGAAAAAACCTACGACCTGCTTCACGCCGCTGCCCCCCCCACTTATTCGCTGCCTTTCTCTTCTTTGTTCTGTTTCCAGCCGCGGAGGAACGTGCGTCCTCGAGGTCTTTTTTTTTTTTCTCTTTTTTTTTTTTCCCGACGCGGGTGCAGAATGCGCAGAGCCGGTGGATTGGTTTTTTTTTTTTGAATTTTCGGCGGAGCTGGATGACGAAATGCTGATCCGTGGTGCTACGTTGACCACCCTCTTCCTTCCCCCTCTTTCTCCCCCCTTTGCCCTCGCACCGCATCGCCGCGTGCCTCTCTTTTTTGACCGGTTCATGAGACACGGTGGATCGAATCTTCCTCTTCTCGGATATCCACTCCGTAAGTTCGCCTTCCTGAGCTCCCCCTCGATGAAACGTCTTGCGGCCCCTCTTTCCTCCTTACCTCGGGCCAAAAACTTTTTCCTGACTAAGCACGAAGCCGGCCGAGCCGTGACGCGCCATTTCCCCTCCCCTCTTTTTTTCAAGGACTGAAAGCGGGGCAGGACCCTTTCCCTCCCTCCGTAGATCACGGCCCCCCCTGATCAAAAAGGCGATGTAGGGGCGTAGTCCCTTGCACATTCCCCTCTCTCTCTCCCTTCCTACTACTACAGGTAGTGTTAGTGCAGAATATTCTCTTCTCCTTTCTTTTCGCAGGTGATGCTGGAATACTCGGCCTTCCCCTTTTTGTCAGGAAAATCTGGACGATAATCCCAGTCTGTACCGTTTGGGGAAAAGCGTCCTTCCTTTTTTCCTTTTTTCCTGCCCCAGCTCGATGTAATAGGCATTAGGCTCGTTTAAAAGAATTGCAGGGTGGAGCGGCTCCTTTCATTTGTCAATTCGTGATATTTATACACGAAACGATTTTCTCTTTCTTCTTTCGGCTCTATATATCTTCCTTATCACTTTTGAGAGAAGTATCGGGACTCCCCGAGTCACCGCTCGATCCACCTCTTTCCCCCCCTTTTTCGAAAACGGCCAGCTCCCTTTTAGGAGGTGCGATTTGCAGTCAGTCAGCAGCGGCTGTTGTTTCTTTTCCCTTTTCCCTTCCCATCATTTCGTTCCAGACAAGCTCCCTACTTCACCTCCCCCCCTCCCCGGCTCTGCCGCCTTTTTTTCCCAGTCACTGACAAACAAAACGCCGAGCATAATACCTCGCCTCGCTCTTCTTTCCCCCTCCCCCCCCCATCCTCGAGAGACATGTCGCGATCATAATTGGTTTTTTTTTTTTTTTTTTTGTCTCTTTTCAGCGCCATGTCGGTAGAGTTTTTCAAAGATACCCCCAACATTAAGCATCGATAACCCCAACCCCAACCCGTTTCCCCCCCCCCCGCGGATTGATACTGTTGTCTCCCCTTTCTCCCTCCCACCTGCTCGATCGTCCCCTCCCTTTTTTTTGCGATTATTAAAAGTATGCTCTGCTTCACCTCCGGCATATGTTGATTGAAACGACCCTCCCCCCCGGCGCAAAGCAATTGACCCGCATGTTGTCCCTCCCCCTCCCTCCCTCTCACCGGCGTCCTTCCCAGACCGACCCTTTCACCTTTTTACGCGACATTGTTTTTTGATCTCCTCTCCCCCCTCTCCACCCCCAGCAAAGATCGACCCCTCTTTTTCTTTTCCCTCTCGAGTATCGCCGCCCGCAACAGAAAACCTTCCCGTAAAAGAGTTGTACCCCCAGTCGACTCCTATATTTTCCGGCACCCCTCCAGAAACGGAAATTCCCCCCAGAAATAGCTCCTTTGGCAAAGAGTATAATAAACGCCATCGCGCAAGATTCCCCCCTTTCTTCCTCTATTTCCCCCTCATCTCTCACCTTCCCTGCACAAGTTTGTCACCCCTACTTTTTTTCCTCTTTTCCTCTTCATCATAGTCGATGAAAGAACGGTCTTCCCAGAAGACCGCAACCCAAACTCCACAGATTCTTCCTTTCCCCTCTCCCTTTTCTCCTTTGGATCACACCGCTTAGCCTTTACGTTCCCCCTATTGTTTTCTCTTTTTTTTCCCCCTCCCCTTTCCCTATTAGCGCACAGTAAATGCGCGTTTTTCTATATTAAGAAACTGTCCGCCTTCGGGCTGCAGTATACACCATTCCCCGCCGCTTCCTCTTACATACAGCGACCCCCCCCTCATAACTCACCGTACATGTCCTCGTTTTCCCTCGTTTCCCCCTCAGAAATATCAGGCCGCAATGTGCCCGTTTTTTCTTTGCCGAATATGCAGACACGCTCCCCGCCTGGCCCTCGCCCACTCGTATCACCCCCCTTTCCTCTATATTCGTCAATAAAGCTGCGGTTTGTTTTCCCGTTCCCCTCTTCTTTTTTTCTTTCTATATTAATCGGGGCATCGGTGTTCTCCTCCTTACCGAAGTGAAAGTAGCACCCGTACAAATCGGCTCCGTCACTTCTGAGCCCCCACCCACTCTTTCTTTTACTGAGATCTCAGACGCTCCCGGAGCTCTTCTGAGGAGCGGCCTGCACGTGTGTTTTTTCCTTGTGAACAATGAGCAGGAATGACACGTTGCGTCGAGTCTGAGACAGTGCATGATCCCTTTTTTCCCTTTTCCCCCCTTATTTTTTCGAAATCCGTGGACCAGATACTCCAGATGCGGGAATACGACAGCCATTTCTTTTTTTCTCCTCCCCCTCCCTAAATTGAGAGGTTAGTTTGTTTTCACATTGCGGGGGACAAAATTTTTGAGATGCGCCCGTTCCCCCCTCTCTGTTCCCTAGTATAAAGAGTCTTCTTCCATCCCTCCTTTTTTTCCCTTCTCACAGGCGCTAATTGCCAATGCTACTTCCTTTTCCCTGACGACACGAAATCTTTGCAAATACGCCCTTCGGACATGCCTTCTTTATTTTTCCTCCTCCCCCTTTTTTTCTTTCCCTCAGCAGCGCAAGCCTCCCTTTTCCCCCTCCCTGCACTCTCATGCAGGTTGCGGGGTCCCCCTTTTCTCCAGCAAGGCAGATTTCGAATCCGACCCTGCTGATCCCTTTTTTTTTTTCCCCCCTCCCCCCTTTGTCCTTCTCCTCCTCAGATAAACAAGACGTAAATTAATTTTTCACATTTTTTTTTTTCTCCGCGCATATTCTTGAACTCTTCCGCATCCCCTCCGGGGACCAGATAGATTCTACCTGATAGACGACCCCGCATTATCTCCCTCTTTCAGAGCGCGAGGAGGAGTTTGTTTTATTTCCTCCTTTTCTTTTCCCGGAAAGAACAAGTAGAACGCCGTGTTTAGCCCGATTCGAGATGACGAGCTTGCTCCCTTCGCTGCCACCCGCTATGCCTTCCCCCACGATTATGAGGAGAGCCGCGATCGGTCCCACTCTTTCTCCCTTCATTTCCTCATCGGACGTGCTCCACGACAAGGAGTAAAGGAACCCCCCCTTCTCGGCGGAAGCGCAAGCGGAAAGAAGCCCTTCCGCCTCATGGCATTTCAGTCCTTCTCCGTCGGTCGAATCGAAATCAAAAACGCTGCTCACTTCCCCTCCACTTCCCCCCCCCTTCATATTTGTAACTGCGGTTTCTTTCCCCTTCCTCGTTATACGATATAGTTATGTCACTCCGTTGCGGGAGGCCTCGTCTGGCACCCGAGCTCCGTGGCTTTTTTTTTTTCCTGTCTCCCTCCTTCATGAGGATGTCGATGCCGAGATAGCCGTGACTTATTTCTTTTCCTTTCTCTTCTCTTAGTAGGAGTGAGACATGCGAGCAGTTTTTTTATGTTAGAAGGAAAAGTGTTATCATTCTTTTCCCCCCCGATGGTATTGGTGTCGCTCTTTACCGCTCTCCCTTTTTACTATTGCTTTTTTAGGATAGAGCTCCTTGTTTACATTTCTCTCCCCTAGCGGCCAGAAGCGTGGTCTTTTTTTTTCTAATATAGTAATAAGTTTCTTCTCATCCCCACATCGCCTCCCTTCTTCCATTTCATCTCGGTTGTTAGAGATTGAGGTCCGTTCCTTCTCCCCTCTTTTTCCCTCGAGTATTGCCTTATGCGTAGCTTCCCCCTTCCTTCTTTTTGGAGAAGCAGTCCTCGGATCATAAAGTACCTCGCTCTTCTTTTTCTTTGCGTGACGTGCGTGAGTTTTCTTTTCCCGCCCCCCCCTTTTTCTTTTTCCCTTTCCTTCTGCGCGGCTCTCTGGCACTGCTCTTTTTTCAAGCCGATTTTTGTGCTGAGTGAAGGCAATTCTTGCCTTTTTCAAATCGGCTTCCCATTTGCTTCGCTTTCTTTCGCTGAGAATCTGGATTCGTATTCCCTGCCTTCTTTTTCTTCTCATCCTCGGACTGCGCGGAATAGCCGCTCTCCTTTCCAGGAGCGGCAATCAAGACGCGAAAAACCGATACCCCGGTTTCTGTGTTCTCGCTAATGATACGATTCGCTGCGGTCGTCGTTAGTTCTACTTCTCCTTTCCCCCCTTCTTTCTCTAGAAATAACTGCGACCCCCGCCTTCGGCCTGCAATATAGCCCCGTCTGTCCACGAGGCTGGTTTATCTCCTTCTTTCCTTTCCCTCAGTTTTTTGCTCTCTCTTTGTTGCCGACGGGCGATTGCAGGCCATAATTTCCTGTCAATTTCCTTTTTTTTTTTTCTTTTTTCTTTCAGAGGAGAGGGAGAATGAGCACATTTTCCCCCTTTCCCTCAGGAATCGCTATCAGTAAAGAATCCAACGTCCCGCGCCCTTTGCAGTACCGTTTGTGTTTATTCTTCGTTCCTTCGCGTGCGTAACGTGCTGGGCCATTCTGCGGCCTTTTTCTCCCCCCTTACGCCTTCTGCCAGCCGGATCTCGCACAAGCCTCCCCTTTAACAGAGTATCATAGCCAGCTCGCAACCCCCTGCGGAACTCCGCCATCCTCCCGCTATCACGCTTTGAATAACCCCCCACCACATTTCCTTTCCTCCCCTCTCAGTCCTCAGCGCAGCCAAAGCGCGCCGAATCTTTTCCCTCGTCGGACAAGAACTCAAACGACCAGCTCACTCGGCTCAAATGAAAACGAGCTCCCCCCGGTGCCTCCCTTTCCTTTCTGCGCCAAAAAAGACACCCTTCCCCGATTTGGAGATACAAAGGCAAACTCGCTTCCTCCCTCTTTTTATTTTTTTTTTTTCCCCACTTCATAGCCTGGACTCATCGCGCCCACAACCTCTCTTTTTTTTCCTCTCCTTCCTCCAGGTTGCGAACCGAACTATAAGAGCTTTCTTTTCCTGAACGAGAAGAGAGTACGGAAAGTGCAAGATGTCTTCTAACAGAACCTTTGCTCCCCGTCCCCCCCAATTACACCTTGAACCGTCCTAGCTGTCTGCCCTCCCTTCCTCAAAGAAGGATAAGACTTCCGGCGAACCCGCTTTTTTCTTCCGCAATTGAAGAAAAATACGAAAATCTTCTTTTTTCGTCGCAAGCAATCCTCCTTGCCCCCTCCTCACGTGCAAGGCGGAGCTCCTTTCCCCCGAAGCCCTCCTTCCCTTTTTTCCCTCGCCCCTCCCGCAAACCGGAGGTGACATAACTTTTTTTCGGGCCGCAAACGCATTTCCTTTTCGCTTTCGTTCCGAAAAAAACTCAGTACTCCCCCCTTTTTTTTTCTTTTCGATCCGCACCGAAGCTCTGCTTTTTCCCTTTCAGAGCCGGGAATGCGGACAGATTATGTAACATTACGACCGCCAGCCTTCCCATCCCCTCCTTTTCTTTACCCGTGGTCGATGCGAGCACTCCGATGCAGAGCACTGTCGCTTTCTTCCTTCTTTTTTTTCTTTTCCCCGTGCAAGCACAGAAATTGCGCGCGCTTTTCCCCTTCCCCCCCCCCCCGCAAATAGTACGCGCGCACTGCGATTACTACTTGGTATGGTCTTTGCCCCCCTTCTTCCCTTCAAAACTCCTTCCTCGCGCTCTTTTCCCCCCCCCCCTTTCTTTTCTTCCCCCTTTTTCTTTCCGCGCGCAACGCCATTCGAATCTGCTTTTCTTTCCAAAGAAAAAGAAAAACTTACTGCGGAAATTGACTTTCCCCTCCCCTTGTCGTAACTGGAAATTCATTTACGCTTGCTTTATCTTCCCTTTTCCTTCCTCTACCCCGTTTCGAAATGGAGGAGCCCCAGAACCCCTTTTTTCCAGAAAATGATTTTGTGTCTATGCCCGACCAACCAGAACTTAAGCTTCTCCATCATATTACGTCTTGCGACGCTGTCTTTCCCCACTCATCGATCTCCTTTCGCAGGTCCCCCTTCTTCCCCGGGTCACTCAGGCGCGGCTGGCAAAAGCTCGTCCGTTTTTTTACATGCAAGTACGACCCGTGAGCGCGCAAGTGTGCACCCTTTTCTTCCTCCATTCTCGCCGCGCAATCGATGCCGCACTGTCTTCTCCATACCGCCCGAGTATCAGGAAGCGCCAAACTTAACCTCGGCAGCCCCCGGCTGTCCCTTCCTCCCCATCTGGATAATCTGAGACACGATTCTCCCTTTCCTTCCCCCTTTCCTCCGCTCCTCGACGCCTGCCCTTTCCTCCGTGAATTATAATAAGTTTCACAGAATCGTTGCCCAGTCCTGTCCAGGCGCCCTTTTTTTTCTTCCCGAACTCCTGCAGAACGCTCTTCGCTTCTCCCCGATGGGGGAGAGAAGGGAAGGTTGCGTTGCCCGCTTGACTTCAGTCCTCCCCCTTTTCCTTTTTTCCCGGCGGTGCGTATCATCTTTTTTCTCCCCCCCCTATGCCCCGATTAATATCTCTTCCACCGAAGATGATGACGGAATTCTTTTTCTCTGCATGTTCCCCCACCGCTTTCCCTTTCCCCCTTTTGGCGCATATGCGGAAGAAAGTAACCACACCCCCCCCTCCCCCCCAACAACAAGAAAAAAAACCCTTCACGAAGAAAAACCCCCCCAACACAAACCCCCCCCTCCCCAAAAACACCCCCCCCCCCCCCCCCCCCAAAAAAAAACCCCCCCCCCCCAAAAAAAAAGAAACACCCCCCCCCCCACAAAAACACCCCCCCCCCCCCCCCCCACCAAACCAACCCCCCCCCCCCCCCCCTCCCCCCCCCCCCCCCCCTCCAAAAAAAAAAATGCTGCAGGGATGGAGCTTCTGACGTCACTCCTTCCCTTCTCTCTTTTACCCCATAGAGGCCTCCGCCTTTTTCCCTTTTGAGTTATGGACGCTTTTTTCTGGATGTGAGCCCGAGGCCCTGCGGTGGCCCGCCTTCCTTCCCTCTTTCCTACTCCCGAGGCGGGACGGGGCGTACCCTCTCCTTCCCCTTTTACGAAGCAGACGAGTGCACATTTATTTCCCTGAGAGACGAAACAATGAGACTAATTCACATCGGTTTATCCCCGGATTTCCCCCTCTTTTTCATTGTCTAACGGCGGTGGAGTTTGCTCTTGCTTTTTTTTATTTATTCGCGATCAACGGGCGGCACAACTCCCCCTCCTCCTGACAAGATAGAAGGTCGAGTGACAAATGAGGAACCTCGGGCTATATTTTTTTTCCTTTAATACGCGCCAAGAAAGTGTTCCTTTTCTTCCTTTTCGGAGACCGTTGACACAATTTTGGGACAATAGAGGTGCCTGTTTATTCGGCGCGGTTCGCCATTCTTTGCCCTATTCGCATTAGAGGAGAGCGACGGCTCCCCCCTTTTTTTCCTTGCAGGACATGCGATTTTTTTCTTTCTTCTCCCGAATATGACGAAAAAGTCAAGAAAGAGGCTCGGTTCTTTTGGGTTTCCCACCGCTCAGAGGGAAGAAAGCGTTCCCTACCCCCCCCCCTTCCCTCTTTATCTAGACTGATTTTTTTTCCCGTACTTCTCCCTCTAGCAAGAAAGGATGACCGCGGGCGAATGGTCCCTTTTTGTCTTTTTTCTGTCTCCCCCCTTTTTTTTAGGCGCTCAAACTTTTTTTTCTCCCTCGCTGCTGAATTCGGACGGCGTCCCCCCCAAGATGAAAGGAGAAGGGCAAGTCTGCAATGAATCATATTTTTGGACGCCTTCCCTCTTGAATAGGGAGAGGAACGAGTTTTTTTTTTTTTTGAACGAAGGGGGAGGTTTTGAAGAGGGAGGGGGGGGGGTTAGGGTGGGGTGCCAGATGATGATCTCTTCTTTTTAGGAGGGGGGGGGGGGTATTTGTTTTTTTTTTTTTTTGGGGGGAGAATTCTTTTTTTTTTTTGGGGCGGGGGATTTTTTTTGGGGTTTTGTTTTGTTCTTTTCTTTTTTTTATGTCCGCTTTTGGGGGTTTTTTTTTTTTTCTTTTTTTGGGGTTTCTTTTTTTGGGGGAGGGGGTGTTTTGGGAGTGATTTTTTTTGTGTTAGATGGGGTTTTTATTTGTTTTTTTTTTTTTTTGTTTTGTTTTTTTTTATTTTTGTTTTATGGTGTTTTTTTTTTTTTTTTTTTTTTTTTTTTTTTTTTTTTTTTTTTTGTTTAGGTCGATCCGGCTGACGAATTGATTCCCCTTCCTTTCCTCCGGTAATGCGGCTTTTTTCTTCCTCGCTTTTGTTGATTTGTGATCTTGTAAAAACTCTTTTCCCTGCCACCACAAATTATGATGGACATTAGCTCGTCTCTTTTATGCGGTGCACGGGCTCCGCGTATTTTCAGACCTAGTTCTTTTTTATTGATGACTCGGCGGTTATGTTTGCAGTGGACGACTTTTCTCTCTCCATCTCCGAGTTGGATTTTTTCTTTTTTTTTTGCAATTTTACGGGACGAGATGCGATTCCGACCACTGCTGACTCCTTCTTTTAGCGCGTGACTGGACCGAAACTCTCTTTCCCTCCCCCTCCACGAAATGTGACATTTTCCTCCACAGAAAAATAGCCGAACTCAGTGGCCTTTTCTCTCGTCCATGAGCACGGATGTTTCCCCCTCTTCCGCGGTGGATGAATTTCTCCCCCCCTCCCTTAGTATAGAAAATGCAGAGACGCAGTAATAGAACGTCCCTGAAAGTTTTCTCCCCCTCTATTTCCCTCGAGCGAAAAAAAAGCAATTTTCTTTCCTCTCAAGCGGACGCCAGAAGGACGCGCCTTCCTCCTCTTTCAAGGAAGGAAAGAGGGCACTTACCTTGCAAACGCCTCCATGTCCTTACCCTTCCCCCTTTTCCCGATCAAACCTGGCGATTCTTTCCCCTCCCTCTCACCCTGTCAATCTCCCCCTAAAGTGGTGTTGTGGAGATCTATTATGAGTCCATGCTTCTTCCCTCTTTTTTTCCCGCCTCATCGCGTTTTTATCCGTTTTCCCTCTTCCCTCCGTGAAATAACGTCGTCCGCTCGCGCAGAACGTCCTGCCCGCTTCCACTCTTTCCCCTCTCTCTTGTTAAAGCGCCTCTTTTTCCCTTCCTCCATATGAGGACTATTTTTTTTTTTGGAGAAAAGAGGTTAAATCGCCATGCTCTCTCACTGATTCTTTTTGTCCTTCTGTTTTCCTTCTGACGAACTGAGTGCTATCTCTGATCCCTTTTTTCCCCTCGTACGATTCGATCACCGTGCTCTTTTTCCCTTGCCAGATAAGAGTCAGGCGCATGGACCCCTTTCCTCTTTTTCCTTTCCCCTCGGTGGGGCGGTCTATGAATATTTTCGGCCTTACCCTTCCTTCCTTTTCTTTTTTTTCCCTCAGATCCCCGAAAATTCAACCTCCCCGGGAAAATGATGAAGCATTCTCACCCTGTCGTCAACGAACCCCCCAAACTTTTTCCCCCTCTCCCCTGCCCCTCCAAGTCCTCGCGTCTGGACGCCCTTTCTTTCTCTTTTCGCCGATCACTAATTTGTGACGTGACAGCGGCGGTTTTCCCCTCCTTTTTTTTAGCGCCATGTCGACGTAGGTTTCAACTATTACCCCTCCAACAAATACCCCCATCTCTCCCCCCTTTCGAACGTCTCACGTGATGAGACTCTTTCGGTCGACCCCTCTCCCTCCCTCAGAAAACTGACCTCGATCGTCCAATACCCGCTAGCGGTGCAGGAGTCCTTCTTTTCCCTCTTTTTCTTTCCGCCTTCCTCGCATCATGTGGATGAAACGCGTCCTACTTTCACCTTTTTCCCCCCCCTCCTTTCTAATGTAGTAATCCGAACCCTTCCGCCAATAAAAGAACTGTCAAATGACACGGTTCACGCTTATTAAGCACGAAATTGCGATATTTGACTATTGCTTTCCCCCCCCCCTTCTCTACCGAAACCGAGCACGTCTTTGCCCCTTTTTTCCCCCCTTAGAAATATAGAATGAACAGGAATTTAAGGACGCCGGCACCACAGGGCAACACATTTCCTTGCCATTTTTTCCCTCCACTCTTAATTTCCCCTCTTTCCTCCGATAATTGACAAGCACCTCCAGGAAAAGCAGGCGAGAGGAGACCCTACATCCTTATCCCACCTCCTTTAAGCCAGAAAGGGGAGAAGACACGCATCTCCCTTCTTCCCCTTTCTGCGACAAAACCCAACAGAAACAAGTGTTCGCCCAACGAAACCTGTTTTCTCCCCCCCCCACCCCCCAACCGGCCCGGCTGTACCACAACTCCCCCTCACCTTTTTTTTGTCAACACCGACTCGATTCTTTTCTTTCTTTTTCTTTCTCGTTTTTTTAGGGATGCCTTCTTTTTCGCAGGATATAAGAACAAACCCAGCAGACCTCCCCCCCCGCCTGTTCGCCAGACTCCGATTCCTTGTTTTCCCCCCACCCGACTTTGATTTAAGTTAAATGGCCTTTTTCTCTTTTCCCAATAATATTGTGGTGACACCCGTCTGCTTTTCCCCCTTTCAGGCCAGACCAGCGATATATATAACGAACCGTCCGCTTCCTTTTTCTTCTTCCCCCCCTTCTGCGCAGCATTCGTAATCTCTAGAAAGAGAGACAGGCCCTCCTTCATAACCCACGTCCCCTTTTTTTTTTTTCCCTTTTTTTTTTCCCCTTTCCCTACACTATTACGCGCCGCTGCCCCTTCCTTCGCATGGATTGCGCATATTACGCCATTCAGCGTTCCCTTTTCACATGGCCGATATATTTTCCCCCCCCCCATAGCCTTTTTTTTTTTTTTTTCTTCTTTTTTCGGCTAGAGATATTATCGGGCATCCTTTCCTTCCCAGAAGTTATGATAAGCCCCCCCGCCTTGCAACCGCACTTTGTGCTCCCCCCTTCAAGATGACAGCCCACCCATTTTTCCCCCCCCTCCCCAAATAGAAGCGGGGTTTACCTTCAGAGCCTCCCCAGCGCTCCTTTTTTTTTTTTTTTCCCCCCATGCCGAGTATTCTCTCCTTTCCCCACTTTTTATTTGCCAGCCTTTACATTTCCGAGAGAAGAATGCACGCGGCCGTCGGCTTCTTTTGTTTTCCTCCTCTTTTTTCCGCCCTTGGAAATGTTCCTGCCTTTCGAATCCCTTTCTCCTTCCTCTTTTCCTCCGCAGAAAGAATTCGGCAAGCCTTTTTTTTTCTTTCCGCTTCATGAATTAAGAGGCGGATTGTTGCCAGAGATGCCTCCCTCCTTTCTTTTCCCCTGTCCTATTATTTCTTAATAACCCTCTCTTTCTTTTTTTTCCCCCCTTTTTCTCTCCAATGATCGCGCCCTTTGCAGAATTTAGGAATCAGCCTGATACTTTTCACTCTTAAAGATTTTTGCCCTTCCCCTCCCTGCGCCTTCTTTATTCCTAGCGCGCAGCGCCCGAATTCCCTTTCTCCCCCTCCCCCGTCAACTACTTGCCGCGATGCTGTCCCTTTCCCTCCTATCCAGGACACGGAGATTAGATTCCGCTGCCTTGCCGCTCCATGCGTCCAACCTTTTTTCTCTTTTGTCGCTTCAGATTTACCAAGCGTAACTTATTTCTCCCTCCTTTTTTCTTACTGAATCTCTTCCCAGCAGTCAGTTTTTTTTTTTTTCCCTCGGGGAAATACAGATCAGATTCCCTACTCTATATAGCCCCTTTACGTCCTTTTCTCTTTCTTCCCAGAAGCGACGATTCTTTTATTTTTTCTTGCCGGGCGGCGCAGCCGGCCAGCCCTTCTTTTTCCCCCTCGAGCAGAAATTTTATGCGTGGTTCTTCTGGAGATAGCTTTGCGTTCCTTCCTTTTCCACTATGTCTCTGCCGCGATCGCGAAATGAAGGATGCTACTTCTTTCCCCCCCTTTTTCTTTTCTTCCTCCCCACTCCAAAAGGGTCAAGGAAAGGGACTCACTTTTCGCGCGCTGCGAGGGAGGGAGGACGTCGAAGCCAGTAACGCCTCTGATTTCCTCTCTTTTTCGTTCCCTTCTTCTGACCTCCAAAGCTGCGTCCTGCCTGTTTTTTCCCCCCCTTTCTTCTCTCCCTGTAACTGCGGTTTCGGCAAGACAAAAACACCCCCCCTCTTGCTTTTACATACTAGTGATCTATATACAGTATGTACACTCCGGTTTTTCGGGAGAGGCTTTGCCCCTTTCTCCCTTTTTCAGCAGCGGCGCCGCCGTCCTTGCGGTCTCGCTCTTTTCTTCTTTTTTCTAAGTCGAAGACGACGATTTCCTTAGTTCTTTTTTCCCCTCAAATAAGAATGATCTTCCTTCGCGCCGGTCCCTTGTTTTACCTTCTTTTTTCTCTTTTTCAGCTATTGGACGCCGTCACAGTCGTGTACTTTGCTTTTTTTTTCTTTTTTCTTTTCCTCTCCATCTAAGCAACAGGACGACGACGCCTGCTTTTTCCTTTCGACTAGTAAGTAGTCTGAGGTGGTCGTCCCCTTGCTGCATGAGCATTCAATCCATCTTTTCCTTCCTCCTTTTTTTTTTTCTTGCGTGCCCTCATAGCGTTGATGTAGCCAAGCTGCGCCGATTTCCTTTTCTTCCCCCCCATCGAGTTTATGTAGAATCGATGTCTTTCTCTTTTTTCTTTTCGACAAAGAGAAGATATTTTTCCTCGTTTAAGTTATTTCATGTTCGAGCTTTCCCCTGTAGCTGAGTTTCTGGTCCGACGCTTTTTTTGCTCCTTTTTCTTTTTTTTTTCTTTCCTGCGTATGAGACTCGGATCGGTTTCCCTTCTTCTTTTTTTGTGAATATAAATATTCGAGATTTAAAAATCGGAACCGTCTGCGGATTTCTTTTTGAGTCGAGCATGAGAGCGCATGAATCATCTTTGAGTCTTCTTTTTTCTTTTTCTCTGATAAGTGGAAATCATCCTTTCCCCTTTTCGCAGCGAATAGAAGGCCGATGACCATTACTGCCAGAGAATGGCCTTCACTTTTTTTCCCTTTTCCACCTGCTTGAGCTCCGGGATTCGTACTTACTCCTCTTCCTTTCTTTTTCTTTATTTTGGAGAAATGCTCATTCCCCCCCCCCCTTTCCCCCCCCTTTCCCTCTTCCCATTGCACATGAAAATTATGTCCTTCC
>Ga0179593_1434139_pt1 | contig 16642 bp, 23 predicted proteins | sample CZODoug2_1_08_16_FD_185931 | JGI IMG/M metagenome (GOLD analysis project Ga0179593, IMG submission 185931) | Vadose zone soil fungal communities from Angelo Coast Range Reserve, California, USA - CZODoug2_1_08_16fungal (PacBio error correction) | ecosystem: Environmental > Terrestrial > Soil >... | reverse complement strand
CCCCTAATGCACGTTGATTCGTTGGTCTTCAATCAATTTTCTCTTTTGCTTCCAGAGCATTTATCTGTTCCCCTCCATGTGTAGCTTTTTTTTTCTTCACGAACCAGTACTCCTCCTTGGGATTTCGGGCCTCCGAGAATGGATTTCGTTTCCGATTATGACTTTTTCGATTCCATTCCTTCCTGGGCAGGACTCATATGTACTGCTTCACATCGGTTTTTTTTGAGAGTGCGGACTAGCTTTTCAACCCTGGAAGTTTTGGGCAACACTTTTTCTATCTAGTGCTAAAGCTATTTTCAAAAGACCATTTTCAAAAAAAACATTTTTTTTACGGATCTACTGCGCAGCGAAAACTTTTCAGACCCTTCTCCACCTTCCTTTGGACCCCTTTCTTTAAACCTCCTTCCAGAACCAATCTGGCGTTCTGTCCGTTTTCCTTTCCCTTCTTTTTTTTTATAGCACGTTTCCACCGTCCTTTTTTAGTAATCTTTTCCTCTACCTACTTTCCCTTAGGCAGGAACGGCAATGGGGACGGTTGTCGGTTGTTCCTTGCTGACGGAACTTGGAGCTACCCCCAACACCCCCCCCACCTTCGGCTTTCCCCGGATTCAATTGTTGTGCTATCCCCGAGCTTCTTCCAGTGCACCTTCTCTCTCTTTTGGGGATCAGTTTTGGTGGCTGAAGGTAGCCAATTTGCAGTGGGTTTTCAGTTATCAGGCATTTGTGGTCCTTTGATTTTTCACGTCACACACGTTCTTTTTTCCCCCCCCCACGCCCCCCGCTGGCTCCCTTTTCTTTTCCCGTTGTATTCGGCGTTCAGTCCCGGTTTTCTTTTTTTCACCTCTTTAAAGGCTCTGCACAACGGAGTTTTAAGCGTTCCTGATTCCGCATACCTCGGCTATGGGATGAAAGGGACCCACTAAATATCTTCCCCCTCCTCTCACCGTTGTTAGTAGGATGCTTGGTCCATTCCAGCAGTGTGTGGACCTTTTGCCTTCCACTGCCTTTACTCACGTTTCTTACTCCCCTTTTGATGTCGTCCCTTTACCTTCAACCCAAGCCTCCGAAGCCCTAACACCCCTTTTCCATCCGTCTTTTTAGGAAATTAGTTGGAAAATCCGTGTGGGACTTTCCTTAATTGCCACCCAGTCGCTTAACCCTGCCTGCCCGGAACCCGTGGGGGCTTAAATTTTTCGACACCCTTGTCCAAAGTCTCGTCTTTTCGGAAGTGCGTTGAACTTTACATTTCAAGATCCCTGCCTTCCCCAGTTCCATCGGGTAGACTCCGTTTTTTTTTGCTCCCCTTCCTTGCGCCTGCCCCCGTTTCCCCCGTCCCCCACGCTCTTTCACTATCCTGCCCGGTACTCCCCGTCCGTCCAAGTGCTCCAGCCCTTTGATTTTTCGCTCTACCTGCCATCTTCGGTTCGTGAAGGTTCTTTTACTTTTCTTTCCGCGCCGTTTCTCGTACAATGGCGCTTCGCGAGGTCCTTTAGAGAGAGGAGGACCATGACAACCGTCGTTATATTCGTTTGCATTTGTTTATTGGGGCGAAATGGAACCCAAAAGCCACGTGGGGGTCCAGCTATTTCTCACTCTTAACCCAAAACAAACGAGCCGCGGTGCCGGTTTTGCTATGGCCGTCGCCGTTATCCCCCTTTCACCCTTACCTACTTACGGGCTTATTCCTGAACAATCCCCTTGGTATGCGGCTATTCCTTTCACGCTCCCAATTTTGGTCGGGTGCCCCTTCAATTCTTTCATACCGGTACCCAACATTGCATTCTAACTTTCTCCACCGGTATTCTTTTTGCTCGAGCTCGGTCTTGCTCCCTTTTCGTAGCATTTTGAAACCCCCCTTGCCTCGGATGTGAATCGTCTTTTTTTCTAAATTCAAGAAAGTTTTTTGCCAAGGCCGGTCAACCCCTTGGTATCCTTGATGCCCTCCTGTTTTCGCTTGATCATTGTTCTGGTGTAATCTTGGCTCCCCTATGCAAGACCATTCATTGTAATCTCCTGTCCCACCTGACTGTCTTTGACGCTTTGTCGGGCGGAGATTGGTTTTTCCCTTTGCGCTCTCTGCTTCCCCAGCGCTTCCTCAAGACCTATTTTTTCCCCCGTACTTTCGGAAGCTGGGTTCACAGAGGCTCTTTCCCGTCACTCCCCCCGTTTCTCCTCGCCAAAGTGCCCCGTTTTTCTGCTTTGCTTAACATCATTTCCTATTACTGACCTAACCTGACCGCGAAAGGCAGGCATAGTCCCCACGTGGCCAACGTGGACATTTTTTTAGTGAAACCTGCCCGGGATCTCATCATCTTCTTTTTCAGCGGACGGTCCCGTCCCTTTTTCCGTTCACCAGGTTTTTCTGGACCTCTTATCAAATAGCTTAATCTTCCCGTCTGTTGCCAGACGCAGCTCCAATTTCCAATTTTGGGAAGCCACCTTCGCCGGAGTTTTATCTTGCACCAGTTCTTCGTTGACCTCCACTCTGGGCTTTGCCCATCCACCTACCGGTTTCCTTGAGGCGCATCTTCAGAACTCGTTGCTCGTTCCTACCCCGCTGGGTCTTGAGTTTGTCCGTCTCCGTCTTTGGTGTGAATCCCAGAAGGAAAACCTGATTCTTTCTATCCCCTTTTTTTCGTATTCCGCTCTCCGTACTTGACGACCTTTTTTCGGGGACTCCGATGTTCTGGCTTTCTCACTACTGTAGGAAGAGGATTCGCCGCTGAGCAGCCATCCTAGTCATTTTTGCGCTTCGGCATTCTATGAATGTGTGAGCGATGCTGGGACGGATTCGTCTCTTGTTCATTGTAGCGTCTTTTTCCAGGTTTCCCGATTAGATCCTGCAACTTTTCATCTACTAATTCTTCGATCTCCCCACCCACCCCCCACCTTTTCTTTACGTGGGCCCCGACTTTCTCGCGTCGTCAAAGTTTGCCACGTGCTTTTCTTTCGGCGGTATGACTTCGATCCCTTGGACATTTTTTCCCTGATTTTTACCGCTCACTTTGGGGCCTTTTCTCCCCTCAATCCCCGTCGACTAAAGGCTGCGCCCTGTATTCCCTCCGTTAGATTTTGACATCTCACGCTCGGAATTTCGGCCGGACTTGAATTTCGATTTCTCCACCTCGCTGTATTTTCGGTTATTTAGTCCAGTTCCGATTTTTTTTTTTCGTGCGACTTACACATTGCCCTTTGCCATATTCCGTTGTAGATTCGCCCCACGCGGGTCGACTTTTCTCTCCTGACCCCGTCAACCTTTTCGCTTTTTCTCTATTTTGGCAACGGGACATTTTGAAGTCCCTGCTCCCCCCCACACATCTCTTTCCCTCACGCTTTTTGGGGATTCGTCAACGTCTCCGTGACCTTCTGATGATTCCTATTCTCTCGACATTTTCTACAACACGCCACCTCTTCCATGGATGGCCTATTAGTCTTAATTCCCCTCTTCGTTTTGCGTTTCAATCCTCTTCCTGTTTGTTTTTGGCGATAGACCTAGGATAGATGGAATGATACTAATGTTAGCCTACTTCGTTGTTGTTGTTCCGTTCGCCTTTTTTACGACTTCCTAAGACAAAAGGTAGACGTTTTTACGCTTCGCCTTTTTTCCCTTTCGGAGGGGTGAAGAGATTTTTTGCTTCTTTTCCGTTTTCAAGATGGCCGAGCTTAGTCCCTCCTGTTACGTGACTGACCTCGGCTTTTCTTTTCCTTTGGGTCGAAGAGGTAGTGACTACTCCCTTAAACGTTCAATTTTATTTACCTCACTCTTATGTGAAAAAAATTCCTAGGTATCATACCGTCCACTAAAATTTAAACTTCTGCCTTTTTCCTTTCTCAATTCCCCTACGGCGAACACTAGCTTTGTCTTCCCCTCCCTAACGTGAGGTTCATGTACTTGGTAAGTCGCCGTCAACCGCTGTGACTAGATTTAGCCTTCCCCCCGGACATAGTTTCGCTTTCCTACTCCCGCCTTCTCGACTTTTTGTCTGTGCGAATGACAATTACTTACCCTTTAATCCCTTTTTCTCGTTTCCTTTTTCCGCCGGATGAAACGTCTCCCCTCCGGTCACGTCCAACCTGTGTTTCTTCGTAGTCTTGACGAGTTACCTGTTTCTTCTCGAACCGCTTCTGGGAGATCCTGCCCTTAACCACGATCGCTCTTACTCACCAATGATCTCATGCTCCATAATTTGAACCCCTTCCTCTTTATATTTCACGCTCCCCGCGATCTTACCGCGAAGCTCCGTGGCACCTTGAGTTCCCGCTTTCGGTCCGCCCCCTTCCTATTATCCTCTCGTTTCAAGTACTAAAGGCTACGCCCACACTTTCCCTCACTTCCGTCTCTTTTTCCCGCCGCCCCCGTATCAACGCTCCGGTTCTATCGTGATCAAGCCTTTTTTTCCGGAGCCTCCCCAAGCCGGTATCTTTTGATACGCAACGCTTTCCTCCCGTTTTTCGTTTTAGAATTTTTCAGGTCGGCTGCTTTTTAATGTTGTTCCACCCTTCCTGCTTGTTTATTTGCGTCGGGCTGCCAATACCCTGCAGCCCGGCTGCGTCTCCATTTTTTTTTTTCAGGCCGCTCACCTTTCCCTGGAACGACTGATAGTCCGCGACACAATGGCGTTTCTGCAGGACCCCGTGCTTTTTACAAAATTTTCCTTTGGAAGTGGGGCGTGGTCTCCTCCAGGTTTTTCGCTGATTGCGTCTTTCGGTTCACTTTCTCTTTTTTTCCGCCACTATTCTTTCCCTGGAATTTTTTCCGTCTTCCCATTTTTCACAGATACCGAGGACGGCGTTGCCTATTGTCTTATTTGAGCTTACTTCTTCTCGACCTTTGCGCACTGAGCACGTTTACCACCCAATTACTCGGGCCCCAAGCCGCCTTTTGCAAGGTTGCCGATTTTTTTTTTTTTGTTTTTTTCGAGTCCTTTTTTCTTGCCTGACTCGCACCGTTTGCCAGACCCTGCTTTCATATGTTCACACGCCTTGGTTCCGAAAGTGTCACCACATTCTTTTTACAACAAATTACCTTTCTTACTTCCATTCCCTCGCTCCAGCCGCCTGACGTTTGTGTTAACCTTATTCTCCTGTTCTCCATTTGCTCCGGCTTCCAGTCCCCAAACCTCCTTTCTTTTTCCTTTTTTATCTCTTTTCGATTTCTGCACATGTGTTGGGTAACCAGCGCTTAATATCTTACCCTACGTGGTTCCATTCTTGTTCTGCCCTCATATTTACTCCTCATTTTATGTTTTATCCTGCTGTTCTTTATGAGCTTTCCTCTTGGTCTGACCGCGTTTTCCGCATGATCATTGCCTATACCTTCTTTTTTTTTTTCGAATCTGATGAATCGATTTGAAAAAACACATCTGTCTCATTTTTTTGCCATTCTTTGTCACCCATGCTCAAGAAGCGTTCTCCTATATGAAAGCCCCTTTTTTTCATCTTCCCTTTTAGCGAATGCCTTCCACCTTCCTCCCAGCTTCAAACTGTGGGTTTTTAAATTCCAAACGGGCTTTTCCTTCGCCCATTTCGCGGAATAACGAATATTTTGCGGCGAGTTCATTGGTAAATCAAGGGGCTATTCTCTTTTTAACCCTTTAATTCTTATCTTGTTTTTACCTCCTTTTTCCTTCGGGCTTGAAATCCACGTGACGTTGGTTCAGGGGTTTCCGGGATCCGGTAAGTTGCTTCGAACACCCAAAACCCCTTAGGAGTTCTACCCTTTCTGCTTTGTTCCCCATTAACCCTTGACTCTAGAATACTTCCACCTGTTCAGAACTCGCGGGCTGCCTATGGTGTTTGTCCTCTACACCAGCTGTCCTTGCTGTAATCGCGCTTGGGGGACCCTGATTATGACCTTACCACCCTTCTTCCCACGAACGCCAGCCTTATCCCCTTTGAAGCCCAGTATGTCCATTTCCTGTTCCGGTCTTCTTCCTTTGTTGGGGTTAAAGCTTTCCCGGGCTTTCCACACTTCCAAAATTTTTAGCCTCATTGTTTATTGTAAACTTCTTTCATATTCCATTTCCCTGTTCCTCAAGTTTTCCATTTTTCCCCGTGTTTGTGGAGAGTCTTTTTGGTACCTTGTCTTCTTGTGACATGGACGTCTTTTTCCGGCATTCCGCCCCCCTTCTGTTCAAACTCCGTTTTGATGTGCAGGCCCCTTTACCCACCTTTCCCCCCCCCCCTCTGATCCCTATCCCCAACGTTTAAAGTTCAAATCCGTTTCTTTCTTCCTTTAGTCCGTCTGTGATTAAGGGGTTTCCCTACGTGTTTTGCCGGTGCTTGTCCATACCGGTCATCTTCCCCAATTTCTCTTTTACCAAGGCTTTGTTTTTGCCTTCTCCCCCCCACCCAAATCGAAGCCCGCTATTTTTCTTCCTTTGGTGAATTACCTTTCTAGCTTTGTTCTTTACAGAATTGGTCTCCGTTTGCTCAACTACGCCGGGGGTGGGTGACTCACCTCCCGTTGTAGCCGTTGAAAACACTTCAATGTCCCCATGAGTTCCCTTGCCTACTAACATTCTCTTATCTTCAAGCCCAGTCCGTAAACCACTTATAATCACCTTTTTATTGTCCCTCTGATTCCTCGACCGCCCCCTTCTGTCGGTCTTTTTCGGTTTTCGACTGTCAGAAAGACTTTCATTCGGTTTCGTCCCAAGTTGCCCCCTCTTCATCGAGTTCACTTATTCGAATCTTTCATTCCATTAAACCGGTTTTTTCCTATTCTTAGTCACTCTCTGCCCTTTGGACTTGAAAAACATCTTCTTTTCACGACTCCACTATCTTTTACACAAAAAATCTACCGGATTTGCTTTTGTTCTGTTTACTGCGGTTTTCGTTGGAGGGCCCCACTTCCTAGAAGGCCGTCTATCTCTTTTTTTGACCCTATTCCCCTTGTTGTCATTATTTTTCTTTTAGTGCTCCCATTTATGGTCTAAATTTTGGTTCTTTCCCACGAAATATTTTGCTGCTCTCCCAGCGATCCAGGTCCTGAGTTTGGGCCTCCTTCTCTTTTTTTTTTGGCTCCATGCTTCTCTTTGTGTCCCATTCTGTATGCTTTATCGTGATGGACAACCGAACTTTGTAATTTTGTAACAGGGCCCCTTTTTGGTTCAACCATTTTCTCGTTTTTTCGTCGGATTGTTTATGGCTAATCTTTTTTGCAAAGTTGGGTGCTGTTTCCTTTCCGGTACCACTCATTGATAGCAGGTGCAAACACGGGAGCGTACCTTCGGTCGGTCGCCCGGCCACCTTTGCTGGGAGCTTTTCATTCAGGCCCAGCGATTGAGCTTTCCTCTTCCTCCTCTTAACTTCTTTTTCAGCTGCCCTCGTTCTCCGATGCTCTGAAGGCCCACTGACCCGGTTGCGCTTCCCCCTGAAGTTTTGGCAAAGACATCCTGGAGTTAACTCTTTTATTGCCTCTTTCACAATTCCCCCCTCCAATGCCTACTTCCTTGCGCCCTATAGCACCCAAAGCCACCGAAATGGTATCCCCTGCGGATTTATTTCATTGTCATTTTGTCGCGGACTAGGTTCAAGCGGCACTTTTCTCGGAAAGTTGAGCTATCTCCTCGTTCATACGAAATAAGATGCGTGTCTCCGAAGAACTTATCTTCCCGCTAGTACTTGTTTTCAACCTTCAGACCTGCCAATCCGTCCTTCCCTAACCTCTATGATTTCTTTTTCCCTAAATTGCGGTTACCGACTTCTTCCGGTTTTTAAGTCGCCTGGTTCCTCTCAGGCTTGCTCGTAAGCAACAGCGCCCCCTTGCGGTGCTTTGATCTCTGCTTTTTCTCTTTTGGTTGGAATTCCAAATCCTTGACAAGCGCTTCTTGATTTCCCCTTGTTTTGCTCTCAGCTGAGCACTTCCTTTCGAACGTTTCTGGGACGAAGTTCTTATTATGGGGTCGTGTGAAATATGTTCATCGAAGTCGCTCTTCTTGTTTTTAGAACCCATACTTTTCCTGCTCGTGATTCAGTTTCCGAATGAATGTTTCGGCGAGGTGCTCTCTTTGCGGTGCTGAGATCCTATTTTTCCACTTGTAAGATATCGTGTAGATTTCGTAAAAGACGGCGATGATCTCGCCACCGTTTTTCCCAGTTTTGCCTTTCCTCCTTGCTCGCTTGGGGACCCAGTCTTCCCGCTCAGGGATTTCTTTGTGGGCTTTGTCAACCCAAAACTTTTTTTTCTCCTCCCTCCCCAAAGAGCGTCTTTTTAGTATGACAGGACACGTGGACCCCGCCTCCCCTTTTTCCTTCAGGCTTGTGACTCAACCTCTCGACCTGTCTCATGTGCTTTTTTCAGATTTGAAAATCTTAACTCGCTTCCTTTTTCTTCATTTCGATTAGACCCTGCGACCTTTTCGAAATTTTTTTTTGTTCCTTTCTGAACGTTCTTTTCTTTCATTCCTTTTCTCAAACTCAAAATGAATCTTCCGTCATTCCGTAGAATGTCTTTCGCCCTTTTTCCCCTCGCGACCTCGGCCGAGTGTTGCCTGACCTTGGGGATTACCTTCTCCGTCAATTCCCGAATTTTTCCGAATCGCAAATTCCTCAGGGTAAAGTTCTCTCTTTCCAACGACCCCGTGGCACGATGATTCACCATTATTCCTCTCTTAACTCGCCAAACACTCCACGACTTATGGCTTATCTTCCTATATTTGGAGGCATCTCTCCTTCCCCAGTGTTTTTTTTTCTCTCTTCCCTTTTCCAGATGGACTCTCATGGTCTCGCTTGGGCGTTTCCGTTCGCGTCGCTTCTATCTCTATCCCTTTCATTTCGACGTTTTTTAGAGATGCGGGAATGCTTTCCCTTTCCCTTTGAAGAGATTTTGTCCCGTTCCTTCGTATCTTTTTCCGAGATTAACGGTTCCGGGCACTTTTTTCCTTCCTGTCCTTTCCCCTCTTTAGGGTTCCTCTTTACTATGATTTTCACGGGGCATTTTTATTTCCTCAAACTGACTCCCTCTCTTTATTATTCTACCAAGTATTAACTTTTTCGGTGCGACCACTTCTTTCCCTGCCCCCCTCCAATTCCCGCGCGCTTTCTTCAACCGAGGTATGTTCCTTTGGCTTTCCCTCTCTCTTACTTGATTTGTTAGGCAAACTTTTTCGTTTATCCTCTTCTTCAGATGCCTCTTTTTGATTGCAGATCCTTTTGCCATTTAGAAATCCCTTGGCGTGGTTTCGAAGGCTCCGTTTCTTCTTTGTCCGACCCTTTTTGAGAGGGAATAAGCTAGCACTATTCTTTATTGACAAATTTTGCTGGGATCTCCTGCTCTTTGGGCTCTTTTCCTTTCACGATCGCTCCCCGTCCCCCCCGATCGACCCATAGGCCTCATCCTGATAAGAAATTCTTGAGTTTTTTTTCGTCCCTTATTCCATTCTAGCTTATTTGTCTAGCTCGCGATCCGCTGATGCCCAGTTTTTTTTCCTCCATCCAGCTTCTTCTTCCCCTGACTTTCGCTAGACCTTTTTTTTTTAATAGACCCACTTTACAGGCGACGAATTTCCTCTTCGTCGCTTTTTTTAAATGGACCGCAACCCAGCATTGAAGCCTCCCTTGTTGTCACGGCTCCCCTCTGATTACGTGCATGTAACCTTGGTTTTTTTGTCCCGTGTCTCCAAGCACCTTTCTTATGCGATTTGTTCTTATTACAAAGAACGGAAGGATGGCCTCTAGGTTTTTAACCATTTTCTATTCTTTCATTTCTTCTTTCTGAAAGTCCCACCGCGGGTTTTTATTAAGCCTCTTGTAGTCGCGCCCTTCAGATCTTTTTTTGGTACCAGTCCCTCGAACTTCTCGCGGCCCCGTAAAGTTGCCCTTTTCTTTTGAGATAGTGATTCCGTTAGTAGGGATTGCGTATTGGTTCTAAAATTTTTCAATAAAGATTTCTTTCCACTTGTGCGACATTTCAGTGTTTCTGCACCCCTGTTTTTCTCATGTTCTCCTGAGACTAAGAGCAGTATGCTTCCCTATAGTTCTTCCTATCGCTTTTCCAGTCTTCCGTGCCGTCCCCCGCGAAGCGCAGACAATTTATCCTTCCCTCCGTTTGTTTCCTTTTTTTCTTTTCTTACGTTTCTTCCTTATAGAAGAGAACCTTGTCATCACCTGCTTCCTCATTTAACTCATTGTGACGGTCCTGTACTCCTCCCTTGTTCCACCCACTCGGCTGGCACCACTCCAATAGGTTTCCCTTTTGACCCATTACGAAGACATTTTTTTGTACCCCGATTCATCACTTTATTTAATCAGTGCCTATTCTTTTTACTTGCCCGTTTTCTCTATGGGAGTCTTCACTGTTTTTTCACCCCTGGAAGGCTGTTATTTTGCCCCTCCCCTTCTTTCCTTCCTTGAAGGAATACGTCCCCCCTCTTCCTCTCTTTTCATGGGCCTCACGGAGATATGAGGCGTTTCGCTCTTGAGGACAGTCATGGTTCGTTGCCTGCTGTTCTAGGGAAACTTTTGTTTTCCAGCGTGCTGTTAACGCTTCCCAAAAATGGGCTCCAGGTTGGACCGTGCAAAAAATTCGCAAGAGAGTGATAACTCCCTTCCCAATCACCCGGGGTGAATTTTTTTAGCCCTCTCCGCCGTTAATTAAGAAAGTTCCATTTCCAGCAATGAAACCGGGTTCTTTCGTCGCCCCCCTTTCTCTTCCTCAGAAGTTAGGTCGAGTTTCCTAGTCATCAATTCCTTTGCGTTGACCCTTTTTCCCAGGAATGTTTAAGTATCTTGGAACAAGGAAATCTGCCTCTTGAACTTTCTTTTTTTCTTTGTTCAAAGGGGTTAACGGTTCGCTCACTTATTCCTCCAAAACCCAAAACTTCTTACTTCTGCCCCGGATTCAATTGCTTTGGGCATATTACCCCTTAATTAACTTCCCGCCCTTTTTTGCTCAAATTTCTTTTTGACTCTTTTTGGTTTTGAATCGCCTTTTACGTGCGTTTGTTTTCCTCTGAGACTTTGGGCCGATTCCGTATTTCAACCTTTCCCCAAACCCTTGCGTCTTTCCTTCTCCCTGAAGCCCGTGAGGTCTGTAACGTTTGTTGGTTCGGTTTTCACTGGGTGGTTTAAGATGTTCCGGCACTTGCCCCCAACACCTTGTTTTGGCACTCTTTTTCCTTGCATTAGTAACTACCACTCTGGCCATTCCCACCCGGGGGAAGTAAAGGACCCCCCGCCCTCTCTCTGGCCCCATCCAGTTGTTGTGTTTTCTCTCTTTTTCGGGTGTCTTCCGTCTTGTGTAAAATGTTGCGGTTATTGAAAGCAATTTACTTGAATTCATCTGATTTTCCAACTCCTGTTGAGGTTGCGGCTTCCCCCCACCAGCTTCGATTACGCCTCAACCCCCCTTTATCCAATTTTTGTCCTTTTCTTTCTCTACGTGGGGGCTTTGAAATTCCGGTGGAAATAATGGATTCCCCACAGGCGCTATTTACCTGCCTCCGACCTTTCTGCTGGGGTTCTCCCTTTCCCGCCCCCCACCCCTTACAGAGATTTTGCAGTTGGTTTTCCACCTTTACGTTTCTAACTATCTTACATCCTTCACTATTGTCTACCTTTTGAAGGGTGTGTTTATCTCATTTCTTCCCTTAAACAGTCACAGTCCCCCCTTGCGTCCCTGGCCTACCCATTATTTATTATTTGCCTCTTTCCAAGTTCAGTACAAAATACTTTCTTTCAATGTCCTTCTCCCCTTCTGGCCCCAATTTATGCTCAGGTTCAGAAAGATGGTCCCTGAACGCCTGCCCGTTTTTTACGTCGGACCCTGGTTTTCGCTTTCGATTTTTCCAAGGTCTCTTTCCTTTCAAACCTTGGATTCGTTTTACGAGGAGGAGTTAGCGTAGCCTTGACTTGACCCAAACCCCCCTTCTAACCTTTGTCTTCTCCGCCTCTTGCAACACCCGCGGCCGATTTGCTTATTTTTAAATGACCTGCGGGGGTTGCCCGGGCCATCTTAATCAGAAGACTTTTATTCAAGGGCATCCTTGGTCCCAATTGGAGTAATATGGTCGGTTATCTCCCTCTTTTCGCGCGTGGTTTCCATTGTCCTGGTTAACACTGTTTTCTGTTATTCTCCCCTCGAATTCAACGGTCGTCTTGGGCTGTGTTTTTTTGGAATCCATGCTGGTTCTTGTAACCATGGTTTTTTTTCTTTTTTTTCTTCTTCCGAAAAAAAGTTTCACTTTGCCAGGGGTGGGAATTTTTATTTCTCCTTCCTTAACCCTGCTTTTTAGTCATGACCCAAGCTGTTCTTTCCTTTGCGACTTCTTTCCGGCACGCACCACCTTGAAGCCGGAACCGCCAGGCCACACGGCCCGCGCCGCGATGGGCGGCGTCTTTCTTGTTTTTTCGTTCCTGCCTTTTTAAGGCCGGAAGCAGCTTCTGAATGTTTCTTTTTTCATCTTTAGGTCCTTTCTTCATTGTCCTTCCTGCTGGCGTGGTCATTTTGCGCTTTCCAAAGTTCCTCCCTCCTTGGTCCACCTGATTAATATTTTTTACCCAGGACCCCCCCCACAGCACACTCTCTTCCTTTCATAGTCCCCCCCCCTTCCCCCACAGACTTTGGGTCTTCCCCAAACAGGAACCTACCGGTCTTTTTTTTGGACTCTGTTCCCCTTTTTGTCGGCCCCCTTTTTTGCTTCCTTCGCTCCTTCACGCAAATCCGTGTTCGCTTATCTGGACGAATTTTTCCCGTTCCCCTTTCAGGGTTTGAGAACATGCGACTTTCCATTCGTTTTTTTTCTGATTTTCCTTTCTGCTCTCTTCCCGACCCTTTGGTTCCACTTGAAGACGCATACAGTTTTTTTCCCAGACTCTCGCTGAAAGAAGATTTCTCGTTCTCCTTCGTCGGTTCTTTGTTTTTTTCCAGTTTTTTGCGTTCTTGGCTCCATAAACGCAATTGCTTTCAGTCCTCTTCTTCTCATATTGCAGGAAAGTCCTTGTTTCCCTTTCTACGCCTTCCTCTTCTGCGTCCTCTGATCTGAATTTGGATAAGCTGATCGCTCGCATTGAGACCCCCCTCGCCGCGCATTTAGAGGCGACCTAGCGAATATTTTTATTAGGTTTCCTCTCTCGAAGATGGTTTTGTAGGACTGGCCGGACCTTGCCCTGCTCCCCGCGGGGATCGTAGGCCCCTTTCCCTCTCGTCACTTTGCGTTACCTTTCAACCTTTTTTCCCGTTTTTTACAGATTATTCGGTCGAGAGGTTTTAAAGGATTTTCAACGGCGACAAGGGAGTTTCCTTGTCCCGTATCCCTAGAAAGGACGGAACAATGGCCGGCATCTTGTTTCTCTCCCCTGCTAATCTCCTCAAAAGCTGTGCACTTGGAGCTAAATCAATCTTTCTAAGGAGCTCCCAGACATTACTTTTTTCCCCCGCCCTCTCTCCTTCGTCCCTTTCTTGAAGGAACTTGAGAATTCTCCCGCTTTTCTTTTTTTTAGAATTTGTAGTGTTTTTTTCTCCCTTGTCTTCTTCTTTCCTGATTTGGGAGAACTACCCATTGCCCGTGCCCCTTTGCTTCCCGTTCTTTCCCCCCCCGGGGTCCTTAAGGGATAGGCCGTGTTCGTTAAGGCTTTTTGTGAAGCGCTCGTCCCATTCCCCTCCTTCCTCATTCTTCCCCCTTTATTACCGCCCAGTGTCCCATTTTTTTGTCAACGTCTTCAATTCCCTCTCTGGACTCTTCATTCTCTCGGGAAATCCCCCCTCCACGATGTTCTTTCCGATTACCTTTTTTCCTCATCTCCCTTCGGATACTCTCCTTTTCTCCTCATCCGTTTTATTTCTCTTGCTATCTTCTTTCCTTTTTTCTCCCTCTTGGGAGTGTTTTTTTTCTTTTCGCAGACTTCGATTTAAATCGTTCCACGTTAGAAGTTTGTCGAAGTCTTTTTTTCTTCTTTTGAAGATGTGCCCTGTTTTTCGTGTTCAGTTTTCCTCTTCTTTCCCCCTTGTCAGTGCACTTCCCCTCCTTCATTAGTTTCTTATCGTAGGGGCTAAGCTTTTTCCTTACTTCTTTTCCGTCTTTTTTATCGCCGTCCCCTTCCTGAAATTCTGCTTTTATACTCCCCTTTACCCCTATAAACTGAGGTTCTTTCTTTATCCCAACCCCCCCCCCCCCCCCCCCCCCCCCCCCCCCCCCCCCCCCCCCCCCCCCCCCCCCCCCCCCCCCCCCAACCCACCCCCCCCCCCCCCACAACCACCAACAATTCCGGTTCCTTCAGCGAGGGTCGTCTTCATCAGCAACTTTTCCATTATTTGCTGTAGAGACGTTTTTCCCCGTTTTTTCTCTTGTAGTCTTCCTTCCTGGGAGGCGTATTCCTCTCTCTTCTTATTTTTTTCGGGATGACTGCCCCCATCCTCCCCTCTACCAATTTGTCGAGTGGCAGCTTTCGACCCCGCTCTCCAGGTACGACCATTCCTCGTGAAATAGTTCTCATGATTGACTCTCTGCCAAACTTTTCCGCTCTCCGCAGCGGGTGAGCTTTTCTAACCTCTTCCTTAATGCCCCAAATTTTTAGCCTTCCGATACCGTCGCCCCTTGTTTTCCTCCTTGCGCCTTTTCTCTGATTTTCTTCTCTCCCCGAGATTCATAGAGTGCGATGCGTAATGCAAAATTTTTTCCCCCAGTGAAACCTTTTCGTTACCCTTTTCTTCTCGTATCCACCCCTTCCCCACGGCATAGCTTTTTATTTTAGCTTCCTCAGCAAATCTGAACCCGCACTATGAAGGCAGAAGCTTTGTTTCCTACTTTTTTTCCCCTCTTTTCTCCTTCTACCCCTTTGGATATTTTAAGTTTTTCCTCCCAATTTTCGTCCGACTCGAGTGGTATGTAATCTCCTTTGTTCATTGAGACGTACTGCCCTTTTTCTTTTACTATTTCCTGGTCCTGAGCGGTTGTCTCAATGATCAGCGGATTGTTCCTTCTTCTCTCTTTGATCCGAACAGTTATTCTTTTTTTCCTCTTTCCCCTCAACCCCTGAGGATGATCCGTGAAGCTTTTTTAAATTTCTTTTTTTCTTTCTTTCTCCTCCCTTGGCTGGTATTCTTTTCTTAGAAGTTACTCCTGATTAGTAAACTTTTTTTCCCCCCTTTTTCGCACCTCATTTGCAATTAATAGCTCTGGTCTCCTTTAGAGAGAATTCTTTTTTATTCTTCCTCTTTTTCTCAAGAGAGGCAGGCCTCCCGATGAAGGGCAACCACTTTTTCTCTCTCCCCTTCTGTACTCAATTCAAGTTTTCCTGTTTTGTCAATGATGCGTATTGCAGCCGACCTTTGCTCTTTTCCCTTCACCAAGTCTGATCATGATACCACTTTTTCGGCAATTTCCCTTGGGGTTCCCCAATCGTTTCTTCCAACCTTCCAATTTCTTTTCCTTCCTTTCCCCACGAGTAAGCGTTTATCGGGGGGCCCCCCCCCCCCCAGTATCACCAATAACGGTTTCTTGAAGCCAACTTAATGGACTTTTTTTGGTTATCTCCATATTTCAATGTTGTACACATGCCGGAATTTATCTTCACCACCACTTCCTTCCATTTTTTTCTTATACGAACCATATTAATCCGATTTTTCTTGATGGGCCCTTTTCTCCCTTCTATATGAGATTCTTGATTCTCTTTTCTGTCCCCGCCGGTCCCCTCCGGCTAATTTCCCGGTTCCACGGCTCTTTTTTTTTTCCCGATTTACCTCGAGTGACCCCACCATGGGTATAAGGTCCCAATTTCCCCATGATCAACTCTAGTTGCCCGGAATTTTCCCTCCAAGGGTGACTGGAATCCTTCTCGATTCTTGCCTCTAGAAAGAGAAACTTTGGGTTACATTAAACTTGCATTCTGACTTTGTCACCTTTCTCTGAAAGAACTACCAACGATTTGGTCCCTCTGAGTGCCTGACAAGGTAGTTAAGCACTTCAATGTTGTTGTCCTCTTTGTCAGATAAAATAATTCTCGGCGCTCCTCAGGGGGATGAACTTTTTTCCCCTGCTCCTAAGTTGCTTCCCTCCAAAAACCCCCTGGCGTTTAGCCAACGGGGCTTTTTCCATGATTTTGAATTAGTAAAACGATTAGAATTTACCTTGACGCCATCCCCTATCTAGGTTCCTCTTTTTTTTTGACATTAGAACACCGTTTCTGGTTCCAGCTCTGGGTTGTTTTCCTCTTCGACGTGTGACCCACATCAATAGGTTATCCCCCCACTAGTTCTCCTACCTCCTCTAAACCTCCCTCACCTCCTGTCCCTTTTTCCAGCTCCCACGCACCAGAGAGTCCCCTCGCTCCCCTTTTTTTTTCCACAAGTTGGCCCCTTTTGTGTCCCTCCAGTTCCCCTGAGTCACCCGCTAGCTTCACCGTCACTTCTTCGTTTCTGTTTCTCCCTGGCCTCTTTTCCACAGATTCCTTTGTGATTCTTGACCGAGCAGGTTCTTTCCCGCGCCTGAAACTTCCCCCTCTTATTTATCCGTCCATTGCGTCTTCCCCGAAGCCATTACCGTCTTTTCTTCCCAATGCGAGCTCCAGTGTAACTGACTTGGCTTTAGTCTTCGAACACTTAACTTGTTTCCTTACCTTCTTCTTTTTCTTCGATCGGCTCCCTTTTTAGGGTTGCTTGCTTCTACTGATTGAATGTCCGCCCCCTGTCTTTCGCTTACCT